>Ga0066790_10000198_pt1 | contig 20685 bp, 25 predicted proteins | sample OrgsoiDNA2013050_FD_70963 | JGI IMG/M metagenome (GOLD analysis project Ga0066790, IMG submission 70963) | Permafrost soil microbial communities from the Arctic, to analyse light accelerated degradation of dissolved organic matter (DOM) -... | ecosystem: Environmental > Terrestrial > Soil >...
CCGCCGGCTACGAACAGCACGACCCCGAAATCTCGCTGAATCTCGTGCACGGCGATCCGCGGCCGTGGGAGCCCACGGCCGTCCTGTCGAACTCGTTCGGCTTCGGCGGACACAATGGCTGCCTGGTGATCCGGCCGCCTCGCCGTTGACCCACCACCGGGGCCGGCGGGCCCTGGGGGTTCTCCTTCCCGCGGCGGGGCTGCTGGCGCTGGCGCTCCCCGTGGACCCGGCGCCGTCGGCCGCTGCAGTCGCCGCCGCCAGCACGTCTACCACCACCACTACCACGACGACCACCGGGTCGTCCGGGTTGACCGGCTCGACCGGCTGCCACCGATCGGCATCGGCGTCCCTCCCGGTAGCCCCGGGCCGCACCGGGACACTCAGCCTCAACCAGGGCGCGGTCACGGGCACCTATGCCCTGACCGTGCCCCCGACGTACAAGAAGAACCGGCCTACCCCGCTGATCTTCTTGTTCCATGGGGACGGCGACAACCCGGCCGACTTCAGCGCGAAGACCAACTTCCCGGCCCAAGGGGCTCGGGCCGGGGACCTCGTCGTCGTGCCGCAGAATCAAGGCCCTGAGGCTGGCTTTCAGTACACCGGGCGCGGCACCGATGCCACCTTCGTCGACTCGCTGATCAACGCCTTGATGCGCTCCTACTGCGTCAATCAGCGCGCCGTGTTCACCAGCGGGTTCTCCTCCGGCGCCGCTTTCGCCATCCTCTACGCCTGCGCCCACCAGAGCCAGATCCGGGCCATCGCCACTGTGGCGGTGGACTACCAACTCGGGTGCACTCGACCGGAGCCGCTGCTCGCCCTGCACGGGACCGCCGATCCCGCGGTGACGTATCAGAACAACACGGTCGAGAGCCAGCTGCCCGGGATCAAGCTCGATGCCCATTCGGTCAAGGGCACGGTGCGCAACATGGCCGACTGGGTCAAGCTCGACCGCTGCCAGCCCAAGACCCCAACCGTCACGCGCATCGGCTCCCAGGTCTCGCGGTCACAGTGGCTCTCGTGCGCTCCCGGCACGTCGGTCACCTTCTACACGATCAGTGGCGGAGGCCATGAATGGCCCGGGGCCAAGGTCACGACCGGTGTCGGCTTCACCACCCAGCAGATCAGCGCCAACACGCTGATCATCAATTTCTTCCACTCCTTCACCTGATCGTTCGGGCCCTCGTCGTGTCGCCCTGGCCTCACTTCGGGCTTCGAGTTTCGGTTTCGGCTTTGGGTTCGGCCTCGATCAAGAGGCATCGAGCCGAGCGGGAAAGCCACCCTGGCTGATCGGCCCCCACTCTTCGGGGACGACCCGTATCAACACCTTGCCCTGCTCGATCATGGCCTGGCGGTATTCATCCCAATCGGGATGCTCCCCGCTGATGGATCGAAAATAAGTCACCAGGCCTTCGATGGCCTCGGGCAGGTCGACCACGCTGGCCGAACCCGACACCTGGACCCACGGGCCATTGAACCCATCTGAGAGCACGCACAGCGCGGCGTGAGCTCTCCGTCGTACGTTTCGGACCTTGGCCCGCTCGGGGTAGCTGGCTACCAGCATGAGCCCGTCCGGATCGACGCCCATGGTGACCGGAGACATCTGCGGACTGCCGTCGCTTCGCTGGGTACTGAGGATGGCGTTGTGCCGGGGACGAATGAACTCCTCGAGGCCAGCGCGGTCCACTGGGGTGTCGCTGGCGATGGGGCGGGCCATTGGGCGACCGTACCATCGGTCGCCACGCCACTCCGAGCAGTCTCAGCGGCCACCATGATCCCGCGCCGCCGACACGGGAGGGAGTTTCCTGTCAGTCGATCGGTCGACGACCAATGAGAAAATAGGCCATCGACCCCAGTGTGTTCAACGCGCTCGCCACCCGCCACAGCCGCTTGCTCCCCCGCACCTCGACTGCCGAGCGGCTTCGGAGGTCCCGCCACGTGAATGACGCGATCACCACGTGCGCGGCCAGTATGGCTGCGAAGACGGGCGGACTGACCTTGCGCGAACCCACCCGTCCAGTGTGCCACCAACCACCGCCGGTCGCCGGTCGCCGGTCGCCGGTCGGCGGTTGAGATCGAACGGAGGTGGTCCGGCGAGATCCTTGTCAGTCAATGGCCGTGCGCAACGAGCCCACGAAATCGGCCGCAGCCTCAGGCCCGCCGCCGGTGAGCAGGCGACGCACCAACGCAGACCCCACGACGACGCCGTCCGCCGTTTCACATACCTCGGCCGCCTGCTCGGGGGTCGACACGCCGACCCCGACACACACCGGCGTGTCCGTGTAACGCCGGATGCGCTCGACCACCGCCCGGGCGTCACCACCCACATCGGCCTGCTCTCCGGTCACCGCCATGCGGGCCACGGCATAGACGAAGCCCTTGGCCCGGGCGCAGATCCTCTCGACCCGGTCGTCCGGACTCGAGGGCGCCACCAACAGGACGGTTTCCACGCCGGCCTCGTCGGCCTCGTCAGCCCACGGGTCCATCTCTTCGAGTGGGAGATCGGGGAGGATCGCTCCGCTCACCCCGCACTCGGCCAACGAGCGGGCCATCCTCCTGTGCCCGGCCCTGAACACGATGTTGTAGTAGGTCATGACGGCCACCGGCACCGAGATGTCGGCCCGGGCGATGGCATCCAGCACCTGGCTCGGGACGGTGCCCCGTTGCAGGGCCAGAAGAGAGGCTTCCTGGACCACCGGGCCGTCCATCATCGGATCGGAGAAGGGGATGCCGACCTCCACCGCGTCGGCCCCAGCGGCCACCACCGCCGCCAGGGCCTGGCCCCAGTCGTCGGTCATGCCCCCCATGAGGTAGGGGATCAGGAGCTTGCGCCCGGCCGCCCGTTGCTTGCGCAGGGCTGTTTCAAGCACGAGCTTCAACCATGAGCGCGGCCACCGAGCAGCTCGCGCACCTGGGCCACGTCCTTGTCGCCCCGACCCGACAGGGTTATGAGCACGGTCGAGCCACTGGGAAGCGCCTCTGTTCCTGCCGCCCGGGCCACCCAGGCCACGGCATGGGCGGACTCGAGTGCCGGGATGATGCCCTCGGTCTGGCTCAGCAGCGTGAAGGCGTCGAGGACCTCGTCATCGTCGGCGGTGGTGTACTCCGCTCGTCCGATGGCGGCCAGATGGGCGTGTTCGGGGCCCAGTCCCGGGTAGTCCAGCCCGGCCGAAATGGATTCGGCCTCCTCGATCTGCCCAGCCTCGTCCTGCAGGAGCTTGGAATGCATGCCGTGGAGGATGCCAGGGATCCCGTTGGTGATCGCCGCACCCCCGGCCGCCTCGACCCCGATGAGCCGGGCCCTGGTGTCGACGAAGCCGGCGAACGTCCCGGCGGCGTTGGAGCCGCCCCCGACACAGGCCACAACCACGTCGGGTTGGTGCCCGTTGAGGAGAGCGTGGACCTGCGTCGCCGCCTCTTCGCCCACCACCCGCTGGAGCTGGCGCACCATGTAGGGAAACGGGTGCGGACCCATGACCGAGCCCAGGCAGTAGTGGGTGTGGTCCACGGTCGCCACCCAATCGCGCATGGCCTCGTTCACCGCGTCCTTCAAGGTACGGCTTCCCGACAGCACCGGTCGCACCTCGGCCCCCAGGAGTTCCATCCGGAAGACGTTGAGCTCCTGGCGCTTGGTGTCGACTTCGCCCATGTACACCGTGCACTCCAGACCGAAGAGGGCCGCGGCAGTAGCCGCCGCAACCCCGTGCTGCCCGGCCCCAGTCTCGGCAATGAGGCGTCGCTTCCCCATGCGCCGGGTCAAGAGTGCCTGGCCGACCACGTTGTTCAACTTGTGGGAGCCGGTGTGGGCCAGGTCCTCGCGCTTGAGTAGCACGCGCACGCCCAACTTCTCCGAAAGGCGATGACACTCGGTCACCGGCGTGGGGCGGCCCCCGTAGTCGCGCAGCAGCGAATTGAGCTCATCGCGGTAGGCCGGGTCGGCCCACGCCTCGTGGAAGGCCTGCTCGAGTTGCAGGCAGGCCGGCATCAGCGACTCAGGGACGAAGCGTCCCCCGAACTCCCCGAACCGGCCATTGGATCCGGGCTCGGCCATCAGGCTCACATCAGCCATCAGTCATCAGCCATCGCGCCAGTCATACGGCTCTTCGGGCCCCGGATCCTCGTCGAGCGGGTCACGGGCGTCCACCTCGGTCTCGGCGGCGCGGGCGTTGACGATGAATTCGCGCACCAAGAGGGGGTCCTTGCGGCCGGGCGACACCTCGACCCCGGACGCCACGTCGACACCGGCCGGGCGGAGATGGGCCACCGCCTGGGCCACGTTGTCGGGCCGCAGGCCACCCGACACGATCATCCGGGTCGGATCGGCCACGCCTTCGGCCAGCCTCCAGTCGAAGACCTCACCTGAACCCGGCGTGGTGCCGTCCACCAGGAGGTAGTCGGCACCGAAGTCCTCGAAGCGGCTGATGGTACGGTCCCCAGCCGGAAACGCCTTGATCACCATCGGCAACTGCGACCGGATCCACTTGGTCTCCGGTGACGATTCGTGACCGTGCAGCTGGGCCGCGCCGAGGCTGGCCTGATGGACCATGTCCACCACGCGTTGGGGTGCTTCGTCCCGAAAGACGCCGACGGTGATGATTTCCGGTGGGAGACGTTTGGCGATGTCACCCGCGGTCTGCACGGACACCTGGCGCGGGGAGGGGGCGAAGATGAACCCCACCGCGTCGGCCCCCAGGCTGATGCACAAGAGCGCGTCCGCTTCGGAGGTGATGCCGCAGATCTTGACGAACAGCTCTTCGCTCGTGTCGTAGATGTTGTTCATGGCGTTCATCGAGCGGAAACCGGATACCCGATGAGGCTGCTGAGGACGGCGGCGCGGTCGGGGGCGCGCACCAGGGTCTCGCCGACCAAAATGGCGTCATACCCGGCGTCGGCCAGGCGACGGGCATCGTCGGCATCCCGGATGCCCGACTCCGCCACGGCCACCACGTCGGATGGGATGCGCGCCGCCAGGGCGCAGGCCCGCTCCTGATCGACCTCGAAGGTGCGGAGGTCACGCTGATTGACCCCGATGACCCGGGCTCCGGCGGCCAGGGCCCGGCTCAGCTCCTCGCCGTCGTGGACCTCGACCAGAGCGGCCAGGCTCAGGGCGGCGGCCCGAGCGTGAAAGCGAGCCAACTCCTCGTCGTCGAGGGCGGCCACAATCAGGAGCACCGCATCGGCGCCCATGAGCCGGGCATCGACCACGTCCGCCTCCTGCACGGTGAAGTCCTTGCGGAGCGTCGGCAGCCCCGATGCCGTGCGTGCTTCCGTGAGGTCGTGGGCGGAACCACCGAAGTGTGGCCCATCGGTCAAGACGGAAAGACAGGACGCTCCCCCGGCCACGTACTCCTTGGCCACCATGCCGGGTTGAAGGTCCGGTTCGAGATCGCCCTTGGACGGCGACCGCCGCTTGACCTCGGCGATGCAGGAGAGCCCTCCACCCCGGAGCGCCGCCGCGAAGGGGCGCGGGGGTGGGCGAACGGCCGCCTGTGCAGCCAATTCGTCGGGATCCCTGGCATCGGCCTCGGCCCGCGCTCGATGCGATGTCAGGATGTCCCCCAGATAGGTGGGCATGACAACCCAGCGTAGCGGGGCACCACCCACCTTCTGGGCCTCGTCAACCATGCCTGAGGAGGGCGCATCATGTCGTCGGTCAACGATTTCAACCAGACCATCATCGAGGAATTCCGCGCCAACAACGGCGTGGTTGGTGGAGGATTCGCCGGCGCACCGGTCGTCCTGCTTCACACGACGGGGGCCAAGTCCGGCTCGGCCCGGATCAACCCGTTGGTCGCACTCCCCCGTGACGACGGGACGCTCTACGTCTTCGCCTCGGCCAACGCCGCGCCGAAGGATCCCGACTGGTACCGAAACCTGGTGGCCCATCCTCACGTCGAAGTGGAATTCGGCGGGGAGACCTTCGGAGCCACGGCGTCGCCGCTCACCGGCGAGGAGCGGGATCGCATCTTCGCCGAACAGGCCGCCAGGATGCCGGGCTTCGCCGCGTACGAGACCAAATTGGCCGGCGTGCGCGTCATACCCGTGGTCCGGCTCACCCGGGACTAGCGCGAGCTACAGGGCCAGCAACGGCAGGGGCGCCACCCGGGCCGGGTGCGACCCGCCGAGCCCGTCGCCCGACCTGACCCGAACCGGGCCCGGGCTCTCGACGGTGCGATGGAGGTACCCCAGCGCCACCCAGGCGCCGACTTCGGTACTCCAGGCGGCCGAGGTCACGGTGCCGACCACCTTGTCGGCCACGGCTCCGGCGGCTCCGGCCGCTCCGGCCGGGGCGTCGTCAGCGGCCGGGGGCTCGATTCCGGCGTGCAGGGTCATGCCGTATGCCAGGGCCGGGCCGTCGGGATCGGTGCCGCCGAGCACCCCGACCAGGCGCCGCGGCACGTTGTTGCCCCGCGCATCGAGCCGGGCGACCAATTCCTGCCCGGTGTAGCACCCCTTGGTGAAGCTCACGGTCCGCTCCAGCAATCCGGCTTCGGCGGCGATGGTCTTGTCGGTCAACTCGCTGCCCATGGCCGGGATGCCCGAGTCGATGCGGCAGACCTCGACCGCCTCGGCGCTGCACGCGGTGATGGCGTCGGGAAGTCCACCCGAGGTGGGATCGAGCACCAGGTCCGTGGGTCCGAGGAGATCCACCCCTCGCCACCCGTTCCACTCGAAGGGCAGGACCAACCCGCCCGCTTCGGCCACGACGGTGAGCAGTCCGGCGGCGGCTTCCTGGACCTCCGATCCGCGCAGCGCCAGACAGCGCCACTCCAGACGGGACAGCTCTACCTTGGAGCGCAGCAGGAATTTACGGAGCCTGGCCTCGACCGTGGCCCCGAAGCCGGCATCGACATCGAGGGCGTAGCTCAGGCCATCGAGCCGGGTGACCCGGAGCAGCGCCGTGAGCTTGCCGTCGGGCTCGAGCAGCAGCGAGTCGGTGGTCCCGCCGACGGCCAAATCGGCGATGTCCTGGCTCAGCTGGCCCTGCAGGTAGGACTGGGCGTCGTCTCCCCGGACCGACAGCACGTCGCGGCGGTGGAGGAACGCACCGGCACCGGTACGGAGCGCCGCCACCTCGGCCTCGATCATCTTGGTGGTCCCGCTCACGAGCCGATCCGATCGGCGGCCATGGCCCGGGCCGCCGCCACGGCCACCAGCAAGGCCTGCGCTTTCTGGCCGCACTCCTCGTCCTCGCGCCGCGGGTCGCTGTCGGCCACGATGCCGGCCCCGGCCTGCACGCTGGCCCGCCCGTTGGGCGAGACCACCATGGTCCGGATGGCGATGGCGGTATCGACATTGCCCGAGAAGTCCACGTACCCCACCACACCGCCGTACACCCCGCGCTTGGTCGGCTCCAGCTCGTCGATGATCTGCATGGCTCGCACCTTGGGCGCTCCCGACAGGGTCCCGGCGGGCAAGGTGGCCCGGAGGACATCGATGGGTCCCTTCCCCTCGGCCAGTTGGCCCGAGACCTGGGACGTGATGTGCATGATGTGGCTGTAGCGCTCGATGATCATGAGCTCGTCCACCTTTTCGGTCCCGAATTGCACCACCCGGCCCACATCGTTGCGGGCCAGGTCGACGAGCATGATGTGCTCGGCCAACTCCTTGGGGTCCTCGGCCAGTTCACCCTCCAGCAGGCGATCGTGGTGCTCGTTCTCCCCCCGGGCGCGCGACCCGGCAATGGGCCGGGAGATCACCACGCCGTCACGCAGGCGCACCATGGGCTCGGGCGAGGCCCCCACCACGGTCACCTCGGGGAAGCGCAGGAAATAGAGATACGGACTGGGGTTGAGCAGCCGCAGTGAGCGGTAGACATCGAAGGGGTCGGCCTCGAGCGGCAGGTCGTAGCGCTGGGAGAGCACCACCTGGAAGATGTCGCCGGCCCGGATGTAGTCCTTGGCCGACTCGATCCCGGCCTGGTACTCCTCGCTGCTCACGGTCCGCCTGGCCTCGGCCGCGGCGATACCCGGCAGCGGTGCCGGCATCATCTCTCCCGCTTCGGTGCGGGCGCAGTCCACGGCCAACTGGCGCAGACGCCCGCAAGCGTCCTCGTAGGCCCGGGCCAGGGTCTCCCGGTCAGCCGACTCGGGCACCACCACGTTGTCGATCAGGACGATGCGCTGGCGCCAATGGTCGAAGGCGGCGAATTGGCCGATCACCACCAAGGCGGCATCGGGATGGCCGAGGTCGTCGGGCGGCGTCGCCGGGAGCCGCTCGATCTCGCGCACCACGTCGTAGCCGAGATACCCGACCAGTCCCCCGTGCAGCGGCGGCAATCCGTCCAGCGTCGGCGAGTGGAAGCGGGAGATGAGATCCTCGATGGCCGCCAAGATCCCCTGATCCGACGACTCGACCCCCAAGCGGCCGGCGGCGTCCACCGACGTCCCCCGAGCCGTCAGCGTGGCCAAGGGCCGGCGACCGACAAACGAGTAGCGGCCCCAGCGCTCGCCGCCTTCGACCGATTCGAACAGGAACCCGTCGTCCTGGCCGACCATGTTGGCGAACGCCGCCACCGGGGTCAGCGTGTCGGCGACGACCTCACACCACACCGGGACGATGGCGTGCGCTTTGGCCAGCGTGGCGAATTCGGTCGGATCGGGCTGGAAGCTCAGCACGGTGAAGTGCTCTCAGTCCGGGCGCGGCACGCCCGGGCCCGAACCGATCGTGCGGTGAAAGCACGACCGCTCCCCGGTGTGGCAGGCGCCCCGCCCGTGCTGGTCGACCAGGACGACGAGGGCGTCGCCGTCACAGTCCACCCGCACTTCCCGGACGTACTGGCGGTCACCCGAGGTCTCGCCCTTCTGCCAGTACTCGTGGCGGGACCGGCTGTAGAACCACGATCGACCCGACGCCAGGGTGCGGCGCAACGCCTCGGCGTCCATGTAGGCCATGGTGAGGACGGTGCCGTCGCCGGCATCCTGGACGATGGCCGGCACCAGCCCATCCATCTTGTCGAAGTCGACCTCGTCCACCAGGGCCTCGTCCACCCGGAGGGCCACACCGTCGGGCACGACACCGTCGACGGTCACAGATACAGCCCCGTCCCGCTGTCATTCCGCTTCGACGCGATGGCGTGGATGTCCCGCTCGCGCAAGATGACGTACTCCTCCCCGTGTACCTCCACCTCGAAGCGGTCCTCGGGATTGAAGAGGACGGTGTCGCCCACCTTGACCGACCGTACGTGGGGACCGACGGCCACCGTCTCGGCCCAGGTGAGCCGGCGGGAGATCTGGGCCGTGGCCGGGATCAGGATGCCGGCCCGGGAGCGCCGCTCGCCGTCACTCGATGAGATCTGCACCAGCACACGATCGAACAGCACGGAAATGGGCTGCTTTTCGTCGGCCTTCGGCTGCTCGCCGGCCGTCTTCGTCGTGGTTGTAGGCACCCTCGCACGGTACCGCACCAGGGCCCGTCCTCAGTTCAGGCCCCAGGTCAGACGGGTCGAACGTTGACCCCGTGCGACGCCATGTAGGCCTTGGCCTCAGGCAGCGTGAAGGTCCGGCGATGGAAGATGGATGCGGCCAGCACCGCGTCGGCCCCGCCCACCGTGGCCCCCTCGACCAGGTGTTGCAAAGTCCCCACGCCTCCCGAGGCCACCACCGGTATGCCCACTGCGTCGACCACGGCCCTGGTCAAGGCCAGATCGAACCCGTGCTTGGTCCCATCTCGGTCCATGCTGGTGAGCAGGATCTCACCGGCCCCGTTGGCGGCGCATTCGGTGGCCCAGGCCACGGCGTCTCGACCGGTCGGGGTACGGCCCCCGTGGGTGTAGACCTCCCAGCCACCCCCTTCGGGGGCGGGCCGGGACCGGGCGTCGATGGCCACCACCGCGCACTGCGCGCCGAACTCGTCGGCGATGTCACGGACCAGGGCCGGGCGTTCGACCGCCGCTGTGTTGACCCCCACCTTGTCGGCCCCCGCCCGGAGCAGTCGCCGGGCGTCGTCGGCCACTCGCACGCCGCCACCGACGGTGAGCGGTATGAAGACTTGCTCCGCCGTGCGCGCCACCACCGAGACCATGGTGTCCCGGGCTTCGGACGAAGCCGTGATGTCGAGGAAGGTCAACTCGTCCGCGCCTTCGGCGTCGTATCGAGCCGCCAGTTCAACCGGGTCGCCCTCGTCGGTGAGGTCGACGAACTGGACACCCTTGACCACCCGACCGTCGGTGACATCGAGACACGGGATCAGGCGGACGGTGCGCATGCGGCCAGAGCCTCCTCGACGCTGAAGCGCCCCTCGACCAGAGCCTTGCCCACGATGACGCCGGCCAACGGCAATCTCGCGAGCGCCCGCAGATCGTCCAGGCTGGCCACGCCTCCCGAGGCCACCACCGGCAGCGCCGTCCGCTCGAGCAGGTGGCCCAGACCGGGCAGGTCAGGTCCCTCGAGCATGCCGTCGCGCGCGATGGAGGTGGCCACGACGGCGGCGACGGGCTCGCCCGCCCACAGCGACAGCAGTTCGTCCAAGGGCCGCGCCCCGCGTGCACCCTCGGTCCATCCGTGACCGAGCGCCCGAGATACGCCGTCCTCCCCCACCACGTAGTCCAGCCCCACGGCCACCCGCCCCGGCCAGCGGCGGGCGCAGCTGGTGGCGAACGCCGGGTCCTCCAACGCCGCCGTACCAAGGACCACGCGGTCGACGCCCAAGGCGAACACGCTTTCCAGGTCCTCGGGACGGCGGATCCCACCGCCGGTCTGCACCTTGGCCTTCCCGTCCACCAGCTCGACCATCCGGGCCAGCGTCGCTCGTTCGTGGGGCACGCCGGTGCGGGCCGCGCTCAGGTCCACCACGTGCAGCCACGGTGCGCCGGCGGCCACGAAGGACGCCGCCAACACCAGCGGATCGCCGTAGTCCACCTGGCGGGCGAAGTCTCCCTGGGTCAGCCGGACCGCGGCGCCGTCGCGCAGGTCGACGGCTGGATACAGCTGCGTCACCGCTCCATCACCGGTCCGTCACGCCAGTCCCGATCACGCCGCCAGGGCGACGAAGTTGGCCAACATGGCCAGCCCGCTTCGTCCGGACTTCTCCGGGTGGAACTGGGCGCCCCACACCTTGTCCCGGACCACCACCGCGGCCACCGGGCCGCCGTAGTCGCACACCGCCACCGTCTCGGGGCCGATGGGCGGCGCATAGGAGTGCACGAAGTAGACCCAGGGCTTCTCCCCCAGGCCACGCAGGGGATCCACCGGCTCGGCACCGTTGCCTTCGTCGGCTCGGACGCCGGCGCAGCCATCGGCGGGGCCCCGGCACGGCGTCAACTGGTTCCATTGCATCTGCGGGTGTTTCTCACCGGCGGGTAGCAACGCCACCGTGCCGGGGAACACGCCGAGGCCGGCGACACCCGGGTTCTCCTCGGACCCGGCGTACAGGAGCTGGAAGCCGATGCACACGCCGAAGAAGGGCACGCCCGCCCCGAGGGCGGCCCGGGCGACCGGCTCCAGGCCACTCTCGCCCAGGGCGCGGGCGCAGGCCCCGAACGCACCCACCCCGGGCAACACCACGGCATCGGCCGCCTCGACCTCGGCCGGATCAGTGACGAGGTGGGCCGCCGCGCCGACGTGCTGCAGCGCCTTCTCGGCCGACCGCAAATTGCCGATCCCGTAATCGAGCACGGCGATCTTGATCACAAACTCCCCTTGGTCGAAGGGATCCCTCCGCCCTCTACCCGCACCGCGTCACGCAGCGACCGGGCCACGCCCTTGAAGCTGGCCTCGAGTATGTGGTGGGTGTTCTTGCCCTGGCGCCGGTGGATGTGCAGGGTGAGATTCCCCGCCGTGGCAAAGGCGCGCCAGAACTCCTCGGCCAACTGGGGGTCGAACGCGGGCGTGCCGAGGCCAGCCGTGTCGGGGGCGAAGTCGAGCCCGTAGGCCAGGAACGGGCGGCCAGAGAGGTCGAGGGCCACCTCAACCAGCGCCTCATCGAGCGGCAACAGCATCGAGGCGAAGCGCCGGATGCCGCGCTTGTCGCCCAGGGCCTCGGCCAGACAGCCTCCGAGCACGATCCCGACGTCTTCGACCGTGTGGTGGGCGTCCACCTGCAGATCCCCCCGGGCGTGCAGGACCAGGTCGAACGAGGCATGGCGGCCCAACTGCTCGACCATGTGATCGAAGAACGGGAGCCCAGTGTGGACGTCGACCACACCCGTGCCATCGACCCTCAGCGCGGCCTCGACCGTGGTCTCCTTGGTCGCTCGTTGGCTGGTGGCGCGGCGGTCGGGTGCCTCCGACAGGGCATCAGTGGTGGTCACAACAACTCCTCGATCACAACAACTCCTTCAATGCGGTCAGAAACCGGTCGTTCTCGTCGGGCCGCCCGATGGTCACACGCAGGCAGCCCTCCAGGCCGTCCCAACTGGAGCAGTTGCGGATGAGCACCGAGCGGTCGAGCAGGCCGTGCCAGACCTTGTCCCCACTCTGGCCCAGGGGACGGAAGAGAATGAAGTTGGCTTCGGAGGGCCAGCTTTCAACCGGCAGGTCACCCAGGGCGGCCGCCACCCGGCCCCGCTCCTCGGCGATGAGCGCCACCCGGGCCTCCATCTCGTCCACGTAGCGCAGGGCCAGCAATCCAGCCAGCTGCGTCTGGGCCGAGAGGTGGTACGGCAGGACGACGGCCTCGCAGGCGGAGACCACGGCAGGGTCGGCCACCAGGTAGCCCAGGCGGGCGCCGGCCATGGCCCAGGTCTTGGAAAAGGTGCGGGTGACCACCAGTCCGGGGTGGCCCGGCGCTGGGTCCGGCGTCGGCGTCGGCCCCCGCAAGCTGAGGGCGCTCCAGCTGGCGAACTGGCCGTACGCCTCATCGACGATGACCAGACCCGGCGCCGCGGCCAGCACCGCCTCGACGGTCGCTTTGGGCTCGACCCGCCCCGTGGGGTTGTTGGGCGAGCAGAGGAAGGTGATGTCGGGCTGCTCCCGTGCCAGGAGGGACGCGGCCACGGTCGGGTCGATGCGAAAGTCCTCGGTGCGGTGGCCTTCGATCACCCTGGTGCCGGTCAGCCGGCTGATGTGCGAGTGCAGCGCGTAGGTCGGCTCGAAGACGCCGGCGCTCCGTCCGGGCCCTCCGTAGGCCAGCAGCAGGCACTGCAGCACCTCGTTGGACCCATTGGCGCAGAAGACCTCTTCGGGTGCCACGCCGTGCAGGCCGGCAATGGCGGTCCGCAACGCCGTGGCCGGTCGGTCGGGGTAGCGGTTGAAGGCCAGGTGGCCCAGTGCGGCCAGCAGGTCCTCGCTCCACTTCTCCGGTGGCGGGAACGGGGACTCATTGGTGTTGAGCCGCACCTCGGCCTCGACCTGAGGCGAGTGGTAGCCCGCGGAGAGCTGGAGATCGGGACGGATGCTCGGTATCGAGCTCACTGGTCCGCCCGGTCGGTCGCGGTTTGGCCCGAGGCAGGCCTATCCGAGGCAGGCCGGTCCAAGGCAGACAGTCGGCGCCGGACCGAGTCGGCGTGAGCCGGCAGCCCCTCGACGTCGGCCAGGGTGATGACCGGCGGGCCCAGGACCCGCAGGGCATCAGGGGTCACGCTCACCACATGGATGTGGCGACGGAAGTCGTCCGCCCGCAGCGCCGAGGAGAACCGAGCGGTGCGGTTGGTCGGCAGCACGTGGTTGGGGCCGGCGACGTAATCGCCCAGGCTGGCCGGCGCCCACGGTCCGATGAACACGGCGCCGGCGTTCTCTACCTGCTCCACCAGCGCGGGCGCCTCGTCGTCGGACACCATGAGCTGGAGGTGCTCGGGCGAGATGGTGTTGGCCACCGCCATGGCGGTTGCGGAATCGGTGACCAGGCAGGCGATGCCGGCCGAGTCCAGGGTGGATTCGAGGTCGGCCCGCCGGGGTGAGGCCGCCACGATGCGGTCGACTTCGGAGCTGACCGCGGTGAGCACATCCTCGTCCCACGTCACCAGCCAGGCCAGGCCGTCGGGACCGTGCTCCGCTTGGACCACCAGGTCGATGGCGGCGAACTCGGGGGGTGCATCGGGGCCCGCCACCACCACGATCTCCGAAGGCCCGGCGAAGGCCGAGGCCACCCCGACCACCCCGCTGACCTGACGCTTGGCCTCCGCCACGTAGGCGTTGCCCGGGCCGGCGATCACGTCGACCCGGGGCACGGTGGCGGTGCCGAAGGCCATGGCGGCGATGGCCTGGGCCCCGCCGATGCGGTACACCTCGGTGATGCCGGCGACGGCGGCGGCGGCCAGGGTGGCGTCATCGACCCGACCGTTGGCCGCCGGCGGGACGCAGAGCACGATGTCCTCGACGCCGGCGACGCGGGCGGGGGCGGCGCACATAAGGACGGTGGAGGGGTATCGAGCCCGGCCGCCCGGCGCGTACAGGCCGGCCCGTCGCACGGGGCGAGCCAGGTGGTCCACCGTCACCCCACCGGAATGGAACGGGCCCGGCGGTGTCCCTTCGTGAGCGTGAAAAGACTCGATGCGCTCGTATGACAACTCGAGGGCATCCTTGACCTCATAGGGCACCCGCGAGCGCGCCGTCATCACTTCGTCCGGCGGGACGCGGAGGTCGGCGGCGTCGGCGACCGCCAACTGGTCGAAGGCGGCGGCGTACTCGATGATGGCCTCGTCACCTCGTTGGCGCACCTGGCCGAGCACCTCGGCCACGGCGTCATGGACGTCGGAACCCGGATCGTGGGGGCGCGGCAGGACCTGTTCGAGGGGCGACGTGTTGCCGCGTAGGTCGAGCAGGCGAAGAGGCATGAGGTGACAAGGCTACCGGGGCCTCTGGCGGCCGCCGTCCCCGGCGAGCTCCGGCATGGGTCATCATCGGGGGATGACATCAGCAGCCGAGATCTCGTCCTTGACTTCCACCCTTGAGGAGTTGAACGAACGGGTGACCGCCATGGCCGAAGCGGCGCAGGGTCACGGTAACGAGGACATGGCCCACGAGCTGTTCGCGGTGGAGCGCGCCCTGGGCGGGGCGCTGCGGCGACTACGGCGGTTCGCTCAGACGGCGTAGAGCACCAGCTCGTGCCCGAGCTGGGTGGCGGCATTGCGCAGGGCGGCCTGGCGCTGCGCGACAACAGCGCAGTTGCGCCGATCGGCCAGCTCGATGACCGCCATCACGGCCAACTCCGAGGTGTCGCAGCGCACCGCCAGCTCACCCGAGCGTCGGGCCGCCTCGCTGGTGAACGGCTCCACCTCGGTCCCGTCGAGCAGCTCCACGATTCGGTCGCTGCGGGCTTCGGTCCGGAATCCCTCGGCCACCGCCACCGCCGGGATCAGCGGCACGATCCCATTGGAAAGCGCGGCTCGATGCAACGCCCACATCATCCGGTCACCCCTGGCCGCCGCGTGCAGGGCGCCGACCCCGTAGACGAGGCCTTCCCGCCGTGGCGGGTTCATGTTCATCGTCGCCGCACCCGCGAGGCCACGCCCGAGACCCCCGAGCGCAATCTGGCCAGGAGCGCCTCGCCGGCGGCCAACTCCTCGGGACTCAGGGACCCCGTCTCACCCTCCCAAGCAGCCACACCGCGGAGGCCCTGCCGTACCCTCAGCTGCTTTTCCGCCGCGTTGGAAAGCCAGGCGCTGAACGAGACCCCGTCCTCCTTGGCCGCCAACTCGACCGACGTCGCCACCTCATCTCCCAGCGACACCGAGCGCTTCGTCACCATGGAAAAAGGGTAGCACCTGCAGTAGTACCGAGGTAGCGGCCGACACACGTTGTCCCTGCGCCTGGAAACACCAATGCCGGCCCCAAAGGGCCGGCATTGGGCGAGTCGGCCGGGAGGCGGATCCCAGCAACGACTCTTTTGGAACCAGGTGGCGGGAACCGGTTCCAAACACCATCGTAGCGCGAGGCCCCCAAAATGTCACCACAGTGGCGACCCCGTCCCCGCCCCGTCCCGCCCCTGTCACACGCCAAAGGTCCCGGCGGACGGGCAGATGTCGGCCAACAGGCAACGGCCACAGGCCGGTTTCCGGGCCTGGCAGATCGACCGTCCGTGCAGGATCAGGCGCAAGCTGAAGGTTCCCCACTCCGCCGGGGGGAGCAGGGCATCGAGCTCGTGCTCCACCTTGACCGGATCCTTCAGCTCCGTCGGGGTCAGTCCCAATCGTCCGCTGAGACGGAGCACATGGGTATCGACGGGGAGGCCGGGGAGCCCGAAGGCCACGCTGCGCAACACGTTGCCCGTCTTGCGACCCACCCCGGGCATGGTGACCAGATCGGCGAGCTCGGTCGGGACGACACCGCCGAAACGGGCCTCCACCGCCTGGGCCATGCCGATGATACTGCGTGTCTTGGCCCGGAAGAATCCGGTGGTGCGGATGAGCTCCTCCACATGCTCGGGGTCGGCATGGGCCAGCGCCGCTTCGTCGGGATAGGCGGCGAACAGAGCCGGCGTCACCAAGTTGACCCGGGTATCGGTGGACTGGGCCGACAAGATGGTGGCGGCCAGGAGCTGGAACGGGGTGTCGAAGTCAAGCGCACACAACTCGGCCGCGGTCCCGGGATATGCCTCGGCCAGGCGCGTCGACACCACACGGGCTCGGCCTCTCGGTGTGCGCGGGCGTCCCACCGGGCCAAGGTAGCTGGTTCGGGTCACGCGCCGGGTTAACGTGCGGCCGTGAATCTGCTGGTGCTGGACCGCCTTGACGCTGCCCAGCAGTCCGCTCTGTCGGCCCTGATCGCCCGCTGCGAGGCGGCCGACCAGCACCCTGCCCTATCCGAGGACCTGCGTGATCCAACCGGACAGATCGACCTGATTCACCACGGGGCCCGGGCCGTGTTGGCCGTGCAGGGCGCGTCGCACGAACCGGGCGAACCGGTCGAACTGGCGGGCTGCGCCACCCTCACTCCTGGTGCCGATGGCCTGACCTCGCTGCATCTCGCCATCGACCCCGCCCACCGGGGGGGCGATCTCCGCACCACCCTCATCGCCAAGGCACTGGCGCACACATCGGCACCGGTCCGCCTCTGGATCATGCTGGCCAGCCACGACGACGACGAGGCCGTGGCCCCGCTCGGCTTCCGACCCGAGCGTGACCTACTCCAGATGCGGGTCCCCCTGCCGTTGGCCGCGGACATCGTGGCCGCCACCCGGCCGGTCGAGACGCGATCCTTCGTGGTCGGCCAGGACGACGAGATGTGGCTCTCGGTCAACAATCGCGCCTTCGCTGGCCATCCCGAGCAGGGCAACTGGACGCTGGAGAAACTCCATGGCCGGGAACAGTTGGAGTGGTTCGATCCCCACGGGTTCTTGCTGGCCCCGGACCCCCATGCCGAAGGGCGGGGACTCATCGGCTCGTGCTGGACCAAAGTCCACCGGCATCACACTCCGGTCCTCGGAGAGATCTACGTCATCTCGGTGGACCCCGCCCGCCACGGCGAAGGCTGGGGGCGAGCGCTGACCGTCGCCGGCCTGCAGTGGCTCTCGGGGCAGGGGCTGTCGGTCGGCATGCTCTACACCGATGCATCCAACACGACGGCCGTGGCCCTCTACCGAACACTGGGCTTCACCGTCGATCATATTGACCGGTCGTACCTCCGGTCCTCCAGCTGATCGTTGTGCCGATCAGCCCGATCAGCCCGTCCCGATCCCGGTCCCGATAGCCCGGCCCACCCCAAAGGTGACGCCGGAAGCCACCGCCGTGATGACGAGTTGCCGGAGTGCGGATCGCACGTAGGAACGTTCGGTATAGGCCGCCAACACCGCGCCCACAGCAATGGAGGCCAAGGCCCCCAGGACGATCGAGCCGACGACGGCGGCGGTGCCGCTGGTGATGAGCCAGGGCAGCAGTGGGATGAATGCGCCCAGGGCGAACGTGAAAAACGAAGCCAGCGCCGCCTGGATCGGCGAGCCCAATTGCTGGGGGTCGATGCCCAACTCCTCGCGGGCGTGTGTCTCCAGCGCCAGCTGCGGGTCCGCCATGACCTCGTTCGCCATGTCGGAGGCCACCGTCGGGTCGATGCCCCGTTTCACGTACATGCCGCGCAATTCTTTCGTCTCTCCCTCGGGGCTCTTTTTCAGCGCCTTGCGCTCCACATCGATCTCTCGCTCGAGCAGCTCGCGCTGGGCACTCATGGAGAGGTACTCCCCCGCCGCCATGGAGAAGGATCCAGCCACCAGCCCGGCCACGCCGGCCAGGCGGACAATCCCGGGGCCCGGACTGGCTCCGGCAATGCCCAGGACCAGCGACACGTTGGTGACCAGCCCGTCGCTGACCCCGAAGATGGCGGCGCGGGCACCGCCACCCCGTATGTCCCGGTGCTGATGGAGGGGATCGTCTTCCACTCGGATCAGCGTAGTGAAGGCCTCGGGACGCTGGGTCGGTGTCGTTTTCGGGCTGAGGTTCGGGCTCCGGATTCCGGTTGTTGGGTGCGCCTCCTGCCCGAGTCCCGGTCCCGAGTGCTAACCCCGAGCGCTGTTACACCCCCGGCGTACCGTTGGCATCGTGCCGGCCGCATCAATGCACCACGAACTCGAAGGGGCAGTCCGCACCATTCAACGGGTTGTGCGTTCGACGGTGCCGTCGTCGGTCTCGGGTGACGAGGCCCTCTCGTTGGTCGCCCTGCTGGGCGAAGCCGAGCGGGCCGTCGATTCTGGAATCGCCCTCTTCGCTCCCCGGGTCATCAACACCGGTTCCTTCACCAAACGGGGATATGCAACGGCGCCCGACTGGCTGGGAGCAGTCTCGGGCTCACCTGCCGGAACGGCCAAGGGTCGCCTGGTCGCAGCCGAGCGAGCGGCGGAGTCGCCCGAATTGGCGGAGGCGGTGCGACGGGGTGATCTCTCAGCCGCCCAGCTCAAGATCGTGACCGACACCGCCGCGGTGGCCCCGCAGGCGGCAGCCACATTGCTCCCGCTGATCAAGGGAGGGGCCAGCCACCGGGAGCTCAGCGCGGCTGCCTCCCGTCAGCGAGCCGAGGCTCGCTCGGCCGAGTGTGATCGGGCCCGGCGGGCCCGGGTTCACGCCAGCCAGCATTTCCGCTGGCATCAGGACGAGAACGGTGGCATCCGGGGCGAGTTCCTGTGTGATGAAGTGGCGTGGGCCAGGGTGTGCCCCCGCCTCGAAGCTGACGCCAAAGCGCGCTGGAAGGCCGCTGGGGCCGCCGGTGGCCAATCCTTCGATTCTCATCGTCTCGACGCCTTCATTGACCTGATGGCTGGGACACGGGCCGGACCGGATCGCACGGGCGCTCGGGATCGGGCTGTCGTCATCATTGACGCCAAGGCACTCAAGCGAGGCACGGCCAAGGGTGACGAGCTGTGTGAGATAGAAGGCATCGGGCCGGTGAGCGTCGAAGCAGCCACCGAGCTCATCAGCGCCGCCGGCCTGCAATTCGTCGTCAAGGACGGGGTAGACATTGCCACGGTCACCGGAACGACGCGAGCGGTTCGTGATCGGATCAACACCGCCCTCTTGGTGCGAGACCGCGCCTGTGTGGTGCCAGGGTGTGGCAAACGATTCGGCATCGAGCGGGACCATTCCATGATCGACTTCGTCAAAGACGGGCCGACCGAACTGGCCAATCTGGCCCGGCTGTGCGCCCCGCACCACGACATGAAGACCAACGGCGGCTGGAAGCTCGGCGGCGGCCTGGGCCGATGGACGTGGGACCCGCCGCTCAAACCCCCGAGTAAAGGCCGGCTGGACCGGGAACGAAAGGTGGCCTCTGAAAAGGCCAAGGCCCGGGCGAGACGAAACAAACCCCTACGGAATTGATCAAGGCCTGGCTGGGCCGCACAGTGAGCGAATGAGGGCCAGCCTTTTCAGCAACGGTAGGGTGCCATGGCCCGGATATTCCCCCTTTACCCAGTGAGGAGCGCACATGAGCACCATTGTCGACGGCGTCGACGCCTTCCACGACCTGGTCGGGCAACAGCTCGGCTATACGGAGTGGCAGCCCGTGACACAGGAACGAGTGAACCTCTTCGCCGAAGCGACCGACGACCATCAGTGGATCCATGTCGACCCCGAACGAGCCAAGGACGGACCGTTCGGCCATGCCATCGCTCACGGTTACCTGACCCTGTCGCTGGCGCCGGTGCTGTTGAACAAGGTGATCCGGGTTGACAACATGAAATTCGGTGTCAACTACGGCGCCAACAAGGTCCGCTTTCCCTCACCCGTCCCGGTCGGCAGCGACCTTCGCATGGGCGTCACCGTGGCCGGAGTGGACGACGTCGAGGGCGGCGTGCAGGTGACCTTCGATCTGGTCATGGAGGTCCGTGATGCGCCCAAGCCGGCCTGCGTGGCCCAAGTGGTCTATCGCTACTACCGCTGAGCGTGACGGCGACGCCCTTGCCCCAGGGCGAGGAAAAGACGGCCCGCGTCCGCTCCATGTTCGACGCCATCGCCCCTCGCTACGACCTGGTCAATCGCCTGATGACGTTCGGGCTCGACCGTTCGTGGCGGCGGACCACCGTTGGTGCACTGAACCTGCCGGCCAACTCCCTCGTGCTGGACGTGGCGTGCGGGACGGGTGACTTGACCCGGCTGGCCATGAGCCAGGGCCACCGGGTCATCGGGGTCGACCTGAGCGCCGGGATGCTGGCCGCCAACGGTACGGGTGCTCCCCTGGTCCAGGCCGACTGCAGCCAGCTCCCATTTCCCGACGGCACGTTCGACGGGTTGGTGTGCGGCTACGCGCTACGCAACTTCGCCGATCTGGCGGGCGCCCTGGCCGAAACGGCGCGGGTGCTCCGTCCCGGGGGACGGGTGGCCATGCT
>Ga0066790_10000199_pt1 | contig 20674 bp, 14 predicted proteins | sample OrgsoiDNA2013050_FD_70963 | JGI IMG/M metagenome (GOLD analysis project Ga0066790, IMG submission 70963) | Permafrost soil microbial communities from the Arctic, to analyse light accelerated degradation of dissolved organic matter (DOM) -... | ecosystem: Environmental > Terrestrial > Soil >...
TGGCTGCTTCCGGTCCATCCGCCGGTCCCAGCTGGCCGGCAAGATCGTCTATGACACCCGCGGCATGTGGGCCTGACCAGTTAGTCGGAAAACCGCGGCTTGCGGTGGTCACCAGCCGTCGCGCCGTTCCCATTCACCTGCGCCGCCGCGATGCCGCTGCCGTTCAGCTGGGCCGGGACGCTAGCCGTGGGCAGCGCGGCCGCACCGGTTCCGTAGTACCCGTGCCGGCCGCCGTAGTATCCGCCGTAATAGCCCGAGCCCAGCTTGGTCGCCTCGTTCAGCACCACGCCTACCACCCGGGCGTCCACCTGGGCCAGCTTCTCCGTGGCGCGCTGCAGGTCACCTGAGCTGGTGCGGTAGGCCGCCACGATCAGTAGCGTCGCGTCGACGTCCTTGGACAGCACCACCGCGTCGGTGACCGGCAGGACGGGCGGGCTGTCGATCAGCACCAGGTCAAAGGTGTCGCGCAGCCGGGCGAAGATCTCCTGCGCCCGCGCGCCATTCAGCAGCTCGGCCGGATTCGGCGGGGTGGGACCGCTGGGCAGCAGCCAGAGATTGTCGGTCCCGGGCGTCGGCTGGATGAGGTTCTCGAGCGTGTCCTCGCCGAGGATGGCCGTGGTCAGGCCCGCGCCCTCGTCGATGCCGAAGAACTGACCGAGCCGGGGCTTGCGCAGGTCGCAGGAGACCATCAGGACGTTCTGGCCGGCCTGGGCGAACACCGCGCCCAGGTTGGCCAGCGTCGAGGTCTTGCCCTCGGCGGCCGCCGGGCTGGTCACCAGGATCGTGCGCAGCTCGTGCTCCTGGCGCGCGAACTGCAGCGAGGTACGCAGCGAACGGTAGGCCTCGGCCGCCGGGGAGGCCGGCCGCGCGAGCGTCACCACGAGCGGGCGGTCCCGCTTCCGCCAGGAGGTCACCATCGGCACCGCCGCCAGCACCGGGGCGTTCACCAGGCTCTCGGCGGCTTCCTTCGAGGTGACCGCGTCGTCCAGGCTGTCCCGCAGGAAGGCCACCGCCAGGCCCAGGATCAGCCCGGCGACCAGGCCGAGCAGGGCGTCCTGGGTCGGCTTGGGCGAGCTGGGTGCCGCGGGCGGCTCAGCCGGCGTGACCAGCGCCAGGGCCTCAGTGGCCGCCGCGCCGCTGACCTCGACCTGGGAGAGCTGGACCCGCAGCACAGCTTCCTGGTTAACCATCGCGGTTAGCTCGGACGCCGAGTTGCGCGTCCCGCGCAGCGTCTTGATCTCCTGGGCGGTCGAGTGGATCTGCGCCCGCAGCTCGGTCTCGGCGTTCGTCGCGTTCTTGACCGCGACGCTCTGCTGAGAGGTGACGAACTGCCGGGCGTAGACGTTGGCGATCCGGGCGGCGGTGGCCGGCCCGGCAGCGATCGCGGTGATGTTGATGACGTCGGTCTGCGCGACTTCGCTAGCCTGCACCGCCGGCGCGCCGCCGAGCTGCCGCCGGACGGCGTTCAGCACCGATGCGCTGGTCACCAGCTGCAGCATCGTCTGGACCTCGGTCGGGGTCACCTGCTGGGGCGCCGTGGACAGCGAGGTGGGGCCGGTGGCGCTCTGCACCAGGATCTGCGCGGTGGCCGAGTACTGCTTGGGCTGGGTCAGCGAGAGCGCGAGGCTGGCTGCTAAGCCGAGCAGCGCCAGCCCGGCCACCCACCATTTCCGGCGCCGCACGAGCCGGGTGTATGAGCGAAGCGTCGGGCCTGCCCCTGGCTCGGTGGTCATGCTCGTCCTCCGTTGGCGCGGCTAGCGTGAGATAACTTTGAGTACAGACTTCGGTACTCTGGGTAAGTGATCCTACCTGGGTGGCGCATGGGTGTGCGGGGCGGTCTGCGGTCATGACCGAGATCCTCGTGCTCTGCACCGCTAACATCTGCCGGTCGCCGATGGCGGCGGCCCTGCTGGCCCGGGAGCTGGCCGCGCGCGGCGTCCTGGCCCGGGTGTGCTCGGCCGGAATGCTCGGCGGCGGCGCGCCGCCGCCCGCCGAGGTCGTGGCCGTGCTGGCCGGCCAGGCGCTGGACGTGACGCAGCACCGCAGCCGCCTGGTGGCCGCCGGCGACCTCGCGCGCGCCGACCTGGTCCTCGCGATGGCCAGGGAGCACCTGCGGCACGCCGTTGTGGTTGCCCCGGACGCATGGCCGCGAGCCTTCACGATCCGGGAGCTGATCCGGCGCGGCGACCTGGCCGGCCCGCGGCCGCCGGAGGAGAACCTGCCGGACTGGCTGGCTCGCGTCCACGACGGGCGCAGCAGGCTCGCGCTGCTGGGCGACAGCGCACAGGACGATGTCGCCGACCCCATCGGCGGCCCGCTGGCCGGCTACGAGCAGACGGCCGCCGAGCTCGGGCAGCTTGCCGGCCGCCTGGCCGACCTGTGCTGGCCCGCGCCAGGGCCTGTCGGCCGGCCCGACTCGGATGCCCATTTCCCGGACCGCAGCTGACATGCTCAGTGGCTGTCCGATCCGGATCGGACCAGAACGGTGCCCGCCGTAGCAGGCATGGCCGCGGCGGCATCATCACCGGCGGCGCCCCGGGGCGGGATCACAACCGTGCCACCGACAGCTGCCTCGGCGCAGCGAGCCAGCCTCGCGCGCAGCTGGGCGGCGCCCTCGGCTGGGTCCAGGCCCGTCACCAGGTCCGGCAGCAGCGGAGCGACCGGCACGTGCCGGATGAGCGGATGGTACGGCCGGTCATCCCGCTCGCCCTCGCCGAGCAGGTCCTCGGTCAGCTTCTCGCCGGGCCGCAGGCCCGTGAAGACGATCTCGACCCGCTGCGGCACGGCCGCCACCAGCCGGCGGGCCATGTCCATGATGCGCACCTGCTCGCCCATGTCGAGCACCAGCACCTCGCCGTCGCGGCCGATGACCGCGGCCTGCAGCACGAGCTGCACGGCCTCGTCCGCGGTCATGAAGTAGCGGGCGGCGTCCGGATGGGTCACGGTAACGGGACCGCCGGCGGCGACCTGCGCGGTCAGCGCGGTCAGGACCGAGCCGCGGCTGCCGAGCACGTTGCCGAACCGGACACTCAGGTACGTGCCGTCGGCGTGCCCGGCCATGTGCGCGGTGAGCCGCTCGGCGGCGCGCTTGGAATACCCCAGGACGCTGACCGGATCGGCGGCCTTATCCGTGGAGATGTTGACGAACGTGTCGACGCCGCTCGCGACGGCAGCCTCCAGGACGGTCAGCGTTCCCCAGATGTTGGTCTTGAGCGCCTCGGCCGGGTAGCGCTCCAGCAGCGGCAGGTGCTTCAGCGCCGCGGTGTGGAACACGATCTCCGGCCGGTGCTGATCGAAGACCTGGCGGATCCGCCGCTGGTCGCGGATGTCGGCCAGCACCGTCTCATCGGAGTCGAGCAGCGCCCGCCCGTGCAGGGCCAGCTGGATCGCGTGCAGCGCGGACTCGTCGCGGTCCAGCATGATCAGCTTCGCGGGCCCGAACCGGTGCAGCCCGCGGCAGAGCTCGGAGCCGATCGAGCCGCCCGCGCCCGTGACCAGGATCCGCTTCCCGGCGAAGCGGCCGGCGACCGCGGCGATGTCGGTCTTGACGGGCGATCGGCCCAGCAGGTCGCTGATCCTCGGATCCCGCACGCCTTCGATCCGCGCGCTGCCGCTGAGCAGTTCGCTGATGGACGGGATGACCTTGGGCACCAGCCCGCACCGCTCCGCCTCGGCGGTCAGCTCGCCGATGGCCGACCCGCTGGGCCGGGCGATGGCGATGACCAGGACCGTCGCGCCGGTCCGGTGGGCCGTCTCGGCCATCCGGGTGCGGTCGCCGAGCACCGGCACGCCGTGCACCCGCAGCCGCCGCTTGGCCGGGTCGTCATCGAGGAACGCCACGGGGCGGTAGTCCGCGCCCGGCTGTAGATTGAGGCTGTGCACTAACTGGCTGCCCGCCGCCCCGGCCCCGAAGACGATGATCCGCACCGCGGTCGGCACCGGCGCGGCGACCCGGGAGCGGTGCCGGGCGGCGAACAAGACGTAACGCGCGCCGAGCATGGCCAGCATGGCCAGCACCGTCGCGCCCGCTACGGTTCGCAGCGGCTCGCGCTGGCCGGGCAGCAGGACTGCTGTCAGCACGACCAGCAGCAGGCCCGTGCCGAACGCGGCGACGCTCACGGCGACGACCTCGTCAAAGCTGCCGCGCTGGTGCCGTCCGCGGTAGAGCCCGGCGAGCAGTCCGCAGCCGACCGCCAGCACCACCGCGGCCGGAAGCGCCCGGGCGATCATGGCCGCGGTGACGGCAAGACCGGTGATATCGCGGATGGCCCAGCCGGACACCAGCAGGCCGCAAATCCACGCCGCCAGGTCGAACCCCACTTCTAGGGCCTTCCGGTGTGCGCGCCGCCGTATTCGCGCCCGATTCGGTGCTATTCGCCTGCAGAGCGTGCGGCTGTTCACAAAACCCCCGTTCTAATCGGTTCCGCTAAACGGCCCTCTAGAGAACTGCTGGCCTTGTTACGCATCGTGGCTAGGATCTGGCCGCCGCGTCGGCTACATTACTCTGTGTCATGCCTAAGGTGCGCTGGGTAGTTACATAATGAGGGTCCGGCCGTCGCTAGCAGCTGTCGCATTCAGAACTAGGGCGACTGAACCGAGGGGGCAAACACAATGTCACGCACGTCAGTAGATAATTTCTTCAGCCATCAGCTCCACGAAGCCCGTGGCCCGGAGGCGGAGCGCCCGACCAGGCGGAAGCCGAAGCGGTCGAAGCTGCTCAAGCGCATCGCGTTAGCGTCGGCCATCGCCCTGGTCGCAGGCGTCGCCCTGGTGGCCGGCGGCGGGTACCTCGCGGTCAATCACCTGGCCAGCAGCGTGCACCGTATCCCCGGCATCGTGGCCCTGGACGCGGCGAACCAGCCGGTCATGCCCGCCGCGAGCCGCAAGAGCACGACGGTGCTGCTGACCGGCGACTCGACGCTGCCGGCCAACCGCGGGGGCAGTGGCGTGGATCATTCCTCGCCGGATCCGGAGGCGATGTCCGGCCTGATCGCCCTCGTGCATCTCGACGCCAACGGCCGGGCCGGCGCCGTCGTCAACCTGCCGCCCGACGTCATCGTCAGCGTGCCCGGCTATGGCCGGATGGAGTTGTGGAACACACTCCCGCTGGGCGGGCCGTCGCTGCTGATTAAGACGGTCGAGCATCTCACGAATGTGCGCATTAACGACTACTCGGTGGTGGATTTCGCCGGTGTACAGTCGGTAGTCGGCGCCATGGGCGGGGTGAATATAGTTGCCCCCTTTAACATGGTGGGTGCGGGTCATGTCTTCCCGAAGGGCAGGGATCACCTGAACGCGGGGGACGTGCTGCCGTACGTGAAGCAGGCAGATGTCAGCGAGATAGGCCGGGAAGACCTGCAGAGCGGTCTTATCCGGGCGGTCCTGGACAAGATCGCCGGGCGGCACATGTTCAGCCGGGTGGGCACCGATTTCCGCGTCCTCGACGCCGCGGCCAAGGCCTTCAGCGTCGACAGCAACCTGAGCGACGCCAAGCTGGAGTCGCTGGGCCTGAAACTCGGCGACCTCAAGGGCCGGGACGGGACCTTCGTGACGGCGCCGACCAGCGGCTCGCCCCTCAGCGGCGGTATCGGTGCCGTGCACCTGAACAGGCGGATTGCCAACAAGCTGTGGTCCGCCATCAGGCACGACTCGGTCGCGGCCTTCGCCAGGAGGTACCCGTTCACGGTGACGCCAGGCGCCCCCGCGTAGCCAGCCGGCTCTACCGCGCGGCCAGGACTTCGGCGATCTTGGCCGCGGCGCCCGGCGGGTCGCTGGCATCGTGCAGTGCCTCGCCCCACGACCAGCGGTAATACCAGTACAGCCGTCCGGCATCGTCCGTGCCCGGCATGCAGTCGATGCTCTCGGCCAGCATCGACGCGCCGGGCATGAACACATGTAGGGCCGCCGGGTACGTGGTGCGAACTGTGGCGTTGAACCCCTGCGAGTCCAGCGCCGCCGCCAGCCTGTGCAGATAGTAGCTGCGTGCATGGTCACGAGCGCTGTGCTGCATGTTCACCTGCCTCCTGCGGGGGAGATTCCGGACATCGATCGCACCGGCAGGCACGGTGCATCAGCCTGCGGTCCGCGCCGCCGGCTTCGGTCCGTTAGTAGCCAGGGTAACCGCCAGATGCCTCGGTGCCATAGCCCGAGTCGGGGGTACCGTATCCGCGCTGATCGTATGTGCTCGCGGGGGAGTCCGCCGGCTGGCCATGCGGACTGCCGTTGTGGTCGGCCGGCGGGTAGTCCGGCTGGCCGTAAGCGTCGCCCTGATAGCTCCCGCCCGGGGGCTGGCCATGCCTTCCGGTGGACGGCTCCCGGTGGGCCTGTGCCTGATGCAACGCCGCCGGATCGGCGTAGCCGCTGGCCCCGGGCGTGTCATACCAGGATCCGCCGTACCCGGCCGGTGCCTGCTCGGCCGGGGCCAGCGGGGGAGCGGCGTGCGGGGGCGCGGCGTGCGCGGGTGCCGCGTAGGCGGGTGCCGCGTAGAGAGGCACCGCGTCGACCGGTGCCGGAGGTACGGGTGCCGCGTGGATAGGCGCCGGCGCCAGGTGACGGCCCGTCGGCTGGCTGTATTGCCGGGTGTCCTGGCCAGCCAGGTAGCTGCCGTACCCGGCGTCGCTGCCCTGGAGGCCCGGAGCGGCGGCCGGCGCCGGGTAACTCTCGGTCGGCGCGGTGACGTAACTGCCGTACGGGTTGCCGGTCGTCGGGAGCGATGGCTGCTCGGCGTAGTCGCGGTAGCTGGCAGCGGCAGGCGCAGGTGCCGGCGCCTGCGGCCGGTAGGCGTTGGGACTCGTGTTGTCCGCTGTCCCGGCCGCCTGCTGCCCGTAGCCGCCGCTCGCCCAGTCAGCCTGCCCGTTGCTGCCGTGCCCGTTCGCGGGCTGCCCGTTACTGCTCTGCCCGTTACTCGGACCGTAGCCAGGCTGCCGGCCACCAGCCTGCCCGTAATCGGACTGGCCGTAGCCAGACCGCCCGTAATCGGACTGACCGTAGCCGCTCTGCCCGCCGCCGGCAGGCGCGGCGGACCGTCGGTCGCCGTAGCCGGAGAGCGGATCCGTGGACTCGGCCAGGTACGTCGGCATCTGCTGCGTCGCCATCTGCTGGGCCGACTGCGGCTGGACCGGCTGTGACTGGATCGGCTGTGACTGGACCGGCTGTGACTGGACCGGGGCGAGCGGGTCCGGGGCGCCGTAGCCGGAGGCCCGTGCGCCGCCGGGCAGCAGGGGCTCGGATCGGCCCGTCCGGTATGACCTGCTGTCGTCGCTGACCGCGGGGAAGGACGGGCTCGTCAGCGGGTCATCCTCGAGGGGAGCCGGGCGCCCGCCGCCGGTGCTCAGGCGAGCCAGGGCGGCGATGCCCTGGTCGGTGCCGTGTGCCAACGGGCCCGCCGCGGCCGGCCCGTTGGCCAGGAGACCGCGCGAGTCGCTGTAGGGGGCTGCCGACTGGTCGCGCTGCCGCCGCGAAGACTGGCCAGCGGAGCCTGACTGGCCGGGCGCGGCAGACCGGCCGCCGCGGCTGCGCGGACCACCATCCAGCAGGCCACCGCCCGCGCCGCCGCGGCCGCTGGCTACGGCGGGCAGGGGCGCGGAGTCCGCGGCACCCGCGGGCGCGTTCCGCCGCCGTACCGGCAGCAGCGCCGTGGAATCCTCTGGCGGCCCGGAGTCAACCGGCCGTCCCGGCCGCGAGGTCGGGTCCTGGCGCGGGTCCGACTGGGCGGCTGGCCCGCCCCGCTCGGTCCGGGACGGCCCGGCCGGCTGGGCCGTAGTCGTCAGGGGCTTGTCGGAGGCAAGCTCGGCCCAGTAGTCAACGTCGGAGAGCGAGTCCCAGTCGGTTCCTCCGCTGCCGCCCGCGCCCCGCGCCCCGCCAGTGCGGGCACTCGCCGCGCCCGGCCTGCCGGCCGGGCGGCCCTGATCGGGACGCGAGCCACTACTACTGTGCCCACCACTACTGGGTCCGCCGCGCGAACCGCCGCCCGGCAGTCGCTGGCCGCCGCGTGCGCTGGGGTCGCTGGGGTCGCGGTCATCGAATCGGGACGAGCGATCATCGGCATACTCGCGGCCACCCGCGTACTCGCGGTCATCCTGGTCGTACTCGCGGCCGGAACGGCGGCCCCCGCGGCCGCTTGCGCTGCGACCTGGCCGCTGGGCCGGGCCATCGTCGGTCGGCCGTCCGGGGCCGCGGTCGCCACGGCCAGAGCGACGGGCCGGCGGGGCAACTCGGTCAGCACCGCGCCAGTCACGATCGTCGGCGTCGCGCGGCCGACGATGGTCGTCGGGCGCGTCCTCAAACGGGTCGTTAGCGTCTGCCCGCAGGAATTTGATCGCGAAGAATCCGACGACGAGGATGATCAGGACCACTGCTGCAAGGAGGATCATGATCTCGGTCATCGCACCATCCAACGGTGATGGCCTAGGGGGTTGGCGTCGCTAGGCCCGCGCGGCCATCGGCGCGGGCCTCCCCCGGGTACTGCGAGCACCTTGATCTGTTACGCGCTGATCTCTGTTACGCGGCCGACCGCCTGAGCTCTACGTGGCGGATCGCCTGATCACCGATTGTGTCGGAGCGCTATGGCCGTTGTCATGCACTTCGAGAAGTTTGCCGTGCGTGTCGGGCCATTACGGCGCCCCCAGCAGGGCGAACCCGCGCGGCTAGGGCGCGGCGGCGGCCGTGAGCCTGCCGCGTGCGATGGCATTGCGGGCTATCGCCGACCAGGCCGCCCGCAGCGGGGCATCGTTGGGCTGGTGCAGCATCGTGCTGAGCGCGTAGATCGTGAACCGGTAACGGTGCCGCGCGCCGACCGGGCACGGCGGGTTGTAGTTGGCCCGCGAGAGGCTGTTACGGGCCTGCCGGGCGCCCGTCGGCAGCGCTCCGGCCTGCAGATCGATGGCATCCGGGCTGATATTGAAGACGATCCAGTACACCCGCGGCGTGATCGGAGCGGCCGCGTCGTCGACCACCAGGGCGATGGACTTGGTCCCCGGCGGCATCACCGACCAGAGGATTGGCGGGCTCTGGCCCGCGCCGTGGCAGGTGTACTGCGAGGATATGGTGCCCTGCTCGACCATCGGGCTGGTGACGGTGATGATGTCAGGCGCGTCCTGGCGCAGGGTGACCGGGCCGCCCACCAGGCCGCATCCGCTGAGCAGGCAGAGCGCCCCGGCGATGACGGCGGCGCGTGCCCGCCTGCAGGCAGTGCCCGCACGCCAGCCGACGGCGCGACCATACCGGCCCAAGCCCGCTCGCCCTCCCGCTGTCCTCGCCCGCCGTTAACCACCCGGTGCTAACCACGCCGGTGCGTGGATCCTACGCCGGGCCAGCGCGCTGTCCGGCCCGGTCGGGGAGCCCGGGGCGCGGACCGGCCGGGTTACCAGCCCGGGTTACCAGCTCAGTCGGGCTGGCGGGAGTTTCCGAGCATGATCTCGTCCCAGGACGGAACGGATGAGCGCCGGGCGCGTGCTGCGCCCTTGCGGCCCGGACGGCCGGGTGCCTCCGGCTCCGGCGAGGCGGCCGGCTCGCCGCCGTCGGGCGCGGGCTGTCCGTCAGCCGTTTGCGCCGAGGCCGCCGTTGCCCCTGTCGCAGTGGCTGGCCCTTGCGCAGTTCCTGCTCCCGCGGCGGAAGCAGCGGCAGCGGCGGGCATGGCGGGCGCGGAGACCTCAGCCGCGGAGACCTCAGCCGCGGGGGCCACCGGCGCTGCCGGGATATCGCCGGCCTGCGCCGACTCACGGCTCTGGCCTGGATCGCGGCTCTGGCCTGGATCGCGGGCCCAGCCGGCCTCGCGGGTCTGGACGGCCTCGCGGGCCGGGCCACCCTCCCGCGGGCGCTGCGCCTCTGGCTGATAACCATGCTGCGTGGCTGGCGGCACGACCGGCGCCGCATGACCGCCGCGGGCCACCGCGCGTTCTTGCTCCGCCCGCGTGTCCTGGTGATGGGCGCCGAGCCGCGAGCCGATGGGGGTCACCGTCGCGGTGGCCGCGCCCAGGCTGCTCAGCCGCCCGGCCGGCCAGTCGACCTGCGGCAGGCACAGGCGCCGGGCCAGGTCGTCGGCCGGGATGACGTGCTTGCGGCGCGGGTCGAAGACCCACTCCGCGATCTGCGGTCGGCCCTCTACGGTGAACTGCAGCTGCACCTGCCAGTTGCCGTCGGTGCGCTTGCGGGAGTCCCAGGCCAGGGCATCGGAGGGCGCGTCGGCATCGGCAAGCCGCTCCAGGACGATCTCGCCCAGGCGCGGTCCGGGCCCGGACTCGGTGTGCCCGCGCACGGTTGACCGCTGCGCCTCCTGGGCCCGGTACTCCCGTTCGGCGAGCACGGGACCCTCGAACCGGCGCACCCTCTCGATGGGGATACCGGCCACATCAGCGATCTCGTCGGCTGTCTCGCCGGCGCGGATGCGGTCCTGGATCTCCTTAGGTCGCAACGGATTCTCCACTTCGATCTCGTACTGAGCGAGCCGGGAAAACTGGCCGCGAGCTACCGTTCTCAGCCGGTCGTCGATGGGCAACGAGAATCTTCCGCCTCGTCCAGGCACCGCGAGGACCGCATAAGTGCCGTCCTCGCTGACTGCGACGAGGCGCAGCTCCTGCATAGGCGTCCCTTCTGCGCTGCCCGGCCGCGCAGGGGCGGAACTCGGACCTCCCCTGGTACGAGTCTGCCGACACAGGACCCGCCTGGCCAGCACCGCGCCCGGCATGTCCCGCTCGAGACTGGCCGTATTTGTCCCGGCGGCCGGGCAGGCCGGCCGCCGGGACTGGTCAGGCCAGTATTCAGCACGCACCGCCCGGGCGCACCGAACGCCGGCAAACGCCGCGCCGGGCGCTACCCAGGGGCGCTGCCGGCGGCCGGCACTCGGCACGCCGATCCGGGCCGCTCTGGACCGGACGAACCTGGCCGTGGTGAAGTGGGGCATGCCAGTGCGTTCAGCTGATCCGATTGTTGCTGCGAGGCAGGCCGACGACCACCCGTATGGCCTGGCGGTCGCCGATGTCGTCTCCCGCCTTAGGCGGGCGATGCGCCGGGCCGCCCGGGCCCAGGGCAGCGGCGGGCTGCCCGGTGGCCTGTCCGTCGCGCAGCTGGAGTTCCTGTCCTGCCTGGCGGAAAATCCCGGCGCCCGGCCCGGGCAGCTGGCCCGGATGCTGCGGCTGGCCCCGAGCTCGGTGGCCACCCTGGTCAACAGCCTCGGCCGGGAGCAGCTCATCGAGCGCATCGGCGGCGTGGCAGACCGCCGCACCGCGGTACTCAGCCTGACCCCGGCCGGCGTCCACGTCGTGACCAGCTGGCAGCAGGTGAACGCGCGCATCCTCACCATCGCGCTGGCGCGCCTCGAGCCGGCCAGCCGGGAAACGCTGGCGAGTGCGCTGCCGGCCCTGAGTGAGCTCACCGGCGCGGTCGACGCACTCGCCGACGGACTGGCGGACGACACCCGGGCCGATGACGCCGTCGGCGCCGAGATCGTCGGGGGCACCGGTACCGATACTCCAGCTGGCGATGTCTCCGCAGGAGAGTCGGCGGCTCGGGAAACTTAACTTCGCCGAAACTAGGCTCGCGGCCGAAGCCGTCGGTGGCGGGCAATAAGCTCTTTGCCCATGCACATCGACGCGATTTTCGGTGCCATCGGACGGTGGGCCGTCCGCTTTCGCTGGCTCGTTATTCTGGTCTGGGTGGTCGGCGCGATCGCGGCAGTGACGCAGCTGCCGTCGCTGGGGAGCGTGACCCAGAGCAACAACTCCAAGTTCCTGCCCGCCAGCGCGCCGAGCCAGCACGCGATCGACCTGTCCGCCCCGTTCGGAAACGCGACTCTGGTCCCGATTCCGATCATCGCGGCGACCACCAGCGGCCCGCTGACCCCGGCCGACATCGCCGCGCTGACCACCATGGGCCGCAAGATCGCCGCAGATCCCAACATCAAGCAGGTCAAGGACGTCGGCCAGTCCGCTAATGGCCAGGCCGTGCAAGTGCTGGCCCTGGCCAGCGGCGCCAATGGCGGAAACCAGAACTACGCCCTGGACCTGGTGAACGGCCTGCGCGCGCGGATCGCCAGCTCCGGGCTGCCCGCCGGACTGCGGGCGCACCTGGCGGGCGACACCGCCGTCCAGGTGGATGAGCAGAAGGCGTCCGGCAACACCGGCAACAAGGTGCAAGACCTGTCGCTGGTCTTCATCATCGCGCTGCTCGTGCTGATCTTCCGGTCGCTGACCCTCGCGGTGACGACCGTGCTGCCCGCGCTGATGTCCGTGCTCATCTCCGGTCCGCTGGTGGCCGAGGCCGCCAAGCACGGGCTGCAGGTATCGCCGCTGGCCCAGTTCCTGCTGATCGTCCTGGTGCTGGGCGCCGGAACCGACTATGGCCTGTTCCTGGTCTTCCGGACCCGGGAGGAACTGCGGACGGCCGGCCATGACGTGACCGGGATGGACGGCGCGCCGGAGCGCGGCCTGGTCCGTGCCGTGCTGTCCGATCTGGCCGGGCCCCGGCCGGCCGCGCGGACCGCGCTCGTCGAGGCGGTCACCCGGGTTGGCGAGTCGATCACCTTCTCGGCCGCCACGGTCATCGCGGCGGTGCTGACCCTGCTGGCGGCCAGCTTCCCGTTCTACTCCAACCTCGGCATCCCGTTTGCCATTGCCATCGGAGTCACCCTGCTGGCGGGCCTGACGCTGCTGCCCGCACTGCTGTCAATCCGGCTGTCGCTGCTGGCGGTGAAGCGGACGATCTTCAAGGGGATCTTCCGCCGGCCCAAACTGCTGCCGTGGAGCATCCAGGGCAGCGGCGGGGCCGGGATCTGGGGCCGGGTGGCGGGCCGCATCGTGCGCCGCCCCGGGCTGACGCTGATCGTGGGCGTGGTGGCGTTCGGTGCCGTGGCGCTCGGCGTCCTCGGCTACTCGGCGGCCGGCTTCGGCGGCACCACGAGTCCGCCCGCCGGCAGCGACTCCGCGGCGGGCACGGTGCTGCTGACTAAGTATTTCCCCGAGTCTGCCGCCAACCCCACCACGCCCATCTTCCGGTTCAGCCAGCCGGTCTGGACCAATCCGCAGGAACTGGCCAAGGCGACCAGCGAGATGAAGGCCAGCAGCCTGTTCACCCAGGTGTCCGGCCCGCTCAACCCGGCGGGCGCGGTCCTGCCACCCGCCGTCTACGCCCAGCTGCACACGACGCTCGGCCCGGCCAAGGCGCTGCCGCCGATCCAACCGGCCGGCAGTAAGGTGCCGCCGGTTGAGTACCAGGTCTACCGGGCCAGCTCGAACTTCATCAGTGCTGACGGGCGGACTGTGCAGTTCTCCGTGGGGCTGAAGGCCGGCGATCCTGGCAGTACTCCGGCGCTGCATGCGGTGCCGGCCATCCGTGCTGAGATCACGAAGGTGGCCAAGTCGGTTAGCGCTGCTGACTGGGCCGTCGGCGGCCAGGCACCGGCGCTGTATGACATCAGCGCCGTGTCCAACAGCGATCTCACCCGGATCATCCCCATCGCGATCGTGGTGATCGGCCTCCTGCTGGCGCTCGTGCTGCGCAGCCTGGTAGCGCCGCTGTACCTGATCGCCTCCGTCGGGCTGTCCTACCTGGCCGCGCTCGGGCTCTGCGTGCTGCTATTCATCAAGATCGGCGGGGCCAAGGGCATCGTCTTCTTCCTGCCCTTCCTGATGTTCATCTTCCTGCTAGCACTCGGCGAGGATTACAACATCCTGGTCATGACGCGGATCAGGGAGGAGTCGCACAAGCTACCGCTGCGCGAGGCGGTCACCAAGGCGATCGGCGTGACCGGGACGACGGTGACATCGGCTGGACTGGTGCTGGCCGGCACCTTCGTGGTGTTCGGCATCGTGGCGGGCGGGGGCTCGGGCGGCAGCCAGTTCCGGGACATCGCCCTCGGCCTGGCGCTCGGCATCTTGATGGACACCTTCCTGGTCCGCACGCTGCTGGTGCCCTCGACCGTGGTGCTGCTCGGCCGCTGGAACTGGTGGCCGTCCAAGATCACCATGGACCAGCCCGCGCCGCCGGATCCGCCCGCGCCGACGGGACCGTCGTCCGGGTCGTCCGCCACCGCGTCCGCCGCCTCCGCCGCCTTCGTGGCCCAGCCCGAACAGCCCTGATCAGTGGGCGCGGGCCAGGCATGCCGCTGATCAGCGTCATCATCCCGGTCTACGACGTCGCGCGGTACCTGCCCGAGTGCCTGGACTCGGTGCTCGGGCAGGCCGTCGGCAGCATCGAGGTGATAGCGGTCGACGACGCGTCGGCGGACGGTAGCGGCCAGTTGCTGGACGACCGGGCGGCGGCCGACCCGCGCCTGCGCGTCGTGCACCTGGAGTCCAACGCCGGCCCCGGCCACGCGCGTAACACGGGCCTGGCGACGGCCTGCGGTGATTATGCCTGGTTCATCGACGGGGATGACCGGCTCGAAGACGGCGCACTGGCGGCGATCGAGGCCCGACTCACGACGTCGGGCGGCCGGCCCGACGTCCTCCTGATCGACTGGGTGAGCCGCTATCCCGACGGCCGGACCGAGCCGAGTCCCGGCCGCGGCATCCTGGCTCGCGTTCCGGCCGAGGGCTGCACGCTGGCGCAACTGCCGCGGCTGATCGATCTGACCATGACGTCGTGGAGCAAGCTGCTGCGGCGCGATTTCCTGGACAAGCTCGGAGTGACCTTCGCGGCCGGCATCCATGAGGACGTGCTCGTGACCTGCGCTGCCCTGCTCGCGGCGGAGTCGATCGCGGCCGTGGACCGGGTCTGCTACCGCTACCGGCGGGACCGGCGCGGCTCCTTCATGGCCACCACGAGCACCGGGCACCTGGCGATCTTCTCTTCCTACGAGCGGGTTTTCGACCTCGTGGCAGCCCAGCGCGCGGCGGGCGTGGAGGTGAGCGAGGCGGTGCAGGCGGCGATCTTCGAGCGGGCGATCTGGCACTATACGACGCTGTTCCAGACCCCGCTGTTCCAGACCCCGCTGTTCCAGACCCCGCTGTTCCAGATCCCGCTGTTCCAGACCACGGGCGGCCTGGTGCCGCGCGGCGAGCGGCGCCGGTTCTTTGCCCGGATGCATGAAGATTTCACGAGGTACCGGCCGGCCGGGTACCGGCACCCGCCCGGTGCGCGGGGACTGAAGTTCCGGCTCATCGAGCGAGGCGCCTACCGCACGTACTGCCTGCTGGAGCCGCTGAACGAGATGCGTGTCGCCGCCGCCAGGCTGGCAGGCCGACCGGGCATACGCCGGACATGACAGTATTGATACCAATACCGTATTGATGCCGTTACTTTCTGTCGGGGGTGAGCATGGATCCGGTTGCGCTGATCGTCACCGCCCTGGCCGAAGGCACCGCCTTAGAGCTGCAGGACACCGGCGCGACGGCGGTAAAGGATGCCTACGCCAGCCTGTGGGCGCGGGTCAGGAAGCGCCTCGCCGGTCGCCCGGAAGGCGCGATGGTGCTGGCCAGGCACGCCGAGGCGCCGCAGACATGGGAAGCCCCGCTCTCCGCAGCGCTGGCCGCCGCCGGAGCGGCTTTCGACGATGACCTGATCGCCGCTGCGACGGCCTTGCTCAGGCTCGCGGATGAGCCAGGCTTCCGGTCGGGCAAGTACGCCGTCGATGCGCAGCAGAGCCCGCAGGCCGTGCAGATCAGCGACCACACCGCCCAGCACAACTCGCTCAACGGCCAGTCCGGGCACTGAGCAGTGCGGACCCGCTGAGCATTCGCCGATCAGGCCCGCCGACCCCAGCGCAGTGTCATGGTTGGGCACCTACTGTCGTTCTAGCGGCAACAGGGGGGCAACCATGTCGTTCCGGTACCGGCTAAGGCGGAGCGAGCCCGGGGCGCCCGGGGCTGGCGGGGCCAGCCGTGGCTAGCGGGGCGGCAGGGCTGACGGGCCGCCTGTTCGTCGCGGGCAGGACGGACAGCCAGCTGGAGCTGATCGACCCGGGCGCCAGCGCCGGGCGCTGAAGGCTATTGACATGCAGCGCCCAGAGAGCATTCTTGCTTGGCGGGGCCACTGGAATCGGAGGGATTCCAGATAGTCGGGTTGATCCCGAAAGGGGCATTTTTCGTGCGCTCACGTTCTCCTCGCCTGGCGTTTTTAGCAGTCGCCGGGCTAATCCCCCTCGCCGTTAGCGGTATAGCCGCGGCGGCGGTCTCGCCCCATCAGGTCTTCCGGGGCAAGCCATCCATTCTGTCCGCGGCTCAGGTCCGTCAGCTGTCGGCCAACGCGACGCAGCATTCGATCATCATCTTCAAGAACCAGCTGTCCGCCACGCCCGCCACTAAGGCCAATTCGCAGCGGCGCATTCAGGCGGCCAACACCGCTCAGGCCGGGGTCAAGGCCGAGCTGACCAGGCTGCACGCCGGTCACGTCAGGAGCTACCACATCGTCGACGCGATGTCGGCCACGATCTCGTCGGCGGAGGTAAAGCGGCTGCAGGCCAATTCGGCGGTCCGTGCGGTGGTTCCCGACGCCTTCCGGCACTTCGCGCCGCTGAGCGGCGGTCCCGGGGCGGCAAGTCCGGCCGTAGCGGCCACCGCGCGGCCCGCCCGCGCCGGCGCTAGCCCGGCCGTTGCCCAGCAGATCTGCCCGAGTAACCCCGCGCAGCCGCTGATCGAGCCCGAGGCCCGAACCGTGATGAACGTGGATGCCGCGGAGCAGATCGCCGACGGGACCGGCGTGAAGGTCGGCATCATCGCCGACGGCATCGACCCGAACAACCCCGACCTCATCCGGGCCAACGGCCAGCACGTCATCTTCGACTACGAAGACTTCAGCGGCTTTGGCCCGACCGCGCCTACCGACGGGCGGGAGGCCTTCCTCGACGCCGGCACCATCGCCTCGCAGGCCAACCAGACCTACGACCTGTCAGGCTTCGTCAACCCGGCCCACCCGCTGCCGCCCGGCTGCACTATCAAGATCAAGGGTGTCGCCCCCGGCGCGAGTCTCGCGGTACTGAACGTGGCAGGCAGCAATGCCGGGTTCTTCAACTCGCAGATCATCCAGGCGGTCGAGTGGGCAGTCCTGCACGACCACGTCAACGTGCTCAACGAGTCCATCGGCGGAAACCCGATTCCGAACACCGAAAACGACCCGGTGGCCCTGGCCGACCAGGCCGCGGTGGCCGCGGGCGTCACGGTGGTGGCCAGCAGCGGCGATGCGGGCCCCTTCAACAACATCGGCTCGCCGGCCAGCACGCCCGGCGTGATCGCCGTCGGCGGGACCACCACCTACCAGGTTTACCGCCAGACCACCCGGTACGGCACGCAGCTGGTGCCGGGCGGCTGGGAGAACAACAACATCAGCGCGCTGAGCGCCTCGGGCGTCACAGAGTTCAATCCCGGCACCGTTAACGTGGTCGCCCCGGGTGACCGAGGCTGGTCACTGTGCAGCAGCAACACCACGGCGTTCTTTGGCTGCGCCGACATCGACCACGGCGCCAGCCCGCCGCCCATCTGGGCGGCCGGCGGCACCAGCGCGTCCGCACCCGAGACCTCCGGGACGGCGGCGCTGGTCATCGAGGCATACAAGAACGCCCACGGCGGCGCCGCGCCGTCGCCGGCCCTGGTCGAGCAGATCATCGTCAGCACGGCCACCGACCTGGGCGCGCCAGCCGACCATCAGGGCGCCGGGCTGGTCAACACCCTCAAGGCCGTTCAGCTAGCCGAGTCGATCAAGAGCACCAGTCCGCAGGGCAGCACGCTGCTGGTGAACAAGACGGCCCTGTCCGCCACCGTGAACGCGGGCCAGTCCCAGACCTTCAGCGTGGGCGTCACCAATGAGGGCACCGGAGCCCAGACGGTCACCCCGGCGGTGTCCGGCCTGCCGACGACCGTCTCCAGCGACACCGGCAGCGTTACGCTGAATTCCTCGTCGCCGACGTACATCGACGGTGAGGGCCACACCGATTCCTACGCGCTCCACAGCTTCTCCGTCCCGGCCGGAACCGATTACCTGAACGGCAACATTGCCTGGAAGTCGAACGGAAGCTCGGCGTTCGAGACGCTGTTCGACCCGCTGGGCAACGTGGCGGCGTACTCGCTGATCGGAGCCAACCAGAGCGGGTTCGGGCACGTCGAGGTGCGCAAGCCCATGGCGGGCACCTGGACCGCGGTGATATTCACGGTCAACAATGCCGCCGTCTACAGCGGCGCGGTCAACTTCTCCTTCTTGACCGAGAAGTTCCATACCGCCGGCTCGGTCTCGCCCGCGTCCGCGACGCTCGCGCCCGGCCAGTCCGGCACCTTCCAGGTCACCGTCTCCGCCGGCCAGGCGGGAGACGAGGCACTCAGCCTGCACCTGGGCACCGGGGGCAGCACGGACGGGAGCATCCCGATCATCGTGCGATCCCTCGTCCCGCTCAGCTCAACCGGAGGATCGTTTAACGGGGCGCTGACCGGCGGCGGCAACGTGAGCAACGCCGGCCAGGAGTTCACTTACCAGTTCAACGTGCCGTCCGGCAAGCCAGCCCTGAACGCCGGCCTCCAGCTGGCGGATCCCCACTACGACCTGGAGGGGTTCCTGGTCGATCCGAACGGCGAGCCGCTCGACGCGCAGTCCACGGCCCAGTTCGACGCCAGTGACAACTTCCTCGGGTTCGGCCCGACCATGCAGTTCTTCCAGCGCACGCCGGCCGCCGGCCTGTGGACGCTGGTGCTGGTGGTGGCCGGGCCCATCGACGGGACGCACCTGAGCGAGCCGTTCACCGGATCGCTGTCGTTCGGCGCGCCGTCGGTGACCAGCAGCGGGATCCCGAACTCCGCGACCACCGTACTGCCGGCCGGCCATCCGGTCACCGCGACCATCACGGTCACCAATACCGGCAATATCAGGAAGGATTTCTTCGCTGACGCGCGGCTGAACGGACGCGTCCCGCAACTGCTGCTCGGCACTGACGTGAACGCCGTGCCGTTGCCGCTGTCACTGTCGGCCCAGCCGAACTGGCTGGTCCCGACCGACACGAATCTGCTCACCGTGGCCGCCCAGGGCACGGTGCCGGTCACGATGGACTTCTCCTGGGCCTTCGGAGATCCTGACGCGGTCGGCATCTCGGTCGGCAACGACTCGGTCGCGGCCCTCGTCGCGCCGGAGGTCGCCCCCGGGTTCTTCTTCGCGCTGCCCGATCCCACCGGGCCGTTCACGACCGGTGTCAGCGGCACGGTGAACCTGGCGGCGGTCGCCAACACCAACCCGTTCGACCCGGCCGTGTCCGCGAGCACCGGTGACGTCTGGGCGCAGAGCGTCAACGCGGCCGCGCCCTACTCGCCGCTGAGTCTCGGCGCGGGTCAGTCGGGCACCATCACGCTCACCTTCACCCCGAGCGCGGCCAAGGGCACGGTGGTGCGCGGCTTCATCGGAGTCGACACCTTCAACCTGGCCACGGACGCGGGTGACGAGCTGGTCAATATCCCCTACACCTACAAGGTTGGCTGAACGAAAGGTGAGCTGAACGCAAGGTTGGGCTGAATGCCAGCCCGCCGATAGCAATCTAGCTGGCTGGCCTGCCACCCCCGGCAGGCCAGCCAGCGCCCCCGCTGCCGCGGCACGGTCCTGCGCTTAATGTCCGGTTGGCTCGTGCGGGCCGGAACCGGCGCTGGGCTGGTGCCGGGTTCTGGCGAGCCAGATGGCGACGCCTAGCACGATCACGCCGACCGCGAGAACGGCCGCCGCGGCGCCAGCCCTGCTCGGCAGGTATCGGTTAGCGACCTGCGGAAGTATGACGGCGGCCCCCAGTGCGCCGAACCCGACCACAAGTACCCGGCGCAGCGCCACGCCCGCCGCCAGCAGGCCGGCCACCGTCGCCACGCCCAGCACCTGCCCGGCCGCGTGCCCCATCATCAGCTGAGCGCCGACCAGCAGCCCGATCCCGGCGGCGACGTAGCCCGCCGCGAGCGGGATGAGGTGCCCGCGCCACACCGTGATCCCCCAGATCAGCGACAGGACCCACCAGGCGCCGCCAAACCCAGCCGGGATCGCGCCGGGCCAGGGCCGCCCGATCGCGGTTTCCAGCAGCGCGGCCGTGGCGGCGAACGTCGCCAGGTGCTGGAGCGCGGCGCGGGACCGCCACCACAGGATGGCCGCGTACGCCGTCACGACCGCCTCGGTCAGCAAGGGTCCCCAGGTCGGGCCGAGATCCCAGAAGTGGCTGCTGACCAGCAGCCCGAAGGTGGCCGCGAGGCTGCCCGCCGAGATCAGCCACAGCACGCTGCGGAGCCGTCCGAAGGCAGGCTGGCCGGGTGCCCGCAGCAGGATCCCGGTCACCAGCAGCATCACCGTGAGGAACGCCGCTGCGGCTACCTCCGCGGTGGCCGGGATGCTCGGCCAGATCTGCCGGACGGCGATGAACCCCGCGACGACGCCCAGGACGGTGCCGAGATAGCCGAGGGCCTCGATCACCAGTGGCAGCCTGCCCAGCTGCTCGCGCAGCCCGGGCCCGGGCCCGGCGGGGAGCGCCGGTTCAGCAGGCCGTGCAGTTCCGGAAACAAGCCCTGACATGGCTCCTGCCCTCCGCTAGGCAGCCGCCTCCGATGGCCGCCGCGCCTCCCACTCTCCCGCGCGGCCAATCGGGCCGTCATGAGTAGTTGTGCTCAAGTTGCCGTAGGCGTGTCATCGGCAATCAGCACATTCAAGCTGGTGCCACCTGTTCGCGGGCGGAATGGTGGACGGCCACCATCGACTGGGAGTTAACTCTCCGGAAGAGATATCCAGCCGAGAGGTACTG
>Ga0066790_10000200_pt1 | contig 20674 bp, 18 predicted proteins | sample OrgsoiDNA2013050_FD_70963 | JGI IMG/M metagenome (GOLD analysis project Ga0066790, IMG submission 70963) | Permafrost soil microbial communities from the Arctic, to analyse light accelerated degradation of dissolved organic matter (DOM) -... | ecosystem: Environmental > Terrestrial > Soil >...
AGAGAGCTCAAAGAGAGCTTCACAAGGGCGGCTAGAATTGCTGTACAATAATCTTAATGCCCGCGCGAGAACGCAGCGTCTCCAGAGCCTGACTATACTCCTCAAGGGCAAACTCACGCGTTACCATCTCATTGACCTTCACCTTATGGCCTTCCAGGTAGGCCAGAGCACGGTCGAAACAATGCGTTTGCGCGAATGATCCGACGATGGTGAGCTGCTTCTGGAAGATCTCATAAGGGCTCCAATTGAGGCGAGCGTTTGCGGGATAGACGCCATAGACCACGATATGCCCACCCGGACGCGCATACTGCAATGCCTCGTTGCAAAGCTGCGGCGAACCAGTTGCTTCAATGACATAATCGAAGCCGCGTGCATGCTCTTTCAAGAGATGTTCGCGATGATGCTGTGTATCGTGACGGTCAACTGACACAACTTCGTCGGCAGCGAGGCGTGAGACTAGATCGAGCTTCGGGCCAGCAGGGGCGGCAACCGTAAGCTGTGCAGCTCCGTTCAACTTCAGCAACTGGGCCAGGAGAATTCCCGTGGGGCCAGCTCCAAAGAGCAAGACAGAACTGCCCGGCTTGAGAGCAATCAAATCCATACCATGAATAGCACACGCTGTCGGCTCAACCAGAGCGGCCTCTTGCCACGTCAGATTCTGAAACGGAAAGACCTTTTCGGCCTTCACGGCAATATATTCGGCCTGCCCACCAGCGATATTGACGCCGTGCGAGAGAAAGTTTTCACAAAATAACGGCTCGTCGCGCCGACAGTAGAAGCAGTGGCCACACAGCTCAGTATTATCACATACAACGCGCTCGCCCACCTTCACGCTTTCTACCCTGGCACCAATGCTGACAACCTCGCCCGCAAATTCGTGACCTGGAATAAGCGGAAATCTGGCGAGGAACTCTCCATCGTGGATGTGTAGATCGGTCCCACAGATACCGCAGGAACGCACACGCATGAGCACTTCATCAGGAGCTATCTCCGGCATCGGCACCTCTCGATAGCTGAATTGCTGGGGCGCGTCGTAGACAATTGCTTTCATCGCCTGTCTCTCCTATCCGCTAAATACATTGTCAGAGCTCACGAACTCTATTGTACACTACCAGAAATTCTTGCCGTTGTTTTACCGCCTCGTTCTCATTTCACCTGGCCCCCTTATAGAGAGTGATCTTGACTAAGTTGTATGACTAATTTTTAGCATCTGGGCATATTTATGCCACCAACATCTTGATTTATGCGCCTGTTATTGCATATACTTTTAGCAGGAAACGAACAGTTTATTTGAACTTCTCTCGATGATGAAAGAGTATCACAGCGGAATAAAGCATGACGCAGAGGATAGGAAAGGCGACGGAGCTTATGAACAGCGTAAGATCGCTGGAGAACGAACATCGACCGGCCTATGAAACGATAGCAGCAAAGATCACGGCATTAATCACCGACAGCGACCTCAAACCCGGCGATCGTCTCCCCACCGAACACGAGCTGAGCGAGCAACTAGGCGCAAGCCGTACCGTTATACGCGAGGCTGTGAAGGTACTTGTAACGATCGGGCTGGTCTATACGCGCAGGGGCAGTGGTCTCTATGTCGCCAACGGTATCTCGGCAAAGCTAACGCCGCCAGTGTCTTCTTTCATCACGATAGATCCCGCCCAGGTGAGCAGCCTCTACGAGTACCGGCTCATCCTTGAACTACCGGCGGCACGACTGGCGGCTGAACACATCACGCCGCACGAGTTACAGGAGCTGCGCAAGGCGGTCGAGTTCAATCAGCATTGCGCGAAAGTACAGGATCGCCAAAGCTTCGGCGAGAGTGACGCCGCCATTCATCGCGCCATCGCCGAGGCTACCCACAATCCTTTCCTTATCGCCGCCATCGTCAATATGCGGCATACACAGAACTGGGTCTTCGAGATCGCCGCCGGGCGCACCCAGGACGTGCTACAAATCTACGTTGAGCAGCATCGCGCCATCCTCGCGGCCATTCAAGAGGGCGAGCCGGACGCCGCTGAGCAGGCGATGCACGTCCACCTGCTGCAGGCGCTGCTGCATTCCAGGCAAGAGGTCCTGCGCCGCGTCAGTGGCGGGAAAGAGTAGGCGGCGTTGGCATAATGGTCTGTGCTTGGTTCACCACGCGCCTGCTCTGCGAAAAAGGTTGGGATAGTCCAGCACCAATCCATCGCCATCAACGGGCAGCTCGGCTGTAAACGAAACCACTCCTTGAGTGAGGCTCTCGAAGCGGTACCATCCTCCCGTGGAAGTAGCATCCAGGCAGGTGTAGCGCTGTTGCGCGACCCGCAGACGCATCTGAGGAGCCGCGATATACGCCATGACCAGGGTCGCGGTAGAGCCAGGTTGCAGGGCGAGCCGCCGAATCGGCAGTGTGTTGGTGAAGGGCGTGGCCGATATATCTACATCAAGGCACCCTTGCAGCATAGGAAGCGCCTCGCCCGCCTCAGTTGTCCAGCTCCCTTCGCCATCTGTGAGAAGGTGGAGCGCTTGAGGGGAAGAGTCCAGGGTGCTTATATGTACTGCGCGTAGCCCCCATTGCGCGGTACAGTGGATTTCGTAGTGGGCGCGAAACGGCCCCTGCTCCCCCACGCCAATCAGCATGCTATCGGCGACGATGCCTTCCGGCTGTTGCAGCAGGCGCAGGTGTTCGAGTCCCGGTCCCGTCCAGGGACTCCACATGATTTGTCGTTCCATATGTTAGCTTCTCCATTCCATTCTATCAGGCAACGAGATGTAACCATGCCTGATCGTGTCCGTATACATAATGTAACACGAACAGGTAGATACAGTCATCGACAGAAGGGCAGTTGCATCGACAATCATGCAGCAGATGTATCCCCAGAACAACCAACAGAACTCAACGCAGAAAGACTTCGCCTCCGAGTACGCGGGGTACTTTCCCGAGGAGAAGATCAGGGTCGCGCCACAGGCACCGCGCTTTACCCTGCTGCGCGTGCTACGCATTCTCCTGGCCTGCCTCTCCTTTGCCTGGCTCATCGTCCTCTTCTTCCTGACGGCGAGGGACGTTTTCCTATCTGGAGTCGTGCTTTATCTGGCAACGATTCTGCTCACGAACGCGCTTTTCTACTTCCTCGCCGCTCAACTACAGGCAAGGCAAAGGGCTACAAAAGCGGGGTTGATCGGAGGATTCCTCATCTCCCTGGTCATGCTCTACGCAGCGCGTTTCTCTTTCGTGAGCCTGGGAGAACTCGTCGCGTACCTGGCAAGCGTACTCAGCCTTGCGCTCATTTTTGCCGCCACCTTCTTCGTTGCCATTCCCAGATTGATAACGCGCTTTGGCCGCAGGCGTTCCGGCACCATCTAAAAACGGTCTCCGAGAGCGCTTCCACAATGCGTCAACAAAAACTGGCATATGGTATACTGTTGGCAAAAACGAGCGGGAGGCAACGAGTCATGGCAAAGATGGAGAGCAAAAAAGATCTCGTCGCGTATTTCGAGGAAAAGAGTCAACGCAGCGCCAAAGAGGGCGGAACCTACTTCGAGGCGGTCAATGAGCTACTGACTATCCTTGATGAGACGGACGATATTGCGGAGATCAAAGCGTTTGTGCGCCGCCTTCACCGTGACAAATTAAAGGAGATACAGAATACTGAAAGCATTGAAGCGCGCATCGAGCTACGCAAGCAGCTAGGCGTCTATGATGATTGCCTGACGCAGATACGCACTATTCCAGTCCAATAGTCAGTTAACCCGCGCCTCTAGTTCATATGTGGTGCGAGCTGGGAGCCGCGACGAATCAGGAAAGGCTACGGTGATTAAACTGCTTCTTTCACGCTTTATTAGCGCTAAATTCCACTTATCAGAAGATGCAACATACTGCACATAATTATATTTATGAAGCAAACATGTCCATTTAAACAAATATATTTTAAAAATGTGTTATACTGTTAGTAAAGGACATCTATTTGAGCGTTTTCAACGTATAAATTACAGTCGCACCGCAACATTTTAGCAGGATGAGAGGACTGGGCTCATGGTTCCCCCTTTCTGTTCAACATAGGAGGGACGAGGAGCGTCCTCAGAAAGTGTAAGAATCCATGAAGCGCTGGTTTGCTATCCTGATTGTCGCCTTGATACTGGGCGTGCTTGGTCTCACCTTGCACCAGACTTATCTGGAGTTTATCGGCTTCGTATTAATGATCTTCTCGGTTGCTGCGTTCATCTGGTCATGGGTACGCCTCTCTTACGAAATTCGCCCGCGCCCCCGACGACGCTTCCGGCAAGCGAGCCAGGCGGTGGTGGGGGAAGCCGACGGTGTGCGCAAGTCCAGAACGGAGGCATTGCACGCCATCATCTTCCGAAGCTCGCATACAGATAGTAAATAAGCGATAAGTAGAACGGCTGGCACCCCCCTCTATATGCCTTCTCTCACTGACGCTTTTCAGATGAGAGATTTTTGGGGTAGGGACCAGCCTCGGCGCGTCCCTACCCCGATTACAAAATTGATTAAAAAAGTGTTGGTGAGAGAACTCTGTATGCAGGGAGGCACCAATCACGTCAGGAACGATCATCCTTGCTCAGGCGTATGGCACGCGCGCAGAGCAAGAGTACGGGCGCTAACAGGGCGCTGGTAGCCAGCAGGGCTGCGCGTAGCGAAACCAGGGTGCCCAGTACACCAATGCCAGGACCACCCGCGATCTGCCCGACCGAGTCTAACTGGCTACTCAGCGAGATGATCGTTGCACGCGCCTTTCCATCGCTGTTCTTCGTCAGCCACGTCGCGTAGATGGGATTGATGACTCCGCGCACCACAGCGCAGAGCAAATAGCTGCCGAGTGCCAGGGCGAAATTACCAGCCAGCGCGAATAGCATACCCCCGCCGATTTGTAACGCGCTGAGCAGAAACAACAGGCGGGGAGCGGCGCGTTCGTCCTTGTAGTAGCGCTGGACCAGCTCGACGGCCACTATTCCCAGAATCATTACGCCGCCTTGTATTACCGCGAACCACGTCACCGCGTTGAGCGGTCCCAGCATCGGCACCCTCACATCCTGTATAAAGTGCGCCGTCCACAGGCGATCGAAGCCCTCACTGGCAAGTCCGGCGAACAGCGGTATGGCAACGATGGTCAAGAGCAAAGGATTGGTGCGCACCAGGCGAGCGCCCGTCGTGAACGTCTCACCCATGCCCTTCCAGGTGGGCCGCTCCTGGCCCATTCCGCGCGGATGCTGGTGTTCCGGCATGCAGAAGACAAGCAAGATGCTCAGCGCCATCAATAACACGCCGCCCGTCACAATCGCCAGGTTCAGGCGCACGCTCGCCAGCGCGACGCTGAACACTGCGCCGATCAGCGCCCCCACCTGTCCCACCTGCGCGCCACGTAGAAAGGCCCGCCCGACATGCTCCTCGCCCAGCTCGTCAGCGAGCCACGCCTCTTGCGCGCCCGCTATAAACGTGGAGCCGATGCCCCAACCCAGCTGGGACAGCACAATCACTTCGAAGCGCGGCACAGAGCCCTCCAGCACGTAGCCAGCCCCCGTGAGCAAGATGCCGATAATCACTGACCAGCGGCGACTGAACACATCAGCCAACACGCCCGTCGGCACCTGAAAGACGAAGGCCATCACCTCCAACATTGTCCCCACCAGCACCAGTTGCAGCGGATTGAGCTTCGCCACCTCCACCTGATACACCATGTTTACCGTGATAATCATGTAAAAGAAGAGCGAAAAAAGCCCTTCGGTCAGCAGGTACACAACGTATGCGTTGCGATGCTTCATCCTGTTTCCTCTAATCCCGGCTCACACTACCGCTTCTATGCTTCGTCATGATCGGTAATTAAGCCTTTTCTGATCACATGCGCCGATGGCGTGCATAACAAAAACAGGCCATCTGGCATAAAAAAAGGAGGAAAATGTATGCGGACCGCTGCTGCCTACCCGAGGGCATACACTACCTATCCCTGCCTGTTCCAGACCGGAATGGAGCGCACACAATATAGAGGTTTGTTGCTATTAGTCGTCGCTCGTCAAACAGGTAGAATCCAGTCGGTCGCATTAAGCGCGAATAGGATTTTCATAAAACCTGTTGTAACCTTTCGTACTATAAGAAAACGGTCGTGTGAAATGCGTTGTATGCCCATGGACATGCTGAATAGCATCATTGGCAGTACATGGCCTAGGGATTAGTATACACTACAATTGAAACATTATGAAGATGAGCAGCTAAGCAGGATGAGCGTCATCGTTTTGCATAAAGGAATGACCAACCAATCCATGTGATAGGGCGCGGTTCACAAGCCCGTTGGACCATACAAATAACATGATGCCCCCATTGTGTTGTATCGCACATTATGATGTAGGGGCGCGGTTCACAAGCCCGTGGCGCTCCCACCCGTCATGCACACGGGCTTGTGAACCGCGCCCCTACATCATCGGTCGGTTGGCAGAGCACTAGCGTAGAACTTCTGGATTGAGAATATTAGGTGGATACTGCCCGTAGTGGTAGGCAACGATATTGTCGCAGGCCATAGTCGCCATACGCGTGCGGGTGGCAAGGGAGGCGCTGGCGATATGGGGTAGCAGCACGACGTTCTCCATCTGCAACAACTCCGGCTCCACGGCAGGTTCGCGCTCGTAGACATCCAGTCCGGCACCGGCGATTTTGCCCGCCTGCAGCGCCCTGACCAGCGCCTTCTCGTCCACGATGGGACCGCGCGCCGTATTGATCAGATACGCGGTGGGCTTCATCATCTGTAGTTCGCGCTTGCCGATCAGGTGATATGTCAGGGAGCTATAGGGGACGTGGATGCTCACAAAATCTGATTGTTGGAGGAGTTGCTCCAATGGTCGGTAAGAAAAGTGATACAGATCCTCCTCCTCCTCCGACAGGCGGTGCGTATTGTGGTACAGCACAGTCATCTCAAAGCCCTGGGCGCGCCTGGACATGAGGGTGCCAATACGCCCGGCCCCGATGATGCCCAGCGTCGCGTGATGAACGTCCGTGCCGCAGAAGAGCAACGGTCCCCAGCCGGAATATTCTCCGGAGCGCAGGAAGCCTTCCGCTTCAGGGATGCGCCGCGCCACCGCCAGCAGCAGGCCGAACGCCAGGTCAGCCGTCGTATCCGAGAGCACGCCCGGCGTATTGCTCACCGTGATCCCCAGCCGCGTCGCCGTATCCACGTCGATATTGTCGTAGCCGACCGCCATATTCGCCACTATCCTGAGACGCGGCGTGGCGGCTGCACATGCCTCTAAAAAATGCGTATCAATGGTATCCGTCAATAGGCTAAATATGTAATCATGGCCGGGAGCGCGCCGCAGCAACTCCTCGTGGGACCAGATTGCGCCCTCCTCGTCGTTGCGCTCCACGTCACCTATCGCCTCAAGCAAGGGATACACGGCGGCGGGAACCTTTTGCGTCACCAGGATCTTTGGTCGTTCTGTCATGGCAAGCCTCCAGCAATATTGAACAATCGTCACAAATAAAGTAACATCTCATTTTAACAAACCCTTACTTACACTGGCAAATTACGTGTCCCATCCCTACTCATGAGTCGAATTAGTCATCCTCAATACCTGAAACTCCTATGGTGAAACTATTTTACGGGTGCCAGACGTTTTACAAAGAAAGGCTAGAAGGTTAATGATGGAAAATAGCGCAAATATACTTATCGTTGATGATGACCACGCGTTGCTGCAGGCGCTCCCGCAAATGCTCTACCTGCGTATGAGAGAGGTCCAGGTCGATACCGTCGACTCGGCGGGGCCAGCGCTCGACCGCATTCAGGAGCACGATTATGATGCGATCGTGAGCGATATCAAGATGCCGGGCATGGATGGCCTGGAACTGCTTACACGGATACATGAGCTGCGCCCGGACGCTCCGGTTCTTCTCATCACTGGTCATGGCGAGCACGATCTCGCGATCCGCGCGCTGCGCGGGGGCGCGTACGATTATATTTTGAAGCCGATTGACCGCGATACATTTGCGGCGGCCCTGCAGCGCGCTATTCAGGCACATCAGCTCCGCCGCCAGGTGCTCGCGCAGCATATCGCGCTTGGGCAGCACGCGAAGGCGCTGGAAACTATGGTGCAGAAGCGCACGCACGAACTGGTCGAGGCCAATGCGACCAAAGATAAGTTCCTCACCATCGTCGCGCACGAACTGAAGACGCCGCTCTCCAATCTAGAGAGCATTGCCCAGGTGCTTAGCCGCCAGCTCGAACAGGCCGACTCCGTTGAAGCGGTGAAGCAGGGGCTGGTGAATATGGAGCACGCACTCAATCGCACGCGAGTGCTTGTGCAGGACCTGCTGGACACCTCGCTCATCGAAACCAACATGTTCGTTCTGCATCGCAAGCGCTGCAACTTGGTCGACCTCTGCCACCAACTGCTCAACGAATACACAGCAGGTGCTGGTCCCCAGCTAACCAGCGAGTTCACCAGTGATCCGATCGAGGCCGAAGTGGACGAGGGGCGCATCAGCCAGGTGCTAATCAACCTGCTCTCCAATGCGCGCAAGTACTCGCGGAAAGGCTCGCCCATCACAGTTGCACTACAGCAATCGGGCTACGAGACGATGATTAGCGTGCGCGACATGGGCGTCGGCATCCCGTCCGAGGCGCTGCCGCACATCTTTGAGCAGTTCTACCGCGTCCCTGGCATCGAGCCACAGAACGGAGAGCGCGCCGGAACAGGACTCGGGCTCTACATCTCGCGCAAGATCGTCGAGCGGCACGGTGGGCGCATCGAAGTGCAGAGCACACCCGGCAACGGCAGTTCCTTCACCGTCATATTGCCCATCTATGTCGATCCGCAACAGGAGGAAGCAGTTTCTTCCAGCCCACACACGCAGGCGCTATGGACGATGACGCACTAAGCGTCCTGCAAGATAATACGCGCAACCGTCGCGGCGGCATCGGTCTGCGGCGTATGGCCGACGCCGGGGAGCAGAATGAGGCGCGAGTCAGCAATGCCCTTGTGAAAGTCCTGGGCACAGACGTGCGGTAGAATGCGATCATCGGTGCCCCAGATAATCGTCGTCGGGACGCGCACCTGATCGAGCACAGCGTCTAGCTCCTCGCGCTTGTCGTAGCGCTCGATAAAGCCCTTATAAGCGGGGCGCTGCGAATTCTCGACCATAGCGTCGAGCATAACATTAGGTATGACCAGTAGAGAGCGGCCCGCGAAGGTCTGGATGGCGTGCCGGGCCGACGCGCGATCGGGCGTGTAGGGCGAGTAGGCACCCTCGCGACTCAGGCCCGCGCTATTGAGCAGGTAGAGATGACGGACGCGCTCGGGATTATCGACGGCAAAACGCGTCGCGATCCAGCCACCGAGCGAGTTCCCGACGAGGGTAGCGCGTGGATACCCCAGGGCGTCGAGGAAACGCTGCACATAGAGCGCGTGCGTAGCGATATTCGTCCCCTCCAGTGCCAGGGGAGTTCTGCCGAAGCCGGGCAGGTCGAGCGCGTAGACAAGGTACTCTTTGCTCAAAAGTGGGAGCAGGAAGAGCCAGTTTTCCGCCGAGCCGCCCAGGCCGTGGATGAAGACCAGCGGCGTCCCACGGCGTCCCGCGTAGTAATAGTGCATGGGGAGACCAGCGGCATCGCAAATCCCTTCACGCGCACAGACGAGCAGCATCGCCGCGCGCGCCAGGGCAGCCGTCGTCTCCAACGGGTGCCGATACGCCTGAACAGTCAGTGCGGTGAGGCCAGTGAGACCGCCCGCCGCCACCAATACGCCCAGTTTTGTGAGCTTTTTTTTCACAAGTATTCTTTTCCCTATTCATTAAGACTACTGAAAATGACGTTACTGTTCTGCCAACATTCATATGAACATTTTTGGGGTAGGGACCACGTTTACGGCGTCCGTGATGTATCATGTTCCTCCACGCATCACCAAATGCAGCGGAAAGGAATATGATACATCACGGACGCGCTGAAGCTGGTCCCTACGTCGGTTGCCTGGTTGGGAGAAGAGGTTCGCATGACGTTTGACAGAACATTACGCCGTGCCTTTCGCCGTCTCGGAGACAATGAAAGCAACGACATCCTGCAAACTTTGCGTGCGCTGATACACCTCAAGCTGGCGGGCGGCCCCTGTCCCATAGTGTAGCATATACTCGACGTGCGCCGAGACCGCTTCCCAATCGTGCTGCTCCTTCAGGGCGGGTCGCACGAAATCAAGCAAGCGCCGCATTAGCTGTTGCGCTGGCACAGCGCGCTCAGTGACAGCATCGACCAGATCGCCAGTCAGGCCGTAGCGGGCGGCGCGCCAGTTAGCGGCACGCAGCACCTCGTGCCGCGCTGGCGGAAACATCTCGCCGCGCCGCGCCTTCTCGTAGCAGGTCTGCACCAGGGCGCGCACGAGGCCAGCAGCCATCACCGCATCATCGATCGTCATAAACACATCCATAATACGCACCTCAATCGTATCGAAGCGTTCGGAGAGGCGCATATCCCAGTAGATCTTCGTCGGGTCGCTAACGCTCTCGATATTTATCAGTGTTGTAATCAGTGACTGCCGATCGGCGAGCGACGAGAAGATCGGCGGCGGACCCGAGAAGGGCCAGCGCGACCAGACCTGGGTACGATAACTGAAATAACCTGTAGTGGTTCCCCACCAGAACGGCGAATTGCTGGAGAGCGCCAGCAGAGCCGCCAGCCAGGGACGCATATGATTCATCGCCATGACCGCCAGCTCGCGATCAGCGATACCGACATGCACATGGCAGCCGAAAATAGCCTGCTCGCGCGTCAGTTGCTGATAATCATCCTCAAGGCTCTGATAGCGCTCGTGAGGCGTGACCGTCTGATTGGACCAGTGCGAGAAGGGATGTGATGCCGCGGCGGCGATTTGCCTGTTATGTTTAGCCGCGGCGGCGATAACTTCGGAGCGGGTGTGGGCCAGCTGGGTACGTACATCCGCCAGAGTCTGGCAGATAGACGTGGCGATCTCTATCTGTGAAAGCTGAATTTCGAGCTGCACCTCGTCGCCCAGCGCCTTCTGAGCATCCGGCAGGATAAGCTCGGAATCGGGACTCAGTTCACGCGTGGTGGGATTAATAATCTGGTACTCTTCCTCGACACCGATGGTAAAAAGATCTGAACGTGGGGACATTACGCGCTGCCTCCTTACTAAGGATAAAGCCCCACTGCTTCTGCGTTGATATCGATCACGAATACATTGTGATCTTGAGCGACGAGGACTTCTACCAGATAGATGATTATATCAGTAGGGATGGGGCTGGCTCCCATCCGGTTCCTACCACACAGATTGCGAGCCGGATGGGGGCCAGCCCCATCCCTACTGAAGCACAACGATTGACAGTTAGCCGAGCAGATCGTATGGATTCTGGAGCAGGCGCTTGACCTCCTGGAGGAAGCGAGCAACCGCTGCGCCATAGAGAATACGGTGATCGGCAGAGACGGTCAGGGGCATGATATCGCGCACAACGGGCTGACCATTGACGGGCACAAAGGTTTTGCGCGCCGATGCTACGGCCAGTATAGCCGCCTCGGGCGGATTGATGATCGGTACGAACTCGGTAACGTCCATCATACCCAGATTGGAGACAGAGAAAGTGCCGCCAGAGAAATCGTCCGGTGCCAGTTTGCCAGCGCGGGCCTTCTCGGCCAGGGTCTTTGTCTCGCGGGCGATGCTGCGCACCCCCTTGAGGTTAGCGTCGCGGATCACCGGCACAACCAGGCCATTGGGAATATCCACGGCGATGCCAACGTTGACGCGCTGATGATGGATGAACTGTCCATCCTTATACGAGCTATTGACATCCGGGAACTTCTCCAACGCCAGGGCACAGGCTTTGACGATCAGGTCGTTGACGCTGATCTTGACGCCGCCCTCACCGACATTGGAATTGAGTTGCTGACGCAGGGCTAATGCGTCGGTCAGATCAACCTCGTTGCTGACATAAAAGTGCGGCACGGTCTGCTTGGACTCAGCGAGGCGGCGCGCGATCGTCTTCTGCATCGAAGAGATGTTTCTGACCTCATCGCCCTGCTGTTGAGCTGGCGGCGCGGCGGCAGCCTGTTGGGCCGCGGGCTGTGACGTCTGAGCGGGAGCCTCGGTCTGGGCAGGCTGCGCTGGCTGATTGCCCTGCTGCTCCAGGAAGTCCTCGACATCCTCGCGCACAATGCGCCCGCCTGGGCCGGAACCCTTGATCTGGCTGATATTGACGCCGTGCTCCTCAGCAATGCGGCGCGCGAGAGGCGAGGCTTTGACACCGGCATCCGAAGATGTCGACTGAGCTTCAGCACCTTTCGCCTGAGCTTTATTGTCAGACGCCAGACTGCGCTCGACCTCGGCGCTCGGATTCGCCCCGGTCGGGTCCTCGGCGGCGGTAGGAGCCTTCTCGCTCTTCCCGTTGTCGGACGGCTTCTGCTGCTGAGTGTCCGCCTTTTTGGATTGACCATCCTGCTGCCCGCTCGCCTGTTTGGATTGGCCGCCCTGCTGAACGTTCTCGCCGGAGCCAAGAACGGCGATCGTCTGGCCAATGGGGGCCGTCTCGCCCTCGTTGACCAGGATTTGCTCCAGGACACCGGCATCGTAGGACTCGACCTCCATATTGGCCTTATCGGTCTCGACCTCAGCGATGATATCGCCCTTTTTCACCTCGTCGCCCGGCTTCTTCAGCCAACGGGTGATCGTCCCTTCCTGCATCGTATCACTGAGTCTGGGCATGCTTACTTCAGCCATAACGTTATCTCCTTCTACGGCGAGGGGCGAGCTCATTGATCGCCTCAATCAACTGCCTGGCCCCAGTCAGCGCGGCCAGTTCGAGCGGTTTGGAGTAAGGCAAAGGCACCTCTACGCTGGCCACACGCTTGATCGGAGCATCGAGATAATCAAATGCCTCCTCTTGCAGCGTCGCGGCAATCTCGGCCCCGATACCATAGGTACGCCAGTCCTCCTCAAAGATGATGCCGCGGCCCGTCTTTTTCACGGAGTTGATGATTGTCTCAGTATCAAGCGGGCGCAGCGAACGCAGATCGACTACCTCGACGCTCAGCCCAGTCTCCTGCTCTATGCGGTGCGCCACGTCCAGGGCCACCGAGGCCATGCGCGAATAGCTAATGACTGTCACGTCGGTCCCCTCTTTGGAGACCTTCGCCTGGCCGATCGGTGTTGTATAGTAACCTTCGGGCACCTCGCCTCTTACATTATAGAGAGCCAGGTTCTCAAGGAAGATCACCGGATTGTTGTCGAGCACAGACGAGCGCAGCAGGCCCTTCGCGTCCTCAGGAGTCGAGGGGGCCACGACTTTGAGGCCTGGCACGTGGGAGAACCAGACCTCCAGGTTCTGCGAGTGCGTCGCGGAGAGTTGCTGACCACCGCCGCCGGGAGTACGGATGACCATAGGAATGGGGCACTGGCCGCCGAACATGTAGTAGATCTTCGCCGCGTGGTTGACGATCTCGTCCATCGCCATAATGATGAAATTGATCGTCATAATCTCGACGATTGGGCGCAGGCCAAGCATCGCCGCGCCGGTCGCCAGGCCCACGAAGCCATTCTCAGCGATCGGTGTATCGACCACGCGCCTGGGACCAAAATCCTTTAAGAGGCCCGCCGTAATCTTGTACGAACCCTCGAAGTTGCCGATCTCTTCGCCGATCAGGAAAACGTTCTCATCGCGCGTCAGCTCTTCGCGCAGCGTCTCATTCAATGCCTGTCGAAATGTAATCTCAGCCATGCGTTATCTCTCTCCCGCTGATGCATCATTGGGCGCGTAGACAAAATCAAAGAGGCCCTCCACGGGCGGGTACGAACTCTCCTCGGCAAACTTTACAGCCGCCGCGAGCTCTTGCTGCGTCTGTTCCTCGATATCTGCCAGGGCGGCATCATCCAGCAGGCCAGCATCTTGCAGGCGCTGGGCAAACATAGCGATAGGATCATGCGAGCGACCACGCTCCACCTCTTCGCGATCGCGATAGCGGTCGGGATCGACTACGGAGTGGCCACGGAAGCGGTAACTGACGGCCTCAATCAGGGTGGGCTGGCGATCCTCGCGGGCCAGCCTGGCAGCGGCCCGCATCGCATCGCGCACGGCCAGCACATCGTTGCCATCGACGCGCACGCTATTCATATCGTACGCGCAGCCTTTGCGGTAGAGTTCGCCCACGGCAGAACCTTTATCGGCGGCCAGGCCCATGCCGTACTGATTATTAACCACGAAATAGATAATGGGCAGGCGGTAGATCTTCGCCATATTGAGCGATTCGTGGAAGGGGCCACCATTGGTCGTACCGTCGCCCATCTGGCAGGCCACGATCTCATGCGCGCCGCGATAGGCCAGGGCGAAGGCAGCCCCGGTCGCCAGCGGAATCTGGCCGCCGACGATGCCATAGCCACCCATAAAGTGGTGATTCACATCGAACATATGCATGGAGCCGCCACGTCCATGCGCGCAGCCTGTCTCCTTGCCGAACAGTTCGGCCATCACGGCCTCGGGCGGGATGCCACGCCCAACCGCGTAGCCATGTTCACGATAGTTTGCATAGACATAATCTTTGGGCTCAAGACCCGCGCAGAAGCCGACCACCGTTGCCTCTTCACCAAGATTGAGGTGGCAATAGCCGCCGATGCGCGCCTTGTTATACATCTCGGCGGACTTCTCCTCAAAGTGACGAATAAAGAGCATCTGGTGGTAGTAGCGCACCAGCGTATCGCGGTCCTCGTTCTCGAGCAAAGCCGTAGAGGAACCCGAGGCGCGCTGCTCGTTTTTGTTTGCATCGCTTGCTTGCGATTGCTTCTTGTTCATGATGTCTCCTGGTCCTTGTAGACGTGTGTTGCGGAGTATTCCTCATGGCACGGGGCTTGAACTGGTCAGGGACAGGCCCGGTCGCTATGGGTAGAACTCCTGAATGCTGCTATAACCGTGTTACGTTCAGTGCCTGACCGACTCCTCCAACGGGTGAAACTGAGGGAGCAGGCCAGGTAGAGACTATGCCTGGTGCTATAACGGAGCTGTTCGTAAGGTGCCACGTAAAAATAGTCGTTGCTCTATCCAGGTCATGGAAAAGCCTATCCTATCAGCTACAGCTCGTCTAATGATGTAACCCTCCACTCAGTAGGGATGGAGCTTGCCTCCATCCGGTTCCCCACTACGCGGTTCCTGGACCGGATGGGGGCCAGCCCCATCCCTACTGAAGAGCGATCGCATTTCGTGACGATATTACACTAAGTCATAAGACGATAACAAGAGGTCCCATACGTACGCTGGCATTGTAACAAATATTGATGGGGGACCGCAAATGCTGGGGAAAGGAAAAGAGAGAAGGGTGCGGGAGAAGAGAGGGTTCTTTTTCTCCCTGTTACGAAGTATACCTATCTCCTGGAGTATTTGCAAGAGTTGCTGCACAAAAAGTAACGCATTACAGAGGTGGGTGAGGTGGGGCGTGCTGCCACTTTATATCCCGCTGTGAAAACATTCTGAATTCGCTTGCAAACTCCTCCATATTCGCTTGCAAACTCCTCAATTGAAAGATATACTTGAGGCGTTATTGGAAGACGAAGATCGAGGAGTACTGGTTTGAAAGCAGAAGAAATGCCGATCAGCGGCGTCAGCATCCAGTTTCTTAGTGGCCCCCTCACAGACAAAGTTATTGCTATTTCTAAAGCGGTCACTACGCTTGGTCGAGATGCAGAGAACGATATTGTCGTACTCGATCCAAGGGTCTCCCGGCGGCACGCGTGCATCCGCCTACAAGGGACCTCCTGGACAATCGAAAACCTTGCGCCGAACAATTTCATCGCCATAAATCAGCAACGTATGCAGCAGGGAGCTCTGCAGAACAGCAATGTAGTGAGCCTTGGAGAGAGTACGAGCTTCGTCTTCCTGCTCCAACCAACAGGGTTCCAACCGCGTCCGGCATATCAGCAACCAGCAGCCGCAACGCCTCCGCCTATGGCGCGACCCGGAGCACAACCCTCCGGTCCCCAGGCGGCACCTACACCTCCGCCTATGGCGCGACCGGGAGGGCCAGGAACATGGCCGCCGGTCAACGTTCCGCCCGGGATATCACCTTCGGGGACCGCGATCGCGTCGTTAGACGACATCGGCATGCCAACGTTAACGGTGAGCAGCAACATTCATAGCAACGAGCAAAAGTATATTTTGAATAAACCGGTCATGACGATTGGACGCGAGAGCGGGAGCGAAATCGCGATCGCGGAACCCGTCATCTCCGGAATGCACGCGCAGATCGTACGCGAAGGCAACGACCTGGTGCTCATCCATCCTCATCCCTCACGTGGCAAGACACTTAATGGACTCTGGTACCAGGGGCAACGCCTGCGCGGGGACCAGCAGTTTCGCAAGCGCCTGTCCCAGGGCGATATCTTCCGCATCGGCGACCAGCACGGCACGCTGGTTACGCTCACCTACAATGATGGAACAGGCGCGCACCAGCAGGAGACGCAGCCCGAGACGCAGCCCATTCCACTGACCGGCAACACCCTGACAATCGGGCGCACACCCGACAATACGATTGTGCTCAATCACCCACAAGTCTCGGCGCATCATGCCGTCATCGAGAAGGTCGAGGGCGGCTATCGCATTACCGACAACAATAGTACAAACCACGTCTATGTCAACGGCCAACGCGTCACCAACCAGCTTATACGCACGGGCGACGAGATCCGCATCGGTCCTTATCGACTTATACACAATGGGACCGAGCTGAAACAGTACGACGAGAGCAGCCATATCCGCATCGACGCCATGAACCTCAAAAAGGTAGGCAACAATAACGTCATCCTGCTCAACGATATCTCGCTGGTCATCCCTCCGCGCAAGTTCGTCGCGCTCGTCGGCGGCTCGGGCGCGGGCAAGTCGACGCTCATGGACGCCCTGAACGGACTGCGCCCCGCGCAGGAGGGGACCGTGCTGTATAATGGCGTAGACTACTATCGCAAGATCGCCGCCTTCAGCACGCAGCTTGGATATGTTCCCCAGGACGATATCGTCCACCGCGAACTGACCGTGGAGCGGGCGCTCTACTACTCGGCCCGCCTGCGCCTGCCGGGCGACTTTACGCGCGAACAGATCAAGTGGCGCATCGACGAGGTGCTCGCAGACGTAGAGATGACCGACCGGCGTCATCTCCTGGTGAATAAGCTCTCCGGAGGTCAGCGCAAGCGCGTCTCAATCGCCCTCGAACTGCTCGCCAATCCCGGCATCTTTTTCCTGGACGAACCCACCTCGGGCCTTGATCCAGGGCTGGATCGCAAAATGATGTCGCTGCTGCGCCGCCTCGCGGACAGAGGGCGCACAATTATCCTGGTCACACACGCGACAAACAATATCAACGCCTGCGACTACGTCTGCTTCCTGGCACAGGGCGGTCGGCTCGCCTACTTTGGTCCGCCGAATGAGGCCAAAAGATATTTTGATAAGACCGACTTCGCCGAGATCTATAGCACGCTCGAACCCAGCAAGGAGCAGCCGGATATTCCCAAACAGGCCGAGGCGCGCTTCCTGGCATCCCCCGACTATCAACAGTATGTCGCGGAACCATTGAGGGAGGGACAGGCTCGCCAGGCACAAAACGGCAATCAGGTGAGCACGGAGAAGCCTGCGAAACGCGTTAAGCGCGGTAGTCCCCTATCGCAGTTTGCCCTCCTCTCAACGCGCTACCTGGAGCTGCTCAAAAACGACGTGGGCAACCTGATGATCCTGCTGCTACAGGCACCGGTCATCGCCATCATGCTGGTCCTCATGGTACGTTTCGAAGTGGGGACGGGAGTCTTCGACGCCAACAAGCTTGTCCAGTGTAGTACGCAGATCATCACCTCAAACGGTCCGCTCGCGCTGCCGCAGGCGCAGACAACGAGCCAGATCGACTGCCAGAACGTCGTCAACTTTCTGAAAAACGATCCCAAAGGCCAGTCATTTGTGCAGCAAAAGGGCGGTCAGCAGCAAGCGCTGCAGGACTTTATACTGCCGGGGCCGGGCACGGACGCGCAAAAGGTGCTCTTCATCATGGCGTTCGCCACCGTCCTCTTCGGCTGTATTAACGGCGCGCGCGAGATCGTGAAGGAGACAGCTATCTATAAACGCGAGCGAGCCGTTAACCTCGGTATCCTGCCCTACATGTTCTCGAAAATCGTCGTGCTGGGGCTGCTCTGCCTCTTCCAGAGCGCCATCCTCATTCTGGTCGTCAATGTTGGCGAGCCACTTCAGCAGGGCGTATTCTTAGCACCCTTGCTGGAGAACTACATTACGCTCGCGCTGACCTCGCTGGCGGGCCTCATGGTCGGCCTGACCATCTCGGCCATCGCGCCCAACAACGACCGGGCCATCAGCTTTGTACCGATCATTCTGATTCCGCAGGTCATCTTCTCGGGCGCGATCATTCCACTCAAAGACTGGGTCACGCAGATACTGGCAACCGTCTTCCCCACGCGCTGGGCGATGGCCGCGCTGGGCACCTCCATTGGCCTGCACGCCGATAAGGTTGGCGGCGACAAGTTGTTCGGCACCGACAACACCTATCACAGCACGCTCTTCTCCATCTACAGTCAGAGCGACGCCCTGCACCGGCTCCTGCTCTCGTGGGGGGCGCTGGGAGCTATCATCGTGGTACTGGCTATTGTAGTTGGCATTGCGCTAAAACGAAAGGATGTGAGAAGCTGAGCTCTTGCCTATGAATACATAGAAAAGTTTTCCATACTTGCAGCCTGATTTGCGCGTCGATGTATGCTGATAGTAAGGAATAGTATCTGTAAAATTCAATCTCGCAGTCAGGATGATGGATTATGGCAGAGAGCAACATTTCTTTGTATCTGCAAGATGGCAAACCCTTTTTCTTTCCCATCTTCGAACATGTCGCTCTAGGTATCGCATATGTGAGCCTTGATGGGCACTGGTTGGAGATGAATCAGCGCGTATGTGCTATTACCGGATACTCGCAAGATGAGCTCCAGCAACTGAGTTGTCAAAAGCTCACGTACCCAGAAGACTTCGAACGCGATCTCGCTCTTTTCCAGCGTCTTCTTAAGAACGAGATCGCAACCTACACCATAGAAAAACGCTATATTCGCAAGGATCGTGCCCTCATCTGGATCAATCTAACCGTCTCCCTGATAAGCGATGGGGAGCAGCAGCTCTTTTGCATCGCCACTATCGAAGACATTCATAGACGCAAACAGATCGAGGAGGAGCGAAGCTATCTCCTCTCGCGCGAAGCACTGGCACGCCATCAGTCCGAGCGCATGAACGAGCAACTGGGCGTGCTGCAAGCGATCACAGACACGGCATTAGCGCACCTCAACCTGGACAGCCTGTTTCAAAATATTCTGAGCAAGATCCGCGACGTCATGCACGCCGACAATATCGCCGTCCTGCTGCTCGACGAGCAAGAACACTACCTGACGGTACGGGCGGTCCAGGGGGTTGAAGAGGCTATCGCCCCCAATGTGCGCATTCCACTTGGAAGGGGCTTCGCGGGAACGATCGCGGCGCAATGCGCCCCGCTCATCGTCAACGAAAACGAATCTCCCGTTGAGGTGCTCAATCCAGTGTTGCGCCAGCATCTCCAGTCGCTGTTAGGCGTACCTCTCATTGTCAATAAGCGCGTGACTGGCGTGGTGCACGTTGGCATGAGACAGAACCGCGTCTTTATCGAACAAGATGCACAGATATTACAACGCGTAGCCGACCGCCTGGCCCTGGCAATTGAGCACGCTTCCCTCTACGAAGAGGCTCAACACGCCCGCCAGGCGTTGCAGGAACACTCGCGCTTATTAGAGGAGATGTACCAACAACAGGCAAACTTTATTGCTATCGTCAGTCACGAGTTCCGTACCTCGCTTACAGGGATTCAAGGTTTCAGCGAGCTATTAAGCACTAAGCAGCTTGCGCCTGAAGAGGTACAAGATTTTTCCTCCGATATCCACGAGGATGCGCTACGCCTGCTGCGCATGATCAATGATCTACTAGATTTAGAAAAAATGAGAGAAGGCAAAGAGACGCTGCATCTTGAACAAGTAAATATGCTGGAACTCCTGCGGGAACAGATCGGACGCAGCCAGGCAGCGACCAGGACGCATAACTTCCACCTGATTACGGATGAAAACATACAGGAGATCGAGGGGGACAGAGATAAACTGAGCCAGGTAATAGCAAACCTGTTCTCTAACGCGGTCAAGTATTCACCCCAGGGCGGTACGATTACTCTTCGCCTTTCGCAAGAGGCCGCTACCATTCATCTTCAGGTGCAGGACCAGGGCATAGGTATTCCGTCAGCGGCACTGGATAAAATATTTCACATCTATAGCCGCATCCACTCCGAGAGCACACGTTATATTCAGGGAACAGGCTTAGGTCTCTCGATTGTGAGGCATATTACGCAACTGCACGCTGGAAAGGTGTGGGCAGAAAAGGCTCAGGAAAAAGGTACAATTTTTCACGTGGTTCTTCCCATCAAGCACCCAGATTTATAAAACACCACCATTGTCTAAGACCTGCCTGGCGTTGTATAACGAATGGTAACTAACGCTCAACGACACAAACGGCACAAAAGCTATGTTCGGTAGGGGAGAAAGAGATGCTGCGTGGTGTTCTGCTCGATATCGACGGCGTGCTGCACGTCAGCATGCAACCTGTTCCAGAGGCGGCAGAGACGCTGCTATGGCTGGAGCAGCAGGGATATCACACCTGTTTCGTCAC
>Ga0066790_10000201_pt1 | contig 20603 bp, 21 predicted proteins | sample OrgsoiDNA2013050_FD_70963 | JGI IMG/M metagenome (GOLD analysis project Ga0066790, IMG submission 70963) | Permafrost soil microbial communities from the Arctic, to analyse light accelerated degradation of dissolved organic matter (DOM) -... | ecosystem: Environmental > Terrestrial > Soil >...
CCGCCGCCGCCGGAATCCGCCGCGACCTGGCGGCCCGCGCTGTCCCACTGGGCCTGGGCTCAGCTCGCCGCCATGCGGGCCCAGATCTGGGCGGTTCGCGTCCCGCTCAGCGGACCGCCGGCCACGCCCAACCAGGTCGCGTGGCTGGAGCAGGGCCTGCGCTGCCTACGCGGGACCGGCCTGGCCGAGGGCCCGAAGATGTCGGTGATCTTGCTGGTCAGCGGCTACGTGCGCAATCAGGCCATGATGGAGGCTCAGATTAACGAGGCCGTGCGCGCGGCCAAGACGACCGACCAGCAGGCGATGCTCGACTACAACCAGATTCTCGGCACGCTGATAGCCGGCCGGCATTTCCCCGAGCTGAGCAAAGTTGTCGCGTCGGGAGTCCTCAGCAAGGCCGACCCCTGGGACGAGGAGTTCGTCTTCGGCCTGGACCGGATCCTCGACGGCATCGGCACCCTGGTCAACGCCCCGGGCCAGCCCGACTAGAGACCCAGCCTGCCCAGCCCTGGCCCGCCCGCCCCGGCCCGCCGCGGGGCTGGCCGCCTCACGGGCGGAAGGCAGCGGCGGCGACAGCGCGGCCAGCCGCGGCGTGCTGCCAGTATCCGAGCGTGCCCGCCTCCAGCAACTCGCGGGCCGCCGTGGCGAGCGCCTCGATCGCGACGTAGGCGAACGCGCCGCCGACGGACACCCGGCCGACTCCGAGCTCGGCGAGCCGCGCCACGTCGGGGCCGCCGGGCAGGGCGAGCACGTTCACCGGCAGATCGACCGAGGTCACCACCGCTTCGATATCCTCCGGGCTGGTCAGGCCCGGCGCGTACAGGACATCCGCCCCCGCCTCCTGGTAGCGCTGCAGCCGGGCGATGGTGTCGTCCAGGTCGGGCCGCCCGCGCAGGTAGTTCTCGGCCCTGGCCGTCAGGACCAGCCTGACGGGTCCGCCGTGTGCGGCCTGCGCCGCCGCGGCGATCCGCTCCGCGGCCAGGCCCTCGTCGTAGATGGGCTCGTCGGAGCGGCCAGTGAAATCCTCGATCGAGCAGCCCGCCAGGCCGGCCTGGACCGCCAGCGCCACGGTCTCCGCCACGCCGGCCGGCTCGTCCGCGAAGCCGTTCTCCAGGTCGGCCGAGACCGGCAGGTCGGTCGCCGCCACAAGGAGCGCCGAGTGGGCCAGGCTCTCGTCGCGGCTCACTCCCCCGTCGAGACGCCCGAGCGTGGCGGCGAACCCGCTGCTCGTGGTCGCCAGAGCCGCGAAGCCCAGCGAGGCGAGCACCCGCGCGGAGCCCGCGTCCCAGGGATTTGGCAGCAGCAGCGGTTCACCCGGCCGGTGCAGGGCGCGGAAGCTGGCTGCCCGGTTCGCGGCTGCTGCGATGTCCATCATCGGATAAATCACCCTTTCGGCGTCGCCGTACCGTCGAGCCATCCTCTCCCAGTCGCATCGCCTCACCAGAGCCAATTACGCCAGCGGTTCGGATTACCCGCACGCACACAGGGGTAATGCGAACCACTGACGATTTTCCGCAGGCTGGAGCCGGGTCAGTTAGACCACTTCCAGCCGCAGGCTGGAGCCGGGTCAGTTAGGGCTGTAGGGCGAGTACCGCAGGTCGGCCGCCGGGGTCGAGGGGAGCCTGCGCAGCATCGTTGTCTCCTTGGCCAGCAGCACGCGCTCGGCGCTCAGCCGCCGCGCGGCGTCGGGCTCGGCCAGCAGGATCTGCTTGTCGGGCAGCTCGACGATTATCGACGCGGCAACGACATAGGAGAGCAGAACGGGCTCATCGGGCAGCTCGGGGACGCTGATCTTCGTGGCTCCGCGGCTGGCCAGCGCGTCAAGATAGCTGCGGAATGCCTGCTGCACCGCCCGCGCGGCGAGTCCCGCGTCCGCCTCGCCCCCGGTGTGCTCGTCCAGGAAGTCCACGTCGCCCTGCAGGTAGGGCTGGGAGTCGTCCAGCTCGACCAGCCGGAATCGCTGCGTGCCGACAGTGATCAGGTCGAACCTGCCGTCCTCGTACTCCTCCACCTGGCGCACCGTCGCCGTGCAGCCGACCTCGTGCAACGCCGAGATGCCGGCGACGCCGGTCTCCCGCCCTTCCCGGATCGCTATGACGCCGAAACGCTGCGGCTCAGGGCCGGCCAGCAGGTCACGGACGAGCTGCCGATACCGGTCCTCGAAGATGTGCAGCGGCAGTACGAGACCCGGATACAGGACTGTGCCCAGGGGGAACAGCGGCAGCGTCTCGCTCATGTTGTGACACTATGCCGGTCGCCAGCTCGCGGCCAGTCTCGAGCTCTCAGGTGTCGTAGTCGATGGTGAGCTCGTCCGACACCGGCAGGGACTGGCAGGTCAGCACGTAGCCCGCGGCAACCTCGGCCTGATCGAGGGCGAAGTTACGGCGCATCCGCACCTCCCCGGCCCGGACCTGGGCCCGGCAGGTGCCGCAGACGCCGCCCTTGCAGGCGAACGGCAGGTCGGGCCGGACTCGCTGCACCCCGTCCAGGACGGGCGTGTCACGGCCGATGCTGGTCGTGGTGGTCCGGCCGTCGAGGATGACCGTGACCGCGCTCTGCGGGACAGCACGGGTGGCCGGTGCCCGCTCCACGTGCCGCTCCGGCTCGGGGGGCACCTCCTCGACGTAGAACAGCTCTCGGTGCACCCGCTCGGCCGGCACGCCGAACTCCGCCAGCACCGCCATCGCGTCGGTGACCAGGCCGAAGGGGCCGCACAGCCACCAGTGATCCACGCCGCCGATGTCGCAGATAGCCGGCAGCAGCCGCCGGAGCCTGGCCGCGTCCAGCCGCCCGCTGAACAGCTCGACCTCCTGCGGCTCGCGAGACAGCACGTGCACGAGCTGCAGCCGGGCCGGATGAGCGTCCTTGAGGTCGGCGATCTCGTCGGCGAACATGACGGATTCGGCTCGCCGGTTGCCATAGAGCACCGTGGCTTGCGCCCGGGGATCGGCCAGCACCGAGGCGGCGATGGATAGCACCGGGGTGATCCCCGAGCCGGCGGCGATGAGCACGTGCCGGGCCGCGGTCTCGAGGTCCGGAGTGAACGAGCCGGCCGGGGGCTGCACCTCGATCCGGTCGCCGGGCCGCACCTCGCGCACCAGCCAGCCGGATAGGGCACCGCCCGGCACCGCCCGCACGCCGATGCGCGGCGGGCTGCCAGCCGGCGAGCAGATGGAGTAAGACCGGCGCTCGTCGCGGCCCGCGATGACGCGGCGGAGGGTGAGCGACTGTCCGGGACGGAACCGGAACTGCTCGGCGAGGGCCGGCGGCACGTCGAAGGTGACGGCAACGGCGTCGTCGCAGAGGCGGTCGACCCGCGTGACCGCCAGTTCCCGGAACTGGCGTCGGGCGGCCCGGGCCGGGGCGGCAGTCCGGACCGGGCTGGCAACCCAGGCCGACGCGGCTGTCGGGAGCGTCACGGTCAGATCTCCTTGATGTGCTCGAACGGCTCGCTGCAGGCGCGGCAGCGGTAGAGGTCCTTGCAGGCGGTGGCGCTGAACGCCGCCGTCAGTCCGGTGTCGGGCGAGCCGCAGGACGGGCAGGTCACGCCGACGCGACCGACAGTCAGCGTCAGTGGCACCGGGCCGGCGGCGCGCTGCCGCGCCCGGCCGGGCGGCGCGATCCCCGCGGCCGCGAGCTTGCGGCGTCCCGCGGCGGTGATCCAGTCGCTGGACCACGCCGGGCTCAGCACCGTCCGCACCTCGACATCGGCGAACCCGGCCGCGGCCAACTGCCGGGACACGTCGGCACTCATCTCGCGCAGCGCCGGGCAGCCGGTATAGGTCGGGGTGAGGGACACCACGATGCGCACGCCGTCGGTGCTCACGTCGCGCAGGATGCCGAGGTCATCGAGCGTGAGCATGGGCAGTTCCGGGTCCGGCACGGCGGCGGCGACCGCCCGCGCCCGGGCAGCCAGGCTCACCATGTCGCCCCCGGATAGGCGCGCGCGACGCTCTGCAGCTCGGCCACCAGGGGCTCCATCGCCTCGGTGTGCACGCCATCGCGGCCGCACTGTCCGGCGACCCCGGGCACGCCCGGGCTGTCGGGCCAGGCCAGGCCGGCCATCTCCAGGATGCTGGCGATCACCGCGTCGTACTCCGCCCGGAAGCTGGCCGGCTCGACGGCGGCCTGAGCCGCGATCAGCCTTCGTTCTAGCTCGGTGCAGTTGAAAAGCTCTTCCGTGAGCGGCGCTACCGCGGCCAGGCCGGCCACCATCGCGCCGCGAGAGTACTCGGTGCCGCCGGCGAGCCGGAGCAGCCACTGCGCGGCGTAGTCGCGGTGATAGGCCACCTCCTTGACACCCTTGGCGGCCACGGCGGCGAGCACCGGGTCGCGTGCGGAACGCAGCCGGTCCAGCAGCGCCAGCCGCCAGGTGCTGAAGACCAGCAGCCGGGCGATCAGGCCGCCGAAGTCGGCGTCGGTCACCTCGGTGAGCGTGACGTTGCGAAACTCCCGCGCACCGCGGCCGAACGCGTAGTCGTCCTCGCCGCGGCCGCTGCCGTCGGCGTGGCCGGCCCTGGCGAGCAGCAGCCGCGCCTGCCCGAGCAGGTCCAGGGCGATGTTCGCCAGCGCGGTCTCCTCCTCCAGCTCGGGGGCGCGGGCCAGCCACTCCTGCAGCCGGTGGGACATGATCAGCGCGTCGTCGCCGAGCATCAGGCAGTACGCGGCGAGGTCCGTCCCGGCCACGCCATCGGGGACAGTGGTGTCCACCCCCGCCAGCGGGCTGGAGAAACCGGTTCCGAACGCCCACCGCTGGTCGCCGGACTCCTCGGCGATCGCCTCGTAGGCGGTGTCGAATCCCATGGTCAGGCTCCCGGCTGCGAGGCGGCGGACATCAGATATGCGGAACGGAGTCGGGGATGTCGTAGAAGGTCGGGTGCCGGTACACCTTGTCGCCGCTGGGCGCGAAGAACGGGTCCTTCTCGTCCGGGCTGGAGGCGGTGATGTCGGCCGCCGCCACCACCCAGATGCTGACCCCCTCGTTGCGCCGGGTGTAGAGGTCGCGGGCGTGATGCAAGGCCATCTGGGCGTCGGCGGCGTGCAGCGAGCCGACATGCACGTGATTTAGGCCCCGCTTGCTGCGCAGGAACACCTCGAACAGCGGCCAGTCGGAGCGGGCCGGATCGCTGCGGCCAGCGGCGTTCATGCGGCGGACACCTTCTCCCCAGCCTGCCGGGCCGCGTACGCGAGCGCGGCCTCCCGGACCCAGGCGCCGTTCTCGTGCGCGGCACGGCGGCCCGCGATGCGCTGGGCGTTGCAGGGACCGTTGCCCTGGATGACCTGCTTGAACTCGGCCCAGTCCGGCTGCCCGAAGTCGTAATGCTCCCGCTGCGGGTTCCAGCGCAACTGCGGGTCGGGCAGGGTCACCCCGAGCGCCTCGGCCTGCGGCACCGTCATGTCGACGAACCGCTGCCGCAGGTCATCGTTGGTATGCCGCTTGATCCGCCAGCGCATCGACTGCGCGGTGTTCGGTGAGTCGGCGTCGGGCGGCCCGAACATCATGAGCGACGGCCACCACCACCGGTTGGTGGCGTCCTGGACCAGTTCCCGCTGCGCGTCGGTGCCGCGCATCATGGTCATCAGCAGCTCGTACCCCTGGCGCTGGTGGAACGACTCCTCCTTGCAGATGCGGATCATCGCCCGCGCGTACGGGCCGTACGACGACCGGCACAGCGGTACCTGGTTGCAGATCGCCGCGCCGTCGACGAGCCAGCCGATGATGCCGACGTCCGCGAAGGTGAGCGCCGGGTAGTTGAAGATCGAGGAGTACTTCTGCGCACCGCTGATCAGTCGCCGGGTCAGGTCGCCCCGGTCCGCGCCGAGCGTCTCGGCGGCAGAGTAAAGGTACATGCCGTGCCCCGCCTCGTCCTGCACCTTCGCGAGCAGGATAGCCTTGCGCCGCAGCGACGGTGCGCGCGTCACCCAGTTACCCTCGGGCTGCATGCCGATGATCTCGGAATGCGCGTGCTGCGCGATCTGCCGGATCATCGACTTGCGGTAACCGGCCGGCATCCAGTCCCGTGGCTCGATCCGCTTGTCGCGGGCGACGGTCTCGTCGAAATAACGCTCCAGCGGCCCGGTGTCCTGATTGGCGCCGGTCATGAGCTTCTCCCTGCTGTAAACAAACCGATCGTTCGGTATGCTATCTTGCCAGGGTGGTGGATGGCCAGGGGCATGACTGGGAACGCGGCCAGCCGCGGCCACGCGCGGGCGCGGTGGCCAGTCCCGCGATCTCCGGGCGCCGGCGGCGCGGCCGCCCCGGCTATGACCTCGAGTCTCTGCTAGCCGTAGCCGTCGCCGTTTTCAACGAGCGCGGTTATGACGGAACCAGCATGGAAGACCTGTCCCGCCGCCTCGGCATCGCCAAGTCCTCCATTTACCACCACGTGGACAGCAAGGAAGACCTGCTGCGCATGGCGCTCGACCGGGCTCTGGACGAGCTCTTCTCGGTCGTGGCCCAGGCCCAGGCGCGCGCCGAGCCGGCTATCGGCCGGCTGGAGTTCCTGGTCCGGGGCAGCGTCGGCGTTCTGACCGACTACCTGCCCCACGTGACGCTGCTAGTGCGTGCTCGCGGCAATACGCCCACCGAGCGGCGGGCACTGGACCGGCGCCGCCAGTTCGACCAGATTGTGGCCGACCTAGTCAAGGAAGCCGAGCGCGATGGCGATATCCGGCCCGACATTGACCCGGCCGTGACGGCGCGACTGCTGTTCGGAATGGTGAACTCGGTGGTCGAGTGGTACTGGCCGGACGGCCGCGGTGCGGACGACGAACTAGCCAGCGCGGTATGCGCCATGGCGTTCGATGGCCTGCGCATTCGCCGCGCTGGCCGGCCGGGACAATCCCCGCGATGATCACAAGGCTTTCGCCAGTCTGGTTCGATACGGTCGCAGTTACCTGGCACTATAGAGCTTGATGAAAAACTCAGCCGCTTCCCGCCGCTTCCCGGTGACCGTTACCCGCCTTCCGGTAGTGCGCTGTCAGGTTTGCCAGCGCACTATCGCACATCAGCCCGGAAAGGCGAGCGACGTCCTGACCGAGCATTACCGCCGCGCGCATCCGGCCAAGCTGGGCTTGCCCGCTCAGTAACCCGCCCTAATGCAGCAGGCCTAACCTAGTTTCGGGTCGGCCGCACGCCATCCGGTGAATTCGCCCAGCGTGACCGAGATGACGCGCCGGGTAGGCCCGTACGAGCAATGCAAAGCGCGGGCTCCGCCGTGCGCGCAGCCGAGACGCGCGCAGCCGAGACGCGCAGCTGAGATGCGCAGCTCGGCCTGCGCGGGTGCCGATGGTCAGTCTCCGGATCGGATGTCGGTGTCGTCGTCCGCCACTACGTGGACCGCCGCCTCTTCCGCCGTTGCCGCACCGCCGTCGATCCCGGCGTCGCGGGCGACGGAGTGGGCTCCGTCGCCAGCGGCGACCAGCCGTCCGGCCCGAGGATCCGGGCCGTCGTCGAGGAGCAGCCCGTCGAGATCCTCGTCCCCGGCGTCCTCGTCCCCCTCAACGTCATCCGGATTCTCATCGTTGTCGATCTGGAGGGCCGGGTCCGGCTCCTCCTCGGCGAGCAGCTGGTCGAGCGACTCGCCGGCCTCCTCCTCGGCGCCCGTCGAGCCGAACCTCATCCCGGCCGACCACCGGTCCGCGGGAATGATCCCCGTGTCGAGCGGGTCGTCGCCGGGGTTGCCGTCCAGCGTGTCGGATGCGTCCAGCACCCCTTCGTCCTCGATGTCGTCCTGCTCAGAAGTCTCGTACCCGGTCATATCTCAGTTCCTCTCCATTGCGTCCAGCGCGCTACCTGGCGCGCTGGACGGGATCTCCGCCGAGTCCGTCAGGCGCAGCTTCCGCCGGGCTCGCTCATAGAACGTAGTGCGCCCCAGCCGGACCACTCGCGCGGCCCCGGGACGCGGCAGCAACTCGATCTGATCGCCGGGCCCGACGTGGGCGGCGACCTGGCCATCGACCTCGACGGCGAGCCGCCCGCTGGCGGGCAGGATCTCCAGCAGCAGGCTGTCCTGGACCGAGAGCACCAGGCCGCGGTTGTACGCCGAATGCGGCGCGGCCGGGGTGACCAGCAGCGCCTCGACCGCGGGGCTCACGATGGGGCCGCCGGCGGAGAAACTGTAGGCGGTGGAGCCGGTGGGGGTAGCGACTACGACCGCGTCGGCGGCGTAGCTGACGAAGGGATGCCCGGCGACTCGGACCGCGACGGAGGCGCTGGCCTGACCCGGGAAGCGGACCACGGCGACGTCGTTGAACGCGGTCACTACCTGCTCGCCGATCACGGCGTCGACAGCCAGCCGCGGCTCGATGGTGAAATCGTGCGCATCGATGGCCGACAGCGCGCCGGGCAGGTCTGGTACGTCAACTTCGGCCAGGAAGCCCAGCTTGCCCAGGTTTACGCCGAGGACCGGGGCCCGCTGCCGGTCGGCTAGCCGCATGGCTCGCAGCATCGTCCCGTCTCCGCCGAGACTTACGACAAGGTCCGCGCGCCGGCCTAGCTCCTCGGCGGTGACCGCAACCGCGGCGCAGTGCAGCCTGACGATCTCCTCGTTGATGCCGAGGACCTCGGTGCTGTTGTGCGCGGCCCAGTCGAGCACCGCGTTCACGGCGCCGTCGGAATCGCGCTTTGGGTGCAGGACGAGCCCGACCGAGTGCATCAAAGACCCCTCGTCAGCCACATGGCCCCAAGTTACCCGGCTGGCCATCGCGCCGAGGATCCCGCCGCCGATCGCCGCCGGGTCCCCGTTCATGATCACCGGGCTTTCCCCGGCACTGCGAGGCTGTCACGTAGCTCGTGATCGCCTTGGCCCGGCTGGCTGGCTGCGATGGCCGATGGCCGATGGGCGGGCGGCGGGCGGCGGGCGGGGGGCGGGCGGCGGGCGGGGAGAATCGGCGGGCGGGGAGAATCGGCTGAGTTTCATGATCACCACCGTTTTTTCGCACCCGCCGCTGAAAAACGGTGGTGATCACCTGAAACCCCGTTCCGGCCCAGCCCTAAGCCATGCCCGGGTAAGACCGCAAGTCCCTGGCGGCGCCCCGGCAGGCGCCCCCGAGGGCGGGCGGGAAACCGCCGACCCTGGCCGCAGCGCCGCCCGCCAGCCCCGGCCAGCAGCACCAGTAACGCGACAGCAGTCACAGCTACTGAGTCGTCAACCCGGTGCTCGCCGGACTCACGCAGCGCGCCCGGCTGCGAGCAGGACCGCGGCGGGCTGCAGAAGGCCGCGAATGTTACCGTGCCCAGAGCCTGGTCGGCCGCGCGTGACACATTCCGCGACGCCGCGCCCGGACTGACGCCGTGCTACTCACTGCCAGCCTCGCATCGACTTCCCAGCTAACGCCGAAGTGCGCCGCTGCTCGGCGGGCACCCGCAGGCAGGAGATTCATGAGGCGGTACGTGCTGACGGGCGCCCCGGGCGCCGGAAAGACATCGGTGCTGCGCGCACTGCTGGACCTCGGCTTCGCGATTGTCGAGGAGGCCGCGACCGACGTGATCGCCAGCGAGCAGCGCCGCGGCGTCGACGAGCCGTGGCGCGATGACGATTTCATCGACAAGATCGTCGGTCTCCAGCGTCAACGGGAGCGGGAGTCGGCGGCGGTCGGCGGGCAGGCGACGGTCGGCGGGCAGGCGACGCTCGACAAGCAGGCCGGGGCCGGCGGCCGCGCCGGGACGGGCGGCCACGCCGCGGCCGCCGGGCAGGCGGTCCAGGTGCATGACCGGTCGGCGGTATGCACCCTGGCCCTGGCGCGGTTCCTGGGCCGTCCGGTCACGCCCCTGCTAGCCGCGGAGGTCACGCGGGTCACGCGGGAGCGGACCTTCGAGACCGCGGTCTTCCTGGTCCGGCCGATCGGGTTCATCGAGCGCACGGCGGCGCGGCGGATTAGCTATCAGGACTCCCTGGCGTTCGAGAGGCTGCACGAGGAGACCTATCGGGAACACGGGTTCGAGATCGTTAACGTCGCGGCCGCCGGGGTCGCCGAGCGCGCCGCCACGATCGCCGGCGTCATCGCCTCCCGGCCGTCAGCAGGCTAGGTCAGGACGCCGCCGCTGACGCCACCGCGGATGCCGGCGGCCGCTGCGATGCGGGAACCGCCTGCGGCCGGACGTCCTGGCCCTCGACGGGCTCTCCGCAGTCCGCGCACACCACCTGGGGGACCAGTCGGTGATCGCAGTGGTGCTCCAGCACCAGGGGCGGCCCGTCCGCGCCGGCCAGGTGCCGGTCACCCCAGCGCATCAGGGTCAAGATGACCGGGTACAGGTCCCGGCCGGCCGTGGTCAGGCGGTACTCGAACCGTGCCGGGTGCTCGGAGTACTGCCGCCGGTCGAGGATTCCCGCACCGGTCAGGGTGCGCAGGCGGGCGGCGAGGGTGTCCCGGGGCGCACCGGTCCGGCGGACCATCTCGTCGAACCGGCGGTTGCCGAGGAACACCTCCCGCACGGCGAGCAGGGCCCACTTCTCGCCGACGATCTCGAGGGTGCGGGCCACGGAGCACACTCGCGGCTGGGCGGCGGACGTCATGGTGACATGCTACCCGGTGAGTCCGGTTTCTGGACGGACGACGCGGCGCCGGATAGGGTGGGTCCATATTTCGGACTAACTAGGATTCCGGACTAACGCAGAGGATGCCCGTGAGCTCCCGCCGTTCCACGCTCGCCTCCCCGCCCGCCGCCACCGCCCCGCCCGCCGCCACCGCCCCGGCCGCCGCCACCGTCCTGAGCGGGCGCCAGATAACGGCGGTGGTCGGCGTCCTGTCGCTGGCCGTGTTCATGTCGAGCCTGGACCTGTTCATCGTCAACCTGGCGTTCCCTTATATCGGCCGGGAGTACAGCGGGACCAGCCTCAGCTCCCTGTCGTGGGTGCTCAACGGCTACACCATCGTCTTCGCCGCCGTTCTCGTGCCGGCCGGCCGGTGGGCCGACCGGGTTGGCCGGCGCCGCCTCTTTGTCGCCGGCCTGGTCGCGTTCAGCATCGGCTCGCTGCTGTGCGGCCTGGCCCCGGGGGTCCCCGAGCTGATTGGCGCCAGGGCCATCCAGGCCGGCGGCGCCGGCCTGATGGTGCCGGCGTCGCTGTCGCTGCTGCTGGCCGCGGTTCCGGCCGCGTCCCGGGCACGAGCCATCGGCACGTGGTCGGCCCTCGGCGCCCTGGGCGCGGCGCTCGGCCCGGTGATCGGCGGAAGCCTCGTGCAGCTCAGCTGGCGGTGGGTGTTCTGGATTAACCTGCCGGTCGGGCTGGCGGCCGTCCTGCTGGCCAGGCGGGTGGTACCGGAAAGCAAGGACGAGCACGTCCGGGGCCGGCCGGACCTGCTGGGCGCCGGCCTGCTGGCCGCCGCGGTCGGCCTGATCGCCCTGGCCCTCGTCGAGGCCCCGGACTGGGGGTGGGGCTCGGCCCGCGTCGCCGGCCTGTGGGTCGCGGCGGTGGCCTGCGGTGCCGCCATGGTGGCCCGGTCCCGGCGGCACCACTCGCCGGTGATCGAGCTGAGCCTGCTCCGCTCGCGGACGTTCAGCGGGACGTTCGCCGCCTCGATCCTGTACTACGCGGGCTTCGGCGCGTTCGTCCTGAACTCGGTGGAGTTCCTGACCGGGGAATGGCACTACTCCGCGGTGCGGGCCGGCCTGGCGATCGGGCCGGGACCGCTCATGGTGCTGCCGTTCGCGAGGCTGGTCGCGCCGCGCCTGGCGGCCCGTATCGGTGGCGCCGGGCGGGTGGCGCTGATCGGCTGCGCGGTCAACGCCGGCGCCCAGCTGCTGTGGCTGGCCCTCATCCAGGCTGATCCGGCCTACCTGACCCGCCTGCTCCCGGTTCAGCTGATCGGCGGGGCGGGGGTCGGCCTGGCCATCCCGTCGCTGCTGAGCGCCGGAAGCGCGTCGCTCCCGCCGGATCGCTTCGGCACCGGCAGCGGCGTGCTGAACATGGCCCGCCAGGTCGGCACCGTCCTGGGCGTGGCCGGCCTGGTCGCCATCCTGGCCCGCATCGACCCGGCCGACCCGATCATCACCTATCGTCACGGCGTCGTGCTGATCATCGCGTTCTTCGCGGCCGCCGGCGTCGCCGCCGCCGGCCTGCTGACCAGCCGACCGCGCCTGGCGACGAGCCCGCCACCGGTCATCGAGGAGGCCTAGTGACCCAGGCCCAGACCCCGGACGCGGCCGGGACCACGCCCGGCGACGCACCTAGCCCCGGCTGGGGCGAGCCCCGTTCTAAGTCCGTCACCTGGTACGACCCGGCCGTGACGGTGGCGGGCGGGGCCGGCCTGTCCGGCCTGGAGTTCATGCAGGCCCTCAGGGACGGTCGGCTGGCGCCCCCGCCGATCGCGCTGCTGCTCAACATGGGGGTGCGGCAGGTGGAGCGGGGCCTGGTGGTCTTCGACTGCGAGCCCGACGAGTCGGTCTACAACCCCATCGGCCTGGTGCACGGCGGCCTGGTGTGCACGCTGACGGACTCGGCGATCGGCTGTGCGGTGCACACCACCCTGGAGGCGGGCGTGGGGTATACCTCCATCGATATCACCGTGAACTACCTGCGGCCGGTGACGCTGGACAGCGGCGGCCTGGTGGCCACCGGCCGGGTCGTCAAGCCGGGACGGCGCGTGGCGCAGGCAAGCGCCGAGGTGCACGACGGCGTCGGCCGCCTGGTCGCGACGGCCAGTAGCAACTGCCTGATCATCGGCCCCAGCTGAGCTCCTCGGCCGGGCCCGGCAACCCTGGTGCGTGCGGGGCGCGGGGGACTGGGAAGCTAGAACCGACTATGAGGAGGTTTCCCATGAGCAGCCAATCGACTGCCTCGGCGGCCGGCACCATCGACCTCGGCGGGGATCTGACCGTCAACCGGCTGGGCTACGGCGCGATGCGGATTACCGGCCAGGGCATCTGGGGCGAGCCACCGGACCGGGACCTGGCGAAGGCAGCCCTGCGCCGTGCCGTGGAGCTGGAGGTCAACTTCATTGATACGGCGGACTCTTACGGCCCCGAGGTCAGCGAGACCCTGATCGCCGAGGCCCTGTACCCCTACCCGGATGACCTGGTCATCGCGACCAAGGGCGGCCTCCTGCGCCCTGGCCCGGGACAGTGGGAGCCGGACGGCCGCCCCGAGCACCTCCGGGAGGTCTGCGAGGGCAGCCTGCGCCGCCTGCGGCTCGACCAGATTCCCCTGTACCAGTTCCACCGGCCCGACCCGAACGTGCCGATCGCCGAGTCCATCGGCACCCTGCTGGAGCTGAAGAACGAGGGAAAGATCCGGCACATCGGGGTGTCGAACTTCTCCGAGGTCCAGCTCCGCGAGGCGGCGGCGATCACCCCGGTGGTGTCGGTGCAGAACCGCTACAACGTCGGCGACCGTTCCTCGGACTCCATGGTCGACCTGTGTGATCAGGAGCAGCGCGTCTTCATTCCCTGGGCGCCGATCCAGGACACCGAGCGCAATGTCGGGGCGGAAGTGGCCGCCGACCGCCTTAACGTGCCCGTGCGGCAGATCGTCCTGGCCTGGCTGCTGGCCAGGTCGCCGCAGATCCTGCCGATCCCCGGCTCGGGGTCCGCCGAGCATGTCGAGGCGAACGTAGCGGCCGCCGGGCTGAAACTGAACCCGGACGAGATCGACGCGATCTCGAAGGGCGGACTACTACCTAAAAGTTAACTTGTGATGGTGGCGGACGGCCTATTCTGAGCGGAGAAACCGCATTTCTCGCGGTGCGCCAGGGGAGGCAGAGCAATGATCCGCAGGAACGGCCGGCCCGTCATCTCTCCCGGCCGGCGCGGCGTTGCCGGTCTCGCCGCCGTCGTCCTGCTCGGCGGCTTCGGGCTGGCCGGCTGCGGACTCGGGAAGGCGGTCAGCGCGGTCAAGAAGGTGACCGACAACGTGGCGGCCAACAAGGCCACCGTCGACGAGTTCACTTCCTCGATGAAGTCCGCGGCGACGACGTTCGAGGCGACGTACGTGACGACCGGCACGTCGCCGACGACGGTCATCTATGCCGTCCGGCCACCGAAGGAGCTCGCCTTCTCCGAGACGCCGTCGGCCGCCGGCGCCAGTAACGGCCTTAGCGCCGCGGACCTCGTCGTGAACTCCTCGGGGGAGTACTCCTGCACGCCGCCCTCGGCCGGCTCGGGATCGCACTGGTCATGCCAGAAGCTGGGAACGGCCGGAGCCGCCACCCGGAACCAGATCCTCGGCCTCTACACTCCCGCGCACTGGGTCGCGTTCCTCCGGGGCTTCTCAGTTGCCGCCGGCTTCGCGGGAGACAAGGTCACCTCCTCGCACCTGACGGTCAACGGGTTCAGCATGCGGTGCGTCGACTTCGTCGCCACGGGGGTCGCGGGCACCAGCAAGATCTGCACGACCGCCCAGGGCGTCCTCGGATACGTCAAGGTCGCCTCGGACTCCGCCAGCTTTGAGATCCAGTCCTATTCGACGTCGCCGCGGCCCTCGCTGTTCAGGCTGCCGCCGGGCGCCACCATCACGGCCCCGGCTAAGGGGACCACGTAGGACGCCGACGGGGCCGTCACCCCCGCGTCACCCCGCGCGCCGCGCCCAACGGAGTATGAGTCGGCCTAATTCCATAGTTAATCTGTCGTAATACTTGACTTTTAGAGATGGCTAACGCAGGTTGGCGATATGACCCAGGTTCAGGACCACCCCACGGCTCTCAGCTTGCCGGGATCGTTCCGGCACATCGACGTGACCCAGGTGGGCGGCGTGATCGGCGCCATCGTCGGCGGCATCCGGATCGGCGGCGACGTCCGGCCGGACGCTCTCGCCGAGCTGCGCGCCGCGCTGCTGCGCCACAAGGTCGTGTTCCTGCGCGACCAGCAGCATGCCAGCGACGTGGATCAGCTCGCCTTCGCGGAGTTGCTGGGCGCCGTCACCAAGCCGCATCCGACGGTCGCCGGTGACGGGAATGCCGTCCTGCCGATCGACTCCGAGCAGGGCCAGGCCAACAGCTGGCACACCGACGTGACCTTCGTGGACCGCGTCCCGGCGATCAGCGTGCTGCGTGCCATCACGCTGCCGCCCTACGGCGGGACGACGGTCTGGGCGAACACCGCGGCGGCCTACCGGCGGCTGCACCCGTCCCTCCAGGCGCTCGTCGCGCAGCTGCGCGCGGTGCACTCCAACCTGTACGACTACGCCGCCGATCGCCCGCAGATCGGGGGCATCGACGTCAAGGAGCAGGATTACCGCAGGGAGTTCGCGCACCTGGAGTTCGAGACCGAGCACCCGGTCGTCCGCATTCATCCCGAGACCGGCGAGCCGACGCTGCTGCTCGGGCACTTCGTCCGCTCGTTCGTCGGGCTGAGCACCGCCGACTTCAACGACCTGTTCTCCGTGCTGCAGCGGCACGTCACCCGGCTGGAGAACACGGTGCGCTGGAGCTGGCGCGACGGCGACGTCGCCATCTGGGACAACCGCGCCACCCAGCACTACGCGGTCGCCGACTACGACAACCTGCCGCGGCTGCTGCACCGGATCACCATCGCCGGTGACATCCCGGTCGGCATCGGCGGCGACACCAGCGTCGTGCGCAAGGGGGACGCCAGCCACTACTCCCGGCTCGCCGCCTAGGGTTACGCCAGGTCGGCGTCGTGCGCGAGCAGCCCCCGCCCATCATGCACCGGCCGGATGTCGAGAACCGCCGGCTGGCTCCGTCCCATCAGTGAGTGCGCCAGGATGGGCGCACCGGATGAGAGGAGCCAGCCATGACGAAGTTCCTGTTGCTGCAGAACTACGAGGGCGGCGTCGGGTGCACGGTGCCCATGAGCGACTGGGCCCCGCAGGACATCCAGGCGCACATCGACTTCCAGATCGCCCTGAACCGGGAGCTCGCGGAGGCCGGCGAGCTCGTCGACGCCCAGGGCCTGGCCGGCCCCGAGCTAGCCAAGCGGGTGATCTTCGGTGGCACGGACACCCCGGTGGTGACCGACGGACCGTTCCCGGAGTTCAAGGAACTGCTCGCCGGCTATCGGATGGTCGACGTCGAGTCGGAGGCACGCGCCATCGAGATCGCGGCCCTGGCCTCGGCCGCGCCCGGTCCCGGCGGCGTCCCGATCCAGCAGCCGATCGAGGTACGGCAGATCATGGGCGTGCCGCACTCCGACCAGTGATGCCGGGACCGGGCCTGGAGGACCTGCTGCGCAACCTGGCGCCGCAGGTCCTCGGCGCGGTCATGCGGCGATCCGGAGACTTCGGCGCCGCCGAAGACGCGGTGCAGGAGGCACTGCTCGCGGCCGCCCTGCGCTGGCCGGCCGACGGGGTGCCGGACAGCCCGCGCGGCTGGCTGACTCAGGCCGCCATGCGGCGGCTGACCGATCAGGTGCGCAGCAACCAGGCCAGGCGCCGCCGCGAGGCCGACGCTGCGGGCGGTGGGCGGCCTGACCACGGCCGAGATCGCGAATGCGTTCCTGGTGCCGGAAGCCACCATGGCCCAGCGCATCAGCCGGGCGAAACAGCGCGTCCGGGCGTCCGGCGCGCCGCTGCGGATGCCGGCTGCCGATGACGAGGCGGGGCCGCGCCTGCGCTCGGTGCTGCACGTGCTGTACCTGATCTTCAACGAGGGGTACACCAGCAGCGTCGGGCGCGACCTGCATCGCGTCGAGCTGTCGGGCGAGGCGATCCGGCTGGCCCGGCTGGTGCACGGGCTGCTGCCCGGCGACGGCGAGGTAGCCGGCCTGCTGGCGCTCATGCTGCTCACCGACGCCAGGCGTCCGGCCCGCTCCGGTCCCGGCGGCGAGCTGATCCCGCTGGCGGACCAGCACCGAGCGCTGTGGGACCAGCGGCTGATTACGGAGGGGGTCGCCCTGCTGACTCGCGCGCTGGCCCGCGGAGCCGTGGGCGAGTACCAGCTGCAGGCCGCCATTGCCGCCATCCACGACCAGGCGGCGCGCGTCGAGGACACCGACTGGCCGCAGATCCTGGCCTCGTACCGGCTGCTGGAGCGGATGACCGGCAATCCGATGGTGGCGCTCAACCGCGCCATCGCCACCGCCATGGTGCACGGCCCGGCCGCCGGGCTGACCCTGCTCGACGCGCTCGACGAGCCGCTGGCCGGCCACTACCGTCTCGATGCCGTCCGCGCCCACCTGCTGGAGATGGCCGGCGACGCGCCGGCCGCGGTCGAGTACTACCGCGCCGCGGCCAGCCGCACGACGAGCATCCCGGAGCAGAACTACCTGACGATCAAGGCAGCGCGCCTTCGGACGGGGCGCCCGAGCTAAGCGAGCGCCAAGGCAAGAGCCAGCGGCCGGGCTCACCCGAAGGGGCCCGGCCGCCGACTGCTGCGCTGGCTTAGCCCGCTAGCTTGCGCAGGGCAGCGAGGAAGGCCTGCCCGTTAGGCGTGCCGACACCGGTCATGTTGTCATAGCCCTTGAGCGTGACCTGCCCGTTGTAGCCGAACATGGCGGGGCTCTGGTCGTCGAAGGTCGTCAGCACCTGCGCGCCGCACGTGGCGGCGTCACACGCCGTACCGCGGAACAGCGCGGGACTGTGGCTGGTCAGGGGCAGCGCGTCGTGGATAGCGCTGGTCCTGCCCAGCTTGTAGACCGCGGGGTTAATCAGCCCGAACGACGTGTGCTGACCCTGCTGGGCAGCTATCACGATCCCGGCCACCAAGGGCGCGGCCAGGCTCGTTCCGCCAAAAGCGGACTCGCCGAAGGTCGGCGGGGCATTGGGGTTGGTGGTGCTGAAGGTGAGCAGTCCCACGGCAAACCCGGTGAACGGGTCAGCGTCGGCGCTGATGTCGGGCACGGACCGGACACTGCCACCGCGGTTCCCGGCGATCGTGGTCAGAGCGGCAGGCACGACATGCTTCTGATAGGACGGCTCCTTCCACAGCAGGCTGGGGCCGCCGCCGCTGGCACCCTGCTCGCCCAGCAGGAACCACTGACTGCCCGACAGGATGGATTCCGCGGTGGACCAGCCAGTCTCGAACAGGCGGTTGTTGGCCTTGCCGATCCCGAGGGTGGTGCCCCCGACCGCGATGGCGTCGGGATCACTCGACGGGGACTCGACACCGGAACCGTCACCGGCGGAGAAATACATGCCGACGCCCTCGCCAGCGGCCCGCAGCAGGTAGGCGTGTTCGATGTTGGTGAGAAACGCGGGCTGGGACTCGGCGCCGCCCTCCCACGAGTTGGAGGCCACCGACGCCAGCGGGTGCCGGCCGGTTCCGCCGAGAACCGCGATGTCGGCGTCGAAGAGCCCCTGCAGCCCGTAGTCACCCGTGTTGCAGCCATCACCGCCGATCACGAGCTGGTTCGCCGCGGGCGCCATGTCGTAAGAGGACTCGACGTCGATCTGTTCTTCCACATCGAACAGGTCCCCGCAGGCGCTGCCCTGGCCGAGCGACAGCTCCGCGTACCGCTCGGGCGACGGGGCGGCGATGTGATTGGCCGCCGCGTAGTCCTGGAGGGTGAGGAACATGTCCGGGGTCAGGCCGAGTTCCACCAGGGCGATCGTCTGGCCCTTGCCGGTGTTGACCGTGCTGGCGCCGTAGGCCTTCCTGATCTGCCGGGCCGAGTATCCGCAAACTTCGGTCGGGAATGACGTGGTCCCGAACTGCTTCGGCAAGCCGGTGGCTTTGTGCTGCCCGTAGTACGCAGAGCAGGGAGCGCTAGGACTCGCCGCCGGCGCAGCCGCGGGTGTCGTCCTGGTAACGGGCTTGGCGGCCGGCGTCTCGTGGGGCACGATCGGCGCGGCGTTAACCAGACCAGTCACGCCGTCCACGATGCCCGCCAGCGAGGACGGGATGGTCACGGCCCTGTCATTAGCCCGCAGCCGGTACGGGCCCGCGTTCGCCGCCGCCGACGACTGATACAGCTTGAGCTGGACGCCGAATGCCTTATTGATGGTCGAGGCCGCCGCCGTCCCGCGCACGTAGTCACGCTGGGAGTCTGCGCGCACGCTCGTGAAGCCCTGGCTGCGCAGCCATTTCTCCACCTTGACCGCCGCGCTGCTCGTTGCCCCGAACCGCGCCGTGTAGCTAGCGGGACTCAGGTAGTGATGAAACAGCGGGTTCCCCGGCGTGCTCACCGCACTGGCCAAGGCCGCCGCGGCGGCCACCCGCGGCTTCAGCCACACCTGAATCGACAGCCGCTGAGCAGCCGCCACCACACCCGTCACCCGCGCCTGACTGGTAAACGGGGCAGCGCTTCCCGCCAGGCGCACCGCCGCGGGCGCCCCCGAAGCCGCCCGCCCCGGCGCCGCAACCGCCGCCCCGCTCGCACCCAGGATCGTCATGCCTGCCACCGCCGCCGTCGCGCCGACGGCGGCGACCAGCGTTCGTGTTCTGGACATAGTCCCCTTGCCTTCATGCTTTCGCTGACTCGGCCGGGGCTTTCTGAGCGCCCCATAAGGTGTCTATATCATTGTTAAATAGAGCTAAAGGGGTAAGCAGCCAAAACCAGAACTTTATCTACCTGACTAACTACCCGGCGATGCCAGTGCCCTCAGCCCGCGAGCAGCTGCTCCACCCGCTGCAATGCCGTCCGCAGATTGGCCTCGGCCGTGGCCTCGCGGGCCTCGCTTAGTGACAGCCACCGCAGCGGCGCGTCCGGGCTTTCCGGCCGCGCCGCGTCCGGGGTCTGGGTCGCCAGGATGAACCGCACGTCCGCGTGCTCGTGGGCAGGTTCCCTGCTGCTCGCCGGCACGGGCACGATCACCACCTGCCGGAGCCGCGCGTCCGGCCACGGCACGAGATCGGCCAGCCCGGTCTCCTCGCCGGCCTCGCGCAACGCGATCGCCAGCGGGTCGCTCTCACCCGGATCGCCGTGCCCGCCAACGTGCAGCCACCCCTGCTGGCGCTGATGCCAGCGCAGCAGGACGCGGCCGCTCTCCGGGTGCACGATCATCGCGGATGCCGTGACATGCAGCGGCATCGAGCGCCGCCAGGGATCGTCCGCGGCCTCGACCAGCTTGCGTATCCGCTCGACGTCGGCCGCCTCGGCCTCGTCGGCCGGCTGGTAGCGATCAAGCAGACTCAGCAGAGGACCCATGACGAGGGACTGTATATCGGGGTGCCACCCGCCCAACTCGTGATTGGTTCGGATCGCGCTGACGGACGCAAGCACGATGCGAACCACTGGGTGAGGGCCCAGCCGGGGTGCTGCTTGAGGATGTGATGACGGCGGCACAGGCCGCCTAGATTGCAGGAACAGGTGCGGCCGCCTTTGTCCCAGGGAGTGGTGTGGTCGAGGTCGCCGCGCCAGGCAGGCTGGCCGCAGAACGGGTAGCGGCAGGTGAGGTCGCGGGCGGTGACGTACTCGCGGATCCGGGGTGGCGGCTGGTAGGCGGCTGACGCGGTGGTGTGGGCGCAGCCGCCGGGGGCGTCCTGGTCGGCCCGGGCGAGCTGAGTGGCCAGCGCCCGCGCGCGGGCGGCGGCGCGCATGAGGTCGGTCAGGATCCCGCCGCTGACGGCGGCCGCGGGCGGGGCGGCGGCGGTAGCGGGCATGGTCACGGTGACCCGGCCCACCAGCCCGGTCAGGCCCGGCTGACCCAGGCCGGCGTCCGCGCCGATCCGGGGCAGGCGGCTGACCGCGAGCGCGTGCTGGTCCTCGTCGGTGAGGATGATGCGCCACTGGGTGGCGTGGTCGGCGGCGGCGGCGCGGGCGAGGCGCCGGG
>Ga0066790_10000202_pt1 | contig 20595 bp, 22 predicted proteins | sample OrgsoiDNA2013050_FD_70963 | JGI IMG/M metagenome (GOLD analysis project Ga0066790, IMG submission 70963) | Permafrost soil microbial communities from the Arctic, to analyse light accelerated degradation of dissolved organic matter (DOM) -... | ecosystem: Environmental > Terrestrial > Soil >...
GATAGCGGAACCACTGTTTCTTGCCGGACTCGGCGACGTACAGAAACTTCTCGTCCGGAGAGAATGCCAAGCCGTTGGGCCGCGCGAGATCCTTAATCACGAGCTGCAACTTGTCGCGATCGGGAGCAGCGCCAGGCTTGTGCTGCCGCGCTCCGGGGATGCGGTAAACACCGTTGACCTGAAGCTCTTTCTGCGGGTCGGCGTCACTCTGAGTCTGAAGGCCGTACGGAGGATCCGTGAAGTACAGCGATCCGTCAGATTTGTAGACGAGGTCATTCGGACTATTGAGCTTCTTACCTTGATACGAATCGGCCAGAACCGTGATTTGCGCCTTGGGATCAACCGACTCCATCCGCCACACATTGCGCCGGGCGTGGCCCGCGACGCTGACTCGACCGTCCGCGTCCAGGGTCATCCCGTTGGAGCCGGGCTCAGGCCCCTTGTAGGGCTCCGAACCTTTGTATCCGCTGGGATGCATGAAGACAACGGCGCCCTTCGCGGGACTCCACTGAATGATGTTGTTCGCCGGAATCTCGGCGAACAGCAGGGTACCTTGACGCGTCCAGACCGGGCCCTCGGTCCATTTGTTGAAGCCACTGGCGACGCGCTCCAACTTTGCGTCGGCCGACACGATATGGTCGAGAGCGGGGTCGAGCATCTGAATCTCCTGGGAAAACGCCGATACCGTGGCGGCTGTAAGAGTCACCGCCAAGAGGGAGAGCTTGTGCGTTGCCATGCGAGGCATTGTATTTCACGGCAAGAACCGCGGCATGCAATTTTTGGAGCGTTGACTCTGACGACCTCAATCCCTAAGATGCAAGCCGCGCAAGTTTTTCGCGCAGGGCTTTAGTTTCTTCTGAGGGTGAAATGCCGCAGATCAAAACCGAGCGCAAATCCGGAAGCCTGTTTCGCGCCATCGCCACCGACGTTCACTTCTGGATTCCGCTTGTCGTACTCGCGGGCGGACTCTTTCTTCTGGATAAACTCCGTTGACGCCGCCAGTGGAGGCGATCGCTACGCCCAGCGCTCAGAGTCCGATGCCCGCAACTCGCCGCCGCAGCCTGCAAGCGCTCGGAATCTTCTGCGGATTCGCGGCTGGCGCGTGGCTCGGCGGCGCGGAAGCTCCCATCAAGCTGGTGAATGCTGACATTTCTCCGATCACGATTTCGCTGATTATGGTGTGCGGAGTTTTCCTCGCGCGCTGGAGCGTGCCGGCGTTTATCCGCGGCACGTCGCATCTCAGCCACGACGTGCGCCAGGCGCCACATCTGGTGGTGTGGGCCGTGCTTGCCGGATGCATGTGGGCCGTGGCCAACACGCTGACTATTTACGCCATCCGCAACGTCGGCTTGAGCATCGCGTTTCCGCTGTGGAACTCGAACAGCCTGCTCGGCATCTTGTGGGGATTCATTCTGTTCAACGAACTGCGCCACGCGGGATGGAAACGCTGGCTGGGAGTGCTGGGCGGCGCAGTCTGCATGTTCGGCGGAGCCACGCTGCTGGCGATTGCGTCGTCGCATCAGGCAGCGCCGGGCAAAGCTGTGCTCGGCGTGGCGGCGGCGCTGGGCGCGGGAATTTTATGGGGCACAATGTACATCCCTTATCGCAAGGCCTATCTGACGGGGATGAATCCGCTGTCGTTCATTACATTTTTCACCGTCGGTGAGCTCGTTACCATGACGCTGCTCGCGGTCGGCTATCGGGGCGCGACTCCGCTGTGGCACGAACTGGTGAGCGCTCGCGCGGTGGTGTTCTGGCTGATGCTCGGCGGATTCGTCTGGGTGCTGGGAGATTTGTTTCAGCAATACGCGACGAAATATGTCGGCATCAGCCGCGGCATTCCGCTCTCCAACACGAATCAGCTTTGGGGATTGCTGTGGGGTATTCTGGTCTTTCACGAACTGCGCGGCGCTGGCCACACCATCTATGCGCAAGTTGCCGGAGGATCGATCCTGATGGCGCTGGGCGCAGTCGCGATTGCTCTGTCGTCGGCGACGGAGCGCGAGCACTCCCGCTGGCAGGACGCCGCCGACCGCGAAGGCCAGCGTTACGGAGTGGAAAGTGAGTACGTCCGCGCAGGAATGGAAGGCAGAGAGATGGGCGGCAAGGCGCACGCCTCGGGCAGATCGATTCTCGATTGGCTGCTGATCCTCGGCACCACCGGGTTGTTCATCGCTCTGGCCACGATGGCGCATGTGCCGCACATGGACATCGGTCTGGGATCGGCGACCGTGCTTACTTTAGCGATGCTGGCTTTGCTGGCGACCGGCGGCATCGCTCTGTGGCGAACCACGCGATTCCGGTGAGCAGGTTGATTTCGTTCTAGACAGATTTTTTGCAGCCGATACACTAATCGCCATCAAGGAGATTTCGATGAAACGCATTCTCACGGCATTCTGCCTATTGTTCGCGGCGGGCGCGATGCAACTCGCGGCTCAGGGCGTTAACCCTTACAAAGACGGCACTCCGGGCGTGACCGGCTACCGCTCCGAGGTCTTGGCCGAAGTCATGATCCAGGAAGATAAGTTCACGCGACTCGCCGAGGCGATTCCTGCGGACAAGTATTCATGGCGCCCCGTGCCCGACGTGCGCTCCTTCGCCGAAGTCTTTCTGCATGTCAGCGCAGCCAATTACAACCTGTACAAGCTTGTGGGCACGCCTCCTCCGGCGGGATTCGATGTGAAGGGGTTCGAAAAATCCACCACTGACAAAGCGAAGGTCATGGCCACGCTCAAGGACTCGTTCGTCCACGCCAAGGCTGCGATCAAAGCCATGCCGGATGCCGATCTCGAGAAGAGCCTGGACTGGTTCGGCGGCAAGAATACGGAGCGCGGCATTCTGCTGTTCGTGGTCCGCCATGCCGCGGAACATCTTGGACAGTCGATCGCCTACGCGCGCATGGCCGGCGTAACTCCTCCGTGGACCGAAGATGCGCAGGAGAAGCAGGCAGAGAAGAAAGACGCCCCAGCGAAGGACTAGTAAAAAACGGACGCCGCACCGGGCCGATGGGTCTGGTGCGGCCCTTGGTGTGTGCAATTTCCTGCAAGTGTTGCGCTGGTAAAATCCGTGTTATAGTCGCCCCGCTTAGGGCACGGTTCGCCGCTCGGTTCCTCCCGCTCCCCGCTGGCAAATTGCGTCTGGCACTTCTAAGGTCGCCGCTTCGCCTTCGAACACTCTTGCGTTGAAGGAGTACATCGTGGAAAACGAACACCGGACGAAATCGCCCGCCTCCGCAAGCATTCGTGTCGCCAGGATTGCCACGCTTGCCGTCTTCGCCCTGTCCCTCGCCATGAGCGCCTTCGCGCAAGACGCCCCCAGCCATTACCTCTCCTTGGACGCGCCTCACCCGCAGAACAAATCCTACGTGGGAACCTACCCTGAGGCCATCAATCGGCACGGCTGGATTGCTGGCATTGTTGACTATGGCGGAACGATGCACGGGTTCCTGCGGCGCCGGAACGGAACATTTATCGCGGTGGACGTACCGGGCGCGTCACAAACCACGGTGTGGGCGATCAACGCCTACGATGAGGCGGTCGGCGATTTTCTCGCCCCTGGGTGTAATTCGTGCGGATTTCTCCGCGACGCCAGCGGCAGCATCACGCAACTCGCTATTCCCGGCGCCTCCACCGGAGCCTTGGGCATCAACGGCTCCGAGGTCGTCGTTGGAACCGCCAAAGATACCGTCGGGTACCACGGCTTTCTATGGAGCGCTCAGAACGGATTCACGGTGTTTGACGTGCCCGGAACAAAGCCGGGTGGTACTCTTCCAGTCGCTATCAACGGTACCGGAACCGTGATTGGCTATTATTTTGCCGCGAAGGGCTACCCCCAGGGATTCGTCCGAAGCCGGGGCGGTCGATTCACCAAGTTCGGCGCCATGGCTGGAGGCCCCATCACGGTACCAACTGCCATCAATGCGACGGGTCAGATCACAGGTTGGACAACCGACGCGACCGGAGACACTCTCGGATTCCTTCGCGACACGGATGGAACAATCACCACGTTCTCTGTTTCCGGAATGCAGGCCACCGAAACCACTGCTATCAACGATAGCGGCGTCATCGTCGGCTTCGACTTCACCGACGGAAATCATCCGGCATCGTTTGAACGCGACCAGACCGGCAACCTTAACCCTCTGACGATACCGTTCACGAATACTTACACGCGAGCCAACGGCATCAATCTGAATGGCAATGTGACCGGCTTCTATGTTGATCCCGCCGGAGTCAGCCACGGATGGGTGAAGGTGCCGTAGGGGCGACTCGGTCCCCAACCAATCGGCGTTTCCAAGGGTGGGATAGGTCTGGGTGTGCTAGATTCAGAAGTTTCATGAACTCCGCACCCACCATCTCCACCCAAGGCCTGAGCCGCCGCTTTGGCGAACTCGTCGCCGTCGACAGCATCGACCTGCAAGTCGCGCCGGGACAATTCTTTGGCTTCCTCGGTCCCAACGGCGCGGGCAAATCCACCACTATCAAGATGCTCACGGGACTGCTGGCGCCTACTTCCGGGCGCATCGAAATTCTCGGCATCGACCTCAATGCGAATCCGGTGGAAGTGAAGCGGCAGATCGGCGTCGTGCCCGAAGGCATGGCGCTGTTCGGGCGGCTCACCGGCGCCGAGTTCCTGAGCTTTGCCGGACGCATGTATGGCCTGGACCGCGAGACCTCCGCCAAGCGCGCCGCCGAGTTGCTGGAATTCATGCAACTCGCCGATCAGCCGAAAAAGCTCGTCACCGACTACTCGCACGGCATGCAGAAAAAACTTGCCATGGCCGCGGCCGTGATTCATGGACCGAAAGTTCTTTTCCTCGACGAACCGTTCGAGGGCGTAGACGCCATCGCCGCAGGCACGTTGAAATCCATGCTGCAGGGCATGATCGCCCGCGGAGCCACGATTTTTCTGACTTCGCACGTGCTCGAAATCGTGGAGCGCCTGTGCAGCCATGTGGCGATCATCCATCGGGGACGGCTCGTGGCGCAGGGATCGCTCCAAGAGCTGCGCGCTGGAGTTGAGGCGCAAACGCATGCCGCTGGCGAAGACACTGGAGTCTCTGGTGAGAAGCTTACGCTGGAGCAGATTTTCCTCCGTGTGGTGGGCGGCGAGCGCCGAACGGAACAGGAACTGTCGTGGCTGGGATGATGCAGCGATCAGGTCGTAGCGCCAGCGTCCCGCCGGCTGTCCAGCGGGCGTCCTCGCCCGCGTGGCGGCCCATGTCAATTAGGTCGGGGCCCAAATGAATTCTACCCTCCGCCGCCGCGGCCAGCTCACCGCCATCGCCGACCTGCGCTGGCGCATGTTCGTCAACGGGCTGCGCAACAAGCGCGGGAAGATGGAACTGTTTTCGCGCATCGTCGTCACCACGGCGTTTGCGGTGGCCGGACTGGGCGGCTTCATTCTTTCGAGCGGGCTCTCCTGGTATTTCGTTTCCCAGGGCAAGGCGGAGTGGCTGCCCTTCCTGCTCTGGCCGATATTTTTTTTCTGGCAAGTCTTTCCCATCATGTCGACCGCATTCACCAACAATCCGGACTCGTCCGATCTGCTCCGGTTTCCGCTCACCTACCGCTCGTACTTTCTGATTCGCCTGGCGTACGGCTTCTGCGACCCGGCGAGCGCGCTCGGTTCGCTCGCTCTGTTCGGAATCTTCCTGGGCACCAGCTTCGCGCGGCCCTCGCTACTTCCGTGGGCAGTCCTGGCACTGGCAACCTTCGCGCTCTTCAACCTGGTGCTGCAACAGACAATCTTCGCGTGGCTCGAGCGGTGGCTGGCGCAGCGGCGCACGCGCGAGATCATGGGCGTGCTCTTCATCCTGTTTATGCTCAGCTTTCAGTTGATTGGGCCGATCATGGGGCGGATGGGAAACAAACCGCAGCCCGAACTGCTGCGCGCGGCGGAGATCGTCACGCAAGTGCAGGCGGTGCTGCCGCCGGGACTGGCTGCGGGCGCGATCGCGCAAGCGTCGCACGCCGAGTACGTTATCGGGCTTGCTGATTGGCTATTCCTTGCCGCGCTGACGGCGGCTTTCGGCTCTCTGTTGCATCTGCGGCTGCGCGCGCAATTTCGCGGAGAAAATCTGAGCGAGGCTGGAGCGCGCCCCGTCGTGGTGCAAAAGCAGAGGCTGCAACTGGGATGGATTCTCCCCGGGCTCTCGCAGACCGTGGCCGCAGTCTTCGAAAAAGAAGTACGCTACCTCGCCCGTAGCGGCCCCATGCTGCTTACCGTGGTTATGCCGGTCTTTGTGCTATTGGTCTTTCGACTCGGGCCGATGAGCCAGTTGCGCCATCAGTCGAACGGCCTGAGCCGCGAGATGGCGTTTCCTGCCGCCGCGGCATACGTTATGCTCGTGCTCACCAACCTGGTCTACAACAGTTTCGGCGGCGATGCCGGCGGCATCCAGTTTTTCTACGCCGCGCCCGCACGTTTTCGTCAGATCGTGCTGGGAAAAAATCTGTTGCATGCCGGCATACTTTTGGCCAATACAGTGTTCGCGTGGGTCGCGATCACATTGTTTTACGGCGCGCCTCAGCCGGCGGTTACGCTGGCCACAATCTTCGGATTGCTCTTCGCCGCGCCCCTGAATTTCGCCGCGGGGAATCTGCTCTCAATTTACGCCCCGCGCAAGCGCGATTTCTCCACCTTCGGCCGGCAGAATGTCTCGCAGACAACCGTACTGGCCAGCCTGGGAGTACAGATCGTAATCGTGGCGCTGGGAGTCGCGGCCTTCGCGATTTCGCGGCTCTACAAGAATCCTTGGATTGCGCCGGTGGAATTTTTAGCGCTGGCGGCGATTTCGATTCCGTTCTACGTTACGGTGCTGGGGCGGATGGACGGCATCGCGCTGCGGCGGAGGGAACCGTTGATTGCGGAGCTGTGTCGAGCGTAGCATCACTGCCGCGAACTCATTCTTCCGGCTTCGCCAGGAACCTATATCCCACGCCGCGCACGGTGAGCAGATGCCGCGGCTTGCCCGGGTCATCCTCAATGTAGCGACGCAGACGGACCACGAAATTGTCGATAGCGCGGGTGTCGGTATCCTCGTTCAAGCCCCAGACTTCTTCGAGAATCTGTTTTCGCGAGACGATCTTCCCATCGTTGCGCACCAAATGGCGCAGGAGTTCCGACTCCATCAGCGTGAGATGAATCGTGTGGCCGCCGGAGCGGAGTTCGAGGAGGCCGAAGTCGATCGTTTTTCCGTCGAAAGAAAATGTTCCGAAGTCGCCGACGGCGCTCGCGTCGGTCCTGGCTTCAGTCGATGCGGGAATCGAGCCTCCGCGTGTCCACTGGCTGCGCCGCAACAATCCCTGCAAGCGCGCCAGCAGGATCGATAGATCGAACGGTTTGGCCAGATAGTCGTCCGCGCCTGCGGCGAATCCTTTCAGCACATCTTCAGGACGCCCGCGCGCGGTCAGCATCAGCACCGGGACATAGTTGCTCGCGGCGCGTAACTCCGACACTACGCTGAATCCATCTTTGCCCGGCAGCATGATGTCGAGCACGACGACATCGAATCCTTCTTTCTTCGTGAGCAGGCGGTCGGTGGCAGATTCGCCGTCGCCGACTACTTCGGCAGCGTAGCCTTCCGCCTCGAGATTGAAACGCAAACCCTGCGCCAGATGCGCCTCGTCCTCGACCACCAGGACACGGCTCATGCCGCCCACCTCGGCAGTTCCAGCACGATCGTGGTTCCCTGCCCTTCGCCGCCACTTTCGGCAAACACTTTGCCGCCGTGCTTTTGCGCGATCGCTTTAACGATGAACAGGCCCAGGCCAGTTCCTTTCACGTGTGCCAACGAACGGTGCGTGACGCGATAGAAGCGCTTGAAGATCGCCTTTAAATCGTCGGGAGGGACGCCCACTCCCTGATCCTGGACGCGCAGCACGATACGGTCTTCGTCGGGCGCCTCCAGCATCACGCGCACGTCGACGGTCTCACCCGAGTACTTGATCGCGTTGTCGAGTACATTGGACACTGCAGTGCGCAGATCCTCAGCGCTACCCCGCACACGTAGCCCGCTGCCATTGCCCGACGCTTCCTCATAACGCAAGGCCTCAGGCTGCAGATGATGCCGCGACCGCGTAGCGTCCATGCAGTCGCGCACCAGTTGCGCGAAGTCGACTTCCGCCTTCTCGCGGCCCGCTTTTTTGTCGCCGGCCCGTCCCGCGCGCAGCACCTGCTCGACCGTTTCGGTCAGCCGATCCGTATCGCTGAGCATCAGGCGGTAGAAATCCTGTTTCTGGGTTTCCGGCAAATCCCGTCGCTGCAGCGTTTCCAGGTGCAGGCGGATCGAGGCCACCGGCGTCTTCAGTTCGTGGGTCACCGCGTTGATGAAGCTGTCGTGCTGCTCGCTGCGCCGCAACTCGCGCACCAGAAAGATGGTGTTAACGACCATCCCGGCGATGATCAGCGCGAAGAAGATGATCCCGAAAAACAGCAGCACGCCCTCGCGCCAGTTGAGAATGATCCATCCGACGTTAAGAGCGACGGCCAGCGCCACCAGGAGGACACCTAGGATGAGGAAGAAGGCGATGGTTCCACGGCGGCTTGAGATGCGTATAGCCATTCTTCCAGCCGATTCTACCGCGATTGGCGCGGATGGAGAGTCGCAGCCGTGGTGTCGCATACAACGAAAAGGCCCCAACCTCGGAGAGGTCAGGGCCGTAAGTCCTACGTAAAAGGCTTAAACTAGTCGCCCGCGACGGCGCTTTCCGGCATGGCCGCCGTAATCAACCGTCCGTTCGGCGTCGGCACCAGCCCGCGTTCGACTTCATCCAGCTTCACCCGCTTGATGTCCCAGGCCAACCCCAGCGTCTTGAGCGCCCAGATGCCGTACCAGTTCATGTCGACTTCGTACCACTTGAAGCCGTGCTGTGCGGCCGTCGGATGGGCGTGGTGATTGTTGTGCCAGCCTTCCCCGAACGTCAACACAGCCACCCACCAGCTGTTTGTGGAAAGATCGCGCGTGGCAAAGCGCCGGGTGCCCCAGGAGTGCGTAGCCGAATTGACCAGCCAGGTAGCGTGCAGTCCAACCACTGTCCGCATAAAGATGCCCCACATCAGGAACGGCAACCCGCCGATGGCGAACAATATGCCGCCCAGCACAATCATGGGAACGTAATGATATTTCGTGATCCAGACGTGGAATTTATCTTTGGCAAGGTCGGGGACGTAGCGGGCCAGCGTAGTCGTGTCGTGGTGCATCGACTTGCCCTGGAGGATCCAGCCCATGTGCGACCACCATTTGCCGTCGATGGGCGAATGCGGATCGCCTTCCAGATCGGAATACTGATGATGAATGCGGTGCGTGGCCACCCAGAAAATCGGTCCGCCCTCGAGCGCCAGGGTGGCGCAGACGGTCAGAAAATATTCCACCCACTTCGGAGTCTTATAGCCGCGGTGCGTCAGCAGCCGGTGGTAGCTCATCCCGATGCCGAGGCTGCCCGAGACCCACCACAGAAACATCGCGACGAATAGCGCTTTCCACGTGAAGACGAACAGTGCGGCGATGGCCCCAACGTGAAAGGCCGCCATGAAGCCGGCCGTCACCCAATTGACTTCATTATTCGCGGCTTGCCGCTTTTCCAGATCTTGCAGTTCCATTTCCAAGGAGGGTCCCCATTTCGTGGTTTCAGACTTCCGCTCAACCCTCAGCTACCCTACCAAGGACACGGCGCAATGACTGTAATACTTGTGTAATAGCGATTTCGTGGGGGATTACGGCGGTAACAAATCGGCACCCGTTTTGGAGGGCTTGGCTTACGCGGCATTGCGTTTTACCTGCACGCCCGCCCATTTCTCCAGCAGCGTGAGCGTGGCTGCGTAGTCGAGGTCCTGGTGGCCGTCTTCCGTCGCCATTTCGTAGATCTCTTCGACGGTTTCCAGTGCCGGAAGCTTTACCCGCGCCTCTTTGGCGGCTTCCAGCGTCAGCTTGATGTCCTTATGCATCAGCCGGAGTGGAAAGTTCGGGGTGAAATCGCGATTCAGGACGAACGGTCCCTTATAGTCGACCACACCGGACCGCACCATCGTGGCTTCGATTAGAGACAACAATTGTTGCGTGTCCACGCCCAGCTTGGTGGCCAAGGTTAGCGCCTCGGCAAAGCCCTCAAAGATGAGCGCGATCTGCAGATTCATGGCGAGCTTGGTCGCCTGCCCTTTGCTGGTCTCGCCCATACGGAAAATCTTTTTGCCCATGGCGGCAAACAGAGGCTTCAAACGCTCGATCGGACCCTCGTCCCCGCCCACGATGAACACCAGCGTGCCGTCGCGGGCCCCGATCTTCGATCCCGTCATCGGCGCGTCCACCCAGGCAACACCTTTCGCTTTGAGTTGCTCGGCGAATTTCACAGTGGCCGAAGGAGAAATCGTACTCGAGTCGGCGATGATCACGCCTTCCGCCAGCGACGCCTCCGCGCCCTCTTTGCCAAAGATCACGTCCTGCACAGCGTCAGTGTCCGAAACACACAGCCAGACCACTTCCGCGCCCTGCGCCGCCGCCGCCGGAGTAGGCGCGACGCCCGCGCCGTCAACCAGTTTCCCTGGCGTACGATTCCATACAGTGACTTCATGACCGGCCTTCACCAGGTTCGTCGCCATTGCCTGGCCCATAATTCCCAATCCCAAAAACGCAACTCGCATGCGAACGATCTCCTTCGTACACCCGCAGATTCTCTGATCAATAACGCCTTCGGATTAGAACCGACCAGCGCGAGCAAGGTCAAGCCATTGCCAGAAGATCAGCACCGGTTACTGACGTACTCCGCGCGAACTTAAATGCGGCCCTGCACCATGATGTTCATCTAACATTAATGTTCAGTAAAAGCGCCTCGCGGCATCATTTTCGTTACGCGGTGCCGCTGCGATCAGGACTAGTATTAGAACTGGGGCCGCAGTCCAAACTTCCATCGGCTCCGCGGCAAGATAATCGAGAGCAGGATGATCCGGAAAACGATCAGCAATCCGGCCCTTCGTAAACGCGCTTCCAATTTCGGACGCCTGGTGCGTCGATCCGCCGTCACGCCACGTCACGGCCAGACGCACAAGCCGCGCCTGGTGACCAACGGAGAACTCGGCGTCACCTTCATCGGCCACGCCAGTTTCTTCCTGCAGATTGGCGGCCAGAACGTCGTCATCGATCCCAACTTCGCCCGCTGGCTCTTCGTACTGAAACGCCTGCGCCGCCCCGGCCTGCGCATCGCCGACTTGCCGGCGATCGACCTTGTGCTGGTCTCGCACGCGCACTTCGATCATCTGCACCGGCCGTCATTGCGCGCGTTGGTGCAAAATAATTTGCGGGTTCAAGGCACCGCTCCGTCGATCATCGTTCCGACACACGTCACGGATCTGGTCTCCGACCTCGGCTTCGCAGAAATCATCGAACTCGACTGGTGGAAGTCTTCCCGCCAGTCGAATCTGCTGGTGACTCACGTGCCTTCACGCCACTGGGGCGCGCGCATCCTGAAAGATTCGCACCGCGGATACGGAGGTTTCGTCCTCAAGGCCGGCAAGCAATCGGTGTATCACGCCGGCGACACCGCTTACTTCCCCGGCTTCCGCGAGATCGGCCGCCGCCTCGCTCCCGAACTCGCGCTGCTTCCCATCGGCGCCTATAATCCGCCGCAGTTCCGCAACGTCCATGCCAATCCTGCCGACGCCACCCGCGCCTTTCTCGACCTGAAATCGCGCTGGATGGTTCCCATGCACTACGGCACCTTCCGCCTGTCGCACGAGCCCGTCGACGAACCGCTGCAGTTACTCGATCAGGAAGCGCGCGCCGCCGGTATTCAGGATCGCGTGGTGGTGATGGAAGAAGGGCTGACCCGATTCTTCTAGAGAATCCCGATTTAACCCTCTCTTGATACTCGATCTTCGCGTCTTGATGTAAACTTTCTCCGCGATCTTCTCACTTCAGGAGGCACTTCATGTCCGTAAAGCCCATTCCCGACGGCTATCACACTCTCACCCCATTTCTCACGGTCCGCGACGCGGCCCGCGCCATCGAGTTCTATAAGCAGGCATTCGGCGCGGTGGACCGCGGCGCCATGAAAGGTCCCGACGGCAAGATCATGCACGCCGAAATGATGATTGGCGACTCCATCATCATGTTGAGCGACGAGTTCCCCGAGTTCGGCGCACTCTCCCCGCAGAGCACCGGTGGCGCAGGCATGGGCCTGCACATCTACCTCGACGGCGTCGACGCCGCATTCGACCGCGCAGTAAAAGCTGGCGCCGAGGTGGAAATGCCGGTCATGGACCAATTCTGGGGCGACCGCTACGGCAAGCTGAAAGATCCCTTCGGCCACCATTGGTCGATCGCCACCCACGCCAAGGATCTGTCACTGGATGAGATGAAGCAAGGCATGGACGAAGCCATGGCAAAGATGCCGAAAAGCGCCTAGCTCTGTTCGCTGAAAGCCAGCAATTGCTCATGTGGACAGCCGCCCCCGGCCGTCCCACCACAACTCCAGCCAACTCACGATGAGGCGAAGAACCGCCCACGCAACCTCTCACCACCGAACCATCGCCGTAAACTCCGCAAACGCCTGGAACGAATGATTACTCGTCTGCTGCAGAGTCAGCACGTGATCGGTACGGTCCGTCACCGTGTCATACACGCGATAAACTCCCATCGTCTCGCGATAAAACATGTGCGCCTTCGCCGATGGTGAAGGAACGTACAAGGTGAACAGAGGCCCCTGCGATCCGTTCCTCCAGTCCGTGCCCTTCATCACATAGTCGACTCCGATGCGCGCCGAAAACGGCCGCCCGCAACCCTCGCCGATGCAGCTCGTGCGAAAATAATCCTTGCTGCCGCCAATCGTCGGATGCACAGCGCTCTTGTGATAATTCGTGGTTGAAAGTTCATTCCACCGCGCTCCCGCGCCAAAGGCCCACCCCGCTGGCAATCGATAGTAGGCCGCGCCCGCCAGTCCGCGATCGCGCCCCTTCGGATTCGGCTGGTCGTTGTCGCCGGTCTTATGTCCCGTGTCGTACCAGGCATTGGCGTCCAGCAAAAAGTGATTGGCGTCCATCCGCACACCGGCCCCGCCAACCACAGCCATCGGAGCATATCCTGCGCCCATCTGTTTCGGTCCGGCAAAAGCATACGGACGCGGAACAATCCCCTGCCCATGCATCAAGGAGCCGCAAATCAGCGTCAGAAAAAACGAATAACGTCGCACCGGTCGCCACCTCTCTAACGAGGTATCGGCAACCTGGAGGTCCAGCTTAGGAGATTAGAGGGAATTTGAGTACGAAGGTATGACGTTAGGTTTGGCCGAAGAGGAAGGCTCCTACGGAGCGGATGCGCTGAGAGGCTTGTCACTATTGCAAAGCACCCAGCAGGTGAGGCCCACGATCACGCCGCCCGCCGGCCACTGCACATACGGAGAATTCATGATCGCCCCGCGCCCCGCGAGCCGTCCCGATTCTTTCACCGGCGGCCCTCCGCATTTCTCTTCCCGCGACTTCTGCTCGCCTTCATGCACAATCGCGCGATCGGAGTGCGAGGGTTGTCCGGCCTTTTCAATCGCCTTCTCAGGTTTGCTGGACCGGTCGTCAATATACACATCGTTCTTTAGAGCTGAAACCGTGATCTTGCCGTCGATGTCGGTAACGTCATAGTGAGTCCAATCGGCGATCACTGGCGTGACGGTGACGCACCCCACTCGCACGCGCAACAGCCGCGAGGTATTCACCGACACGCTGCCGTGCTCCAGCACGAGTTCATCCCCTTCGAACTGGACCACAGTGTTGGAAGTGATGTCCGCCGTAGAACCCGGGGCCTCGACCCGCCCGACCGCGCCCTGTGGCGTCTCGATCAGGTCGTCAGGAAATAACGCATTCGAGGCCGGCGCCTGATTCTTGTTGACCAGCACGCCGCCGGTACTGTGCAACATGGCGGTATCCTGCGCCAATAGAGACACGGGCAGTATCGCAATCATCGGCACGCAGACGAGATTGCGCCAGCGATGGAGGCTCCGCCCCACGAATATCCGCACACTACGCACTGCTACAAGCTTAGCGTGCAGATTGGGGTGCTGCTATTGGCTGATGTGGTGACCGGACGCGAAGCAATATCCGGCTTCCCGTCGCGTGTAGACGATTCAGGGCTCGGGTTCGATGGCAAGAAGGATTCAGATTCGTATCGGGGCACGGCTTCTCAGCCGTGCCGTATCGGCGGACAAATTTGATCCGGCTTTAGCCGCTGTACGCCCCCGCACGCAGCGGCTGAAGCCGTGACGAAGTCTCTCCGCAAGCGGCATCGCTCAAAGCGATGCCCTGATACGAATCCTCGGCCTTCAGGCGCTGAGTCGAAGCTCGACCCATGACATGCTCCTCTACGCCCGCGCAAAATCAATGTATCCCTTCTGCACATCCGTGCGAATCAACTTCACGCGCAGCTTGTCCCCCACGTCCAGACCCTGCGCTCCTTGAACCAGCATTCCCTCGATATGTGGCTGCATGACCCGCACAAACGTTCCGCTATCGTTCGCGCCGGTGACGAGAGCGTCGAACACTTCGCCGATGCGATGCTGCATGGCCACGGCCGCCAGCCGCTTCGACATTTCGCGCTCAACTTTCTTGGCGGCATTTTCCTTCTGCGTGCAGTTGGCCGCAATCGCGGTGAGCTCGGCATCGGAATAGGGATTGGGCTTGCCCGCGAGCATTGCCTTGATCTGCCGCTGAGTCACGATGTCGGGGAAGCGCCGGTTGGGCGCGGTCGAGTGCGTGTAGTCCTGCACCGCCAGACCGAAGTGTCCGGGAGCAGTCTCGCCCGCCCGCTCCAAAACATATTCCCCCGGCCCAATCAGCTTGATGACCGCCAAAGAAACGTCGGCAAAATGATCCGGATCGGCCGCCTTGCGCTTCAACAGGAATTCGTTCAGCGCCTTGGAATCGGGTTGCGCCGGAAGTTTCTCGTTCTTCGTGGCCGCCAGTTGCACAATGCGGTCCCAGCGTTCCGGCGTGCGCACAATGCGCCGCAGGGACGAGACTTTCTCCAGCATCCGCGCCACAACGCCGTTCGCCGCCACCATGAAGTCTTCGATCAACTCCGTGGCGTGATTCTTCTGCTGCTTCACGACATCGATGACTTGATCGTCGAGGATCATGGGAAGAAGTTCGTCGGTCTGCAGGTTGAGCGCGCCGTTCTGGAAACGATGTGCCTTCAACTTCTGCGCAACTTCATCCTGCAATTTCAATTGCGCCTGCAACTCGCCTGACGCCGCCACCTTCGGCGGAGCCGGCGCCGTGCCCTCCAGCCACGCTCCAACCGAGTTGTACTGCAGTTGCGCCTTGTTGCGCACTACGGCGCGATACACATTGGGTGTGCCGACGATGCCCGTGCCATCGACCACGAACTCGATGATGACGCTGTGCATATCCTGATTTTCGAGAAGAGAAGTCGCCCCGGTCGAAAGCTCCTCGGGCAGCATGGGAAAGTTGCGAACTCCTGCGTAGACGGTTGTGGTCTCGCGCGCCGCGTGCAGATCGATCGGAGTTCCCTTCGGCACAAACGCGTCCACGTCCGCGATACCGATCATCACTTTGACGCTGCCATTCGGAAGGCGCTCCGCCACTTCAATCTGATCGAGATCGCGCGAGGTATCGTTGTCGATCGACGACCACAGCAGATTCCTCAAATCGCGCACATCGCCCCCCGCCGCGATCTGCGGAGGATGAGCTTTCAGCTCGGCCAGCTGTTTCGGAACTTCCGGCGGGAAGTCCGGCTGAAACCCGCGCTGCTGCATGACCTGCTTTGCGATGGCTTGTAGATCAAGATGCGAAGGATTGGCGGTCGGCATGAACTCCCCGTGCAATTTGAGATGCACTCAGGCTAACACGCAGGGCAGGAATGAAGCGGAACGCTGGAGATTTGTCATCCTGAGCGAAAAACGAGCAGCGCAAGGCGCTGCTCCGTTCGCAGTCGAAGGATCCGTACGCCAAGAGCACAGGATTGGTAGGGACCCTTCGACTCCGGAATGCTTCGCGTACGCGAAGCATTCTCTCGGGATGACAAAGCCGTCTGCCTACTCCCCGTGCAGCTTCTCGACATCGCGGTTCGTAAACACGCGCACGGCGCGCGGCTTGTGCCCCTTCCAGAACGCCGAGGCCTCCGACACACTCACCCCATACCCGCGCTCGCGCAACTCCTGCCCGTCCACCGTCTCCTGAACGCCGACGTTGAGGATGCTCGCCGGCAAGTTCGCGGGAGAATCCGCGCCACTGACCTCAATCACTGCACCCGTTTCGACTGCCGCCTCACTTTCACCGCTGCCCCAATAAACGCCCGCCAGATCCGACGGCTGCGGAACTGCCGCAGAACTTTCAGCAGCACCGGAAGAAGAAGATGCCTGAGGAGCCGCCAGCGCCACGAGTGCAGTCTCTGACAACGACAACGTTGGCGTCGCAATCGGCCGCATGAACATCGGCGAACCGTAATTCATCAAATACTGCGGCCCTACAGAAAAATTCGAATCCTGCGCCGCGCTCATTCCAACCAGCGTCAGCCCGAACAAGAGCAATCCACACAATCGCATACGTCCTCCCGGTCGACCCCACTAATTATGAAGCGGAATCGCACAACCCGCCAGAGTCGTTAGACTCCAATTCCAGCTCCAGGCAAGGCTTTTCAGCCTTTCTCCGTCATGGCCGCTCTTAGTCTCTGCCGCTCGCGCCGGTTCTCCCGGATTACATAGAGCATATAAAGCACGACCGCCACATTCCCCACAAACAGCACGCTCCGCCACGCTGTGATTCCCCGCATCAACTCGCGGATTTCGAATGGCAGCAGCAGCGACCCCGCGACCAGCGCCAGCCATTCCGCCCACTCCCGCCCCTTCCACAACCCATACGCTTCGGCCATGCGCAAAGCTGCATAGGCAAACGCGATGCGGGCCGCGGCCCACAGCCTAGCGTCGGTAACGTTGTCGGCAAAGTCGAGAAACACCTGCGCGGAATGCCGGTCGGTGTTGATATGGAAAAGAGCCAGCAGGCTCTCAGCGTACAGCCACAAGTCCTTGTGAACCAGGGCCAGCGCGCAAATGCCCATCACGATGACAAAAATGCCCTTCGAAAATTCGAACGTGGCCACAGCCCGGAGCATCCGCCGTTGGCGACTATGGGGATTAGACGTGGGCAGGCGCATGCGTGCAGTCGACGAACCAAGGCAGAGTATCACGCCCACTTTAATGGCGCACTAGCGCGGACACCCTACATGCAGAACCGTCAACAGAACGTTGAGCCCATTTCGCTGCCTTACCTCCGTAACTGGAGACGCCGCCCCCGCCATGACACGATCACGCAGGAGCAAATTATGCGAAGTTCCATTCTTTCTCTCTCGTCGGCGATCCTGTTCTCCGCCGCCTCGCTGGCGCAAGGCGGAAGCCCGCAGACCGCCCGTCAGGCGCTGCTCGAAATGTTTTTCAGCAAGACGCCGGGGACGTTCGTGAAGCACTTGCCCGCAACCACCCGCGCCGCTCTCGACAAAGCCGGAGTGCTTAACAATCTTCAGCAATATTCCCAGATGATGAGCCAGATGCAGACCCAGGGACAAGATCTGCAAACCTTCGAAACCGGCTCCATCCTGCTGTCGTTTAATAATTCCAAGACCGGCGACAAAGCCGAGATCACCGTCGAGAATGACGCCTTACGCGGCGACGAAGACGACATCGAACTTTCCTTCGCGGTCTACAAAAACGGCCAGTCCCAGCGCACGCCGTTCATGCCGCAGATGACTTTCGCCATGAAGCAGGAAGCACAAGTCTGGAAGCTGAATGAAATTTCCATCACCGTCCACCTTCCCCTCGCCGACAAAGATTTCCTGAAGGCGCTGACCGAAAAAATGACGCCGGCCGTGACGGCCCTGCCGTCCCAAACCATCTCGTCCCCATCCAGCGGCACGGTGACGATTACGCCGCGCGCTGAAGTCGTCGCCCAACCTGGCGGCCCCGGCAGTGACGCCGCGGTCATCGCCGCCATGCGCACCATCGTCACCGCGCAGATGACCTACGCCCGCACCTACCCCACCGTCGGCTACACCTGCACGCTCTCCAGCCTCGACGGCTTCGGCGCCGGCGAGCCCAACCAGAATCAAGCCATGCTCATCAACAGCGGCCTGGCCAGCGGCAAACGTTTCGGCTACATCTTCACCCTCTCGGAATGCGGCGGAACCCCTGCCAACACTTTCCGCCTGACCGCCGCACCCAACAGCAACACCTACGGACGCAAGACATTCTGCGCCGACCAGTCGGGCCTAATCCGCTCGTCGGAAGACGGCAACCCCGCAGCGTGCCTGTCCAGCGGAACGCCGGTGCAATAAGAGTGTTCAGAAAGGGTGACTCGCTTCTCGCGCCTCTCTCTTTCACTCTGTCATCTTGAGCGGCGTTCTTGGCCGCGAAAGACCTATGCACTTTTCGACGGTTTGATCGCTGCAGGCAAGGTGCATGGGTCCTTCGACCCGCAAAAGACGCGGGCCACGGGATGACAATTCGGGAAGGAACGATCGCCGCCGACCCTATCTCCTCCGTCTTCTCTTCTCCTGATCCACCTCCGCCGCACCCGACAGACGATTTTATTGCAAATCAAATTGTCGCGACCTGCGCCATCATTGCTCGGATGAAATCCTCAGTCAAGGTTACGCGTCACATGAGGGACTGTGGAAAAACATTCGGGGGCTGGTCCGCGCTTGCTTTTGATTTATCTAGACGGAACTCTCAATGAGGCTGCCCCACCCTCTGCGGTTTTCAGAGGGTGGGAACCTATGCGGCCTGCTTCGCGCAGGTTTTCCATCCGTTTGCGTTACAACTGGACGCGCCAAAGATAAAATCAAAATCTCACGAGGTTTAGAGCATCGTGTCCCACCCTCTAAAATTCGCAGAGGGTGGGGCAGCCTCAGTTGGTTTGATGGAAAAGGCGGACCAGCCCCCGGCGTCGAATTTTGACGGTGTTGTCTTGACTTCAGACGTGACGCACTGGCGAGGAACTCTCTCCCGAGACCAGTCGCGGGCGAGCCTCTCTAGCCGCGAGGGATGTGAAATGCGGAGTCGGGCTGGGGTGACGCTTCTCGCCGAAGATGCCCTTCGCCCACTTGGTAATCCCCGCAATCGGGCGGAGCCAGCCTGGCGTTCCGCAACTCTCACATCCGAAAAGGGGGCGCACGTCGGACAGTATGGCGTAGCTCAGGTTGAGGATCATCTGAAATGGCTGGAATCCAAAGATTCTGAAGGCGAAACACCAGGCAAACCATCTCGTGTTGGGCAAGCTTCGCAGGACCTCGGCAACAGCTTCTCCGCCGAGCTTCATTGAGCCATCCGGCATGAGGAGATGAATCGTTTCGTAGGCATCCCAGATATCGAGGTCCGGATGGAGCGCCAGCAGCGCATCCGGATCATCGCCAATGGGCTGTACGATGATGCTGGTCTCGCCCGATCTGCTCTGCGCCGACCTCTGCACCCAATGCCCAATGCGGCGGCAGACGGCGCATTCGTCGTTGAATAACAGGATTGGCGCAGTCTGTTTCCGCATCTGGGGCAGTTGGCCTGAGTTCATGATTCGAACGGTTGGGTCACCGCTGTCATCACGCTCGACACGGTCGGGTGCGGCCCCTCGACTCGTCCAACTTCTTTCCCATTCAGAAACATAACTAAAGTTGGCGTGCCCTGGATCTCGTAGTTCTCGGAGAGCTCCTCCTCGACCGCGGTATTGACTCTGAAAATCTTCTCTTTGAATTTCACTGTCTCGGCCACCTTCTCAATGACAGGCTCGAGCGCCTGACAGTGCGCGCAGCCATAGGACATGAACTCAACCGCGATCGGTCCCTCCCCTTCTAATACCAGCGAGGGGAATGTACCGCCGGTGACGGTTCCTATACTGTCGCTCGACCCACGTCTCCGCGGAGTTGTTCGGGGAACTTCTAGTATCTCGTTAGTCATTAGGGCCTACCTATCAGAATTACTCGAACGATTCGGGGGTCCAGCCTGCTTACTGCGACGAATTGCGCCGGACCGGCGCGACGGCCCGGGTCGCGCTTAACGTGATCCGAGCTTAACAACGGACGTCCGGTTCTTCTGAGCAAGAGTGCTCACTCTTGCTCAGCCAGTCGGGTGTACCTTCTGCAAGCAGGGAAATATGGATCACAATGAGTCAGTCCGGAAATTCGAGCACCTGATGTTGAAACAGGCCGACCACGCCCACGACGCGGCAACTGAACTTGAAGCTCTGGTTTTGCTCATGCCCAGTGAGAAATCTCGACAGCTCGCACAGCTTCAGGTGAAGGCCAGTCACAAACAATCCAAGGAGTTTCGCGAACTAGCGCAGCAAGTGAAGGAGAGCTAGTCAGGCGCGGGTGTGGCCCATCCAATGTAGCGAGCGGATGGAAACCTCGCTCGGTGGGGGCTGGCCCCACGCTCGCTTTTGATTTATCTAGACGTAATTCTGAATGAGGCTGCCCCACCCTCTGCGGTTTTCAGAGGGTGGGAACCTATGCGGACTGCATCGCGCAGGTTTTCTATCCGTTTGCGGTTACAACTGGACGCGATAAAGACAAAATCAAAAATCTCAAGAGGTTGAGAGCATCGTGTCCCACCCTCTGAA
>Ga0066790_10000203_pt1 | contig 20586 bp, 18 predicted proteins | sample OrgsoiDNA2013050_FD_70963 | JGI IMG/M metagenome (GOLD analysis project Ga0066790, IMG submission 70963) | Permafrost soil microbial communities from the Arctic, to analyse light accelerated degradation of dissolved organic matter (DOM) -... | ecosystem: Environmental > Terrestrial > Soil >...
CCGCCGCGCCTGCAAGCCTATTTGATTCAATTGCGTCAGCGGGCCGCGGGGTATTTCTCGACTGCCGCCGCAGCGCTGGGCCCCGAGGAGCGGCCGCGATTGCGCCATTTGCCGGTGCTTGCGGCGCTGGGCGCAAAGCATTTGAATGACCGACAACGCCGTTCGGGCGCGGACTTTCGGCTGGGCGACCTGTATAACGCGTGGAACGCCGCCCGGCGCGCCATCGCTCGCTAGCAACATGGAGCCTTCATGCCGATTCCCAAAAACTTCACGCCGCCGGCCGGCTTGCTGGCCGACCGGGTGATTCTAGTCACCGGCGCGAGCAGCGGCCTCGGCCGCGCCCTCGCCATCGAGTGCGCGCGCGCCGGCGCCACGGTGATCTTGTGCGGACGTAACGGCGCCAAGCTCGAGCGTGTCTATGATGAAATCGAATCATTGGGGGCACCGCAACCGGCGATTGCGATGTTGGAACTCGAGAAGGCCACCGCGATCGACTACGACAGCCTCGCGGACACCATCGGCGCCGAATTCGGCAAGCTCGATGGACTCGTACATTCGGCCGCATTGCTCGGCGATCGGACGCCGCTCGAACAGTACGACGTGCCGACCTGGGGCAAAGTGCTGCACGTCAACCTCACTGCGCCGTTCATTCTCACCCAGGTGTTGCTGCCTCACCTGCGCAAATCGCCGGATGCATCCATTATTTTCGTCAGCAGCGCCGTGGTGCACGACTCGCGGCCTTACTGGGGCGCCTATGCCGTCGCCAAGACAGGCCTGGAATCGGTGCGCAGCATGTGGTCGCAGGAGCTCGAAGTCGAGCCGAACATTCGCGTCAACAGTGTAAATCCTGGCCGCATGCGCACTCGCATGCGTGCCGCCGCCTATCCGGCAGAGGACCCCAATACGCTACCGACTCCCGCCTCCGTCACGGGACCGTTTCTGTATTTGCTGAGTGCACGGGGCCGGGGAATCGACGGCAAATATTTGGACGCTCAATGAGAACCTACGGAAGCAACGTCGTGCGGGCAAGAAACCCATTCTTCTATTGCGCATTCGTGCTCTTGACGGCGCTGGCGCTGCGGCCTTTGCGTGCCGCCCCGTCGCCCGAACCCGCCAGATTGAGCGAGGGCGACTACGTCGCGGAAAATTTCCGTTTCGCCTCCGGCGAGACGCTGCCGGAGTTGCGGCTGCATTACACGGCTCTCGGCAAACCGCACCGCAATATGCATGGGCACATCGACAATGCGGTGCTTGTTCTGCACGGCACGGGGGGACTGGGCCGCAATTTCCTGGCGGACAAGTTCGGCGGCGTTCTCTTCGGCAAAGGGCAGCTGCTCGACGCGAGCCGCTATTTCATCATTTTGCCGGATGACATCGGTCACGGAAAATCGAGCAAACCCAGCGACGGGCTGCACGCGCGCTTCCCCCAGTACACGTACGAAGACATGGTGAACGCGCAATACGCGCTGGTCACCCAGGGACTGCAGGTGGATCATTTGCGGCTCGTGATGGGAACTTCGATGGGATGCATGCATACGTGGATGTGGGGGGAAAGCCATCCTGACTTCGTCGACGCGCTGATGCCCCTTGCCTGTCTACCGGTGCAGATCGCCGGGCGCAACCGAGTGTGGCGCGATCTCATCATGGATGCGATCCGCACGGACCCGCAATGGCAGCAAGGGGAATACAAGAGCGAGCCCCTCGGCGCGCTGCGGTCCGCGGCGGGCATGTTGCTCATTGGCGGCAGCGCGCCGCTCCAGATGCAGATGGCTCTTGCATCCCGCGACGCCGCGGATGAGTTCCTGCAGAAATACATGGAGCGCGAACTTACCGATCTGGACGCCAACGACCTCCTATACCAGGTGAACGCATCCCGCGATTACGATCCGTCCGCCGGGCTGGAGAACATACTCGCGCCCGTGATGTGGATCAATTCAGGGGATGATTTCGTGAATCCACCGGAGTTGGGACTGGCCGAGCGGGAGATCAAGCGCGTGAAGAACGGCCATTTTGTCCTGCTGCCCGCGTCGGACCAAACTCACGGACACGGCACTCACAGTTGGGCCGCCGTCTGGCAGCAATACCTCCGGCAGTTGCTCGAATCGTCGCAGCCTTGAGAACCGGCGCTTAGGCCCGCCACTCCGGCGTCGGCTGATGCTCTGCATGGAACGCCGCCTTGGCGGCATCGATTTCGTTGACCAATGCGTTGCGTTCGCTCGGCAGCATGGCGCGCGAGTGTCCCCGCGGCAGCTCGCGCGACAGGTGTACCGGCCCGAAGCGCACTCGCATCAGCCGGCTGACGATGATCCCCCGCGCAGCCCACCAATGCCGTATTTGCGCCGAACGGGTTGCGCGTACCGTGACGTTGAGCCAGTGATTGAACCCCTCACCGAACTGCGCGTCTGCTTTCAAAATGGACATGGGATCGCCCTCGCAATCGGTGGCGACGCGAAATTCCTCCACCAACGTTGCATTCAAGGGTCCGCGCATTCGCAGCACATAGTCGATCGTCAGCGCATGCGCGCCCTGCGAAATTCTGTGCGCCCACGATCCGTCGTCAGTGAGAATTTCGAGCCCGCCATCCACCGGCGGCATCGGCTGAATCGCCAGCCAACGACCCGCGGAGCGCGGCAAGTTCAGGTGTTCGGCCGCGCGCGACGTCGCTGCCTTGAGATCGAGCGCGGCGCCCGGGGAGCGATGAAACAATAAAATCCGCGCTACCTTACCCTTGTCCGCATGCAAGCGGACGGGCCGACCATCCAACGTGATGCGATCGCGCGCGGCGAGCTTCGCGCCCAGCGCGGGAACCTCCCCGTTGATTTGCAAGCGCCCTTCCCGTATCCAACGCTCGACTTCGCGGCGTGATCCGATGCCGGCGGCGGACAGCAGCTTTTGAATGCGCTCGGTGGGCGGAGCTTCTGTGCGTGCGCCGCGGGCCGAGCGCGAGGTCGACTCCTTTCGGGGCGGGCGCGGTCGCATCAAAACGGATCGTCGGCAGCACCGCGCGCGACCAGACCCTGGGGACGATGCTGCGTCGCCGCAGCATCCGGTTCCTCATCTTCGCCGGATTCGGATCCGTCGGCGGCCGATTCGTCGATGTCGCTCGGCTCGATGCCGCTTGGGGTGCATGCGTCGGCGTGAGCCGCTGCATCGGATTCCGACATGGGTGCGGCATCGGCGCTTGCTTCGGCCGCAACCGGTTCCGCGCCCGGCAAACTCAATTGCACGCGCAAATCCTCGAGTTCCTTCAGTTGCACCAGGGTCGGCAGGTCGTCGAGCTTCTGCAAGCTGAAATAATCCAGAAACTCGCGGGTCGTACCCAGCAGCTCCGGCTTACCCGGAACGTCGCGGTGGCCGACGACTCGAATCCAACTGCGTTCGAGCAGCGTCTTGATGATGTTCGGGTTCACCGCCACACCACGAATCTGTTCGATTTCGCCGCGCGTGATGGGCTGCCGGTACGCCACCAGCGCCAACGTTTCGAGCAACGCGCGAGAATACTTTGCCGGCCGTTCCTGCCACAGCCGAGACACCGGCTGCGCCACCGCGGCTCTGATCTGGATTCGATAGCCGCTCGCGACTTCAACCAGCTCCAGCCCGCGCGATTCGTATTCGGTGCGCAAGACTTCGATGGCGGCCTGGACCTCCGCGGCGTTCGAACCGTCACGCTCATCGAACAGCGTCACGAGTTCATCGGCTGCCAACGGCCGACCCGCGGCAAGCAATGCGGCTTCAATTACATTTCGTACGTATTCATCGTTCATTGACTTCTCGCGTGTTGCTAGTTGGCAGCGCCGTTATCGGCCACCACCTTCAGGTGTCGGGCGGGGTTGCAGAGTCGTACGTGTAGCGGCCCGTACGCTTTGGATTGCACGATTTCGATCAGCCCCTCGCGCAGCAATTCCAGGATGGCGACGAATGTGACGGTGACGCCGCGACGCCCCTCGTCCGCTCGGAACAGACGGACGAAATCCACGAAAGCGGTGGCCGTCAGAGCCGATAGAACATCCGTCATGCGCTGCCGCACCGAGAGCGGCTCGCGCTGGACATGATGATGCGCGAACATGTCGTTGCGCGACAGCACTTCTTGAAAGGCCAACAACATTTCCTGCAGCGTGACCTGCGGCGCGATGCGCACTACTTTGCGATCGACCAATTCCGCCGATGCGACCCACGTGTCTCGTTCCAACCGGTGCATCTGATCGATACCTTCGGCGGCGCGCTTGAAGCGCTCGTATTCCTGTAGCCGCCGCACGAGTTCGGCACGCGGATCCGCTTCGCCCGTTGCATCCTCGATATGGGGGCGGGGCAACAACATGCGCGACTTCACCTCCGCGAGCGTCGCAGCCATCAGCAGATACTCCCCCGCCAACTCCAGCTGCAGCACTTGCATGAGCTCGATGTAGCGCATGTATTGACGAGTGATCTCGGCGATCGGGATATCGAGAATATCCAAATTTTGCCGCCGTATGAGGTACAGCAGCATATCCAGCGGCCCTTCGAAGGCCTCCAGGAACACTTCAAGTGCCTGCGGCGGGATATACAGATCGCGCGGCATTTGCGTGATGGGTTGACCTTCCACCATGGCAAACGGCATCTCACCTTGCGCCGGCGCCGGTTCCTTGACCTGCACTGGCTCCTTCGCAGGCGCATTCGCCGCAACACTCTTTACGATCGTCAGTTCGGGTTTCATCTGTAGTTCATGGCCATGGCTTGGCGGACCGCGTCCAGCGTATCGCGCGCCGCGGCACGCGCCCGTTCGCACCCTTCCGCGATGATACCGCGTACCAACTCGGGATTCTCCTCGAACTCCACCGCCCGCTTCGAAATGCCGGATACTTCCTCGACGATTTTTTCGATCAGCGGCGCCTTGCAATCGAGACAGCCGATGCCGGCGGAGCGGCAGCCCTGTTGTACCCAGGCTTGCGTCTCGGCGTTTGAATATACCCGGTGCAGGTCCCACACGGGACACATGTCGGGGTCGCCGGGATCGGTGCGCCGTACGCGCGCCGGATCGGTCTGCATGGCCTTCAGTTTCTTGACGACTGAATCAGTGTCTTCCCGCAGACCGATCGTATTGCCGTAGGACTTCGACATCTTGCGCCCGTCTAGGCCCGGAACTTTAGGGGTCGCAGTGAGCAGTACTTCCGGCTCGGGCAGGATGGAAATGCCCGTGCCTTCGAGAAAGCCGGACAAGCGGTCGCGGTCGGCTACGGTCAGGCGCGCGTTCGACTCGACCAGCGCCCGCGCCCGCGCGAGCGCATCGCCGTCGCCCTTCTCCTGAAACTCTTTGCGCAGCGTGCGATACATCGCCGAATTGCGCGAACCCAAGCTTTTGATGGCTTTTTCGACCTTCTTTTCGAACTCCGGCTCGCGGCCGAATATGTGATTAAAGCGTCGTGCCACTTCACGCGTAATTTCCACGTGTGCGACTTGATCCTCCCCGACCGGAACGTACTGCGACCTGTAGAGCAAGATATCGGCGGTTTGCAGCAGCGGGTAGCCGAGAAACCCATAAGTGCTCAAGTCCCGATCGGGCAACTGCGCCTGTTGATCCTTGAAGGACGGAACGCGCTCCAGCCAACCCAAGGGGGTAATCATCGACAGCAGCAGGTGCAGCTCAGCATGCTCGGGAACTTTAGACTGAATGAACAAAGTAGCGACGCCGGGATTGAGACCTGCGGCCAGCCAATCGATGGCCATGGTCCATACGTAGTCCTCGAGCTTCGAGGTGTCCTCGTAGCCGGTCGTGAGCGCGTGCCAATCTGCGATGAAGAAGAAGCACTCGTACTTGTACTGCAGTTCGATCCAATTCTTCAGGGCGCCGTGATAATTGCCCAAATGCAGCAATCCGCTAGGCCGCATGCCGGAAAGAACTCGCCGGTTCTGGATGGGCCCGCTCATGCCGATGACCCCACTAACAGGGTAATCACTCGACCGATGAGGCGGAATGCAGGTTCGAATAGCCAATCGAGCCAACGCATGATGGAAAAGCCGAGCACCAGGAACAGGCCGATCGGTTCCACTTTCTCCAAGCGGCTTCCCCACGGTGACGGCAGTAATCCCGCCAGCACCCTTCCGCCGTCGAGTGGCGGGACGGGCAACATGTTAAAGACCGCCAAGACCACGTTGACCACGATGCCTGCCTGCGCCATCAGGGCGATCCAGCCTACCAAGGTCTCGTTGCCCTTGACGCGCGCGATGAACCCGAGCACAGCGCACCAAATCACAGCCATCGCGAGGTTGGCCGCCGGGCCCGCGACGGCAACCAATACCATGGCTCGGCGTGGATTGCGCAAGGCACTGGTCGCCACCGGCACCGGCTTCGCCCATCCGATGAGCGGTCCGCCTATTGCAAGCAGGATACCCGGGACGAGCAACGTGCCGACCGGATCGATGTGACGTAATGGATTGAGACTCAAGCGCCCAAGCATCTGTGCAGTCCGATCACCGAAGAACCGAGCCGTCCACCCATGCGCGACTTCGTGCAAGGTAATCGCAAAGAGCGCAGGAATTGCCCAAATCGATATTTTAGTAAGAAATCCAGATAAATCCAATGCTTGCACTCGTTATTTAACTTAAAACACGAGCTCTTGTGCCCGCATTGTTCCCGCATTATACGGTTGCTGCGTCTGCAAAGGGGCTGACGTCGCCGCGGCCGATGCGGACGACGACGGCGCGGTCGCCGGATAAGTCGATCACCGACGTGGGGATGAGCCCGCAATTGCCGCCGTCGAGCACGAGATCCACGCTATGATCCAGTCGTTCGTAAATCTCTTTGGCATCGGTGCGAGGCAATTCCTCTCCCGGCAGCAATAGTGTCGAACTCATGACCGGTTCGCCCAACTCGGTCAGCAGCATGGCGGTCACCGGGTGATCGGGAACACGCAGCCCGATGGTGCCGCGGCGCTCGTGCTTCAAGCGACGCGGCGTTTCTCGCGAAGCCTTGAGCAGGAACGTGTAGGGCCCGGGAGTATGCGCACGGAGCAACCGGTACTGTGAATTATCGACGACCGCATATTTACCGACGTCGGCCAGGTCACGGCACACCAAGGTGAAATGATGGTTCCGATCGGTTTGGCGTATCTCGCGAATCCGTTCCAAGGCCGCCTTGTCGCCGATATGGCAGCCGAGCGCGTAGCATGAATCCGTCGGATAAGCGATCACACCACCGTTTCGCAAGACATCGACTGCTTGTCGGATGAACCGCCGCTGCGGCGACACTGGGTGCAGTTGTAAATAGATACTCATAATTCGTCCAGTATGATACCCGTATGAACCAACTCCTCGAATGGTCGCCGCTGATCGTTTTCTTCATCGTTTTTAAGCTGGACGGCATTTACTGGGCCACGGCGTCGCTAATGGTCACGACCGTCGCCTTGATGTCCAGCCATAAGCTACGCACGGGTCGGTACAAGAAAATGCATATCGTTACGGTCGGGGTGGTACTGGTCTTGGGCACCGCCACGCTGCTGCTGCACGACAAACGCTTCATCCAGTGGAAGCCCACGGTACTGCTGGGTTCCGCCGCCCTCGCTTTCCTGGTCAGTACCTTCATCGGCCGACGGCCGCTGGCCAGGCGCATGCTAGAGAGCGTATTCAGCGAGCCGCTGGACCTGTCGCGCCACATGTGGTCGGTAATCAACTTGGCATGGACCGCTTGGTTCGCAGCGCTCGCCGTGGCGAATATCTACATAGCGCGGAATTTTGCGGAAAGTGTATGGGTCAATTTCAAAGTGTTCGGCATCACCGCAGCTATGCTGATTTTCATGATCCCACAAGTCATATGGCTGAACGGCAAAACCAGGGCCGCGCCAGCCGAGCGCGGCTGACATGGGTCACCCCGCCCGAGAAGCGCGCTTACGCGCAAAACTCATGGCTCGATTCGCACCCGTCCAGTTGGTGATCGAGGACGAAAGTCATCATCACGCCGGGCATGCAGGTGCGGCAAGCGGCCAAAGCCACTATCGCGTTCGCATAGTGTCCGAGGCCTTTCGCGGCATGTCGCCCATCGCTCGGCATCGCCTGGTGTACGAGGCCGTGGACGACATGCTGAAGAGCGATATCCACGCGCTCGCCATCGAGGCGCTTTCGCCGCCGACCGGCGGCTGAGAGGGTCCACGGCGGCAGCGCCCCGCCACGGCCTACCACCCGCCGCCCGCCCCGTGTTCCATCGATAATTGGTGAGATAGCGCCGTAAAGGCTAAACTGCCGCCCCCGGGCGCACCGGCCACGTCGGCCAAGTCGCCTTTACGTTCGTAGAGGATCCAAATGACTCAATTTCTTCGTGCACAGTGGAAGATGGTGTCCACTGTGGCAACCATTGCCGTATTGCTCACGGCCTGCAACAAAGGACAGCAGCCGACGGCGCCCGCAGTTTCGGACACGCCGGCGATCCCGCCGGTGGCGGTCGTCAACGGCACGCCTATTCCGCGAACCGATTACGATGCGTTCTTGAAGAATCTGCTCCAGGGCAAGCCTGCGACCGACTTGACCGCGGACCAGAAGAATCAGGTGCTTGATGAGCTGATTACCATGCAGTTGGTCTCCACCCAGGCGGTGAAGGATGGGTTGGAAAAACAACCGGACGTGGCGGCCAACCTCGATGTGGTGCGCATGCACATTCTGGCCGATGCGGAATCTCAAAAAATCCTGAAGGGCAAAGAGCCCACCGATGCGCAGTTGCACGCGGAATACGACAGCGCCATCGCGTCGATGGACAAGACCGAGTACCACGCCGAGCACATTTTGGTGCCGACCAAGGAAAAGGCCGAGCAGCTGATCAAGAAAATCAAAGCCGGCACGAAGTTCGAGGACGTGGCCAAGGCCGAGTCCACCGATAATTCGAAGACCAGTGGCGGCGATTTGGGTTGGTTCACGCTGACTCGCATGGTGAAGCCGTTTGGCGATACTGTTAAAGCCTTGAAGAAAGGTGAGATGACCCAGGAACCGGTGCAGACGCAGTTCGGCTGGCACATCATTAAGCTGATGGATACGCGCGATGTCGCCCCGCCGCCGTTTGATCAAGTCAAGGCTCAAGTCACCAAGGCCGTGATTCAGAAAGATCTGGTTGCGTACGTCGATGATTTGAAGAAAAACGCCAAGATCGAGAAGAAGCTGTAAGGAGCGATCCTCTAAGGTAGTGGGCCCTGGCGGGCCCGCTACTTCGTCAGCAACTTCCGCTACTTCGTCAGCAACTTCAGGAAGGCCTGTTCGTCGAGCACGGTGATTCCCAACTCCTGCGCTTTCTTGAGCTTGGAGCCGGCATCCGAGCCCGCTACGACGTAATGAGTCTTTTTTGAAACACTGGCGCTGACTTTACCACCGCGCATGGTGATCGCTTCCTGCGCAGCATCGCGCGTCAGCCCCTCGAGCGTTCCAGTCAGCACGAAAGTCTGCCCCGACAGTTCACCGCTCACACTGCGCTTGTCGAGTGCCGGCCATGCGAGCCCGCTCGCCAGCAGACGATCGACGATCGCTGCGTTCTCGGCATCGCCGAAATAGGCGGCAACATGGGCCGCGACCACCGGTCCCACATCAGGTACCCGCTGGATTTCTTCGGCCGACGCGCGCCGCAGCGCGGCGACGTCGCCGAAGTGCTGCGCCAGGCCGAGGGCCGTGGCCTCACCGACGTCGCGCATCCCGAGAGCGTACAGAAACCGAGGCAAAGTCGTGTGCTTTGAAGCCGCTATTGCGGCCTGCAATTTCTGCGCGGATTTCTCCCCCATACGATCCAGCGCTGCGAGCTGAGACGCCTGTAGATCGAACAGGTCCGCCGGTGTCCTTACCCAACCGCGTTCGACCAACTGGTCAACCAGCTTTTCGCCCAGACCCTGGATGTCCATCGCCCGGCGCGAGGCGAAATGATTGATCTCCTCGCCGCGCTGAGCGGCACAGGACCGCCCGCCGCTGCATCGGGCAACGGCTTGATCGCCTTCGCGCACCACCGGCGATCCGCATACCGGACACGTTGCGGGCAACTCGACCAGTGAGGCGCCGGCTATTCGGCGCTCGGGCAACACGCGCACGACCTCCGGTATCACGTCGCCGGCGCGGCGAATGACGACCGTGTCTCCAACCCTTACATCCTTGCGAGTCAATTCGTCCATGTTGTGCAAAGTTGCGTTGCTGACCGTCACCCCGCCCACGAAAACCGGTTCCAAGCGGGCCACCGGCGTCAGGGCGCCGGTGCGCCCAATTTGAAATTCGATCTGACGTACCGTCGTCAATGCCTCTTCGGCCGGAAATTTGTGTGCAATCGCCCAACGCGGCGCACGCGAGATGAAGCCGAGTTGCCGCTGCAAGTCGATGTCCTCAACCTTGTAGACGACGCCATCGATCTGATACGGCAGGGTCGAACGGGCGGCGCCCATTTCACGGTAATACTCGAGGCAACCGTCGATCGAATCGACCACGCGCGACTGCGGGCAGATCTTGAAGCCCCAGCGCCGTAGTTGCTGCAGCAGCTCGCCCTGGTGAGTCGGCAGTTCGCCGCCGTCCACGTAGCCAATGCCGTAAATGAACAAGTCCAACGGACGGGCGGCGGTCATTCGCGGATCGAGCTGACGCAAGCTACCCGCAGCGGCATTGCGCGGGTTGACGTAGGCCTTCTCGCCGCGAGCGATGGACTCCTTATTGAAACGTTCGAACCCGGCGCGCGGCATGAATACTTCACCGCGCACTTCGAGCATCCGCGGCGCGTCTGCGGTACGCAATTTGAGCGGCAATCCGGCAATGGTCTTCAGGTTTTGCGTAATGTCCTCGCCGGTCTCGCCATCTCCGCGTGTGGCGCCCTGTAGGTACACGCCGTTCTCGAACATCGCGCTGATTGCCAGGCCGTCGAGCTTCGGTTCCGCCGAGTAGCGAATCGAACGTTCGTTCTCGAGGCGCTCCCGTATTCGCCGATCGAAGTCACGCACTTCCTCCTCGCTGAAGGCGTTGTCGAGTGACAACATGGCGATTCGATGGCGTATCGCACCGAATGCCGCCACCGGCGCCGCTCCGATGCGCTGCGTCGGAGAATGCTTCATGAGCAATTGCGGGTACCTGGCTTCGATGCCCCGCAGTTCCACCATCAGGCGATCGTATTCGGCATCCGGGACCTCCGGATCGTCGAGCGCGTGATAGCGATAGTTGTAGCGGTCCAACAGTTCGCGCAATTCGGCTGCCCGTCTCGCCGCTTGTCGCTCGTCCTTATCCACGATGTTCAGCTCATGGTCAGCATGGCTTGGAAACGCGCCACATCCTCGCGTAGCGCTTCGGCGCTCTGCCGTGAGAGCGGCACCCCTGTCGAGTCTTGCACGACGCCCTGCAAGGTTTCGGCGAGCTCACCCGCCGTCTGAATGAGCGCATCGAGCGTTTGCAATGGTTCCGCGGGACCCGGCAGAACCGCAAACAGCGTCAAACCGCGGAACTCTTCCTCCGGCATCCGCGCCAGATTGAACGTGCCCGGCTCCACCAGGCTCGCTGCGCAAAAGACGGTCCGACCATCGCTGTGCCGGCGGTGGAACACCTGGTACCGGCCATACGCCAGACCATGGTTCTCCAGAGCCGCCATGAGCTGCGAACCGCTCCAACGCGTTTCACTCACCGCACTGACGCGAACGGTCACGATGCGCTGCGTCTCGCTGACGTTCGGGCCCTGTGGGCTCGACCCCGTGGCCGACGTGTCGCTCGATGCCGGCGCAGCGGCTGGCGCCGGCGCCACAACGGCAGCATCATGGGGACTCCCAGCGGGCAAAGGGGTCGCTGCCGGTGGGTACGCTGCCATCGATTCCATCTCGTCCGCCGACGCCGTCCGGGACTCGGCGGTCGGAAATTCGTGCGGGTCCGTGCCGAGATCCAAGTTCTCTTCCAGAGCATCGGGGTGAGCCGTCATTGGCAGATCCACGATCTGCACGTGCTCGAAGTCAGCCGTACGAATGCTCAAGGGTTCGAACGGCGGTACGCCCCAGTCTCGTGGCGCTGCATGCGAGTCGTTCACAGCCGATTCGTCCTCGAATGCCCCGGACTTCCGTCCCGGCGTGCCTAAGGAGGCCGCCGTCGACTCGCGCAACTCAGCATTTCCAGGCGCCTGCCGCGAGCGCCGGGTACCCCACCACCAGATTCCCAACAGCAGCGGCACACAAATGGCCACCAATATCCAACGTAGCTCGCTCGCCAAAACCAGCCGCCTTACATCGCAGCCATGCGCACGGCCTCGTCCACATCGACTGCCACGAGCCGCGATACTCCGGGCTCGTTCATCGTCACGCCCACCAACTGCGATGCGAGTTCCATCGTGCTCTTGTTGTGAGTAATGAAGACGAACTGCACGCTATTCGACATGTCGCGCACGATGTCGCAAAATCGCCCGACGTTATTTTCATCGAGCGGTGCATCCACTTCGTCCAGAAGACAGAACGGCGCCGGGTTCAAATCGAAGATCGCAAATACCAACGCGACCGCGGTCAACGCCTTCTCGCCGCCGGACAGTTGGCTGATGGTGCTATTGCGCTTGCCCGGCGGACGGGCCATCACCGAGACACCGGCCGCATCCGACTCCTCTCCGGTCAGCTCCAGATAGGCGTGGCCGCCGCCGAAAAGTCGCGGAAACTTCTCCTTGAGGCCGGCGTTTACTCGGTCGAACGTGTCCTGAAAGCGCGTGCGCGTTTCACGTTCGATTCTCCGCATCGCGGATTCCAACGTCTCCAAGGCATCGGTCAAGTCCTTGCACTGGCGGTCCAGATACTCTTTACGCTCCGACTGTTCTTTGAACTCGCCGATCGCCGCGAGATTTACCTGACCCAAGCGCTCGATCTTACCCTTGGTTTCCTCGAGCTGCGCGTCCCAGGTTTCCACCGTGGCTTCCGCCGCCAGTTGCGCGAGCAGCGTGGCGAGATCGAAGCTGGTGGTTGCCAGCTGCTCGGCGACGCTCTCCCGCCGCACCCGCACTTGTTGCGCGGCCAAGCGCGCATCGTCCAGCGTCGCACGAGCCGCTTCCACCCGCTCCTCGATCGTGGAATGGTGGGCTTCGCGATCGCGCAATACCGCATCGAGTTCGTCGCTCGCGATCTTCGCCGCGTGCAACTCACTTTCGATCTGTGCCCGAACTTGCAGCGCCAATTCGATTTCCTCTTGCAAGGCAGCCAGCGGCGCCTCGCCGCCCGCGAGTTGCGCCGCCAGCTCGTCGCGGCGCAATTCCAGCGCTGCCAACTGTTTTTCCACTCGCGCCAGCGTCGAGATCAGCGACGCGTGCGAGGACCGCCTGGACTCCACTTGTAGCGCCAGATCGCGCGCCACTTGTTGCACCGCCTGCGCCGCGGTCCGGGCCGTAATCTGCTCCGTGCGCAATCGCTCACGCTCCTGTTCGAGCGCCAAGCGCTTCGGTTCGAGCGCCGCCAGCGCCTCGATGGCGGTCTCCATGCGCCCGCGTGCCGCGCGTAGATCCGTTTCGGTGCGTTCGAGTTCCGCCCGTACATCCGCAAGTCCCGTCTCGAGCTGGCTGAGGCGCCGCGCATTATCCGCGGTGCGGGCTTGGGCCGCATCCAGTGCGGCGCGCCGATCGACGTGCTCTCGGTGCAAGCGATTCACATCGGTTTGGAACCGATCGCGGCGATCCTCATGCTCACGCACTCGCTCGCGCGTGAGCTCGAGTCGGTTTTCCGACTCCTTCACGTCGTCTGCAAGCTGAGTCACCTGCAGGCGGATTTCGCGCAACGACTCTTCGCGCTCGATCACACCCGTGTGTGGATCCTTATCCCGCGACAGCCGCAACCAATCCGGGCCCAACCACACACCGTCGCGGGTGACCACCGATTGTCCGGCGGTCAACCGGCGCCGTCGCGCCAATGCTTCACCAAGGGTTTCGGCGGTGAACACCGACGACAACACGGAACCCAAGACGCTGGTACCCTGCACCTTGGCCTGTAGCGATGCCGTATCGGCCACACTGCCCGAATCCTCGCCTACCGTTACAACCGCCAGATGACCGCCGTCGAAGCTGCCGAGTAAATCCGCAACGCCGTCAAGCCCATCGACGCACACGGCCTCGAGATAGGCTCCCAGCACAGTTTCGACCGCGCGCTCCCAGCCACGGTCGACGCGTAGCTGTTGGGCGACGCGCGGCTTAAGGTCCAGCGACTGCGCCTGCAACCACTGCGTCACCTTGCCGGATACTTTACCTAGCGCTGCCTGCTGCAGGGCTTCGGTCGATACCTGCGAGCCCAATGCCTGCTGCCATTTGGCCCGCAGCGCATTGAGAGCCTGGGTTTGCTCGCGCTCCCGGTCGCGCGTTATCGCCAATTCCGCCAGCAACTCCTGGAGTTCGGTCGCCGCCTGTTGACCGGCATCACGCGAGGCTGCCGCTTGTTCGGCCAGCGTATCCAAAGACACTGCGGGTTGCTGCTGTGCGAGCGCCAGACGCTCCGTCTCTTGCCGTTCTTGCTGTTGCAGCAAGCGACGCTGCTGATTCTCCAACTGTTCGATCCGCGCGCGTTCGACTTGCGTCTCGCGCTGACCTCTCGCCACCGATTGAGAATGCTCGTCCCACGTGTGTTGCCATGCAGCCAGCGCATGTTCACAGCGCACCAACAGGTCCGATGCGCTACTCTCCTCACCGTGCGCCGCATCGAGACGCGGAATCATCGTGGCGAGTTCTGCACTCAGCGCTTCGAGATGAGCACGGTCGCGCTGGATGACGCCGGTGAGTTCCTGTACCTGCACTTGCGACTGGTCCAGATCGGTGGCTTGGCGCTGCCGCAATTCGCGGGCATGTTGAATGCTCTGCTCGATTCGAGTCACCGCCGAGCCGGCGCCGTAGAAGCGTGCTTGGATGGCTCCGAGCGCCTCGGCCTTAGACGATTGATCGACCCGGATCTGCTCGATCTCGGCCTCCGCTTCGCGCAGGTCCGCGAGTACCCTATGCATGGCGGTCTCACATTGTTGAGTGGTCGCGTCACGCACCTGCGCTTCCGCATCCAGGCTCTGCAGCCGCAACGCCAAGAGTTCCGCTTGCAACCTGCGCTCTTCTTCCTTGAGTGTCTGATAACGACGCGCGGTCGCCGCTTGCCGCTGCAAGTGTCGAATCTGCTTTTCGACCTCCTCGCGCAAATCATTCAAGCGGTCCAGGTTTTCGCGCGTCTGGCCGATGCGGTTCTCGGTTTCTCGGCGTCGTTCCTTGTAGCGCGATATACCCGCAGCTTCCTCCAGGAATGCGCGCAGATCATCCGGACGCGCTTCGATCACGCGTGAGATCATCCCTTGCTCGATGATGGCGTAGCTGCGCGAACCCAATCCCGTGCCGAGAAACAACTGGGTGATGTCCTTGCGACGCACCTTCATGCCGTTGATGAAATAATCGGAGGTGCCATCCCGGCTCACCGCGCGCCGCAACGCCACTTCGTTGTAGTTCGCATAGGCGCCGCCGATCTTGCCGTCGGCGTTGTCGAAAACCAATTCCACCGACGCCGTACCCAGCGGCTTGCGGGCCGAGGAACCGTTGAAGATGACATCCGCCATCGAATCACCGCGCAAATGTTTTGCGGAGATCTCGCCCATGACCCAGCGCACGGCATCGATGATATTCGACTTGCCGCACCCGTTCGGACCCACGACCCCTGTCAGGCTGCTGGGGAACGTGATCGTCGTCGGATCGACGAACGATTTGAAACCTGCGATCTTGAGTTTCGTTAAGCGCATCAGTTTTTTTCAACCTTGAGATCGGCCCGGTGATGAGGACGTGCGGCGCCGTCTAAGCTCATAGCCGCGAATGTGGCGCGTAGTGTAAAGTAAACGTCACCTTCGTAAACCCCTGGCGAACGCCGTAACCCGGCACCCTGTCGTCCCATGACACAACCCAGCCGAACCTTGGAAACTTTCATAAACCCAGCGCCCGAGAGGGACTACACCATTCGGATGAGCATTCCGGAGTTTAGCTGCCTGTGCCCGAAAACGGGACAACCCGACTTTGCCAACTTGAAGCTGGAATACGTACCGAACGAACGCTGCGTCGAACTGAAATCCTTGAAGCTCTACATTTGGTCGTTCCGCGATCGCGGAGCCTTCCACGAAGCGGTAGCCAACGAGATATTGCAGGACCTGGTGGCGGCCACATCACCCCGCTTTTTGCGGCTGACGGCTAAATTTAACGTGCGCGGGGGCATTTACACGACGATAGTGGCAGAACACCGCCAATCCGGGTGGCTAGCCGACCCGACCACCGCCTTGCCCTGATGCCTCACCGCGGGCCAACGCGGTGGGGATTTAGGCTGCCGCCCCTTGCGCTCCTAGGGTTTGTCTTTTCAATCATAGAGTTAGATAAATAAAATATGTTATGCGGACGACCTGTACACGTCGTCAGGCGTCGGTATAATCGCGCGCTCTTTCATCAAGAGGCGGAGACGGTAAATGCCCTCGAAAAAACCGAATAAACCGGCTAAAAAGCCAGGAAAGGCGACCCCAGGGAAGGTAAGTCACAAAGTGGCTGCCCCAAAAAAGGCAGCGCGACCGCCTGCGAAGCACACGCCCATGATCGCCACATCGAAGGTAACAGTGAAACCCAATAAACCAGCTCCCAAACCTGCAGCCGTCAAACCTGCGGCCGCCAAACCTGCGGCCGCCAAAGGCATCCGCGCAAAACCGGCGCCTGGTACCGAAACCAAACCGGATGCCGGCGCCGAGATCGCCAATAAGATCGCACCGATCAAGTTCGATACGCGTCCGCTGGTGATGCCGGCGCGTCCCGCGCAAAACGATGACGACGGAGAAGTCGATCCAAACGCATCCGCCAGCCTGTTGGCGGGCCCCCGAAATGTAAAGCCGTACATCGCTCGGCGCGGCGAGCAGTACATGAACAAGGAGCAGTTGGAGCACTTCGCTCGCATACTGCAAAACTGGAAACGCGACCTCATGGTCGAAGTCGACCGCACCGTGCTGCACATGAAGGATGAAGCCGCCAATTTTCCCGACCCCAATGACCGAGCCACGCAGGAGGAGGAGTTCAGCCTCGAACTGCGCACGCGGGACCGTGAACGCAAGCTGATTCGGAAGATCGATGAAGCATTGAAGCGCATCGAAGACGGATCCTACGGGTACTGTCTGGAGACCGGCGAAGAAATCGGCATCAAGCGGCTCGAGGCGCGCCCCGTGGCCACGCTCTCCGTGGAAGCTCAGGAGCGGCGCGAACGCCGCGAAAAGCAGTACGGCGACCGCGACGACCGCTACCGCTGAAGCGTCGGCAGGCCGCGACGGCCCGACCCGCGGCTACACCGGACGTTTCGCGCCCTCGCCGTCCGGTGATCTTCATCTCGGCTCGCTGTTCACCGCGGCGGCCAGCTACTTGGATGCGCGCGCAAACGGCGGCCGCTGGCTAGTTCGCATCGAGGATCTGGATGTGCAGCGCGTGTTGCCCGGATCCGAGGCGGCCATCTTGAGGACCCTGCAACGATTCGGCTTCGAATGGGATGATGACGTGGTGCGCCAAAGCGAACGCACTGAGCGATACGTCGCGGCGCTCGACGCCCTTCGTGCCCGCGGTCTGACCTTCGAATGCTCCTGTTGCCGCTCACAGCTAGCGGACGAGGACCGCTATCCCGGACATTGTCGCGCGAATCCGTTGATGCCGGGCCGCCTCACCGCCACTCGTCTACGCATCGACCCCGGCCATATACAGTTCACGGATCGAATTCAGGGCGGGTTTCGGCAGGACGTTGCCGCGGCCGTGGGGGACGTCGTCATCCGGCGCCGCGACCAACTGTTCGCCTATGTGTTGGCGGTGGTGGTCGACGATGCTGCGCAGCACGTGACGCACGTGGTGCGGGGAGCCGACCTATTGGACAACACACCGCGTCAGATATATCTGCAACGGCTGCTCCAGATCGACGCGCCCCTCTATGCCCACGTACCGGTGCTAACCGAACCCGATGGACATAAACTGGCTAAATCATCGCGCAGCGTTCAGTTGGACGCGGGATCCGTCTTGCCGCAACTCATCAAGGTGTTGGAGTTGCTCGATTTGTCGCCGCCGCGGGAACTGTCCGACGCCACGATTCCCGAGGCGTGGGGTTGGGCTGTCGGCAGATGGAATATCAACCGCTTGCCGAAACGGCTTAACCTCGCCCTGGACGGTTAAAACGCCCAAAAAGTGCGTACATAACGCGCCAAATCAAGTTCGCGAATCTACTGTTGCCTTCGCGCTGCATTGCGCTATCCTTTGCTGCGATGATCGGTGAAATGGGTCATCGTTGGCATCGGGCACGTACCGGCATCCTTCGGTTGCGCGTCGGCCAAGCACGAGCGAGAAGCCCCATGAGCGATCCGCGAGTGATTAAAAAGTATCCAAACCGCCGCCTCTACGACACCGTCGAAAGTCGGTACATCACGTTATCGGATGTCAGGCGCTTGGTCGTCGAACGAATCGATTTCGTCGTCGTCGACAAAAAAAACAATGCCGACATCACCCGCAGCATCTTGCTGCAGGTAATCGCCGAGCAGGAACACCTGCCTGAACCGATTTTGAGCCAGGACTTCTTGGTCAACGTGATCCGCTCTTATGGCAGCGCCGCGCACACGCTGGTCGGCGGTCATTTGGAACAGGCGTTACGTCAGTTCATGAGCCAGCAGCCGCAACCGGTACGCGAACGCGTCAAGGCAACTTTTCCGGTAGCGCGGCCGACTGACGAGGGATACAAAGCGTTATCGCCGGCACGCGAGGCGCCGAACCTCACCAAGTGACGCGGCTCGTAAGCCGCGTCAGTGTCGGACCGGTAAGGCATACGCAAAGCGTCCGGGTCGCGCACACCGGGTCGCTTGGCTTGGCGCGCCCGCACAGGCCGACTGAGCCCACCGCGAATTGAGCCGCCCGCCGCGTCCTCTACGCCGCGTCGACGTTGCGCATGGACAAGCGCACACGCCCTTGACGATCGACTTCGAGTACCTTGACGCGGACGACATCGCCTTCCTTCAGCTTGTCGCCAACGCGCTCGACGCGCTCTTCGGAGATCTGCGAGATATGCACCAAACCGTCACGGCCGGGCAGAATCGTCACAAACGCCCCGAAGTCCATGAGACGAGCCACCTTGCCTTCGTACACGCGGCCCACTTCGATGTCCGCCGTGATGAGTTCGATGCGCCGCTGAGCCTCGCGGCCCGCCGCACCCTGAACGGAAGCGATCTTCACAGTGCCGTCGTTTTCGATATCGATCGAGGTTCCGGTCTCCTCGGTGATCTGACGAATGACCGCTCCGCCCTTACCGATGACATCACGGATCTTCTCCGGGTCGATCTTCAAGGTGATGATGGTGGGCGCCCACTCGGACATGTTGTCGCGGGCCTTGGAGAGTACTTTGTTCATCTCGCCCAAGATGTGCAAGCGGCCGCTGCGCGCCTGATCCAACGCGACTTTCATGATCTCGCGCGTGATGCTCGTGATCTTGATGTCCATTTGCAGGGCGGTGATGCCGTCTTTGGTACCGGCCACCTTGAAATCCATGTCGCCCAAATGATCTTCGTCGCCCAAAATGTCGGTCAGCACTTGGAAACGCGAGCCCTCCTTGACCAGGCCCATGGCCACGCCAGCCACGGGCGCTTTGATGGGCACGCCCGCGTCCATCAGCGCAAGGCTGCTGCCACACACCGATGCCATTGAACTGGAGCCATTGGACTCCAGGATCTCGGACACCACGCGAATCACATATGGGAATTTGTCGACCCCAGGCATCACCGCCTTGACACCGCGCTTGGCGAGGTTGCCGTGGCCAATTTCGCGGCGTTTCGGCGAACCCATCATGCCGGTCTCACCGACACTGAATGGCGGGAAATTGTAGTGCAACATGAACGGCTCTTTGCGCTCGCCGGTCAAGCCGTCGATGATCTGCGCGTCGCGGCCGGTACCGAGCGTCGTCACCACCAGTGCCTGCGTTTCGCCGCGGGTAAAGAGCGCCGAACCGTGAGTTCGAGCGAGCACGCCGGTGCGGATCTGGATGGGGCGCACGGTTTTGGTATCGCGGCCGTCGATGCGCGGATGACCGTCCAGAATGCGCTCGCGCACCAGACGGTACTCCAAATTGAAAAACTCGGTTCCGACTTGTTCTGCCGTAAACTTCGGCATCTCGCCTTTGGTGAGCGCTTCCAGCGTGGCAGTCTTGATTTCACCGATCTTCGAATAACGCTGCTGCTTTTCCGTGATGGCATACGCATCGACCAAGTTCTTCTCGGCGAGTGCGCTCACCGCAGCCTTCAATGCGGTGTTCGGTTGCGGCGCATCCCAAGACCATTTCTTCTTGCCGGCCTCCGCCGCCAATTCATTGATGGCTTTGATCGCCACCTGCATCTGTTCATGGCCGAACATGACGGCGCCCAGCATGACTTCTTCATCCAGGCCGTCGGCCTCGGACTCCACCATCAACACGCCTTCTTCCGTACCCGCGACCACGAGGTCGAGCTTCGATTCCGACAGCTGCGACGCGGTGGGATTGAGAATGTATTTGCCGCCAAGGTAACCGACACGCGCCGCGGCGATCGGTCCCATAAACGGCATGCCCGAAATGGCGAGCGCCGCGGAAGCGCCGATCAACGACGCGATGTCAGGATCCACTTCCGAATTGACCG
>Ga0066790_10000204_pt1 | contig 20571 bp, 18 predicted proteins | sample OrgsoiDNA2013050_FD_70963 | JGI IMG/M metagenome (GOLD analysis project Ga0066790, IMG submission 70963) | Permafrost soil microbial communities from the Arctic, to analyse light accelerated degradation of dissolved organic matter (DOM) -... | ecosystem: Environmental > Terrestrial > Soil >...
GGCCCGCGCCCCAGTCCCAGCAGCATGCCGCCGCGTCCCGTCGGCGGCGGCCGGGGTCCCGGTGGTCCCGGCGGCCCCGGCGGTGCAGGCCCGCGCGGCGGCTCCGGCGGCCCGGGTACCGGCACGCGGCCAGGCGGCCGCGGTGGTCCCGGTGCCGGCACCGGCGGTCCTCGCGGCGGTGGCGGCGGCGGTGGCGGCGGCCCGCGTCCCGGTATGGGCCCGGCGCGGCCAGGCGGCCGCGGCCGCAGTGGCACGCAGGGCGCGTTCGGCCGCCCGGGCGGCAGGCAGCAGCGCGGCCGCAAGTCGAAGAAGCAGCGTCGTCAGGAATTCGACAACATGCAGGCGCCGGCGATCGGCGGTGTGTCGATCCCGCGCGGCAATGGCCAGGTCATCAGGCTGTCGCGAGGTGCGTCGCTGAGCGATTTCGCTGACAAGATCGGGGTGAACCCCGCCTCGCTTGTCCAGGTGCTCTTCCACCTCGGCGAGATGGTGACGGCCACCCAGTCAGTGAACGACGAGACGCTCCAGTTGCTGGGCGCCGAGCTCAGCTACACCGTTCAGGTGGTCTCGCCGGAGGAAGAGGACCGCGAGCTGCTCGAGGCGTTCGACATCGAGTTCGGCGAGGACGAGGGCGACGACACCGACCTGGTGGCGCGGCCCCCGGTGGTCACCGTCATGGGTCACGTCGACCACGGCAAGACCAAGCTGCTCGACGCGATCAGGAACACCAACATGGTCGCGCACGAGGCGGGCGGCATCACCCAGCACATCGGCGCTTACCAGGTCGACACCGTGGTGGACGGCCACGAGCGCAAGATCACCTTTATCGACACCCCCGGCCACGAGGCGTTCACCGCCATGCGTGCGCGCGGTGCGGAGACGACGGACCTGGTCGTGCTGGTGGTGGCGGCCGACGACGGCGTCAAGCCGCAGACCACCGAGGCGCTGAACCACGCTCAGGCGGCCGGGGTACCGATCGTGGTGGCGGTCAACAAGGTCGACAAGGAGGGCGCCGACCCGGCGCGGGTGCGCTCTCAGCTCACCGAGTACGGCCTGGTGGCCGAGGAGTTCGGCGGCCAGGCCCTGTTCGTCGATGTCTCGGCCAAGAACGGCACGGGTCTCGACAAACTGCTCGAGGCGGTCATCCTGACCGCCGACGCCGAGCTTGACCTGCGCGCCAACCCGGGTCAGCAGGGTCAGGGCGTGGCGATCGAGGCGCACCTGGACAAGGGCCGCGGCCCGGTCGCGACCGTCCTCGTGCAGCGCGGCACCCTGCATGTCGGCGACTCGATTGTGGCCGGGGAGGCCTTCGGCCGGGTGCGGGCGATGCTCGACGAGAACGGCGACCAGGTCAAGGAGGCGCCGCCCTCCCGGCCCGTGCAGGTGCTCGGCCTCACCGCCGTTCCCGGTGCCGGCGACAGCTTCCTGGTGGTCGACGACGACCGGGTGGCCCGGCAGATCGCCGAGCGGCGCGAGGCCAGGGAGCGCAGCGCGATGTTCGCCCAGCGGCGGCCGAGGGTCACGCTGGAGGATCTGGAGTCCGCGCTCAAGTCGGGCGAGCGGGAAGAGCTGCTGCTCATCATCAAGGGTGACGTGTCCGGCTCCGTAGAGGCTCTCGAGGATGCCCTGATCCAGCTGGACGTGGGCGAGGAAGTGGTCCTGCGGGTCATCGGCCGTGGCGTCGGGGCCATCACGCAGGACGACGTCAACCTGGCCATCGCCTCTGAGGCCGTGATCATCGGCTTCAACGTCCGGCCCGCGGGCCGGGCCGGCGAGCTGGCTCAGCGCGAGGGCGTGGACATCCGCTACTACTCGGTCATCTACCAGGCGATCGAGGAAGTGGAAGCCGCGCTCAAGGGCATGCTGAAGCCCATCTTCGAGGAGGCTCAGCTCGGCAAGGCGGAAGTCCGCGAGGTCTTCCGGGTGCCGAAGATCGGCAACGTGGCCGGCTGCATCGTGCGGTCCGGGACCATCACGCGTAACAGCAAGGCGCGGCTGGTCCGGGACGGCGTCGTGGTCTCCGAGAACCTCTCGGTCGATTCGCTGCGCCGGTTCAAGGATGACGCGACCGAGGTCCGCGAGGGCTTCGAGTGCGGTATCGGCGTCGGCTACGGCGACATCAAGATCGGGGACGTCATCGAGACGTACGAGCTGCGGGAGAAGCCGCGCGCCTGATGCTGGCGAAGGTACTGCTGACGACGAGACTGCTACTGACGGAACTGGCGTGTATGTCGGCGCACTGACCCTGGACGTGCTGCTGGGCGATGTACGGTCGCTCAAGCAGAAGCGTTCCGCGGTCCGGCCGCTCCTGGCCGAGGTGCGCCGGCATTTCCCCAGCGCGGCGGTCGGCGAGACCGGACATCTGGACCTGCACCGCAGGGCCGAGATCGGCGTCGCCGTGGTGAGTTCCACCGCGGCGCACGCCACCGGAATGCTGGAGGCATGCGAGCGTTTCGTCGCGGGCCGTCCTGAGATCGAGCTGCTATCCGCGCGACAGCAGTTGTTTCATGACGAAGGGGAGTGACCGGGATGAACGCGGCCAGGGCACGCAAGCTCGGCGAGCGGATCGCCCAGATCGTGGCCGAGATGCTCGAGCACCGGGTCAAGGATCCGCGGCTGGGCTTCGTCACGGTCACCGAGGCCCGGGTGACCGGCGACCTGCGCGAGGCGACGGTGTTCTACACCGTGTACGGGTCCGAAACCGAGCACGAGGCGACGGCGGCGGCTCTGGGCAGCGCCGCCGGCCTGATCAGGTCTGAGGTCGGCCGGCAAACCGGGATCAAGCACACGCCGTCGATCGCCTTTCAGCTGGACAAGGTTCCCGACACCGCCAGGAACATCGAGGACCTCGTGGCCCGCGCCCGCGAGGCAGACGCGGCGGTGGCGGCGGCCCGGGCGGGCGCCGTTCCCGCCGGCGACCCCGATCCCTATCGCAGTCCGGCCGGGCCCGCCGACGCCGGTGACGGTCAACTCGGCGAAATCCCGGCCGAGGCCGATCATGACACGGGATACTCGCCCTCGTGACGTCTGGCGCTACCGGTATCCCCGATCTTGAGCCCGAGTGGGCCCGGGCGCTCAAGATCCTGGGTGGCGCGCAGGAGGTCTGCCTCGCCTGCCACGTGCGGCCGGATGCGGATGCCCTTGGCTCCATGCTGGCGGTGACCCACGCCCTGCGGTCGGCGGGCCGGCCGGTCAGCGTGGTCGCCTCCTTCGGGGACCAGCCATTTGAGATACCCGGCATCCTGCGGTTCCTGCCCGGCGTCGACCTGCTGAGCCCGCCCGGCGCCTATCCGCGGCGGCCCCAGGTGATGATGACCTTCGATGTCGCCAGTGCCGACCGGCTGGGCGTACTGGCCCCCTGCGCCGCCCGCGCCGATGAGCTGATCGTCCTGGATCACCACGCCTCCAACGCGGGCTTTGGCAGCGTCCGCCTGGTGGACCCGGCGGCGGCGGCCACCGCGCTGCTGGCCCGCGACCTCATCGGCAGGCTGGGCGTCGAGGTCTCCCGGGATATCGCCCTCGGCCTGTACGCCGGCCTGGTCACCGACACCGGCTCGTTCAAGTTCTCCACCACGCCGCGGATACACCACCTGGCCGCCGAACTGCTCGGCACCGGGATCGACCCCGGCGCGGTGGCGCACGAGCTGTTCGACCGCGCCCCGTTCAGTTACCTGGAGTTGCTGTCGGCGGTGCTCGGCCGCGCGACGCTGGAACCGCAGGCGGCCGGCGGCCTCGGCCTGGTCTGGGCCGCGGTGACGCGGGCCGACCGCGCGCGGGGTGGCGTGCCGCTGGACGCGGTCGAGCCGGTCATCGACGTGCTGCGGCGGACCGATGAGGCTGAGGTGGCCGTCGTGCTCAAGGAGGCCGATAACGGCGACTGGCTGGTCTCGACCCGGTCCAAGGGACGCGTCGACGTCGGCCGCGCCTGCAAGGCGCTGGGCGGCGGCGGTCACGCCCGGGCCGCCGGGTTCACCGCGGTGGGCTCCGCCGCGGCGGCCATGGCGACCCTGCGCGAGCGGCTCGGGCGTTGACGGCGCCCAGCGGACTGGTGATCGTGGCCAAGCCGGCCGGGCTGACCTCTCATGACGTCGTTTCGCGCATCCGCAAGCTGGCGGGAACCCGGCGGGTCGGTCACGCGGGCACGCTGGACCCCATGGCGACCGGCGTGCTGGTCGTCGGGGTGGAGAAGGCTACCCGGCTGCTGGGTCACCTCGCGCTGACGCAGAAGGAGTACCGCGGCACGGTCCGGCTCGGCCAGAGCACCGATTCCGACGACGCCGACGGCGAGATCCTGGCGCAGGTACCGGCCACCAACGTGACGCCGGCGGCGCTGGGCGCGGCCGCCGCCGCGCTCACGGGCGAGATCCAGCAGGTTCCGCCGGGGATCAGCGCCATCAAGGTGCGGGGCCAGCGCGCTTACCGGCTGACCCGCGGGGGCGCCCCGCCTGACCTGCCGCCCCGGCCCGTGACGATCGCGTCCCTGGAGATCGTGGCGCTGCGCCGGGTGAGTGACGAGCGCGGCGACCTGCTGGACGCCGACATCGAGGTGACCTGCTCCAGCGGTACCTATATCCGGGCCATCGCCCGCGACCTGGGCGTCGCCCTCGGCGTCGGCGGGCACCTCACGGCGCTGCGCCGGACGCGCGTGGGGCCCTACCTGGCCAGCGACGCCGCGACGCTAGAGGAACTCGGCGCATCGCTGTCGGTGATCCCGCTGGCCCAGGCGGCGGCCGCCGCCTTCGCCCGCCGGGACCTGACCGCCGACGAGGCACGTCTCGTGGGCCACGGCGGGCGGCTGGCCGCCGTGGGCGCCGTCGGCCCGGTCGCCGCCTTCGGCCCGGACGGCTCGCTGATCGCGCTGCTCGCCGAGGAAGACGGCCAGGCCCGCTCCCTCGCCGTGTTCACCGGCTAGGTCGCAGGCCCCGTGGTGGCAGGCCCCGTGGTGGCAGGCCCGTGGTGGCAGGCCCGTGGTGGCAGGCCCGTGGGTCGCCCGGGAGTGCCGGCCGCGGCGGCCGCATGGGAGGCTTGGAACACCGCCGTAGACCGCCAGATTAGGACCAGATCGGGAGGGGGACCGCAGATGCAGCGGTGGCAGGGCCCGGAGGAGGTGCCCGCAGACTGGGGCGCCTGCGTGGTCACCGTGGGAGAGTTCGACGGCGTGCACCTCGGCCACCAGCGCATCGTCGCGCGGGCGGTCGCCGTCGCTGCGGGTATGGCGCTGCCCGTGGTCGTCGTCACCTTTGACCCGCACCCGGACGAGGTCGTCCGGCCCGGCTCCCACCCGCCCTTGCTGTGCACCGCGCGGCGTCGCTGCCAGCTGCTGGCCGGCCTCGGCGTCAGCGCCGTCTGCGTGCTGTCCTTTACCTATGAGTTCTCCCAGCTCGGGCCCGACGAGTTCGTGCGGGCGGTGCTCGTGGACCGGCTGCACGCGGCTCATGTCGTCGTGGGGGAGAACTTCCGCTTCGGGCACCGGGCCGCCGGCGACGTCGCCCTGCTGGCGGAGCTCGGCGAGAAATACGAGTTCACGGCCGAGGGCGTGCCGCTGCTCACCGACGGGGACGTGACGATCTCCTCGACCCGCATCCGGGAACTGCTCGGCGCCGGCGACGTGGCCGGCGCGGCGCGGGACCTCGGCCGCCCGCACCGGGTCGAAGGCGTCGTCGTCCGCGGCCAGCAGCGCGGCCGCGGACTGGGTTTCCCGACGGCCAACCTGGAGACTCTGCCGCACACGGCCATCCCCGTGGACGGCGTCTATGCCGGCTGGCTGGTCGGCCTCGATGGCGAGGGCGAGGAACGCGAGCGGTGGCCCGCCGCGATCTCGGTCGGCACCAACCCGACCTTCGACGGACGGGAGCGCGCGGTCGAGGCCTATGCCCTGGACCGCGACGACCTCGACCTCTACGGCACCCACATGGCGGCGGACTTCGTGACCCGGATCCGTGGCCAGGCGCGATTCGACTCGGTGCCGGAACTCGTGAGCCAGATGCACCGGGACGTGGACGCCGCCCGGGAGATCCTGATGGACCTCCCGAGCGGGTAGCCCGCGCGCCAGCTCGTTACTCATAAATTCGACGGAGCGCTCACCAGGCGAAAGTGTTCTGATCCCCGACCATCGTGTTCGGGATGATCATCGGGAGCCGGATGTGCGTCACCTTGCCGCCGGTGATCGCCTGCTGAATGTGGCCGCACTGAGTGATCAGCGTGCTGCCCGTGCGGCTGGCCCACAGCACTCCGCAGTAGGTGGTGCCGTCATCGGTTCCGGTCAGCGGTTTCCAGCGCAGCAGCCGCCCCGACGCCGCGGCGAACTCACCGAGTCGCACCTTGCTGGCGGCCGCGCCGGAGCCTCCCTCGGCCACGGCGGTCAGCACGGTGGACCCGTCCGCGGTTAGCTGCGCACTGCCGGAGTTGTTCTGTTCGGGCACGGCGAGGCGAGACTGGCTGAGCAGCGGCAGCGCCGAGCCGCCCGACCCGAGCGTCGTGGCGAGGATCCGCAGGCCCGACCGGGCCGGCTGGCTGGTGTCTTCCCAGTAGAAGGCGAGCCTGGTGTCGCCGGCCCAGGACAGCGTTCCGACACCGCCCGCGCTCGAGACCCAGCCCCGGGGGACTCTCGCGCCACCGAACCCGTAGACGAAGACCCGCGCGGGCCCCGTTACCGGCACCCGCGGCATGGTGGCCACCGCGAACTCGCTGCCGTCCGCGCTGACCGCCATGCCGTAGATCTGGCCGTTCATCGCCCCGCTGTGCGGCACGAGGCGCAGCGACACGACCTGGCCGGCCGCGCCGAGCCGCAGGGCGTAGAAGTAAGCCACGCCGGTCCTGTCCTGCTGGTCGGCCAGCACGAAGAGGCGGTCGCTGGCCGCCGCGACCCAGGTAAACGAACTGCCGGGCCGGGGCGGCGCGAGTACCTTCAGTACCTTGCCGTTGGCCTCGTTCCTGACTTCGGCCCCGCGGTTATCGAGCGTGATCAGGTAGGGCTCTCCCGGCGGGTAAGGATGCCGGGCGGTCACCGCCAGGATCGGCGTCGCCGCGTCCTGGCGGCCGGGCAGGCCGCTGACGGCCAGGCCCACGATCACGCCGGTCACGGCGAGCGCGGACGCGCCTGCGGCGGCCAGCCGGGCCCTGCGCCGCCGGGCGCGGCGGCGAAGGACGGCGACGGGGGGCGGCGCGGTGTCCCGCAGCGGCCGGGCCCAGTCGTCGAACTGGTCGCGTAGCTTCTGGTCGTGCATCACGCCACCGCCTCCGGAAAGTGCGCTAGTTCCTTCTCCAGGTGCTGGCGGCCGGCCGCCAGCCGTGTCTTGACCGTGCCCGGCGGCAGGCCGCAGTCCCGGGCGATCGCATCGACCGGCAGATCGGCCAGGTAATGCAGCACGACGACCTCACGCTCGCGCAGCGGCAGCCTGAGCAGGGCCGCCCCGAGGGCGGTGAAGCTGAGCGCGTCACCGGGCTCGGGGCCCGGCGTCTGCCGCTGCGCCTCCAGTCGCGCCGCCGTCGCCCTGGCGCGCCGTCGCCGGCGGCCGGAGTCAATCGCGATCCGCAGCGCCACCCGCCGCACCCATGCCTCGGGCAGTTCGTAGCCGGCCAGCCGGGACCAGCGGGTTAGGGCGCGGGCGAAGGCCTCCTGCGCCACGTCTTCGGCTTCGTGCCGGTCGCCGAGCAGGGCGGCGATCATTGCCACGATCCGCCCGTAATTGGCTTCGTAGAATTCACCGAACTCGCCGCAATGGCGCACTGCCATCTCCTCGGGGTAAGCACAGCGGCATTCAGACGAGCTATACACGCGGCCGCCGGCGGCTAGGCCTGGAAAGTTTGCAACGATCAGGTAACGGCCGGGTCATCGCCGGCGGGCCCGAGCGAATCGCCGGCGTGATAGCGTATGAAGTCGGCCGGAGTATCAGGCCCGGTTGGCTGCGCCCTCAGGCGGCTGACCATCTGGAGAGCCCTGCGTGGCGATGCACGGTGTCGTGATGCACCGATTTCTCCGTATCCCGACCGGCTCCCAGGATCCCCCCTGAGTGCCTGAGAACGACGTAACACGAGGGAGCAACGTGCCGCTCGACACCACGGTGAAGACCGAGATTATCGCCGGTCACGCGACCAATGAGGGTGACACCGGCTCGCCGGAAGTCCAGGTCGCGCTGCTGACCAGGCGGATCAACGATCTGACCGAGCACCTCAAGGTGCACAAGCACGACCACCACAGTCGTCGCGGGCTGCTGCTGCTCGTGGGCCGCCGCAGGCGCCTGCTGCAGTACCTCGCCCGCAAGGACATCAACCGTTACCGCGCGCTGATCGAGAAGCTCGGGCTGCGCAGGTAGGTTGACTGTGTTGCAAACGTCCTGAGGGGCCGCGTGTCCACCGTGACGCGGGGCATCCCGGACGACAACTGAATACACCACAAAACGAACGACGTCCCGCGGCTCCGGCCCGGAGCGCTGACAGCGCCCATAGGGCCGGTCCTCGGTAGTGGTTCTCGGGTCCGGCAGACGCCTCGGGCGCCTCGCGGGGCCGAGAACTTCAATCGAAGACCGGCCGGCAGCATTCCCCCAGCTAGCTGGCTGGCATGGCGCTCCGCTGGCGGCGGGCAGGCGCGGGACCTCAGCCAAGGAGGTCTCACCCGTGGAGGGTGTTAATAGCGCCGAAGTCATTATTGACAACGGCACATTTGGTGTACACAAGCTCCGGTTCGAGACGGGCAGGCTGGCCAAGCAGGCCGGCGGCTCTGCCGTTGTCTATCTCGACGACGAGACCATGGTGCTGTCCGCGACCACCGCGTCCAAGCACCCCAAGGACAATCTCGACTTCTTCCCGCTGACGGTCGACGTCGAGGAGCGGATGTATGCGATCGGCCGGATTCCCGGCTCGTTCTTCCGCCGCGAGGGCCGTCCGTCCGAGGACGCGATCCTCACCTGCCGCCTGATCGACCGGCCGCTGCGGCCGTCGTTCGTGAAAGGGCTGCGCAACGAGGTCCAGGTCGTCGAGACGATCATGGCCCTGAATCCCGATCACCTGTATGACGTGGTCGCGATCAACGCGGCCTCACTGTCGACGCAGCTGTCCGGGCTGCCGTTCTCCGGCCCGATCGGCGGCGTTCGCGTCGCGCTGATCAAGGGCCAGTGGGTCGGCTTCCCGAACTACTCCCAGCTCGCGGACGCCACCTTCGACATGGTGGTGGCCGGCCGGGTGCTGGCGGACGGCGAGGTCGCGATCATGATGGTCGAGGCCGAGTCCACGCCGCACACCCTTGCGCTGCTGGCCGACGAGGGCAGCGGCGCCGTCGCGCCGACCGAGGAGACCATCGCCGAGGGCCTGGAGGCGGCCAAGCCGTTCATCCGGGCGCTCTGCCAGGGCCAGTCCGAGGTCGCCCGGGTCGCCGCCAAGGAGACCCGCGAGTTCCCGGTCTTCCTCGACTACAACCAGGACGTCCTCGACGCCCTGGCCGCCGACGTCTCCGACGAGCTGGCTCAGGCGCTGACCATCGCCGGCAAGCAGGAGCGGGACACCGAGACCGACCGGGTCAAGGCGCTGGCGACCGAGAAGCTCGCTGCCCAGTTCGAGGGCCGCGAGAAGGAGATCAGCGGGGCGTTCCGCGCGCTGACCAAGAAGCTGGTCCGCGAGCGGGTCATCCGGGACGGCGTCCGCATCGACGGCCGCGGCCTGGCCGACATCCGGCAGCTCTCGGCCGAGGCCGGCGTGCTGCCCCGGGTGCACGGCTCCGCGCTGTTCGAGCGCGGCGAGACCCAGATCCTCGGCGTGACCACGCTGAACATGCTCCGGATGGAGCAGATGATCGACACGCTCAACCCCGAGCGCACCAAGCGTTACATGCACAACTACAACTTCCCGCCGTATTCCACCGGCGAGACCGGCCGGGTGGGCTCGCCCAAGCGGCGCGAGATCGGCCACGGCGCGCTCGCCGAGCGTGCCCTGCTGCCGGTGCTGCCGACCCGCGAGGAGTTCCCCTACGCGATCCGGCAGGTGTCCGAGGCACTCAGCTCCAACGGCTCCACCTCGATGGGCTCGGTCTGCGCGTCCACGATGGCGCTGCTGGACGCGGGCGTGCCGCTCAAGGGCATGGTCGCGGGCATCGCCATGGGCCTCATCCACGAGGGCGGCGAGTTCGTGACGCTGACCGACATCCTCGGGGCCGAGGACGCGTTCGGTGACATGGACTTCAAGGTCGCCGGCACCAAGGACGTCATCACCGCGCTGCAGCTGGACACCAAGCTCGACGGCATTCCGGCTTCGGTCCTGGGTGCCGCGCTCAAGCAGGCCCGCGGTGCCCGGCTGACCATCCTCGAGGTGATGGGCGAGGCCATCGACGAGCCCGGCGAGATGAGCGACTACGCGCCGCGCATCATCACGGTCCACGTCCCGGTCGACAAGATTGGCGAGGTCATCGGCCCCAAGGGCAAGATGATCAATTCGATCCAGGACGAGACTGGCGCCGAGATCACTATCGAGGACGACGGCACCATCTACATCGGGGCCACCGACGGCACGTCCGCCGAGGCCGCGCGCACGATGATCAACGCGATCGCGAACCCGCATATCCCGGAGGTCGGTGAGCGCTTCCTCGGGACCGTGGTGAAGACCACCACGTTCGGCGCGTTCATCTCGCTGCTGCCGGGCAAGGACGGGCTGCTGCATATCACCCAGATCCGCAAGCTCCATGGCGGCGCCCGGATCGACAACGTGGACGACTTCGTGAAGGTCGGCGACAAGATCCAGGTCGAGATCCGCGAGGTCGACGACCGCGGCAAGCTGTCGCTGGTGCCGGTCGAGGTCGTCGAGCGCGAGGCCGCGGGCGAGGACCTCGGCGGCGGTGGCGACGAGCAGCGCGCGTCCCGGGGTGACCGCGGTGACTCCGGACGTGGCGGCGAGGGGGGCGGCGACCGTCAGCGCAGCCGGCAGCGCAGTCGCGGCGGGTCCGGCGGGTCCGGCGGGTCCGGCAGCGGCGGATCCGGTAATTCATGACGGGCAGCGAGCGGCCGCCGGCCAGCGACTCGGGCGTGCGCCGCACGGTCCTGCCCGGCGGCCTGCGGGTCATCACCGAGTCGTTGCCGGCCGTCCGGTCGGCAGCACTCGGCATCTGGGCCGGCGTTGGCTCGCGGGACGAGGACCGTGACCACGCCGGAGCCACCCACTACCTTGAGCACCTGCTGTTCAAGGGCACGTCGCGGCGGAGCGCGCTGGAGATCTCCGCGGCGATGGACGCGGTCGGCGGCGAGCTGAACGCGTTCACCGCCAAGGAGTACACCTGCTACTACGCGCGGGTCCTCGACACCGACGTGCCGCTGGCCATCGACGTGCTGTCCGACATGGTGAACAGCTCGCTGGTCGCCCCGCAGGACGTCGATGCCGAGCGCGGGGTCATCCTCGAAGAGATTGCCATGAACGAGGACGATCCGTCGGACCTGGTTCACGAGGCGTTCGGCGCGCAGCTTTTCGGTGACACTCCGCTCGGCCGGCCCATCCTGGGCACCGTGGACTCGATCAACTCCATCACCCGGGACCGGATCTTCGAGCACTACCGTGCCCGGTACACGCCGGACAACCTGGTCGTGGCCGCCGCGGGAAGCCTCGATCACGATCGGGTCGTCGAGCTGGTGCGCGACGCGTTCAGCCCGGTGCTCGCGGGCGACCGCGAGCCGGCCCCGCCCCGGCTCGGCGGTTCTTCCGCCGACGACTGCCACGGCACCGGCGTGCGGCTGGTCTCACGGCCCATCGAGCAGGCCAACCTGGTGCTGGGCTGCGCCGGGCTGGCTCGCGGCGACGACCGCCGGTTCGCGCTCGGCGTGCTGAACTCGGCGCTGGGCGGCGGCATGTCGTCGCGGCTCTTCCAGGAGGTGCGGGAGAAGCGCGGTCTGGCCTACTCGGTCTACAGCTTCAGCTCGCAGCACGCGGAGTGCGGGCTGTGGGGCATCTACGCGGGCTGCCTGCCGGCCAAGGCCGACGAGGTGCTGGCCATCTGCCGGGAAGAGGTCACGAAGGTGATCGCCGACGGGCTCACCGATGAGGAGCTTGACCGCGGCAAGGGCCAGTTGCGCGGCTCGATCGTGCTCGGCCTGGAGGACCCCTCCTCGCGGATGAGCAGGCTCGGCAAGTCCGAGCTGGTGCACCCGCGGCTGGAGCCGGTCGACGAGGTTCTCGCCTCGATCGAGGCGGTGACCGGCCAGGACGTGCGGGACATCGCCGCGGCCGTGCTCGGTCAGCCCAAGGTGCTGGCCGTGGTGGGCCCTTACGACGACCCGGGCCCCTTCGTCACCGCAGCCATGGGCTGAGCCGGTACCCGCAGCACCGGTCGCAGGCCGGGCCGAGGTCACCCTCGGCCCGGCCTGCAGCTTTTCGCGGGTATCCCACCCTGGCCGATGCCGCCTCAGCCTCACATGCCCCTCCAGCCCATAACGACCCTCCAGTCTCAGGCGGCCAGAGAAGCCGACGACGTGGTTGGGCCCCTGCTGCCGTCCCAGCAGCAGTAGGTGCCCAGCCATGACGTTGGACGGGCCGACCGGGGTGGCTAGGATCGGGCCGGTGGTGGTCAAGGGCTGCGAGCGGTGAGTGAGGAAGCACGATGATCAAGGTCGGGGTGCTCGGTGCCAAGGGGCGCATGGGGTCGCAGGCCTCCGGCGTGATCGAGGCCGCCGATGACCTGGAGCTGTCCGCCAAGGTCGACGTCGGAGATCCGCTCGAGGAACTGGCCGGCTGCGATGTGATCGTCGACTTCACCCATCCCGGCGCGGTCATGGCGAACCTGCGCTGGTGCGTGGCCCGCGGCCTCTGCGCCGTGGTCGGGACCTCCGGTTTCGACGCCGACCGGCTCGCGCAGGTCGGGGAGTGGCTCGGTGAGTCGCCCGGCAGTCAGGTGCTCGTCGTGCCGAACTTCTCCGTGGGCGCGGTGCTGATGATGCGCTTTGCCGAGCAGGCGGCGCCGTTCTTCGAGTCGGCCGAGGTCATCGAGCTGCACCACGCAGGCAAGGCGGACGCGCCGTCCGGCACGGCCACGCGGACGGCGGCGATGATCGCGGATGCCAGGTCCGGTGCGGACCTAGGGCCCTCGCCGGACGCCACGGTGTCGCAGGCCGACGGCGCGCGCGGCGCTGTGCTGGGCGGGGTCCACGTGCATTCCGTTCGGCTAGCCGGGCTGGTCGCGCACCAGGAGGTCCTGCTAGGCGGCCACGGCGAGGTGCTGACGATCCGGCACGACTCACTGGACCGGTCCTCGTTTATGCCCGGTGTGCTGCTGGCGGTCCGTGGCGCCGGGTCGCTGCCAGCGGGCCTGACCGTCGGCCTGGATGCCCTGCTCGGGCTCTGAGCTCGTTGCCGCCCGCGCCTGCGTGGCGAGCTACCTTCCAGATCCATCCCACTACAATAAGTAGTCATTACATAACTCTGGGTAGTCCCCTGTTGTCCGCGGCAGCAGGATCCTGCCCGAAGCCGAGTCGGCGGGGGCCGCGGCGAGGGGGGAATATGCCAAAGCCGGCGCGCTCCGGGCAACGCTACATGCCGGGTCTCGACGGACTGCGTGCGCTGGCAGTGCTCGCGGTCATTGCCTATCACGAGCAGTTCGGATGGGCCCTCGGGGGCTTATTAGGGGTCGGGGTGTTCTTCACCCTGAGTGGCTACCTCATCACGAGCCTGCTGCTGAGCCAGTGGTCGGCCGACGGCCGGCTGCACCTGCGGGATTTCTGGCTTAGCCGGGCCCGCCGGCTCCTGCCCGCCCTGTTCGTGATGCTGGCGGTGGTGACAGCCTGGGTCACGCTCTTTGACCGGGCGCGGCTCTCCGGCCTGCGCGCGGCGGTGGCGGGCGCCGTTACCTACTCCAGCAACTGGTATCTCATCGCCGCGCGACAGTCCTACTTCGCCAGGTTCGCGCCTGCCGCTCCGCTGGATCACCTGTGGTCCCTGGCGGTGGAGGAGCAGTTCTACCTTGTCTGGCCCGCCGTGCTGCTGCTGGGCCTGTGCTGCCTGCGGAAGCGGCGGGCCGGCGCGGCGGCATGGCTGGCGCTGCCCACGCTCGCGCTGGCGGCCGCGTCCGCTGCCGCGATGCTCCTGCTCTACCGGCCCGGCCCGGATCCCACGCGGGTGTACGAGGGCACCGATACCCGGGCCTTCGGGCTGCTGATCGGCGCGGCGCTCGCCATGGCCTGCGCCGGCCGCGCTGGACGCGCCGTCCTGGAGCAGCCGGCGCGGCTGACCCGGCTGCTGCTGGACGGCACGGGGGTCGCCGGGCTCGCGGTGACCGGGCTGATGATCTGGCGGGTTGGCCAGTACTCGCCATTCGCCTACCGGGGCGGCATGGTCGCGCTCTCCTTCGCCGCCGCCGCGGTGGTCGCCGCCGCTGCATGCCCGGGCAGCCGGGTCGGGCTGGCGCTCGGCTGGCGCCCGCTGCGCTGGATCGGGGCCCGCTCCTACGGCATCTACCTGTGGCACTATCCGGTCATCGTGCTGTCCTCGCCGGCCAACTCCGGCGAGGACCTGCCGCGGGCCGCGCTCCAGGTAGCGGCCAGCGTGATCCTGGCCGCGCTGTCCTGGCGGTTCATCGAGGAACCGGTGCGCCATGGCGCCCTCGGTCGGCTGCGGACGCGGGCCCGGTCGACCGGCTGGCGCGTCCGGCCCGCCGGGCTGGCCAGCATGGCCGGGCTGGGCAGCGTGGCGGCCGTGGCGGGCGCGGGAGCGGTGCTGATCGTGGGCGGCGCTGGCCTGGTCAACCCTGGTCCGGCCCCCGCCGAGAACAGCGGGTACCTGTCAACGGGCTCTGTCCTGCCGCTGAACAGCAAGTCGGTAGCCAGCACGCCGGCCGCCGGGAAGTCGGTAGCCAGCACGTCGGCCGCCGGGAAGCCGGCCGCCGGGAAGCCGGTGACGAAGACCGGGGCGCGGCCCGAGTTTGCCGCGCTCGCGCCGTCGGCATCTCCCGCCGCACCGGGCGGAGCGCCGCTGCGCACGTCCTGCCGCTCCGTCGCGCACATCGGTGACTCGACCTCGGATGGCCTGGTCTCACCGGAGTACCTGCCGAACCCGGCGCAGCGGATACCGCAGCGGTACGAGGACGTCGGCGTGCAGACCGTCCGGACCGACATCTCGGGGGCGCGGTCGGTGGTCGAGGTGCTGCCGGGCCAGGTCAACGGCTACAACGCGGCCCGCGCGATGGTGAGCGAGGGATTCCAGGGCTGCTGGGTGATCGCGCTGGGCACCGACGACACGGCCGACGTCGCCGCCGGGTCACAGGTCGGGCTGATGACCCGGATCCGGCGGATGATGTCGGTCGCCGATGGCGAGCCGGTCATGTGGGTCAACGTGAAGTCGCTGCTCGTCAGCAGCCCTTACGCCGAGTCCAACATGCTGGCGTGGGACAGGACGCTCCTGCAGGCCTGCGCCCGGTACCCGAACATGCGGATCTTCAACTGGGCCGCCGTGGCCAGGACCAGATGGTTTATCTCGGACGGCATTCACTACACCTCGGCGGGCTACGCGGCTCGCGCGAAGATGATTGCCGACGCCCTGGCCAGGGCATTCCCGCAGGACGGGAACAGTGGCGGCTGCGTCGTCGAGTAGCGGCCAGGCCGCAGGCAGGGGGAGCGCGCGATGAGGACCATCCTCAACGTGGTCTGGCTGGTGCTGTGCGGGGTGTGGATGGCGATCGCCTACGTCCTCGCCGGACTCGTCAGCTGCGTCCTCATCATCACCATCCCGTTCGGGATCGCCTGCTTCCGGATCGCGGGGTACGTGCTCTGGCCGTTCGGGCGGCAGATCGCGCCGCGGGCCGACGCCGGGGCGGGAGCCATGATCGGAAACGTCATCTGGATTCTGTTGTTCGGCTGGTGGCTGGCGCTGGGGCACCTGGTCACCGGGGCGCTGCTGTGCCTGACGATCATCGGCATCCCGCTCGGCCTGGCCAACTTCAAGATCATCCCGATCTCGCTGATGCCGCTGGGCGTCGAGATCGTCTCGGCGGAGGTCGCGAGCTAGGCCCAGGACGACGTGGCTGGGCCAGAGCTGCCGCCCGCCCGTCCGCCCGGGCCCGTCCCGCCAACGACGTGGCTGGGCACCTACTGTCGTCCTAGCGGCAGCAGAGACCCAACCACGACGCCCGGCTGCGGGCGGGCGGAGCGGAGCCGATGCCCGCGGCTAGAGCTGGCCGACGGTGGTGACCGTTATTACGGCGATGCCGGCCTCGTCGCAGGCGGCCAGGTCGATGGTCGCGCTGAAGCCCCAGTCATGGTCGTCGGCCGGGTCGTCGAAGATCTGCCGCACGGCCCACTCTCGCGGGCCCTCGTCGATGATCAGCAAGGCGGGCCCGCGTGCGTCCGGCCCGGTGCCGATCTCGCCGTGCTCCTCGAAGTATGGCTCTAGCGCGCGGGCCCAGGCGACCGCGTCCCAGCCGGCCTTGGCGTCCAGGTCGCCCAGCTCCTCCCAGTGGCGCATGGCGGCAAGTTCCACCCGGCGGAACAGGGCATTACGCACCAGGACCCGGAACGCGCGGCGGTTGCCGGTCACGGCGGGCGGCCGCTCGTCAACGGGCGCGGTAGGCTCTGCCGCCGGATTGCGCAGCCGCTCCCACTCGTCGATCAGGCTGGAGTCGACCTGGCGGACCAGCTCGCCCAGCCACTCGATGAGGTCGGCGAGTTCCTCGGTCCTGGCCTCCTCCGGCACCGTCTGGCGCAGGGCCTTGTAGGCGTCGGCCAGGTAGCGCAGCACCAGCCCCTCGGAGCGGGACAGGTTGTAGAAACTGACGTACTCGGTGAAGGTCATCGCCCGCTCGAACATGTCCCGGGCGACCGACTTGGGGGCCACCTCATAGTCGGCGATCCACGGATGACCCTGCCGGTAGATGTTGTAGGCAGCCTCCAGGAGATCCGCCTGCGGGCGCGGGTAAGTGACCGAGTCGAGCAGCTCCAGTCGCTCCTCGTACTCGATGCCCTCGGCCTTCATCGCCGCCACGGCCTCGCCGCGCGCCCTGAACAGCTGCGCGGAGAGTACCTGCCGGGGGTTCTCCAGGGTCGCCTCGATGACTGATAGCACATCCAGCGCGTACACCGGCGACTCCCGGTCCAGCAGCTCGATCGCCGCCAGCGCCAGCGGGGACAGCGGCTGGTTGAGCGCGAAGTCGTCCTGCAGGTCCACGGTCAGGCGTACCGAGCGGCCATCCGCGTCGGGCTCGGCGAGGCGCTCGACCACCCCGCCGGCCAGCAGGGCGCGGTAGATGGCGATGGCCCGGCTGATGTGCTTTCGCCGGGCGGCGGAGTCCTCGTGGTTGTCGGTCAGCAGGTGGCGCATCGCGGGGAACGCGTCGCCGGGGCGGCCGATCACGTTGAGCAGCATGGCGTGGCTGACCGCGAAGCTGGACCGCAGCGGCTCCGGCTCGGCCGCGACGAGCCGCTCGAAGGTCGGCAGGCCATATCCCACGAAGCCCTCGGGCGGCTTCTTGCGGACCACCCGGCGCCGCTTGCGCGGATCGTCGCCGACCTTGGCCAGCGTTTTCTCGTTGTCGATGACGTGCTGCGGGGCCTGCACCACCACCCGTCCGGTGGTGTCGAAGCCGGCCCGGCCGGCCCGTCCCGCGATCTGGTGAAACTCGCGCGCCATCAGCAGCCGGGTCTTCGTGCCGTCGTATTTCGACAGCGCGGTGAACAGCACGGTGCGAATGGGGACATTGATGCCTACGCCGAGGGTGTCGGTGCCGCAGATGACCTTGAGCAGCCCCGCCTGGGCGAGGGTCTCGACGAGCCGGCGGTACTTGGGCAGCATCCCCGCGTGATGTACGCCGATGCCGTGGCGGACCAGCCGGGACAGGGTCTTGCCGAAGCCGGCGGCGAACCGGAAGTTGCCGATCAGCTCCGCGATGGCGTCCTTCTCCGCGCGGGTGCAGACGTTGACACTCATCAGGGCCTGGGCCTGCTCAATGGCGGCGGCCTGGGTGAAGTGCACGATGTAGATGGGCGCCTGATGAGTGGTCAGCAGCTCGGCTACGGTCTCGTGCAGCGGCGTCAGCGCATAGGAGTAGACCAGCGGGACCGGGCGCTCCACCGACTTGACCACGGCGGTAGGCCGACCGGTGCGCCTGGTCAGGTCATCCTCGAAGCGGCCGACGTCGCCGAGGGTCGCCGACATGAGCAGGAACTGGGCCTGCGGGAGCTCGATCAGCGGGACCTGCCAGGCCCAGCCGCGAGCCGGGTCGGCGTAGAAATGGAACTCGTCCATGACCACCTGGCCGACGTCGGCCGCCGCGCCGTCCCGCAGCGCGATGTTCGCCAGGACCTCGGCGGTGCAGCAGATGATCGGCGCCCCCGCGTTGACGCTGCCATCGCCCGTCAGCATCCCGACGTTGGCGGCGCCGAACGCGTCGCACAGCGCGAAGAACTTCTCCGATACCAGGGCCTTGATCGGCGCGCTGTAGAACGTCCGCTCGTCGCGGGCCAGAGCCGTGAAGTGCGCGCCGGTCGCCACCAGGCTCTTACCGGATCCCGTCGGAGTACTGAGGATCACGTTGGCGCCCGACACGATCTCGATCAGCGCCTCTTCCTGGTGCGGGTAGAGGGCGAAGCCCAGGTCCGCGGCCCAGGTCGCGAATGCCTCGAAGAGGTCATCCGGATCCGCATTGCCTGGCAGCCGGTCGTAGAGCTTTGCGCCACTTGGCATCGTCGGCTATCCCGTCTTGTCGCGGCTCGTTGCGGCCGAGTGCCCGGGCGGCAGCGCGATCACCAGCGCGGCACTGCCCCGGTCGGTCGATTCGCGCGACCGGGCCCTGGCCGGCGCGAGGAACCCCGCCCGGGGCAGCTCAGGATGGGCGATGCCCAGGTTGCGCCGGGCGGCACCCAGCTGGTCCTCGACAGGCATCTCGCGGGCTCGCCGCTTGCTCGCCATCCCGACCATGGGCTTCATGGTCTCACCTCCCCGAGGGGCCGTGCATCGGCCGCAGATCTATGCCCGGCCTTGACGCACCGTGTGGGCGAGCTCGGGCAGCCACAACCGCGCTGCTGGCCCGAGTGGGACAGTCAGGATCGTGATGCCTCTTCGTCCCGAGCTACGGGCAGTGCTGGGACGTTGCGTGGTGACCCAGGCTGCGCAGGGTGTGGTCGGCCGCTCGGGTGGGCGGTTGTGAGGGGCTGTTGCTGTACTTCGCTGCTGTTTGCCAGTGACCGCGAGTCCTCCTGAAACACCGTCAGCGACCCTCCGGTCGGGCAGGCAACGGGCACGCCCGGAGCCTCGGCAGGGCCGGGATCTGTCAGGACGCGCTCATGAGGCCTCGTCGGCCTACACTCGATGCCATGACCGCGACGCGTGAGGATGGGCAGCAGCCAGTCGTGCCGCTTCCTGAGCGAGATCCGGCGGCGCTGCGGGCGGCTGTGGCCAAGCTCGATACTGCTGCGCTGGCGAAGTTCGAGTCTGGCTGGACGGCTGCCACGGCCCAGGCGCGGGATGAGTACAGCCTGATGCCAGCGAGGTACTTCGTGGAGCACTGGTGGACCTGGGTGGCGGTTGAGCGCTGGCCTGCGCTGGCCGCCCGGTTGCGTGACTGCGAGCGCATCGTCGCGGAGTCTGCGGATCGCAATGCGCGGCGGGCTGCGGCTGCCGAGATCAGCGAGATCCTGCGCCGGGCGGAGTCGGCGACCACGTGAGCGATTGGACGTGGGAGTACGTCCCCGACACAGCTAGTGTCGTCGGCGGCCTCACGTCAGAGCAGATCGCCGAGGTCGAGGCCCTGGCCGTGCGGCTTGCCGACGCTGTTGGCGTTCGCCGGATCGGTACCCCCTTTGATCTTCAAGAGGCCGTCTCCGGCCTGAAGACCTACGGTGAGGGTTCCTTGCTGATCTGGTTCCTGGAGGACTACCGAGACGACGTCGTGCTGGTGGTGCGTGTCCAGCATTTGGGCGTCATCTAGGCCAGATTGCGTACCGCAGCGAAGATGCCGGGAGCGGGCGACGGGAATCGAACCCGCCGCACTGGGGGTTGGAAGCATGATCGATATTCGTGAGAAGTGGCCGCGCCTGGTGGGGTGAGCTGGTCCGCGGTCAGGTCCTGAGGCCAAAGTCTGGAGCCGCTGGCTGGCACCTAACGCGCGGGCATGCGCAGCGGCGTTGGCCCGCAATCGGATCGCTGGCACAACCATCCGGCGCGACGCGGTGCTCGGGGCTAGGTTTCAGGTATGCCTTCCATCGACGACATCGCGGCGGAGTACGTGGAGCGGGCCGCCGCCCTGGACCCGTGCCACGCCACTTACGCCGGGATCGCGGGGCACGACCACGAGCTGGCGGATCTCGGTGCTGACGGGTTCGCCGGACGGGCCGGGCTGGATCGCTCAACCCTCGCGGCGCTTGACGCGGCCGAAGCCCCGGACCCGCGCGAGCAGGTCGCGCGGGCCGCGATGCGGGAGCGGCTGGCACTGGCTGTGGAGGGCTACGACGCCGGGGACACTACCAGCGAACTCAACACCATCACCAGCTGGGTGCAGAGGGTGCGCGAGGTCTTCGACCTGATGCCCACGGAGGGCGAGGAGGCCGCCGCCAACATCGCCAAGCGGATGGCCGCGGTGCCGCGGGCTTACCGCCAGTTGTCCGCGACCTTGCTCGACGC
>Ga0066790_10000205_pt1 | contig 20540 bp, 16 predicted proteins | sample OrgsoiDNA2013050_FD_70963 | JGI IMG/M metagenome (GOLD analysis project Ga0066790, IMG submission 70963) | Permafrost soil microbial communities from the Arctic, to analyse light accelerated degradation of dissolved organic matter (DOM) -... | ecosystem: Environmental > Terrestrial > Soil >...
TACCGACTTTGGCGGGGCCGGCGTCGCTCCGCGCATGACTGCCAGCAGCGCCTGCGCATCGACGTTGGTTAGCTCGCGCTCCAGAGGCGCCTGACCGGACTCGACGAGCAGTGCGGCCGGCGCCCGGTCGCACTGGCCCAGACACGGGCTCGGCAGCCAGCATGCGCCGTCGAGCTCTGACCCCTGTGGGCCGATCCGCTCGCCGAGCGCAGCGATCAAGGATGCCGAGCCGGCGCAGCGGCACACCACGTCGTCGCAGACATACAACACGCGCGACGGTCGTGGCTGCAGCGAGAAGAGCGCGAAAAAGGTCGCCACGCCGTATACGTCCGCAGGAGGAATGGTCAGCCGCCGCGCGATGTAGCTCAGCCCGCCCGGGCTGATCCATCCGACGCGCGCGTGCAACGCTTGCAGGGTCGGAAGCAGCTGGTGGCGCTCGCGGCGCGCCTCGTGTCCACCATGCGCCGAATGCCCGTCCTGCACCCGATCGGCCCCGACCCAGCTCGACAGCGGCGGCCCCAGGAACGCATCGATCGCGTCGCGCTCGGCCATGGTCGGCTCGGCGTCGAGCAGTCGGATGTCCACTATCCGCCGGCCTCGCCGCTGGCGATCCCGGCTGCCTCACGGTGTCCGCGGTTGACTTTCTGCACGCGTACCGCAGTGGCCTTGAACTCCGCGGTGCCGGACTTCGGATCGGTGGCGTCGATCGTCAGCACGTTCACGTCGATGTCGTCGGGGAAATGCATCGTCATGAACGCCAACCCGGGGCGCAGGTTCGAATCGATTCGCACCGGCGCCTCGATCGCCCCTCGCCGAGAGCTGACCTGGACCACCTCGCCCGGCTGCACGTCCAGGCTCACCGCGTCCTCGGGAGAGAGATCGAGCGTCTCCCCGCGACGCAGCGGGGAGCTGTAGAGATTGGACTGCACGCCGGTGTTATAGGAGTCGAGGCGCCGCCCGGTGGTCAGCCGGATCGGGAACTCGTGATTGAGCTCGTCGATCGGAGGCGCCCAGGGGGTGAGGGAGAACGGTGCCGGCGGGCCCTGGATCGGCTCCTCCCACAGCCGCCCATGCAGGAACAGCGAGCCGGGGTGATCCTCGCTCGGACACGGCCACTGAATGCCGCCGAGCTGCTCGAGCCGCGGGTAGCTCATACCGCGATGCATCGGGCTCAGGGAACGCAGCTCATCCCATGCCTGTTGAACGGTGGGATGGCCCCAGTCGTGCCCCAGGCGTCGAGCCAGCTCACCGATGATCCAGTTGTCGTCGCGAGCCGAGCCGGGAGGATCGAGCGCCTTGCGCATTCGCTGCACCCGCCGTTCGCTGTTGGTCACCGTGCCCCCTTCCGCCTCACACCACGAGGCCGAGGACGGCAGTACGACATCGGCCATCTGACACGTCTTGGTCATCAGGATGTCCTGCGCGACGAGAAACTCGAGGCCCTCCAGCAGCTCGAGCGATTTCTTGGAATCCGCCTCCGATTGCGCCGGGTTCTCCCCCATCACGTACAGCGTCCGCAGATCGCCGCGCTCCATCGCCTCGAACATCTGCGAGAGATGCCAGCCACGCTCGGGCGGGAGCTTCGTCCCCCATGCCGCCTCGAACCGCGCGCGGGCGTCGTGGTCGTCCTGGACATCCTGGAATCCCGGAAGCTTGTTGGGGATCGCCCCCATGTCGCCGCCGCCCTGAACGTTGTTCTGGCCGCGCAGCGGGTTCAGGCCCGACCCATAACGCCCGACGTGCCCGGTCAGCAGCGACAGGTTGATCAACGACAGGACGTTGTCCACGGCGGTGACGTGCTCGGTGATCCCCAGCGTCCAGCAGAGGATCGCGCGCTCCGCCCGAGCGTAGGCATGCGCCAGCTCGCGGATCGTCTGCGCCGGGACGCCCGTGATCCGCTCGCCCTCCTGGAGCGTCCAGCGCTCGACCGACGCTCGATACTCCGCGAACCCGGTGCTCGCGCGCTTGATGAACGTCTGATTGACCAGCCCCGCGTGGATGATCTCGCGACCGATCGTGTTGGCCAGCGCGATGTCGGTGCCGACATCAAGCCCCAGCCACGTATCGGCCCACTGCGCGGAGCCGGTGCGGCGTGGATCGATCACGTGCAGGGACGCGCCCCGATGAACTGCCTTGAGCACGTGATGGAAGAAGATCGGATGCGTCTCGCGGGCGTTCGAACCCCACAGGATCAGCAGATCGGTCTCCTCCACCTCTCTATAGGACGACGTACCGCCGCCCGCACCGAACACCGTCGCCAGACCGACGACGCTGGGAGCGTGTCAGGTGCGGTTGCAGGAGTCGATGTTGTTCGACCCCATCACGGAACGCACGAACTTTTGCGCCAGGAAGTTGACCTCATTCGACGCCTTCGAACAGCTGAACATGCCGAACGAGCGCGTCGCATCCTGCGCCCGGGCCCGAGCGAACCCCGTAGCCGCGACATCGAGCGCCTCGTCCCAACTCGCGGGCCTGAGCGTCCCGTGCACGCGAACCAAAGGCTCCGTCAGCCGACCGCGAAACTTACGCATCCAATCACCTCCCCTCGTCCACTCCAGGCCGTGGCCGTGTGCAAACCAAGATTCGGCTCCAACCGTATTTAGATTACCCCAGGCCGCGCCATCGTCACCAGGTCTCGTGATTCAGGTCGAGGTCCGAACGGGCTCGACGTAGATATCCGACTACTGCGGGGTCGTCGGATTGCAGGCGCTCGACCGGCTCACCGGTGCACGTGCAAAGCTCAACCAGCGCCCACTCGTCCGTGAGGTCCACGACGCGCCAATGCGCGCCGTGCAGCGCCCAGCGCTCGAGTCGTTCGACGGTCACGGCCTCCAAGGTGGTCGAGCTTACAAAGAACTGATGCTGCCTCGGCCACCTGGGGTGAACGCGGACTGACGTTCCCTGCCCGCGGCGTGCTTGCGCCTCAGAGGGCGTGCAAAATGGGGGTGTTTGGCTGACCTTGCCCGGTCGGCGCGCCCCGGGAGCGATCCATACAGCGTAGGCTGCCTGCGCTCAGACCGTCGACCGTGGAGGTAGAGGGATGAACAAAACAGAGTTGATTGACAGCGTCGCCGCCGAGTCCGGCTCGACGCGAGCCGAGACCGCCCGCGTAATCGACGCGTTCACGACCGTGGTGGGCAAGACGCTGAAGAAGGGCGATGAGGTCGCGATTACCGGGTTTGGCAAGTTCTCGGTGGTCAAGCGCGCGGCACGCCAGGGGCGCAACCCCGCGACCGGTGAGAGCTTGAAGATCAGAGCGTCCAAGGCGCCCAAGTTCACCGCCGGGGCCAGCCTCAAGACGATCGTCGCGAATCGGCGCAAGCCCGCGCGCTAACTGCGTGGATCACGTCGTCGCGAGGGCGATGCAGCGAAATCCGATGTGGCTGGTAGTGGTGTCCACGGCCTCGGCCTGACGCGCCGCCGGGCGATAGCGCATGCAGTAGTTCGGGGCACATAGATGCGAGCCGCCCTTGGTCACCCGGCGGGGGATGTGCTCGCCGGGCGCCCCACGCTCATAGCTGCGATCGGGTGAGCTCACGCGCGGGTTGCGCGGCGCGCAGCACGGCTGCTCGGTGTCCGCTCGATGTCGCGGGGAGAAGAAGTCCGCGGTCCACTCCCAGACGTTGCCGGCCATGTCGTACAAGCCGTATCCGTTGGGGGCAAAGCGCTTCACGGGAGAGGTCCGGTCGTACTGGTCGAGCTTCAGGTTCTGCCACGGGAACTCGCCCTGCCAGGTGTTCGCCATCATCTTGCCGCGCGGAGCAAACTCGTCGCCCCAGCAGAACACCTTGCCTTCCAGCCCTCCCCGCGCTGCGCGCTCCCACTGCGCCTCGCTCGGCAGCGCCTTGCCGATCCAGGCCGCGTAGGCCAAAGCGTCCTGGTAGGCCACGTGCGTCACCGGATGGCGCTCGCGTCCGTGCAACGTACTCCCCGGGCCCTCGGGATGGCGCCACTGCGCCCCCGGTCTCCAAGACCACCAGTTGTGAACGTCGGTCAGGTCGACCGGACCTGAGCTTCCCGTGAATACGAGCGATCCCGGCACGAGAAGTTCAGGAGCGGCGTCCGGGTAGTCCGCGGGATCGGGCGGCTGCTCGGCCCACGTCACGTATCCACTGGCTTTCACGAAGCGGCGGAACTCGGCCACGGTGACCGGGTGCTCGTCGATCCAGAATCCGTCGAGCCGGACTGCGTGGACCGGCCGTTCCTCGGGATAGAAGTCCTCGCAGCCCATCAGGAACTCGCCCCCCGGGACCCACACCATGTCCTTGTGGGGTGCCGGCCCCGGGACCTCGCTCGCCCGATGATCGGTCAGCAACCGATGCCCAACTGATGCTCGACCGTCCTGGGCAGCGGCGCCGGATCCGCACTCGACGCTTTCAGCGCCATGACCAACACCTGCATGGCTCAAGCTTAACCTATGCCGGCGCCGCCGCCGTTGGATTCCACGGTGCCGCCACCACCGCCTGCGAGCGATCTCGACTACCGCCGCGGTGTGATGTTCTGGTTGACGCGAAACACGTTCTCCGGGTCGTAGGACGCCTTGGCCGTGGCCAGTCGGTCGTAGTTGCGGCCGTAGCTGGCGCGAACGCGGGCGTCGCCTTCGTCCATCATGAAGTTCACGTACGCTCCGCCGGCCGAGTAGGGGTGGGTCGCCTCCCAGTAGTCGACGGTCCAGTCCCGGATCGCGCCCGCGTTGGCGGGATCGGGGTCGACGCCGATGATCACCTCGGCAAAGTTGCTGTCGCGATAGCTGAACGGGGTGTCGGTTTGACCGACGTCTTGCACGGCTCCGTCGATCGGATACATGTGCATGCTGGAGTGGAGCGTCGGCAGCCGCTCGCCGAACTTGCGGTGCTGTTCGATCGCCGCGTCGGGGAGCTCGGAGACGAAGTCGGCGCGCCAGTACCACTGCAATCCCGGGCTGTAGAGACCGTCGAACAGGCTCTGCAGGGCCGGAAACGGCATCGGCCCCACTCCGTGCAGCAGCGGCGTTCCGATCTCGTGCACCGGCGCGAACACGTCCGCCGCGGCGGCCGGTGCCCCGGTGTAGCACCACATGACCGCGCACACCTTGCGGAAATGCAGCTCGGCGGGCAGGAAGTCCGCCGGCGGGACGGTCATCAACGCAAAGAACCCGCCCAGCTCGCGGGGCGCTGCGGGCATGAACTCGCGGTAGAAGCGCATCACCTCCGGCGTCTGTTCGAGTGGCCAGAAGGTGGGCCCGGCCAGCACGTCCGACACCGGGTGCGCGCGGAAGCGGAACGAGGTCACCACACCGAAGTTGCCACCGCCGCCGCGCAGCGCCCAGAACAGATCCGGGTTCTGGTCCGCGCTGGCGCGCGTCTGGGTGCCGTCGGCGAGCACGACCTCGGCCTCGAGCAGGTTGTCGATCGTCAGCCCGCACTTGCGCGACAGGTAGCCGATCCCGCCACCCAGCGTGAGCCCGCCGACACCAGTGGTCGAGATGATCCCGCACGGCACCGCGAGGCCGGCCTCGTGCGTGGCGCCATCCACCTGTCCCCAGGTGGCCCCGCCGCCGACGCGGACGGTCCGTCCGGCCGGATCCACCTCGATCGCGTTCAGCCCCGAGAGGTCGATTACGACGCCATCGTCGCACACGCCCAAGCCGCCTCCGTTGTGGCCGCCGCCGCGCACCGCGAGCAGCAGATCGTGCCGGCGCGCGAACGCGATCGTCTGTGCAACATCATCGCCGTCGGTAGCGCGCGCGATCAGCGCCGGGCGACGGTCGATCATCGCGTTGTACACCGCGCGTGCCTGATCGTAGCCGGGATCCGCGGGGCCGATCAGCTCCCCCTTGAAGTTCCCGCCGAGCTCGTTTCGCGCTGCCGCTGCGGCGGTGGTGGTCGTGCTCATATGGTGCCTCCGGTCCGGTTGTCGCCGAGCCATCGCCCGACTGCCGCAGCCAGCATAGGTGAACCGAGGCGCTTCGTCATGACCCGGATTGACCTTCTTTGCTAGTTAGTTTACCTACCAAGCAGATCAGCGAGGATAATCAGATCTGACTATCTCGCAAATGGCTCCAACGCAATCACTTCCAGGCCCACTGCGCCTCCCCCGGTACACGCCGTTCGTGGGCCGCCTGGCGGAGCTGGGAGCGCTGCGCGCGGTCGTGCCCCACGCGGCGGGAGAGGGCCGTCGGCTCGCGCTGATCGGCGGGGAAGCCGGGTCGGGAAAGAGCCGCCTGGTACGAGAGTTTGCCCGTACGGTCGCGGCGGAGGGGGTGCTGGTGCTCTACGGCGCCTGCGACGCCGTGGTGCAGACTCCGTACCGCCCGTTCGTCGAGGCGCTCGACCACCTCGTCAGAACGACCGACCCCGACGTACTGCGCGAGGATCTGGGAAGTGCCGGCGGGGAACTGACCCGTCTGCTCCCCGACCTGGCGGCACGTGTGGGTGGGCTCGCGGCGCCCCTGAGCGGGGACCCCGACACCGAGCGTCATCGTCTGCACACCGCGGTCAGCGATGTGCTCGCCAGTGCCGGCCGCCGGCAGCCACTGCTGTTGGTGGTGGAAGACGGCCACTGGGCTGACAACGCGACGCTGGTCCTGTTGCGCCACCTGGCGCAGCCGACCACCGAAGCCAGAGTTCTGGTCCTGGCGACGTTCCGAGACACCGAGGCGGACGTGCCGGCCGAGCTCGCCGATACGCTGGCTGACCTGCGCCGATCTGAGGATGTCGTGCGCCTTCACCTCACCGGGCTCACGCAGCGCGAGATCACCGAGTTTGTGCGCCGCTGCGGCGGTGGTGAGATCGATCGCGCCCAGCCAGAGCTGTCTCCCGCGATCCGCGATCTCACCGAGGGCAATCCATTCCTGCTCTGCGAGCTGTGGCGCACGCTGATCGAGACCGGCGCACTCGCCAACGACCAGGGCACGCTGCGCTTGACCCGGCCGCTGCAGGAGATCGCCACCCCCGACAGCGTCCGCGAGGTGGTCAGCCAGCGGCTGACGCGACTGAGCCCCGCGACCCGTGAGCTGCTCGAGCTGGCCGCGGTCGCCGGGCCCGAGTTCGAGCTCGAGGTGCTACGGCGGGCCGCGCCGGCAGAGTCCGATCAGCTCGACGCGCTTGATCGCGCCGTGCGCAGCGGGATGATCGAGGAGCTTCCCTCGGCGTCGCTGGCGTACCGGTTCACGCACGAGCTCGTGCGACGAGCGCTGTATGACCGGCTGAGCGTCCTGCGCCGCGCAGGACTGCATCTCCGGATCGCCGAGGCGCTCGAGGCCACCGCCCCGCCGCGTGGAGCTCGTGTACTCGCCGACCTGGCATATCACTTCGCGGCGGCGGCGCCCGTCCACGGCCCGACACGAGCGGTGGAGTACAACCTGCTGGCCGCGGAGGCCGCATCAGCCGCGCTCGCCTACGAAGAAGCGGCGGCACGTCTGCGGACGGCGCTCGCGATCGGTGTTGAAGATGACCGGCGGCGAGCCGAGATCCTGCTCGCCCTCGGTACGGCGATGTACCGCGCCGGGCGCTCGCTCGATTCGTTGCAGGCGTTCCGCCAGGCGGCGGCGATCGCTCGGCGGCTGGGCGAGGGGGAGCTCCTGGCGCGGGCGGCGATCGGGTTCGAGACGACGTGCTGGCGTCCGGCGCTCGACGAGGGCGCGCGCGAACTGCTCGAAGAGGCCGGGCGAACCCTCGCCCGAGAGGACTCGACCCTTCGCGTGGGGCTGCTCGCGGGTCTCGCGCGCGCGCTCGAGTTTCACGGCAGTTCGGCTGAGGCCAAGCTGGTACGTGACAGCGCGATCGCGATGGCGCGCCGGATCGACGACCGGCGCGGGTTGGCCACCGTGCTGATGGGCGCCTATTGGGCACGGCCGACCACCAGCCTCGACCAGATCTTCGAACTGCTCACCGAGGCCCGCGACCTGGCTGCCGAACTGGGCGACATCGAGATCCAGGCGGAGGCGATGGAGTGGCGGGTGGCCGCCCTGCTGGCCATGGGCGAGATCGTGTCGGCGCGAGGGGAGATTGCGGTTGCCGCCCAAATGGCCGAGCACACCAGGCAACCGTTCATCCTGCACGTTGTCGAGCATTACCGGTCCGCGCTCGCGCTGCTCGAGGGGCGACTGGCGGAGTCCGAGACGGCCGCGGAGCGCTCACGCGAGTGGGGCCAGCTGTTGATCGGGCGCGACGCCTCCGGCGTCTACGGGGTCCAGATGTTCGGCGTCAGACGTGAGCAGGGCCGCCTCGCCGAGCTCGCGCCGGTGATCCGGATTCTCGCCGCCGACCAGCGCGACGGCGGCCCGTGGCGCCCCGGTCTCGCCGCGATGCTGGCCGAGCTCGGGATGGATCAACAGGTCCAGCGCGAGCTCGACCGCGTCTGCGACGAAGGGCTCGCGCCGCTGCGCCAGGGCCTGTGGCTGGCCTCACTCACCTACCTGGCCGACGCCGCTGCCGCCGCCGGTCATACAGCGATCGCCTCGCTGGTGTACCCGGAGCTCGCCCCGCACGCCGGCACCAACGTCATGATCGGGCACGGAGTCGCGTGCTACGGCGTCGCCGACCGTTTCCTCGGAATGCTCGCCGCGACCCTCGGCGACACCGATGCCGCGCGGCGCCATTTCGAGGACGCCCTGCGGCTGAACCGCCAGATGGGTGCCACCACGTGGCTGGCCCACACCGCATATGAGTACGGGCGCATGCTGCGGAACCTGAACGACGATCGCGCGCAGTCGCTGCTCGGGGAAGCCGCCAGACTCGCCGAGCGGATCGGCATGCCCACGCTGCTCGCTCGAGCCCACGCACTCAGCGCCCCCGCGAGCGCGTCGCTGCCGGACGGTCTGTCCGCGCGGGAGATCGGCGTCCTGCGCCTGGTCGCGCAAGGACGCTCCAATCGCGAGATCGGCGCCGAGCTGTACATCAGCGAGCACACGGTCGCGAACCACATCCGCGGCATCTTGCGCAAGACCACCTGCGCCAACCGCACCGAGGCGACGGCGTATGCCTACCGGCGGGGCATCGCACGAGGTTGACCGACTCCGTACGATCCTGCAATGCCCCTCTACATCATCGAGCGCGCATTCGCCGAACAGCTGGAGCTGACGACCAGCGATGTGCGGCTGATCGAGGAGGTCAACGCGGACGAGGGTGTCCGCTGGCTGTTCTCCTTCCTCAGCGCCGATCGACGCCGCTCCTACTGCCTGTACGAGGCGTCCTCGCCGGACTCGATCATCAGCGCAGCCGAGCGAGTTGGCATTCCCGCTGATGTCGTGGTCGAAGTCGATCGCGTCTCGGCGGACATGTTCGTGTAGCCGGCCGCGCGGCCGGGGCAGAAAAAAACTTGGCGGATCGGGAAGGTTTGTGCCCGGGCGCGGTCAGGGATGGTTAATGGCTGGCATACGGCCGGCTCGGGGAGCGCGCGTTCAGTCGCGTGCAGGAGGTTGACCTGATGGGTGCACCAGTGTCCTTCCTCACGGCCAGGTCCAGGCGGCCCGGCCATACGAGGCGCATGTTGTGGGGCGGCACGATCGCGTCGCTGGCCGCGATCGCGGCGGTCGCGATCCCGGTTGCGGCGAGCGCGGGATCGCCCGCCAGCCACTACCGGCAAACGAACCTGATCTCCGACATCCCCGGGGTGGCGCGGATCACCGATCCCAATCTCGTCAACCCGTGGGGGCAGGCGGCGAGCCCGACCTCGCCGCTGTGGGTGGCCGACAACGGGTCCAACGTCTCGACGCTGTACACCGGGGGCGTGCAAGGCAGCATCCCGACAATCGTTCCGCTCGTGGTGAGCATCCCCGAGGGCGCCCCGACTGGCGTCGTGTTCAACCCGACGACCGACTTCGTGGTCCACACCGACACCGGATCGGCGCCGGCCAACTTCATCTTCGACTCGGAGGCCGGACGGATCACGGCCTGGAGCAAGACCGTCTCCGGCACGAAGGCGAAGATCGAGTTCACCAGCAGGCATTCGGTCTACAAGGGCCTCGCGCTCGCGTCCGCCGGGGGAGCGCACCTCCTCTACGCGACCAACTTCCACGAGGGTCGGATCGACGTGTTCAACGCCCACTTTGGGAAGGTCGAGCCGGCAGGGGGATTCCGGGACTCGGACATCCCGACCGGCTTCGCGCCGTTCAACATCCAGCTGCTGGGCGGCGAGCTATACGTGACCTACGCCAAGCAGGACGCCGCCAAGCACGACGACGTCGCGGGGCAGGGCAACGGATTCCTCGACGTGTTCGACACCAGCGGTCACCTGCTGCGGCGGTTGATCAGCCACGGGGACCTCAACTCGCCCTGGGGCCTCACGTTGGCGCCGCCAAGCTTCGGCGCGTTCGCCGGGGATCTCCTGGTGGGCAACTTCGGCGACGGCGCGATCCACGCCTATGACCCGGCCACGGGTGCGCCGAAGGGTCAGCTGGTGAACACGGATGGCAACCCGATCCGGATCAACGGCCTGTGGGCGCTGCGGTTCGGTAACGGCACGTTCGGCACCGACGGGACGCTGGTGTTCACCGCCGGCATCGGCGACGAGAGCCACGGTTTGCTGGGGGAGATCAACCCCGCCAGCTAGGCGATACAGGCGCGCCGCGGTGGGTCCACGCCCGGTGGACCCACCGAGGTCGCTTGCCGGCGCCGCGACGCTGCCGGGCGAGCGCAGCGCAGCGCGACCGCGCTGCGCTGCGCTGCGCTCGCCACGGCGAGCTGCCTCCGCCCCCCGGGACGCAAATCGCCAAACCTCAACCGTGATGCCCTAATCCTAATCAATGCTCCGGGCGGTCGTTTCCAGGCTGGTGGACAGGGCCGGCGCGCCGGCGAGGGTCTGATAGACGACGCAATAGCGTTCGGTCAGCTTGTGCAGCGCCGCGAGCTGCTCCTCGTTGGCGTCCATGTCCAGCTCGAAGGACAGCCGAATCGCCGAGAAGCCCACCGGCGCGGCGCGGTCTACTCCCAGCGTGCCACGGAAGTCGAGATCGCCCTCCGCGATCACCTGCCCGGCCACCACGTCGATCCCCAGTGACGTCGCGACCGCGCTCAAGGTGACCCCGGCGCAGGCGACGAGCGCTTGCAGCAGCATGTCGCCCGAGCACAACAGCGAGCCGTCGCCCCCCGTCGCCGGGTGAAGTCCGGCCTGCGCGATAGCCCGCCCGGTCTGCACCGAGCACGACACACCCTCCCCGAGGGCGCCCGTCGCGGACAGCGTGATCAGCGCGTCGTCGGGCCGCTCCGCGTAACGGTCTTTGAGCGGGGCCTGGAGCGCCCGCAATTCGTCGCGTTGGATGCTCACGCCTGCGCCTCGCGCGGCGCGTAGCGGTGGTGGAGCATCAGCGCGTTGCCGTCGAGATCGGCGAAGAACGCCATGTGGCACACGCCGGTGTCGAACGTGTCGCCGCGGAAGCTCACGCCGCGGGCCGCCAACGCCGCGCGCGCGGCCTCGACGTCGGCGACGTGCAGGGCGATCGGGTTGCGATTCGGCGCATAATCGAAGCCCATCTTCTCCGGCTCGATCAGGCCGATCGTCAGGCTCCCGGTCTCGAACTCGGCGAACGGCTTGCCCTCGATGTAGCGGGAACACGGCAGACCCAGGGCCTCGCCATAAAACGCCCTCGCAGCCGCAAGGTCGCGCGTGGGCACCGAGACAAAGTCGACCCCGGTGATCGGAGATTCATTGACGGTCGTGTTGGACATCGATTCCTCCGGTCGGATGAACGAACTTCGACGCTCTGGCTTCAGGGAGGCTGCGCAAACTCCCAGACGAGTTTGCGTCGGAGAATCGAAGACTCTCCGGAACTGAACGCCTTGGGCTCAGCTCCCGTGCCGTGCGCCGTGCAGCAGGACCATTGAGCGCCCGGTCAACGGTACCGCGGCCGAGGGGTCGATCGCGCGGGCGGCGCTCGGATCGGCCGTGTCGAGCTCGATCCGCCAGTCCACACCCCGCAGCGGCTCGGGAACCACGAAGTCCAGCGGCTCCCACCAGGCGTTCAGCATCACCACGAACGGGTCGTCGGACGGTGTGTCGTCGCTGGTGGCGCCGCTCAGCGCCATCGTGACGGCCAGGGCGTAGGACGCGCCCCAGTCTCCAGGGCTCATCGCGCCGCCGTCCGGCCGGTACCAGTCGAGGTCGTCGCGACCGGTGCCGGGCGCGGGCGTGCCGCGGAAGAACTGGCGGCGGCGGAACACCGGGTGCGCCTCGCGAAGGCGGCACAGACGGGCCGTGAAATCGACCAGGTCCGCGTGCTCCCCGGCCGCACTCCAGTCGAACCAGGTCACCGCGTTGTCCTGGCAGTAGGCATTGTTGTTGCCGCCTTGACTGCGCGCGAACTCATCACCGGCGAGCAGCAGCGGGACGCCTTCTGAGAGCAGCAGCGTGGCGATGAAGTTGCGGCGCTGGCGCGCGCGCAGCTCCAGCACCGCGGCGTCGTCGGTCGGGCCCTCCGCGCCGCAGTTCCAGCTCCGATTGTCGCCTGTGCCGTCACGGTTGTCCTCGCCATTGGCCTCGTTGTGCTTGTTGTCGTAGCTGACCAGGTCCGCGAGCGTGAAGCCGTCGTGGACGGTCACGATGTTCACCGAGGCCGTGGGTCGGCGGCCACCGTGACCGAACAGGTCGCTGGAGCCGCTCAGGCGGGTGGCGAAGTCGGGGAGCGTGCCCGCCTGGGCGCGCCAGAAATCGCGTACCGTGTCGCGATACTTCCCGTTCCATTCGCTCCAGCCGGGCGGGAACTGCCCGAGGTCATAGCCGCCCCAGCCGATGTCCCACGGCTCAGCGATCAGCTTCACGCCTGAGAGCACCGGATCCTGACCGATCGCCTCCAGGAACGAGGAGTGCGGATCGAAGTCGCTGGTCGCGCGACCCAGACTGGCCGCCAGGTCAAACCGAAAACCGTCCACGTGCATCTCCCCCACCCAGTAGCGCAGCGCATCCATGACCAGGCGCAGCGACTGCGGAAGGTGCATGTCGACGGTGTTGCCGCACCCCGTGTCGTCCACATAGCGGGAGCGGTCATCCTGCAGGCGGTAATAGGCCGCGTTGTCGACTCCGCGAAAGCACAGCGTCGGCCCCCACTCGCTGCCCTCCGCGGTGTGGTTGAACACGACGTCGAGGATCACCTCCAGGCCGGCCGCGTGCAACGCCTGGACCATGCGACGGAAATCGTCGACCTGGCCGCCACGATCGCCGGCGGACGAGTACGCGTTGTGCGGCGCGAAGTAGCCGATCGATTGATACCCCCAGTAGTTGCGCAGCCCGCGCTGCACCAGCTGCTGGTCGTGGACGAACTGGTGGACGGGAAGCAGCTCCACCGCGCTCACGCCGAGTTGCTGCAAGTGCCCGACGGCGGCCGGATGGGCGAGTCCCGCATAGGTGCCACGGAGCTCCTCGGGCACGTCGGGGTGCAGCTTGGTGAAGCCCTTGACGTGGACTTCATAGAAGATCGAGTCGGCCATCGTCCGGCCGGGACGGCGATCCTCGCCCCAGTCAAAGTCCCCGGCGACCAGCACCGAGCGGGGTACGTACGGCGCCGAATCCGCGCCGTCGGCCACGTTAGGGTCATCGGGCGCGTGACCGAAGACCGCCGGATTCCAGAGCACCTCTCCGGCGACGGCGCGTGCGTAGGGGTCGAGCAGAAGCTTGGCCGGGTTGCAACGTGCGCCGGACGCCGGGTCCCACGGGCCGTGGACGCGAAAGCCGTAGCGCTGAGCAGGGGGCACGCCAGCCAGGTACCCCTGCCATACGTACCCATCGCCCTGCTCGAGACTCCAGCGGCTCTCCCGGCCCGAATCATCGAACAGGCACAACTCCACCGCCTCGGCCGCGCTGCTGAACAGAGCGAAGCTCGCGCCGGCCCCATCGTGGTGAGCGCCGAGCGGCGCGGCGTCGGTCGGCTGCAGCGTGATGTCAGGTTGGGGGATTGTCTTGCCCTTGGTCGACACGGAGCCAGGAGGGGAGAATCATATGGGAATTCAGGAGATCAGTCCCGGAGTCGTCGTACGCCGGATCTGGGAGATCTACGGCGACCACATCGGCGTGCTCGTCGGGACCGCGATTGTCTTGTTCGCGGTGCAGGCCGTCATCGCGTTGCTGCTTTCTGGGGCGCTCCTCTCAGCCACCCGCATCCTGGCCGGCATCAGGGCGTCGGGGCATCCCGCCGACGGTCAGGCGAACGTCCTGACGAACGCGAGCCGGGCTCTGCGATCGTGCGTGAGCTGCACGTTCGCGACGCCGACCGCTTGCACGATTCCCCGGTGCACTTCTACGACCGCCGTCATGCGGGGATTGGCCGCGAGATACCAGTCCTCACCCCCGGCATGGATCGCCACGCCCAGGTGGAGCCGCTTCGCGGCTGCGGCATGGAGCGTCGCGCCGCCGCGCAGGCCTCGGAACGCGTAGAGCGGGTCAGCACTCAGGGCCAGCACGACGCGTCCTTGCACGCGCTTGCGTTGGGTGCTCGACAGGATCTGAAGCAGCGCTTTGGAGGCGAAGCCGACGCGGACGCCATTCGGCGTCAGGCAGAAGACGTCTCCATTGCGATCCGCGCGCTTGCGGCTTTCGGGGAACCGATGCCGGGCCTGCGCACGGGTCATCCCGATCGACACCAGTCCAAGTGTGCCGCCGCTCAGCCGACCGGTAGCGAGGGGACAGCCGCGTGTGGGCACCGGACCGGTCACCCCCGCCGGGAGCACGACGTAACTGATCGTGGCGGTCGCGGATTGTCCATCCTTGCTGGTGGCGGTGACGCTGTAGCTGTGCGCGCCGGCGGTCATCGTGTTGATTGACCCGAAGAAGCTGCCGGTGCTGCCGTTCGAGTCCCTGCACGAGCTGAGCCCCGGCGCGCTGGGCGCGTCGACGCAGGAGAAGCTCGTCGCCACCTGCTGGTCCAGGTTGTAGGTCTGCTGGCCGGCGGGGGCCGTGATCTGGACGCTCGGCGGCGCGACCGAGAACACGGACACGGTGTTGTCATTCTCGTCGGCGCTTGCCAGCAACCCACCGTTCGGACTGAACGCAACTGCGTTCGGGGCGCTGCCGGTGGCGATCGGTGAGCCGGTGACCGCGGTCAGCGCACCGCTCGGTGAAACCGAGAACACCGAGGCGGTGTTGTCGCCCTGATTGGCGGTCGTCAGCAGCCCCCCGGTCGGACTGAACGCGGCCCAGGTCGGGTTGGTGCCGGTGGGAAACGGCGAGCCTTGAATCAGGGTCAAGGCAGGGGTCAGCGCCGGGTCCAGCCCGCCCACCGACGACACCGCGTACATCCAGACCGTGTTGTCGTCGTAGCTCGCGCTCGCCAGCAGCCCCCCGTTCGGACTGAACATGGCTACGTCCGGGGTGCCGCCGGAAGGATACGGGGAGTTCGGCAACGGAGCCAACGTGCCGGCCGAAGAGACCGAGAACACCGATACCGTGCCGTCGGCGCTGTTGGCGGTCGCGAGCAGCCCGCCGCCGGGACTGAACTGCACCGAGTCCGGGCCTGCACCGGTGGTGAACGGCGAGCCGCCCACCTCGGTCAGAGCGCCGGTCGGTGAGACCGCGAACACCGACACCGTGCCGTCGTCGAAGTTGGCGGTCGCCAGCAGCCCGCCGTTCGGGCTGAACGCGGCCCAGGTCGGGCCAGCACCGGTGGCATACGGAGAGCCGGTGACCGGAGTCAGGGCGCCGGTCGACGAAACCGAGAACACCGACACCGTGCCGTCGCCATTGTTGGCCGTCGCCAGCAGCCCGCCGCCGGGACTGAAGGCGATCGAGTTCGGGCTGCTGCCCGTGGCTACGGGAGGGCCGGCGACCGGGGTCAGGGCGCCGCTCGATGAGGCCGAGAACAGCGATATCGTGGCGTCGGCGCTGTTGGTGGCAGCGAGCAGCCCACCGGAGGGGCTGAATGCAACCGCGCTCGGAGAGTTGCCGGTGGAAAACGGGGAGCCCGCGACCGCGGTGAACGGCGCTGCCGCCAGCGCGCTCGAAGCGCCGAGCAGACAACACACACCGATTAGCGCGCCGACCAGAGCAGCACGAGCGTTCATTCAGAACATCCGGGGTCGCGAGCCCGTCGCGCCGGGCGCTACGGTACCACCCTGTCTATCGGCAGCAACCCGGCACAACACAACCCCCAGCCACCCAAACCCAAACCCCGAAGCTCGCGTGCTCCGGCGCGAGCGTTAGGGGTTGTCGACCCCGTGTCGAGAAGATAAACTCGCGCCGCCCTGACCGTCGACCAGGGAAAGGAAGTAGCCCGCTCGGGCGCCAACAGTGCTGCACCTGCGCGTGTTTGGAGACTCCCGGGCGATGGCCATGGCCGCCGAGCAGCTCGGCGCGCTCCCGGGCATCAGGCACGTCATTCGCGCGGACGCTGGTCACGACGGGATGGTTCTCGTAACTGCCGATGTGCGGGCCGACACCGCCGACGTCGCGCTCGACACGCTGACGCGCCTGAGCGTCGCCCCGGAGGACGTCGCCCTCGTCCGACTCGAGCGCATCGCTCCGTCTGCGAGCGAGGCGGAGCCGCTGGCGCTGGTGTGGTCGGACCTACTCGGACAGGCACGCGTCAACACCGGCACTGCCGTGCGCTACCTCGTGTTCATGGCCGTGGCGGGCTTGATCGCCGCGTTCGGAGTGATCAACCAGGACCAGATCCTGATCGTCGGCGCGATGGCCGTGAGCCCGGATCTGCTGCCGATCACCGCGGCCTGCACCGGCCTGGTGGTCAGGAGCGCTCGCCTGGTCATGCGGGGCCTGGGGTCGCTCGCGGCGGGTCTGGGCGTGGCGGGTCTGACGGCGTTTGCGGTCGCCGGGATGCTGAACCTGTTCGGCGGGCTGCCCAACGACTTCAGCTTGCAGCCTCAGAGCATCGTGTCCCAGACGCACGTCAACGCGGAGACGACGCTCGTCGCCCTGGCCGCCGGCGTCGCCGGGATGATGGCTCTGGAGACACGCGCCAGTGCGGCGGTCGGAGTCGCGATCTCGGTCACCACGATCCCCGCCTCGGCCTACCTCGGGGTCGCCGCCGGAGTCGGCGAGTTGTCCAACTCGCTTGCGGCGCTGGGGGTGCTCGGCGCCAACGTCGCGATGATGCTGCTCGGCGGGTCGTTGACGCTGGTTATCCAGCGAGCCGCGGTCGCTCGGAGCCGCGACGCCTCGGCGTGATGACCCAGATCCGCCGGCTTGACACCGACGAACTGCTCAGGCTTCATCACGACAAGGCGGACGGTGCGATTCAGGAGGAGCTGGTGCGGCGGTTCGAGCCGCTGGCACGCAAACTGGCCCTGCGCTATGCAGCCAAAGGCGAGCCACTGGAGGACCTGGTTCAGGTGGCGAGGCTCGGGTTGCTGAAAGCGATCATCAAGTTCGACCCGGAACGCGGGTTTGCGTTCTCGAGCTACGCGACGCCGACGATCCTCGGCGAGCTCAAGCGTCATTTCAGGGACAGCGCGTGGGCCCTGCACGTGCCGCGCGGGGTCAAGGAGCGCGCCCTCGAGTTGGCCGGAGCGACCCAGGAGCTGTCCTCGCGACTCGGCCGCTCTCCGTCGGTCGGTGAGCTCGCCGAAGCTCTCGGCATCAGCGAGGAGCAGACCCTCGATGCGCTCGAGGCCTACCACGCGCGCTACGCGACGCCGCTGGACGGCAGCCCGGACGAAGACGACCAGCTCGGAGGGCCGCGTGCACAGATGCTCGGCTCCGAGGACGAGCAGCTTGAGCTGACCGAGTACCTGGCGGTGATCGCCCAAGGCGTCGACGGGTTGCCGGAGGCTGATCGGATGGTCCTCTACCTGAGGTTTGCGCGCGACCTGACCCAGGCGGAGATCGCGCAGCGAATGGGGGTGTCTCAGATGCAGGTCTCGCGCCTGCTGCGCGCCGCGATAACCAAGATCCGCATCGTCAGCGGCGAGCAACGCGACCCGGGTGACGAGCCAACCGCCGAGGACGCTCGGTAGCCGGCGGCGGACCTGATTTAATCCGCGAGTTGCTTAGATTAAGTTTAGAATTTGAATTGAATTGAATTAGATTAGATTACGGAGTCGCGAGGAGCCGCTCCAGCGGCGACTCGTCACGCTCGTCCTGTGCTTGCCTCGGTCCCGGTGCTCATCGCGCTCCCAGCTCGCAGTTACCTGCGCTGAACATCGCGAGTGGAACCAGGCGTTTTGGACCGTTAGGATTAGCCTGAGATCAGCGTTGGGGTGCCGAGCGGAATGTGCTCCAGCAGCCATTTTCCCTCGGCAAGGGTCAGGCGCATGCAGCCATGGCTCACCGGTTCACCGATGCTCGAGGTCTCAGGCGTGGAGTGGATCGCGATCCGGTTTCCTCCATCCCAGCCCTGGATCGCGTGTGGAGCGAGGGCCGAGAGCGCGATGATGCAGCAGCCGTAGGGCCCAGCCGGATCTCCGGTGGACAGGCGATCCGTCACCGCGAACCGACCCGTGGGCGTCGGCGCGGTCGGGCGCCCGATCGCGATCGTGTAGCGCTCGAGCACCTTCCCATCGTCGAGCACCGTCAAGCGACGGGCGGCCAGCGACACCCTGAGCTCCCACGGAACGCGGCTCAGAGTGCTCGCGGACTGCGGAATCCAACCCAGGCGTCCGTTGCCGGCCAACGTGCTCACCACTCCGAGCCAAGCTCCTGAGCGCCGAACCACCCAGACCGCTTCGGGGGATCCGAACCCGGTGCGTGTCGTGACCTCGGCCAGCGCTCGGCCCGCCGGCGCTGAACGCAGCGTGGTTCGGTGGCGGATCAGCGCGACGAGCGCGCCCTGACCGGGAACGAACGGGGCAGCCTTGGCATGTGGTGTGGCCGGGGTGGCCGCCACCGGGGTGAAGCTCGACGTGGTGGCGGCGGCAATTGGCGCTCGAGCACCAGAGGTCAGCAGCAGCGCGATGATGATCGGGACCAGAGCCGTAAGTGCCACCAGTGCGGCCAGTGCCGGTCGCAATCGGGAGCCGCCCGTCCGTGGGCTCGAATCGCGCATCGCGTTGCATTGTGACGCACCGACGCCGGCTCCGGCGATCGTGATGGCGAGCTACGGCACGCCCGATCAGCTCATCGCCCCGGGCTGGGCCGGGGTCCGGGGTGCTCGCGATCCTATGCGTGTCCGTGTCCGTGTCCGTGTCCGTGTTCGTGTGCGTGTTCGTGTTCGTGTTCGTGTGCGTGTGCGTGTTCGTGTGCATCTGCGTGAGCGCGGTTGCCCTCCGCGGGGGCCTTGGCGTTGGCGATCGCCGTCCCGGCGGCGCAGATCCCCAGGCTCGCGAGCGCGGCGATGATGATCGCCGCGCCCTGTCCGGCGCTCAGAACACCGTCGGACAGCCCGAGCTTGACCACCGCCGCCGGCACCCCGAGCTGCGCCGTCACGATCAGAGCCACCCATGTCGGCGCACGAATCACCACCCCCGCGAGCACGTGCACAAGCGCCATGCCGACGATCAGCGCTCCGGCGAGCTCCAGCGCGCTGGGGGTTTGCACGAGCGCGCGCACATTGAGGCTCGCTCCGAGCACGACGAAGAACAGCGGCACGAGGAAGCCGTTGGCCACTCCCGATACCTGGTTGGAGAGCCGGTGAGGGCCGCCCCTCACCGCCACAATCAGCCCAGCCGCGAAGCCGGCGATCATGATGCTCGTGCCGGCCCACTGCGCCAGCGCACAGAGCGCGAACAGCGCCAACAGCGCGAAGCGAAGATCGAGCGCCCAGGCCCGCGTGGCGGACTCCCGCCTGAGCGCGCGCACGTCATGCTCGCGGCCCAGAACCTCAGCGATGCCCAGAACCACCACCGCGCCCGCCGCGACCGCGAGCACTCCAAGCCCGGCGTGAAGCGCCTTGGATGGGTTCAGCACGAGCGGCACGGCGACGATCGTGACGACGTCAGCGACCGTCGCCCAGGCCATCGCCAGCAGCGCCCAGTCGCCGGTTACCCCCGCCTCGTCGAGCGCGGGGAGGGCGATCGCCGCCGAGCCGGTGGCGAGCAGGATCGCCCACACCGCCGGATGGCCGATGCCCAGGCCGTGGGCGATCGCGAGACCTCCGCCGAGCCCCAGCGCCGCGCTCGCCACAACGGCGACGGCGCCGCGGCCGAGCGATCGGGTCAGCGCCCGGTCGCTGAGCGGCACGTGCATGCCCGCGACCATCATCAGGCAGGCGAAGCCGATGTCGCCCAGGAAGCTGATCGTCGGATCTCCGGCCTTGATCAACCCGGCGCCCGTCTTGCCGAGCGCAATCCCGGCGAGCAGCTCGCCCACCACGACCGGGATCACGATCCGGCCCGAGGCGGCCAGAAGCGGTCCGCCGAGGCCGGCGAGGACGATCACCATCAGCTGTCCGAAACTCGGCATCGGGGGTGCGGGGGGTCAGCCCGATCCGGATCGCGCGAGCTCACGCTGGGGCGATCCGGAGCGCGCAAAGCTCACGCTCGGCTTCCGCCAGCAACGTGAGCACCATGGATAGGAAAGCCTAGTGCCCCGTCAGCAGGACCACCCGGCGTGTGCCTGCCCGATCGGTCTCGGCGCCGCGGCAAGGTCAGCGTAGCGGGCTATCCGCGTGAGCGGATTGCCGATCCGCCGTCAGCGGATCCGCCCAGCGGATTCGCGAAGCGAATCCCCAAGGCAATTCGCGT
>Ga0066790_10000209_pt1 | contig 20138 bp, 18 predicted proteins | sample OrgsoiDNA2013050_FD_70963 | JGI IMG/M metagenome (GOLD analysis project Ga0066790, IMG submission 70963) | Permafrost soil microbial communities from the Arctic, to analyse light accelerated degradation of dissolved organic matter (DOM) -... | ecosystem: Environmental > Terrestrial > Soil >...
GCCGCGCGGACCTCCGTGCCGGAGGTGTCCAGCGGGACGACCATGGTGGGCAGCACGATGGTGTCGTCCAGCGGCAGCACCGGCAGCGAGAGTGTCTCGGGCATCGCGCTCACTTCCTGTATCAGTGTTACTTGATTACACCTCTACAAGAAGCTGGCGGCCTCGTTTGTTCCAGCTGATGTTCGCGCTGAGCTTAGGGCGAAAAGGCCATCGTTAAAGCGTTAAATCAAATTTCAGTTCGACTCTAGGCCCTCTCTGGGGCAGGATGCGGCCGGCGCGGCCCTTAGCCCATCGGGTAGCGGCGCAGGCCGACTGCGTACTCGCAGCCCGCGGCCAGCCCGGTGAAGCCGGCCATGTTGCGGAGGAACTCGTCGGGATCGAGGTCACCGCCGAGGCCCCCGAGGTAGGCGCGGTGCTCGCGCAGGGAGGCGATGCCGGCGTCGATCGTGCCGGTGACGTCGACGAAATGCGTCGGGTTGCCGGTGCCGCACACGTAGGCGTCGCGGATGGTGTCGCAGGCGAGGCCGGCGTCGGCGAAGACCCACTCATTGGCCGCATCCCGGCACGCGTCGAGCACGGCCAGCCCCACGGCCCGGTGGTCGGCGTGATTGACCGGGCCCTCCTCACCCCAGGTGAGATCAAAACTCATCGTGAGAACGACCTCGGGCCGCAGCCGGCGGAAGGCGGCCGCCAGGTCGCGGCGCAGCGGCAGGCCGTACTCGATCACGCCGTCGGCGTGGTCGAGGAACTCGACGTCGGTCACGCCGACAAGCGCGGCACCGCGCAACTCCTCATCGACCCGCAGCGGTCCCACGGCGGCGGGGGCCATCCCCGCGATGCCGGCCTCGCCCCGGCTCGCCAGGACATAGGCGACCGTCTTGCCCTGGGCGGTCCAGCGGGCGACCGCGGCGGCGGCTCCGTACTCCAGGTCATCCGGGTGAGCGACGACTGCGACGGCCCGGTCCCAGTCCTCCGGTATTGGCTGCATAGCTACCTCCGGTCTGGCGCGGTGCGGACGGCGATCGCGTCGCCGACCATGACTGCAGCGTAATCGCGCGCCGCTCGCCAGGCTGGCAGGCGCGAACCCGGCAGGCCGGTCCGGCGTAGGCTGCGGCCCGTGCCTTCCCCTGCTGCCGCGGCGTCCCCTGACGCGCTGCCCCGGGTCGCCGCGACCAGGTATGTCACCCCGCTGCGCGAGGGCGGCTCGCTGCCGGCCCTGATGGAGACAGCTGACCTGGGCACCTACGTGGTCAAGTTCCGGGGCGCGGGGCAGGGCCCCAAGGCGCTGATCGCGGAGGTTATCAGCGGGCAGCTGGCCCGCGGCTGCGGGCTGGCGGTGCCTGACCTGGTGACCGTGGAGGTCGACCCGGCGCTGGCGCCCGGCGAGCCGGACCAGGAGATCCAGGACCTGCTGCGCGCCAGCGGCGGCCTGAACCTGGGCGTGGACTTCCTGCCCGGATCGCTCGACTTCGACGCCGCGCGGGCCAGCGTGGACCGCGGGCTCGCCGGCCAGGTCCTGTGGTTCGACGCACTCGTGGGTAACGCCGACAGGTCATGGCGCAACCCGAACATGCTCTTCTGGCACGGCGGGCTCTACCTCATCGATCACGGCGCGACGCTGACCTTCCAGCACCGGTGGGAGTCCGCGGCCGCGGCGATCACCCGGCCCTACGATGCCACTGACCATGCGCTGATCGGCTGCGACCCCTGGATCGACGAGGCCGACCGCGAGCTCGCCGGCCGCGTCACCGCCGACCTGGTGCACGCGGCCGTCGCGGCGGTCCCGGCGGAGTGGCTGGGCACCGAGCCTGGCTTCGAGACGGCGCGGGCGCTGCGTGAGGCCTACGTCCTGCAGTTGCTGGGCCGCCTCCAGGCGCGGCAGGAGTGGCTTCCCGCGCTCCGGGAGGCGGCGGCGCGGGGGACCGGGGAGCGGGCCGCGGGGCGGGGCGGGACCGGCCGGAGCGGGGCCGGGCCATGACCGGGGAGCCGCAGGCATTCGAGTACGCCGTGCTGCGGGTCATCCCCCGGGTGGACCGCGGCGAGGTGATGAACGCCGGCATCCTGCTGTACTGCCGTCCGCTGCGGTACCTGGGCGCGCGGGTAGCGCTCGACACCGCCCTGCTGCTCGCCCTGGATCCGGAGGCGGACGTGGCCGGAGTCGGCCGGGCCCTGGCGGCCGCGGCCGAGGTGTGCGGCGCGGGCGCGGGCGGCGCGGGCGGTACCACGGCGGCCACGGGACCGGCCGGGCGGCAGGATATCGGCCGCAGGTTCCGCTGGCTGACCGCGCCGCGGAGCACCGTCGTGCAGGCGGGCCCGGTGCATACCGGGCTGACCCGCGATCCGGACGCCGAGATCGAGCGCTTGCTGCAGGCGCTGGTCCTGCGGCCTCGGTAAGCTGTCAAGCCTTAGGGCATCAGGCCGCCGACGTCCCAGCTGGCCGTCGGCGACTCCTCGGCGGATGAGCTCGGGGCTGGACAATGGATAGGTACCGGGCGAGGGGAAGCGGGCTGAGTTGTGCGGACGACCGGAGATCGCGCGACGCTGAAGGTGGCCCTGCTGGGCTGCGGATCGGTGGGCTCGGCTGTCTACCGCCTGCTGACCGAGCAGTCGGCTGACCTGGCCGCCCGGGCGGGAGCGGCGCTCGAGGTGGTCGGCGTAGCGGTTCGCGACGTCGACCGGGTCCGCCCGGTGCCGGTGGACCCGGACCTGCTCACCGCCGACGCCGCCGCGCTGGTCACCCGCCCCGGCGTGGACATCGTGATCGAGCTGATCGGCGGCATCGAGCCGGCCCGGTCGCTGCTGCTGGCCGCGCTCAACGCCGGAAAGTCGGTCGTGACGGCCAACAAGGCGCTGCTGGCGGCCGACCGCGCGATCCTGCACGAGGCCGCCCGGCTGGGCGGCGTCGACATCTACTACGAAGCTGCGGTGGCCGGCGCGATCCCGCTGCTGCGGCCGCTGCGCGAGTCGCTGGCCGGCGACGAGGTCCGGCGCGTGCTGGGCATCGTCAACGGGACAACCAACTACATCCTCGACCAGATGGACACCTCGGGTGCGGATTTCGGCACCGCGCTGGCGGAGGCGCAGGCCCTCGGCTACGCCGAGGCCGATCCCACCGCGGACATCGCGGGCTACGACGCGGCGGCCAAGGCCGCGATCCTGGCCAGCATCGCGTTCCACACCCAGGTCACGGTCGACGACGTGTACCGCGAGGGCATCACCGAGGTCACCGCCGCCGACATCGCCAGCGCGAAGGCGCTGGGCTGCGTGATCAAGCTCCTGGCCATCTGCGAGCGCTCTAGCGGCGGCGTGTCCGCGCGCGTGCACCCGGCGATGATTCCGCGGGTGCACCCGCTCGCCGCCGTACGAGAGGCATATAACGCTGTGTTTGTGGAGGCCGAGTTGGCTGGCCGGCTGATGTTCTACGGCGCCGGCGCGGGCGGCCAGCCGACCGCCAGTGCCGTGCTCGGTGATCTCGTCGCCGTCGTGCGTAACCGGCTCGCCGGCCTGCGCGGCCCGGACGCGTCGACCTACGCGGAGCTGCCATTGGTCCCGATCGGCGACGCGCTGACCCGCTACTACGTGCAGCTCGACGTGGCCGACCGGCCAGGAGTGCTCGCCCCGATCGCCGACACGTTCGCCCAGCAGGGCGTGTCGATCAAGGCGATGCGCCAGGAGGGCCGAGGCGACGACGCCAACCTGCTGATCGTCACCCACACGGCCCGGGAGGACGCACTGGCCAAGACGGTGGCCAACCTGAGCGCCATGACGGCCGTGCGCGCCGTGGCAAGCGTCATGCGCGTCGAAGGTGAGGACGGCGAATGAGCCCAGCGATCGCGGCGCCGGACAGCACGGTGCCGGACAGCACGGTGCCGGACAGCACGGGGCCGGACAGCACGGGCGCGGCTACCCGGCCGTGGCGCGGCGTTATCGCCGAGTACCGGGCCCGGCTGCCGGTGACCGAGAGCACGCCGGTGATCTCGTTGCTGGAGGGCGGCACGCCGCTGCTGCCGGCGCCCGCCCTGTCCGCCCGGACCGACTGCGAGGTCTACCTCAAGGTCGAGGGCGCCAACCCGACCGGATCGTTCAAGGACCGCGGGATGACCGTCGCGGTCAGCCTGGCCGCGGAGCGCGGGGCCAAGACGGTGATCTGCGGCTCGACCGGCAATACCAGCGCGAGTGCCGCCGCCTACGCCGCGCGCGCCGGGCTCGGCTGCGCGGTCCTGGTGCCCCGCGGCAACATCGCGCTCGGCAAGCTGGCCCAGGCGCTGGTCCACGGCGCGAAGCTGCTGCAGGTCGACGGCAATTTTGACGACTGCCTGGAGTTGGTGCGCAAGCTAGCCGCCGACTATCCGGTCGTGCTGGTCAACTCGGTGAACACCGATCGCCTGCAGGGCCAGAAGACCGCCGCGTTCGAGATCGTGGACGAGCTTGGCGACGCCCCGGACGTGCACTGCCTGCCGGTCGGCAACGCCGGCAACATCGCCGCGTACTGGCTGGGCTACCAGGAGTACCTGGCCAGCGGGCCGTCGACCAGGGCGCCCCGGATGCTCGGCTACCAGGCCAGCGGGGCCGCCCCGATCGTCATCGGGCGGCCGGTCCTCAATCCGGCCACGGTCGCCACCGCGATCAGGGTCGGCAATCCGGCCTCCTGGCGGCTCGCCGAGGCCGCGCGGGATGAGTCCGGGGGCCTGATCGACGCCGTGACCGACGAGCAGATCCTGGCCGCCTACCGGCTGCTGGCCCGCGACGAGGGCGTGTTCGGCGAGCCCGCCTCCGCGGCCGGCATCGCGGGCCTGCTGCAGGCCCGGGAGAACGGCCAGGTAGCCGCAGGGTCCGTGGTCGTCTGCACGATCACCGGCAACGGCCTCAAGGATCCCGATACCGCCGTTTCCGGGTCACCCGCTCCGACGGTCGTCCCGGTCGATGCCGCCGCCGCGGCCAGCGCACTGCGCCTGATATGACACTGCGCCTGATATGACACTGGGCCTGATATGACACTGGGCCTGATATGACACTGGGCCTGACATGACACTGGGCCTGACATGACACTGGGCCTGACATGACACTGGGCCTGACATGAGCTGGCCGACAGGCTCGGTCACGGTCCGGGCCCCGGCTACCAGCGCTAACCTGGGCCCTGGCTTCGACTCGTTCGGCCTGGCGCTCAGCCTGCATGACGTCTTGACGGCACGAGTGACGCCGGACCGGGTCGCCATCGAGGTGACCGGTCCGGGAGCGGCGACCGCGGGCGCCGGCGAGCAGCACCTGGTGATCCGGGCCATGCGGACGGCCTTCGCCGCGATCGGCAGCCAGCCGCCCGGCATCGCGCTGTCCTGCGTGAACGCGATTCCGCAGGGTTACGGCCTAGGCTCCTCGGCCGGCGCCATCGTCGCCGGGATACTGGCCGCCCGGGCGCTGGCGGGTGCGGCCGGGATGGCTGCGCTCCCCGATGACGCCGTGCTCCGCGTGGCCACGCGCCTGGAGGGGCACCCGGACAATGTGGCGGCGTGCCTGGCCGGCGGCCTGACGATCGCCTGGGATCGTGGTGCGGGCACCCGGTTCGCCCGGCTGACGCCGCTGCCGCAGATCGCGCCGGTGCTCTGCGTGCCCGCGAACCCGCTCGCCACCGTCACGGCACGCAGGGTGCTGCCGCCGGAGATTCCGCACTCGGCCGCCGCGGCGAACTCAGCCAGGGCCGCGCTGCTGGTCACCGCGCTCACCAGCCAGCCCGACCTGCTCATGGACGGCACCGAGGATTTCCTGCACCAGCGTTACCGCGCGGCCGCGATGCCGGCCACCGCGACCCTGATCGGCCGCCTGCGCGCCGCGGGCATACCCGCGGTCGTCTCCGGGGCGGGCCCGGCGGTTCTCGCATTCACCCTCGATGGCACCGGACCGACCGCCGACGACGTGACGGCGGTCGCCGACGCCGACGCCTGGCAGGTGCTCGCGCTCCGCGTCGACACCTCCGGTGCGACCATCCAGGCCGGCTAGCCAACCGAGAATGCGCGGTTCGTTTCATGATCACCTGGATCTGCCAGTCACTGGAGGCTGTTGCGTTACTGGCGGGGCTGGCGGGGCTGGCGGGGCTGGCGGGGCTAGCGGGGCTAGCGGGGCTGGCGGGCGGCGGTGCGGCCAGGGTCGGCGGTTTCCCGCCCGCCGGGGCGCCGCCCGGGACTTGCGGTCGCACCCGGGCATGGCTGAGGGCTGGGCCGGAACGGGGTCTCCGGTGATCACCACCGTTTTTCAGCGGTATGTGCGAAAAAACGGTGGTGATCAAGAAACCCAGCCGATTCGCCCCGGCCGCCGGCCCCCGGCCCCCGGCCCCCGGCCGCCGACCGCCGGCCGCCGCAGCCAGCCGCCGACCGCCGGCCGCCGCGGCCAGCCGCCGCAGCCAGCCAGCCAGCCAGCCAGGCCAAGGCGATCACGAGCTCTGCGACAGCCTCACTGTGACTGGCAGATCCAGGTGATCATGAAATCGCTATCGGGGAATAGCTGCAGCGGGTTATCGCAAATGCTAGCGTAAGTAATTAAACGGACATAAGATAATGCAAATTGAGTAATGCAAATTGCTCTTGGCAATGACTAAGCCCGATCCGCGTGAAGACCAGTGTTGCGTCCTTGTGTTCTTACTGTTGCGTAACGCGACGTCAATGTTCCCGGAACACATCTGGATGGCTGTGACCCGGCGGCCGGTTTGCCAGATTCAAGGGATATCTCACCCCCATCTTGTCTATCTTGGCCAATATGGATTGATCGTTGGGCTCCGCGTGACTGTTTCTCCCGTGGCTGCGGGCCGCTGCCGGAGGCGGCGGTGCGCTCCTGCTCGCCGGGCGATCCAGTTCGCGTCATCCGTTCCGACTTTGGGGGAGATTTGCCATGCCCTTCATGAGAGGCGCAATGGCCGCCCGCCCAGCGCGTACCCGGCCGGTACGGCTGACGCTGTTCGGCCTGCTGATTTTGCCCGTTGTCTCGCTAGTGGCGCTGTGGGGCGTCGCCGCGGGCAGCACGCTCGGCAGCGCCGTCACCGAGCATGTTTACAACACGGTTACCACGAAGATCGGCACCCCCACCCAGACTCTGACGGCCGACCTGACGCAAGAGCAGGCGCAGACCTACATCTGGCTGAGCACCGGCGGCAGATCCCCGGTCGCACCGCTGGATGCCGCCCGGCGGCGCACGGAGATCGTGGTCCCGGAGGCCCGGAGCGCGCTGGAGGCAATCCAGGGCAAGCTACCCCCGGCGGGCGTGCATCCCCTGGCCGTGTTGTTCGCGCAACTGGGCCAGCTCGGCAACATCCGGAGCGCCATCGATTCCGGGAGCATGACCCCATCGACGGCGTTCCAGGCCTACAGCAACGTCATCGATTCCGAATTCCAGTTCTTTTTTCGCGCGCTCCGGGTCCAGGACGCCTCCCTCTATCAGCAGACGATCGGGACCACGGACGCCTCTCGCGCGCTGGTGCAGGCCGGACGAGAGATGGTCCTGGTCGGCGGGGCACTGGCCGCGCGCGGTCAGATGAGCACGGCCAGCCGTCAGCTGTTCGCGAACAGCGTGACTAGCCAGCGCCTCCTGATGGGTGACGCGCAGGTGCTGCTCGACTCCAGCGTCCGTGCCCAGTACGTGCGGGCCTATAGCTTGCCGGCCTCTCAGCGGTTCGTGGCGATGGAGGACCTGATCGCACAGAGCGTCGGCCGCAGCGGGCCGATCCCGGTGAATCCCGCGACCTGGGAGTCGGCCTCGGCAGCGTTCCTGGCCGCCACGCAGAAGGCAGAGACCCAGAACACCGTCTTCCTGGACAACCTGTCTAACCGGCTCAGCAGCAAGCTCGTGACCCAGGCCGTCCTCGCGGGCGGCCTCGGCCTGGTCGCGGTCTTGGCGTCGGTCTTCCTGATGCTGTGGTTCGGCCGCCGGCTCGCTGGCGAGCTCACCGGCCTGCACCACAATGCCCGGAGCATGGCCGAGGACCGGCTGCCCAGCGTCGTCGAGCGGCTCCGCCGCGGCGACGATGTGGACGTGGCCGCGGAGTCGCCGCCGCCCTCGCCGGGCAAGATCACCGAGATCGTCAAGGTGGCGGAGGCGTTCTCCACAGTGCAGCGAACGGCGGTCGAGGCCGCCGTCGGCCAGGCCAACCTGCGCAAGGGCGTCAACCAGGTCTTCCTCAACCTCTCCCTGCGCAACCAGTCGCTGCTGCACCGCCAGCTGGGCATGCTCGACACGATGGAGCGGGCCGCCAGCGATCCCGCGGCGCTGGCCGATCTTTTCCGCCTGGACCACCTCACCACCCGCATGCGCCGGCATGCCGAGGGCCTGATCATCTTGTCCGGGGCGACCCCCGGCCGCGGCTGGCGCGATCCCGTGGCCGCCGTCGACGTGCTGCGCGCCGCTATCGCCGAGGTCGAGGACTACGTCCGGGTCGACGTGATCAGCGAGTCCCGCGACGCGGTCGTCGGCGCCGCGGTGAACGACGTGATTCACCTGATCGCCGAGCTGGTCGAGAACGCCACCGCGTTCTCCCCGCCGAACACCCAGGTCGAGATCAAGGCCGAGGGCGTCGGCAATGGCTTCGCCGTGGAGATCGAGGATCGCGGGCTGGGCCTGTCCGCCGGGGAGATGGCGGAGATCAACGAGCGGCTGGCCAGGCCGCCGGAGTTCGACCTGGCCAACAGCGATCAGCTCGGCCTGTTCGTGGTCGGCCAGCTGGCCGCCCGGCACGGGATCAAGGTCGCCCTGCGCGACTCGCCCTATGGCGGGACTCGGGCCATCGTGCTGCTGCCGCGCAGCATTATCGTGCGGGAAGGGGAGAAGGGCGAGCAGGCCGAGCTGGGCAGCGGCGGTCCGCCAGCGGCCGTGGACTCGCCGGCCGGCCCGGCGCCCGCGCAGGCCACGGCCGTCGTGAATCGGCAGCGTGCGGCGGTCTTCAGCCTCACGGGACGCCACCGGCTGGAATCGTCGCCAGAAGACGAGGCCGCCCCCGAGTTCGCGCAGACGGCGCCTCAGGCCAGGGCGGCGCGCCGGAGCCGGGCGACTGGCGACTCGTGGCAGGAGCCGCCGTGGGAGCAGGCGCCGTGGGAGCAGAACGCCCTGCAGGCGGACCCTCTGCAGGCGGACCTCCCGCAGGCGGACCTCCCGCAGGCGGACCCCCTGCAGGAGAACAGCTGGCAGGAGAGCCCTTCGCAAGAGGACACCTGGGAGCAGGTGCCCCGCCAGCGGGACACTGCGCCCAGGATCACTGCGCCGGACTCGCGGCCCGAGGGGACCTCGGCACGGAAGATCGAGGGCCAGGTGGGCGCCGACCAGGCGGTGATCGGGACGCACCTGGGGCTGCCCGTCCGCGTTCGCCAGGCCAGCCTCGCCCCGCAGCTCCGGGCCAACCCGAGACCTGACTCGCCGGCCTCCTCGGCCGTGGGCGGCCCGGCCGCACGTTCTCCTGAGCAGGCGCGCAACCTGATGGCGGCCCTGCAGAAGGGCTGGGAGCACGGGCGCACCGACGACCTGGATAACCCGATGGGCAATCCCGGTGACTGGCCCGGTGATACCCCCAGCATTGATTCCCCAGGCCAGGGGACGGACTCTAGCGACGGCGAGGCCGGGTAATGGCGGAGGCGAACACCGTGAGCCAGCTGAGCTGGCTACTGGACAATCTCGTGACCCGCGTAGATCCTGTCCACCAGGCGCTCGTCCTGTCCAGGGATGGCCTGGTCGTCGCGGCGTCGAAGGATCTGAGCCGTGCGGACGGCGAGCATCTCGCGGCCCTGACCGCTGGGGTGCAGAGCTTGGCCCGCGGGGCTGGCCGGCATTTTCAGGGCGGCGAGGTCCGGCAGACCATCATCGAGATGGAGGCCGCGTTCCTGTTCATCACGGCGGCCGGGGAAGGCACCTGCCTGGCGGTGCTGGCCTCCGGACAGGCCAACGTTGCTCTCGTCGCCTACGAGATGGCCATGTTGATCAGGCGAATGGGCAAGTACCTGGCCGCTCCGCCCAGATTTCCCGACCGCGAACCAGCCGCGGGGTGACCGGCCATGATCGCCCCGAGAGATAGCTGGCTCGACCGGGCCGCGGGACCGATTGTCCGGCCCTATGCCATGACCAAGGGCCGGACCCTGCCCAGTGAAGGTACGTCCTTCGGCCTGATCGACGTCGTGGTGGCCGCTGACCTGCGACCGCCTGAAGGCTTCCGGCTCAGCCCCGAGCACCGGCAGATCCTGAGCGTGACCCGGCACCCCGTGACCGTCGTGGACCTCGCGTCAGACATCGAGCTCCCGGTGGGGGTGGTCCGCGTGCTCCTCAGCGACCTGGCCGATCACGGGATGCTCCAGGTCCTCCCCGCCCGGCGCGGACCGGTCACCGATACACGCCTGCTAAGGGATGTACTGCATGGACTCCAGGCACTCTGACCAGGCCGCCGATCGCGGCGGCATGCCGGTCACCACGAAGATCCTCATTGCCGGGGGATTCGGGGTGGGCAAGACGACGCTGGTCGCGACGATCAGCGAGATCCGGCCGCTGCGCACCGAGGAAGAACTCAGCGACCGGAGTATCGGCGTCGACGACACGGCCGGCGTGGAGCGCAAGACGACGACCACGGTCGCCATGGACTTCGGCCGGATCAGCTTCCGGTCTGATCTGGTCCTCTACCTGTTCGGGACGCCGGGCCAGGAGCGCTTCTGGTTCATGTGGGACGAGCTGTCCTACGGTGCGCTCGGTGCCGTGATCCTGGCCGACACGCGGCGCCTGGCCGACTGCTTCGCGTCCATTGACTACTTCGAGCGGCACCAGACCCCGTTCGTGGTCGCGGTCAACTGCTTCGACGGGGCTCCGCAGTACCAGACTGAGGATATCCGGATCGCCCTTGCCCTCGATCCCGGCGCGCCCGTGATCCTGTGTGACGCGCGGCAGCGAGACTCCGTGAAGCGGGTGCTCATGACCCTGGTCAAGCACGTGCTCGACCAGGCCACGACCGATGAAGAGCAGCAGGCGACGGCCCTGCCGGCGCGCTTACCAGGAGCCGCTAACCGGCACCCGGGACCCGGCTCAGACAGCAGTCAGCGCACAGGCCGCCGCCGGGCAGCCGGTAGAACAGGCAGCAGGACCGGCGCCGGAACCCCAGCCGGGCGCCAGTGATGTCGAGCTGGCCGGTGCCTCGCAGCTGGCCCATGTCCAGCAGCGCGCTGGCGACCACCGCGGCTTGGCTACGCAGTTCCGGGTGCGCCGAGACCAGCACGCCGAGCGCGCCGGCCATGGCGGAGGCGGCGTTGCCCCACAGCAGGCCGGACGCGAGCAGGCCGCGTAGCGAGCGAGCCAGCGGCTCCAGGTGCGCCTGAACGACCTCCCGGTAACACAGCTCGGCCAGCTGCGCCGGATCGTCCGCCAGCCAGCCGCGCGGCTCGGCGAGAGCCAGCCTGGCCGGGCCGCTGCCGTCGGCCTCGCGGATCTGGAGGCTGGCCAGGTCGGGCACTACGGAGTCGAGCAGGCCGCAGCCGAGCGCCGGGGACCAGAGCCTGGCCGCGTAGCCGAGCTGCTGGATCGAGGCGGCCACGCGCGGCTCCGCATCGGCGAGCTGACCGCCGCCCCGGGCGGGGAGCGGATCTGATCCCGGCCGGTAGCGGTCGGCGGCCGGCCGCCAGCCCGCCGCGGTGGCGTCCGCGCCGAGGGCAAAGAACGGGCCGATGGCCGCCGCGGTGGCCATCGCATGACGGACGCGCAGCGGGCTTGCCGGACGGGCCGGCGTGGCTGGCTCAGGCGGGCCGTCGCGGCTCAGCATCGCCCCATTGTCGTGGACTTGCGATGAACGATGGCCGGACGGGGTAGCCGCTGGCGGATGTCTTCCGCCGACGGCGGGCGGCCCGCGGCTGATCGCGCGTGATCGATGGGGATGTAGGAAGGTTCGGCGCGCTCAGGATCGGCGGTAGCCGGCGGCGGCCTCGATGACGGCGCCGGTGACCAGGAGCAGTTCCTCGCTGCCGGGCGGGCCGATCAGCTGCAGGCTGGCCGGGAGCCGGTGCGCGGCGGGGACCGGGAGGGCCAGCGCGGGCAGCCCGGCCAGGTTGATGGGGGCCGCGCAGCGGGTGTGCGGGCCCTTCCCGCCGCCGGCGACCGGCGGCGGGAAGGTGGGGGCGGACGGCATGACCAGCAGCTCCGCGGCGCGGAAGAGCCGGTCGAAGGCGGCCTGCCAGGAGCGCTGGAATTCCCGCGCGTAGCCGGCCTGCTCGGCGGTGACCTCGGCGGCGTCGGCCAGCCGCTGGCGTACCTGGGTGCCGAGCTGCGCGCGGCTGTCCGGATCGGCCATCAGGAAGCCGTCGCAGGCGGTGACTTCCAGGTCCATAAGCGCGTAGGTGGCGCTCAGCGCGTCTTGCCACCCGGCTAGCTCCAGCTCGGCGACGCCGATCTCGCTGCGCGCCAGGGCCTCGTCGACCGCCGCGTCGATGACCGGGTCCGTGCTTACGCCGGCCGGCCGTAGCCGCCCGATGCTGGCCGCTGGCCGGGCGGCTGCCGCGAACCCCGGCTCGAGCAGCGTCATGCCCGTCACCAGGCCGGCCACGTCGGCCGCCATCGGGCCGACGGTGTCCAGGCTCGGGGCCAGCGGCCACACCCCGTCCAGGCTGACGCGGCCGTGGGTGGTCTTCAGTCCCGCGATGCCGCAGTAGGCCGCCGGCACCCGGATCGACCCTCCGGTGTCTGAGCCGTAGGCCACCTCGGCGTCGCCGTCCGCCACCGCGACCGCCGACCCGCTCGACGACCCGCCCGGCAGCAACGCGGCATCCAGCGGGTTCACCGGCGTGCCGAAGTGCTCGTTCAGCCCGGAGGCGCCGTAGGCCAGCTCGTTGAGGTTCGCCTTGCCGACGATGACCGCGCCTGCCGCCCGGGCACCCGCCAGGCAGGCCGCGTCCGCGGCCGCGGGCCCGGCCCGATCGGCAACGGCCCGGCTCCCGGCGGTGGTCGGTATCCCCTGGACATCGATGAGATCCTTAACCGCCAGCCGCAGGCCGCTGCTGCCGCTGCCGCCGTCGAGCCGCGTGATGAAGGTCGCCATGCTCTCAAGGTAACGGTTTCGCGACGAGGGCAGACAGCAGCTCAGCCCTCGGTGCGAAGGGCTGCCAGGTGCGGATCGTCTCGCCAGGCGGGCATGGCGGCCAGGTGGATCTGGCCGCGGCTGCGGCGAGAGCATCGGGGTATCGTTGCTAAGTTCCGGTCATGGACCAACGGGGGTGGCGGCGACCGCGGGGGTGGCGCGCCGTGGCCGCGGCCGCGGCCGTCGGCGTGGTGATCGCCGCCGTCATCGTCACGGTGTCCGTGACCAGCCGGGCCGCCCCGATCAGCGCGCGGAACCTGATGATCAGCGTGCTGGACGGGCCGCGGGACAACCAGCGCGTCCGGCTTGACGCGACGTTCTTCACTCCGGCGGGTGCCGGCCGGGTGCCGGCCGTCCTGCTGGCGCACGGCTTCGGCGGGACCAAGAACTCGGTCCGTGCGCAGGCCGAGCAGCTCACTAGAGCCGGGTTCGCCGTCCTCACCTGGTCCGCCCGGGGCTTCGGCCGGTCGACGGGCCAGATCGCGCTCGATTCGCCCGACTACGAGGTCAAGGATGTCGAGCAGCTGGTGAGCTGGCTGGCCCGCCAGCCGCGGGTGCGTCTCGATCATCCCGGCGACCCGCGGGTTGGCATCGCGGGCGCCTCCTACGGCGGCGCGATCGCGCTGCTGGCCGCCGCCTACGACCACCGGATCGACGCCATCGTCCCGCAGATCACCTGGAACAACCTCGCGACGGCGCTGTTCCCGAACGCGGCCGGCGGCGGCCCCGCCGGCGGAGTTTTCAAAAGGCAGTGGGCCGGCCTGCTGTTCGCTCAGGGTTCCGTCGGCCTGGGCGGCTCGCTGGCCGGCCAGATCGCGGGCGCGAGCGGGGGGGCTAGCGGGGCTGCCAGCAGCGCGGCCGGGGCGTGCGGCCGCTTCCTGCCGCAGATCTGCGCCATCTACCAGCGCGCCGCGACGCTCGGCCGGGCGACGCCCCAGGCCGTTGCCACCCTGCTGCGCTCCAGTCCGGCCAGCGTGCAGAACCGGCTTGACGTGCCCACCCTGCTCATCCAGGGCGAGCACGACTCGCTGTTCGGGCTGGACCAGGCCAACGCCAACTACCAGGCGATCCGCCGCAACGGCGGGCCGGCCGACATGGTCTGGTTCGCCGGCGGCCACGACGGCGGCAATCAGGAAACAGGCCGCATTGACGCACTAACCGCCGCTTGGTTCCAACGATGGCTCAAGCCGCGGCAGCCCCCCTGGCGGCCGGGGCACTCCGGCGCGCAGGTCGCGACCGGCCAGTCGGGATTCGCGGTTAGCCGCAATCTCGGCTTTGACGCGAGCACCGAACAGGCACAGCTCGGGGTGGCCACGGCGGCGCGGTACCCCGGCCTGGGGGGCACCGCGCGCAGGGTCGTCCGGCTCGCGGGGCCGCCGCAGGCCGTGGTCAACCCGCCCGGCGGTGCGCCGCCATCCTTCTCGTCTTTTCCGGGCCTGTCCGCGGGCGGCGGGCTCACCTTCGACATGCCGGGTCAGAGCGCCGCCTTCACCTCGGCGCCACTGGACCATCCGCTGCAGGTCACCGGCGCGCCGACGGTCCGCATCTCCGTGAGCGGGCCGCCCCGGGCCACGCTGTTCGCCGAGCTCTACGACGTGGATCAGGCCGGCAACGCCACGCTGCCGTTCCAGCTCGCCGCGCCGCTGCGCGTCACCGGTCCGCCAGCGGACGTGACCATCGCACTGCCGGCCATGGACTATCAGTTCGCCGCCGGCCACCGGCTCCGCCTGGTCCTGACGACCACCGACTTCGGCTACGCCACCGCACCCGACCCGGCCACCTACCGGGTTAGCCTGGCCGGACCCGGCGTGAGCCTGCCCGCTGATCCCGCGCTGGCGGTCTCCAGCGGCGGGCTGCCGTGGTGGACCTGGGGCGCGCCGCTGCTGGCCGCACTGGCGGCGGCCCTGCTCCTGGTGACCGGCCGCCGTGAGCGGCGCCGTCGTCGCCGGCGCGACGAGCTGCAGCCCGAACTGGCCGACGTCCCGCTGGACATCTCCGGGCTGACCAAGCGATTCAAGGACGGGCAGCTAGCCATCGACGGGCTGTCGCTGCGGGTGGAGCGGCAGCAGATTCTCGGCCTGCTCGGCCCGAACGGGGCCGGCAAGACGACGACGCTGCGCGCCCTGATGGGACTCATTCACCCGGACGCGGGCGCCATCACGATCTTCGGCCAGCAGGTGCATGCCGGGTCGGCCGCCCTGTCCCGCCTCGGCGCGTTCGTGGAAGGCCCCGGTTTCCTGCCGCATCTGTCCGGCCGGGCCAACCTGGAGATGTACTGGCGGTCCACCGGCCGCCCGGCCGACGGGTCGCACCTGCCGGATGTCCTGGCGATAGCCGGGCTGGGGTCGGCCATCGACCGGCCCGTGCGCACCTACTCGCGAGGCATGAGCCAGCGGCTGGCGATCGCCCAGGCCATGCTCGGCCTGCCTGACCTGCTCGTGCTCGACGAGCCGATGAACGGCCTCGACCCGCCGCAGATCCGCCAGATGCGAGATGTGCTGACCCAGTACGCCGCCGCGGGCCGGACCGTGATCCTGTCCAGCCACATGCTGGCCGAGGTCGAGCTGACCTGCACCGATGTTGTCATTATGCATCTCGGTCGGCGGATCGCCGCCGGGCCGGTCGGCGAGATCGCCGGGGACGGCGGCGCGGTCGTGATCGGCACGCCAGACCCTGACCGGGCGCGGGCCGTGCTGGCCGGGCTGGATGGCATAGCGGGCGTGGAACCGCACCAGGAGGGCGTCTTGCTGCAGCTGGGTGACGTGCCGGCCTCGGCGGCGGTCGCGGCGCTCGTCGGGGCCGGCGTGGCCGTGGACCGGGTCATGCCGCATCGTCGGCTGGAGGACGCGTTCCTCGCCCTGATCGCCGGTCGCGCCGACGGCGTTGCTGGAGCTAGCGGCGCGGCAGACGGGGGGGCGGCGAACGGAGGCACCTCAAACGGGGGCGCGGCCAACGGCGCGACTGCTCCGGACGGTGGCGAGGCGGACCTGGCGCCGTCCGAGCCGGAGCGGACCCGGTGACCGCCCGAGCCGAACCGGGCCGCGGGCCTGGTGCGCCGACGCCGGACCTGACCGGCGCGCCCGGCTACCGCGCGCGCCGGACCCTGCCCCTGGCCGTCGAGGCGGCCAGGCAGCTCCGGCGGCGGCGCACCCTGGTTTCGTTTGTCATCTTGACCCTGCTGCCCTGGATACTGGTGGGCGCTTTCGAGGTCAGCGGCCCGTCCTCGTCGGCCGGCGCTCCCGGCCTGGTGGCGCAGGCGACCCAGGGCGGCCTGAACTTCACCGCCTTCACGTTCTTCGTCTCTGCCGGCTTCCTCCTGGTGGTGGCCGTGGCGCTGTTCTGCGGCGACACGGTCGCCACGGAGGCGAGCTGGTCGTCGCTGCGGTACCTGCTCGCCGCGCCGGTACCGCGGGCGCGGCTGCTGCGCCAGAAGCTCATCGTGGCGCTCGCGTACTCGGCCGGCGCCATCACCTACCTGACGCTGATGTCCCTGCTGGCCGGCTCGGTGGCGTTCGGCTGGCATGTGCTGCGGCTGCCGGGCACCGGGGTCGAGCTGTCCACCGGGCCCGCGCTCGGACGGATGGCCATCGTGCTCGGCTTTGTGCTGATCAGCGAGCTGGTTGTGGCCGCGCTGGCCTTCCTGCTCTCCGTGCTGACCGACTCGCCCCTCGGCGCGGTCGGCGGGGCCGTCGGCCTGGTCATCGTCAGCAACATCCTCGATGCCGTCACCGCCCTGGGCTCCTGGCGGGAGCTGCTGCCGACGCACTGGCAGTTCGCCTGGCTGGACGTGCTCCAGTCGCAGATCTCCTGGGCCGACATGATCCAGGGCTCGGCCATCTCAGTGTCCTACGCCCTGGTCCTTTTCGCCCTCGCGTTCCGCCGGTTCCGGTCCAAGGACATCGTCTCCTGACCGGCCTCCGTACGGTCATGACTGGGCTGGTGCGCGTCAGGTCGGGGGCATCATCCGCCGCAGCACGTCATCGCGCAGCCAGCCGACATTGACCCCCGCGGCCGTCAGGGCGGTGACCGCCGGATCGTCTGGCTGATCAATGGTTCCGAGCAGCAGGTGTCCCGATGAGACGCCCCGGTGGTCGAGCTTGAGCGCCCTGTGCAATCCAGCCTCCAGCGCCCGCCTGGCGTCTGCCGTCATTCGCATGCCGTCGGTGATCCCGCGCCACTGCCTGCCGCGCTGCCCGGTCTCTGGCGGGCTGGCCTCTCCCTGCGGAAGGTGCGAGCGCAGGTCGGCTGCGTCGGCTCCGGCAGCTGCCAGTGCGTCGGCGGCGACGCCCGGCTCCTCCAGCAGGCCGAGCAGCAGATGCTCACTGCTGATGTCGGGCTGGCCCGCGCGGGTGGCCTCGTCCCTGGCGCGCTCGACGGCGCCCCGCGCGTCCGGACGAAATCGCTCGAACATCGGGCTGTCTCCTCTCACCTGCGGGCGGCGACCTGCCATGACCCATCATGTCGCGGGCTGGCCGTCGAGGGTCTGTTTGCCGTCAACCGCCGGCCGCCACGTCCGGCGGGTCAGCAGGGGTCAGCAGGGTCAGCGGGGGTCAGCGGGGCTATCGTGGGGCTGTGCCGGCATCGCTGGAGGTCAGCGCCCAGGTGCGCGTTCGAGCCACGCCCGAGCGGGTGTGGCAGGTCGCCATGAACTGGTCCCGCCAGGGTGAGTGGATACCCGCCACCGACGTGAGCGGAGGCACCGGGATCGGTGCGCAGGTGGTCGCCCGGACGGCTCTTGGCCGGGTCGGCTTCACCGACACGATGGTCATCACCGAGTGGGATCCGCCGCGGCGCTGCGTGGTCCGGCATACCGGGCGGGTGGTCCGCGGCAGCGGGATCTTCGAGGTGCTGCGCCGGGGTGAGCTCAGCGAGTTCCGCTGGACGGAACTGGTGGAGCTACCGGTGCCCGCGGCGGCGCAGCCTGTCGCGATGCTGCTCGGCAGGTGGACCGTGGTCCCGGCGACGCGCCTGGCCCTGGACTATGCGCTGCGCCGCTTCGCCCGGCTGGTGTGAGAGGCCTGATCTGCGCACCGCCGGCGGTCGCCGATCCGCGTTATGCCGCGACCGCCATCCGCGCCGTCACGTCGTCGCGCAGGTGGCCGACATCGATCCCGGCGTCCGTGAGCACGGCGGCCGCCGGGCAGGTCGGCTGGCCAAGGACCCCGAGCAGCAGATGCCCCGAGGAGATGTGCCGGTGGCCCAGCCGGACCGCCGAGCGCAGCGCCAGTTCCAGCGCGCGCTTGCCGTCCCCCGTCATCCGCTTGCCGTCGGTGACCCCGTGCCGGCCGCGCCGCTGCGCCCGGACTCGATCCAGGGAGCCCGGGCCGAACGCGGCATCGGAGGCCCGCCGCACCGCATCCAGGTCGATGCCGATCGAGGCGAGCGCCCCGGCGTCCAGAGGCGGCGGGCCGTCGGTCTCGCCGCGGGAGATGCGCGAGATGCGCGAGATGCGCGAGCGCAGGTCGGCCGCGTCCGTCCCGGCCGCCGCCAGCGCGTCAGCGGCGACGCCCGGCCCGTTCAGCAGGGCGAGCAGCAGGTGCTCGACGCCGATCGGCTGCCCTCCCATGCTGCTGGCCTCGTCCTTGGCCCGCACGACGGCGTCTCGCGCGTCCTGATCAAATCGCTCGAACATCAGTCTGTCTCCTCGTTTCGCCGGTCTTATACGACTGGGCGGCGTGAGTGCTTCTTGTGCACGGCCTGCTTGCTGACGCCGAGGAAGAAGGCGATCTCCTGCCATGACCAGCCGTGCGCCCGCGCGTTGCCCACCTGCAGGGCCTCCAGCCGCTCGGCGAGTTCACGCAGCGCGCGGGCGGCGCTCAGCCCCTCGGCGGGATCACTGCCGCTGGCGGCCTCGGCCAAGATAGTCTCGTTACCCATGCCGTCAATATAAGTTGACGATACTCAACCTGTCAACCTTTGTTGACGCACGTAAGCTGGACTGCGTGCCGCTGGAATCTATGGGCTTCACCGAGAACGACGAGCGCCGGGCGCTGCGGTCCGCGGTCGCGGACCTGGGCCGCCGGTACGGCTACGCCTACTTCATCGAGCAGGCCCGCAGCGGCGGCCGGCTCACCGAGCTGTGGCGGGAGGCCGGCAAGCTGGGTTTCCTCGGCGTCAACCTGCCCGAGCGCTACGGCGGCGGCGGTGCCGGGCTGTACGAGCTGTCGGTGGTCCTGGAGGAACTGGCGGCCGCGGGCTGCGGCCTGCTGATGATGGTCGTCTCGCCGGCGATCTGCGGCACCATCATCGCTAGATTCGGCACGCAGGCGCAGCAGGAACAGTGGCTGCCCAGGCTGGCCAGCGGGTCGGCCATCATGGCTTTCGGCATCACCGAGCCGGACGCGGGCTCGAACTCGCACCGGCTCAAGACGGTCGCCCGGCGCGAGGGCGACGAGTGGGTGCTGTCCGGCCGGAAGATCTACATCTCCGGAGTGGACGAGGCGGACGCAGTCATGATCGTCGGGCGCACCGCTGACGCCCGGACCGGCAGGCTGCGGCCCGCGCTGTTCGTGGTGCCGACCGACGCGCCCGGCTTCACGTTCCAGCCCATTGAGATGGAACTGGTGACGCCCGAGCGGCAGTTCCTGCTGTTCCTCGACGATGTCCGGCTGCCGGCCGGCGCGCTGATCGGGGAGCCCGACGCGGCGCTGATGCAGCTGTTCGCCGGGCTGAACCCGGAGCGGATCATGGCGTCCGCGATGGCCGTCGGCATCGGCCGGTACGCGCTCGACAAGGCCGTGAGCTACGTGCGCGAGCGCACGGTGTGGGAGGTCCCGATCGGCGCGCACCAGGGCATCGCCCACCCGCTGGCCCAGATCAAGATCGAGCTGGAGCTGGCCAGGCTGATGATGCAGAAAGCGGCAGCTCTGCAGGACGCCGGTGACGGCAAGGGCGCCGGCGAGGCGGCCAACATGGCCAAGTACGCGGCGGCCGAGGCCAGCGTGCGCGCCGTCGACCAGGCGGTGCAGTCACTGGGCGGCAACGGCCTGACCAAGGAGTACGGCGTAGCGTCGCTGCTGGCCGTAGCGCGGACCACGCGCATCGCGCCGGTCAGCCGCGAGATGAT
>Ga0066790_10000210_pt1 | contig 20079 bp, 16 predicted proteins | sample OrgsoiDNA2013050_FD_70963 | JGI IMG/M metagenome (GOLD analysis project Ga0066790, IMG submission 70963) | Permafrost soil microbial communities from the Arctic, to analyse light accelerated degradation of dissolved organic matter (DOM) -... | ecosystem: Environmental > Terrestrial > Soil >...
CGATCTGATATCCCGCGACGACGGAACCGACGTCCAGCCGACCGTCTCCCTGTGGCACTGGCAATTCTCCGCGCTCGATGGACTCGCCGGCCGCTCCGGCAGCGGCGACCCGATGTGCAGATTATTCCCCGAGACCGGTCAGACGCCCGAAATCAATCGATACACCGAGATTGTCTGCCGGGCCGCGGCGTCCCATGAATAGGGGCCGGCGGCGGCCGCACGACCTGCAGCCGCCAGCCGCTCACGGGCGCCCGGGTCGGCCACCAGCCTCGCCAAGGCGGTATGAAGCGCCCCGGGGTCATCGGGCGCCACCAGCTCCGCCGCGCCAAGGTCGGCCACCTCCCCGAAGCCGCCGATGTCGCTGACGATCACCGGACGCCCGAAGGCCAGCACGGTCGAGAGCACGCCGGACTGGTCGAAGCGCTCGGTCCGCTTGTAGGGGAGCGTTACGACATCGGCACGGCGGAAGAACGCCGGCAGCTCGGCGTCGGAGATGAAACGCGGGACAAAGCGGACGTTGGGCGGTGCCGCGGCTCGCAGCGACTCGATCTCCATTCGCGGCCGGCCGACGATCCAGAGCTCGGCCCCGGTGATCCCTCTCCACGCCTCGAGCAGCACGTCCACGCCCTTGTACGGTCGCAGCAACCCGAAGAACAGGACCACGGGCCCCTCGACTGAAGCCAGCTCGGGCGGCAGCGGGACCTCGTCGCGGATCCGGGTGAGATGCTCGAAGGCGCCGTGGTGGATCACGTGGACCTTGGCCGGATCGACTCCCGCGATCTCCACCAGCCGCGCCCGCCCGTACTCGGAGTGGACGACGACCGCCGGGACGGACTCGTACAGGCGCCGCTGTGCGCGCGCCTGGCCGGGGCGGGGCTCGCGCGGCAGCAGATCGTGCGCCGTCAACACGATCGGCCGCCGCGGCAGCAGATGCTGGTCGAGCGGTTGCACGGTGAGCCACTGGAAATGCACCACGTCGGCCCGGGCCGCCACGCGGCGGTAGCCGAGCATGTCGGGCACGTGCTCGGTCAGCTTGGCCAAGATCCGCAGCCTGGAACCCGGGCCGCCCACGGCGTGACGGTAGAACAGCTCCCGAACCGCATAGCCGTCGGGCGGCGGCACGGCTCCATAGGCGAACCGGCTTGTGATCAGCTCGACCTCCGCGCCGGCGCGGGCCAGCGCCGCGCACAGGGCATGGTCGTACGGAGGCGTGAACGCGGAGGGGTCGACCACCTGAACACGCATTCAGCTCGCTCCGGGCCCGTGCAGCGGGCGCCCCTCGAGCGCGGCCAGGCGACGCGCGGCGACGGCTGCCCTGGGACCACCGAGAGCCTGGACCCGGGCCCCGCGGTCGCGGCCGAGCCGCAGCACCGCCGGAGCCAGCGACAGCAGCGAAGGCTCTGGAGCGCTTCGCCCCGCCACGTCGCGTAGCACTCTCAGCGGATGCCGAGCCGCGACGCGGATCAGCGCCGACAGCCGCGATGCCACACCGTCGTCCTCACGGAAGTCGACCCGCAGTGACCGCAGGGCGCCGGCCGCGAGCGCACTCGGCCGCGCCGAGGCCTCCACCCGGGCGCCGTGCAGCGCGAGCGCGAGCTCCACCAGCGGGTCCCCCTCGGCTGGGAAGCGGTCGGCCACCAGGACCACGCGCGCCGGAGCGCTCACCTCCTCCGCCGGGCGATTCGACAGCGCGAATCCGGCCAGCTCGTCCCCGGCCAGCAGCGCGTCGAGCGCAAGGAAGCGGCCCCGCTCGATGCGCCCGACGGCTGCCGGAGGCGCACCGCGCGCCGCGGCGGCTCGGCCGCCCCCACCAATCCCGCCGCCCCCACCAGTCCCGCCACCGCCGCCGGCGGGTCCGCGGCGACTCCTGGCGCCACCGCGGCGCACCGTCCGCGACAGCGCGCGCGCCACCGCCGGCTCGGGTACGAATCCCGGATACCGCCGCGACAGCCAGGCGCGACCGGCCGCGTATCCCCGCCATTGACGGCGCAGCTCGCGCAGCGTCGCCCGGTAGCGATGCTCGACCCGTGCGCTGGGCGCCACCTGGAGCTCCCAGCCGGCCTCCTGCAGCCGCCAGCAGAAGTCGGTGTCCTCGGCCGCGCGCACGCCCTCGTAGAAGCCCCCCACCTGCGCGAACACCGAGCGCCGCACGAGCAGGTTGGCCGCCACGGCCCGCGGCCGGTAGGGATGGGCCACGTGGGCCTCCTGGCGCAGGAAGTTGCGGGCGACGCCGTAGCGCGCCGCCAGCGTGCGGCCTCCGGGCGCTGGGACGACCTCGCCGGCCAAAGCGCCCACCGACGCCGCCACCGGCTGCTCGAAATAGGCGTCGAGCAGGTTGGCCGGGGCAATCGTGTCGGCGTCGAGGAACAGGATCCATTCGTTGCGTGACCGCTCGGCGCCACTGTTCCGGGCGTGAGCAGGCGACTGCTCTGCGGTCGCCCTGACCACGAGCACTCCGTCCCGCGCTGGCACCACACCCGAGTTGTCGGCGATGATCAGCTCGTCGCCGGGCTCGAGCCTCAGCGCCAGGAGCGCTTCGGTCGCGGCGCGAGCGGCGGCGCGGTCGCCCGCGAACGGCATCACCACGCTGACTTCAGGCCGCGCCACGCGCCACCCCGCGCTCGATTAGCAGCCGGACCCTGCGGATCTCCTGCGGATGCGCGAAGCCGGTCACGAACAGGGCCAGCGGGATCAGTGCGAAGACCGCCACACGCCCCACGAAGCCGAGCAGACCCTGATCGGGGAGCAGCAGGTCGCCCACGGCCGCGAAGCCGGCCATCACCGCGGTGATCTGCACCAGACGCTGCCATTCGAACGCGACCCGGAACAGCTCGCGAGTGAGGAGGTGCATCACGACCAGCATCACCAGGTAGGCGCCGCAAAGCGAGAGGCCGGCCCCGACCAGGCCGAGCGGCGGGACGAGCGCCAGCAGCAGGATCACGTTCGTGGCCAACCCGGCAAACGCGGCCGGGAAGTTGCGCGTCGTCACCTTCGCCCTCCCGGCGATCACCAGGAACACCACGAACAGTCCGTACATCGCCCAGCCCAGGGCCACCCACGGCAGTGCCCGGTAGGCGCTGAGGAAATCCGGCGCGGCCAGCAGCCTTACGATCCAGCGGCCGAACAGCGCCAGGCCCGCCACCGCCCAGCCGCTGACCAGGACGTAGTAGGTGGTCACGAGCCCGTACAGCCGCGCTGCCTCGAGGTCGTCGCGCAGCGAGTAGGCGAGTGGCGGCCACGCGTACTGGAACGCGCGCACGATGAAGGCGACGGCGCCCGCGAGCTTGATCGCGATCGAGTAGACGCCGGCCTGCGCGGCGCTGCGGTGGTGAAAGATGTAGTAGCGGTCGACCAGGTTCAGGGCGAACACCGAGGCCTCCGCGGGCACCGTCGGCAACCCGAAGCGCAGCAGCGCAGGCAGCGACTCGCCCTTCTCCCTTCGGCGCAGCAGGCGCGCTCGCATCGTCCACCACAGGCCGAGGAGCACGACCGTGGTCGCGGCGTAGTTGCCGAGCAGCAGCCCGCGAGCCCCCATCCCGAGACCGACGACGAGCACCAGCGAGGTGGCAATCGTGAGACCGACGTTGATCAGCGATGCCGTGGCATAGGTGCGCGAGCGCTCGTCGACGCGCAGGAGGCCGTAGGCGAGCTCGAGGTTGGTGAACGACCACAGGCCGAGCACCGCGATCAGGAACGTGGGAACGTCACGATACCCGAGGACGAGCCGTGACAGCGGCACCGCCAGCGCCGCCAGTACGGCGGCCGCGATCGTGGTCGCGATCAGCAGGAAACCGGCGGCGCGGCGGACGAGGGCGTTTCGCCGCGCCGGATCCTCATCGGTGTAGTAGTAGCGGATGAACGCCTCGATGATCCCGAACCGGACCACGATGCTGACGAAGATGACCAGGTTGGCCAGCAGCTCCACCACGCCGTATCCCGAGGGACTCACATAGCGCGTGTAGACCGGCAGCAGCAGCACGGCGATGAACTTGGAGACCACGTCGGCCAGCTGGTAGGCCGCCAGCGACCTCACGAGGCGTGTCAGATAGCCCGTCACGGACCGGTAACGCTACGGATTGGGCGGTCAGTGCGAGAGGATGGTCCACAACCGGCGCGTCAGCTCCTGCGCGTCGACGCTGCCGGCCAGGCTCGATCCGAACCCGGGCAGCCCGAGGTCGATCACGATGCCCCGCCCAAACCGGTATCCGATGATGCTCGGGGTGGTGCTGCTGGCGCCGGCCGCGGAGAGGATCTGCTGGCCGGGCTGCGACAACCCCGTGAACGGCTGATAGGCGCCGAAACCCTGGAAGGCGCCGCTGGTGCCGGTGAAGATGCCCAGGCCATCCCGGATCACCAGGATCGAGTCGGTGCTGTGAGACGTGACCGGCCCCGGCTCGGCGCCGAGCACGTCGGCCTGGGTCGGCGCCGAGGGATCGGAAGCCTTCGTCCCCTGCACGACCACCGCTCGCCGCAGCGAATCGATGCCCAGCGACAGGACGCGGCCGCCCTTGGCGAGATAGCTCTTCAGCGGCGTCGCCAGCGACGGCGGCACCCATCGCTCGGCGCCGGCGAAGACCAGTGCGGAATGACCGAACATTCCCGGTCCGACGCCGTCGATCAGCCCGAGGTCCGTGGTGAGGTCGTAGGGGAGATGCGCTCGGTCGAGGTAGGCGAGGAACGCGGCCTCATCGATGAAGCCCGCGGGAAGTCCGGCCGCGAGCGGCCTGGCCAGGCTAACCGGACCCCCGGCCTCGAGCGCGTCGGGGATCCCATCGCCATCGTCGTCGGCCACGTTCTGCCCCTGCCATGTGAGCGCGGGCAGCACCACAAGGACGCCGCCTCGCGGGTGGTTGGAGCTGGCCACCAGTGGCGCCTCGGTCTGGTAGCTGCCCGAGCGGATCGCCAGCTCGTAGAGCCCTGGCCCACCGGCGGGCAGCGGAACCTCGAGCTGCGGCGCGCTCGAGATCCCCGCCGCGAGCTGGGGCTTGGACGATCCGATCCGGTGCAGCGACCATTGGTATGGGTGGTGTCGTGCGTCCACGAACACCGTCGCCCGGCCGCCCGCCTTGGCCGGGTCGAGCTGCGGCTGCGCAGCCAGGTAGCGGACCGTCACGCCGGCACCAGCGGTCGAGCCGCCTGTGGGCGGGACGATCGGCGGGAACCGTCCCGTGTTGCAGGCGCGATCGGTCACCGAGAGGCCCATCAGGTACGTGCCGGCCGGCGCCGGCCGACCGTGGATGCGGCCGTCCCAGATCGCCTGCGAGCCGTTCCACGGAGTCGGGAAGGTCCATACCTCCCGTGGGCCACCCGGCAGGTCGGTGCGGTACACGTGGATCGTGCCGCCCCGATTCTCGTTGCCGGCGTAGTGGATGACCGCTCCGGCGCCGAATGGCAGCAGCGCGTGGTCGACCCGGGTGACGATCGGATGCGGAGCCACGGTCTTGAGCACGATCGGGTAGCCGGTCAGGTCGATCGAGCGCCCCTGCCGAGCCAGCCCGACGCGGAAGTAGTAGGTGCCGTCCGGCGCCAACGATCCGTTGTCCTCACGGCCGTTCCACACGAACGCCCTCCGAATCGGGGGCCGTGACCGCATGAACAGGCCCGAGACGAGCTGGCGCACGATCGTGCCATTCACGTCGGTCACGTAGACGCTCACGTCGTCGGATCGATGCAGCAGGTAGAAGGAGATGTGCGTCGTGGGCTGGCACGTCCCGGGTGAGAACGGCTGCGGGTGCGACATCCCCGCGATCACCGGAGTTGTCACCTTCAGGTGCTGTGTGACGAAGAAGGCGCCAACCGTGGCGACCACCAGCGCGGCGAAGGCGGCCACGGATAGCCGGGCGGCGTTCACAGCCTGATCAACGCCACGTTGGGGACCTCGAAGTCATGGAAGGCGTCGAGGCCGCGGGAGTCCTCTCGGCACAGCGTGACGCGAATCGAGCCGCCATGACAGACCACGAGCGCCGGCAGCGCGGCGGTCTGCTGAATCTCCTCGAGCGCCGCGGAGACGCGGTCGAGCTGGTCCTGGAGCGATTCCCCGCCGGGAAACCGGAACGACCCGCCGCGCCTCCAGGCCGCATACAGCTCGGGCTCCTCGCGTTCGATGTCGACGAACAGGCGGCCCTCCCAGTCGCCGCGAAAGGCCTCGCGCAGCCGGGCATCGGGACGCGGCTCGAGCCCGATCCGCGCCCCCACGATCTGCGCGGTCTCGCTCGCCCGCACCAGATCCGAGGTCCACAACGATCCGATCTCCTGATCGGCCACGCGCTCCGCCAGCGCGGCGGCCTGCGCACGGCCGGTGTCGTTCAGGGGCGTGTCGCGGAAACCCTGGACCCGGATCGGCTCCCTGTTGTCATCGGTCTCGCCGTGACGGGCGAGCAAAAGGGCCCCATGGCGCCACTCAGACATCCCGGCCGATGCCCACGGTGTCGGATCTCAAGCCGAGGCGGATGGTCTCGAGCGAGAGCACGTCGCGGGGTGCGATGTTGCCGAGGTTGACGTTGGGGCCGAAGCGGCGCACGAACCACACCTGCTGGTCCTTGCGCGGCGCCTCGAACAGCACCCGGCCGGGCTCGATCGCGTGGGCGATCTCGTCGATCAGACCCATCCTCACCTCGCCATCGGGTCGGAAGATCCCTGCGGTCCCGCTCTCCCGGGCCTCGGCGATCACCTTCCAGGCACCGGCGTCGAGCTCCTGCCTGATCTGCTCGACCCAGACGTACGGAGCCATGATCCGCTCGTCGTCCTTGGATCCCACCTCGGAGAGAACCGTGAACTCGCGGGCCAGCCGCGAGATCAGCTCGAGCTTGCGGTCGTGCTCGAGCACGATCGTCCCGTCCGAGATCTCGACGTGATGGAGCTCGAGCTCGTGCAGCCTGGCGATCAGCGCCTCGAGCCGGTCCTGTGCGATCGCGATCTCGGTCAGCGTGCCGCCGAGGACGACGGCGATCCCGTGCCGGCGGTAGCGCTCCAGCTTGGGCTTCAGGTTCCCCGTCACCAGAGCTGTGCCCCACCCGAGCTTGATCAGGTCCACCGACGCACCCGCGACCTCGATCAGGCCATCAACCTCAGCCACCGACAGGCCGCTGTCGAGCACGTGTGTCACGCCCTGCTCGCGGGGCTTGGACGTACGATCGGGCAGATCGAGGAACTCGGCCATATGGAAGTGCCGGGCGAGCTACTGGGACGAGAGATCGGCGCCCACGGTGACCACGACGGTCGCCGTACACGGCGTCGTCTGACAGGCGATCGCCTGGGTGCTCGCGTCGACTGGCTGCACCGATGCGGACCCGAGCTTCAGCTCCTTGGCGACCGCGGCGGCGGCTCTGCTGTGCCCCGGCATGTAGGCCACGATCGTCGCCTTGCGGGTCTGGTCGCCGGCGGTGGCCACGGTGCCCTGCTTGAAGCCGGCGGCGGTCAGCCGCGCGGCGGTCCGGCCCGCGAGACCGGAGACGGGCGTCCCGTTCAGCACTGCAACCGTCACCGTCGCGTTGTTGAACGGCTTCGGCCCTGCGGCGTGATGCGTCGTCGTGGGCGCGTTGCTGGTCGGCGTCGGCGAGCTCGCCTGGGTTGTCGTGCCCCCGCCGCTGCCGGAGGTGAAGATCACCAGCACCACGACGACGGCGGCGACGGCGAGCACCACCAGCGCGGCGATCAACCCACGTGACCAGGGGCCATGCTCGGCGCGGCGCGGAGCCGGGCCGCGCGGCGGCCCGCCCGGACGCGCGGCGCCGCCCCCGGGGCGGCCGGCCGTCGATGCGCCAGGACGGATCTGGACAGGAGGGCGCTTCTGCACGGGTGCCGAGACCGGCGCCGCCGCCGGTTGCGGCAGAACCGCGGCGTGCTCACCGGTTCCGTTGGTGCCCGGGGCGGCCTGAGGCGGCGTCGCGACCGGCACAGCGGCCGGCACGTGCTCAACCGGCGCAGCGACCCGGGACTGGGTGGAGATCAGCTTCGTGGCGGCGTTCAGCGGAGGAGCGCCGACTCCGGCCGGAGCGCTGGGCGCCATGGCCGCGAGCTGCCCGTGGTGGGAGGCCGAGATCTCGCCAACGCCCAGCGCTGCCACCGCCGCAGCCGAGATCGGTGCCGGGACACCCGCGGCGGAGCCGGAGCCTGCCGCCGCGATCGGATTCGCCGCCTGACGAACACTGGCCACCGGTGCCGCCGGGCTCGGAGCGGGTGCCGGCCCTGCCTGCGTGAGCTGGGCGACGCGCCGCTCGAGCTCCATGATCCGGGTCGCCGCCTCCTTGGCATGCTCGCGCAGCGAGGCCGTCTCCCGTGCCTGGGCGAAATACAGCAGCACGAGGATGGCCAGCCCGATGATCGAGGCGAAGCCGGCATCGGCGCCCACGGAATTGATGAAGTTGTGGACCGAGAAGGCGTTTTCGGTAAACCCCATGTCTGCGCTCGCAGTCTACGTTGCCATCCGGGCGGCTTGCGCCGGGGGCGCGCCGGCCCTGAGGTTGGACAATTTCGACACCTCTTCGGCGAGTGCGGCCGCATCCCCTTCGAGCACCAGCAGGTTGATCTCGCCGAACGTCTTCTCCACCCATGGCGGGTCGAGTCGCTCGCGCTCGGCGCGGACGATCTTCTGCGCCGGAGTCGGCTGCGGACGCTCGTAGGGATTGAACAGATCCTCATGGAGCTTCTCTCCGGCCCGCGCGCCGATGACCTCGATCACGATGTCGCGCTGCGGCTCGAGCCCCGAGAGGCTGATCATCGCCTTGGCGAGATCGATGATCATCACCGGCTCCCCCATCTCGAGCACGAACACCTCGCCGCTGCCCTCGCTCAGCGAACCGGCGCGGATGATCAGCTGCACCGCCTCGGGGATGGTCATGAAGTAGCGGCTCATGCGCGGATCGGTGATCGTGACCGGGCCGCCGGTGGCGATCTGACGGCGGAAGATCGGCACCACCGAGCCCGACGAGCCCAGGACGTTGCCGAAGCGCACGGTCGAGTACGTGGTGCTCGGATGACGCGCGGCGGCTGCTTCGACCGCCCACTCCGCCAGCGCCTTGGAAGCGCCCATCACCGTCGCGGGCTTGACCGCCTTGTCGGTCGATACGAGCACGAAGGTGGCAACTCCGAGCTCACCGGCGATCCTGGCCACGAGCCTCGTGGCCAGCGCGTTGTTGCGCACGGCCTCGACCGGATTGAGCTCCATCATCGACACGTGCTTATAGGCGGCGGCGTGGAACACGGCCGCGGGCCGATGCTCGGAGAAGACCTCCCGCATCCGCTCCTCCTCCTTGCAGTCGGCGAGGACGGGCACGGCGGTGCGAACGTGACGCTCCTGCTCGAGCTCACGGAGAATCTCGAACAGGTTGTCCTCGGCGTGATCCACCAGCACGAGGCGCCGCGGTCCCACTCGCGCGATCTGCCGGCAGAGCTCGGCGCCGATCGAGCCTCCGGCGCCCGTCACCAGCACGACCTGGCCGCTCAGATAGGCCCCGACCCGCTCGAGCTCCATCAGCACGGGCTCGCGGCCGAGCACATCCTCCACCTGGACCTCGCGGAGCTGGCGCGTGACCTGCAGCTGACCCGACCCGTCCTGCAGCAGCTCGAACACCGTCGGGGTGGTGCGGACCGGGATCCCGCGCGCGCGGCACGCGGCCACGACCCGGGCGCGGACCGTTCCGGGCGCCGACGGGATCGCGATGATGACCTCGTCGGGCTCGACCTCATCGAGCACGCGCGAGAGCTGCTCGGCGCCGGTGGTGCCGAGCACCTTGAGCCCGTGCTCGTCCTTGATCCCCTGTTTGCGCGGATCATCGTCGATGAAGCCGACCGGGCGCAGCCGCAGCTGCGGGTTGCGGGCGAGCTCGCGGACGACCAGCCGGCCGCCCTGTCCGCCGCCGACGATCAGGACATCGCGCGCGTCGCGGGCGGCGCGGAAGTTGCGCACTCGGCCCTCGACGACGAGGTGAACGAGGAACCTGGCGCCGATCAGCAGCGCCAGCGCCAGCAGCAGGAACAGCGCGATCACGCTCGCCGGCAGCGTCACCGGGGCCGATACCGTGCTCACCTCGCTGTGGCGGAACTCGACGCTGGGTGGAGTCTGCACGGGATGCAGCAGCGCGATCGCTCCCACAATCACCAACGTCGCCACCACGGCGCCCTTGACCACGCCTTCGTAGTCACGTTGGCCGACGAAGTTCCACAGTCGCTGGTAGAGCCCGAAGCCGGCCAGGACGATCAGCACCACGGGCACGACCCACGGGATCGTGGCTTCGAACAACTCCTCGTACTGGGTCGGGACCGTGAAGTTGTCGAACCTCAGCCGGAAGGCGAGGAAATATGCGAGCGCGACCAGCACGCCGTCCACCACGATCTGGGGCAGGGAGTGGCGGTGAACGGGGAAGGCCGCGGATCTGATCCGCCGGCGCACGACCGGGATTCTAGGTGCTCCGGGAGACTGGTTCTGTTTGGGGTATGTGAGCGTCGTCCCCGGGCGATCCGCCCTGGCCGTCACAGGCCGCCGGCCGGGCCGGCCAGCAGATCGGCCAGGAAGGCCGGGTCGCGCCGGATCCTCGGCGGGCCTTCTGAGGGAACCCGTTTGGCCAGGACCACCTGTCCGGCGCTGTGCAGGCGCAGCAGCCTCCCGTCGGCGATCAGGCGCTCGTCGACGGCGCCGAGGCGTCCCTCGAACACGGTGAACACCGGCGTCCCGAGCGCGACCGCTTCGCGGTTCATCGTGCCTCCGGCCGAGACGACGAGGTCGGCGTGGGCGATCAGCGACTGGGCGTCGATCGCCCCGGCAGGGACGATGAATCCCCTGCCGGCGGTCAACTGCGCGCGCTGCTGCTCCGTGCGCGGGAAGACGACCGTCTGCGTCCCCCGCAACCGGTCGAGCACCTGGGAGAAGAGATCGTTCTCGAACCGGTGATAGAGCGAGACGACGGGCGGCGTGCGGACGACCGCGATCGGCTCAGCGAAGTCCAGGCCGAGCTGGGCGAGGATGCCCTCGTCGGGCTCGAAGTCGGCCAGGTAGTACTCCTCCTTGAGACCCGGGTAGGAGTGGATCTTCTGGCGCGCGCCGTACCGGGCCAGGCGCTCGGGCGGGATCGCGTCGGGGACCACCACCGCCTGGGCCAGGCGGCAGTTGACGTTGTGCTGCACGGTCGCCCACTCGTAGTCGAACGTCGTCGAGCAGGGGATGCGCAGCAGCGCCGCGGCCACTGTGATGTCATTGGACCCGTGGCCGATGGCGAGGTCGAAGCGCCGCGGCCGCGCCCACCGGGTCAGCGCCACCGAGCGGTCGGCCAGGCCCCTCGCCTTGGCCGCCAGCCCGCCGCCGCGGTGACGTCCGATGGTCGTGTGCGCGATCCCGAAGCGCTCGCACAGACCCAGTGTCTGAGCAAAGTCGCGCGCGGTGACCTCGACCTCGTGCCCATGCCCGCGGAGCTTGTCGATCACCGGCCGCAGCACGAGCACGTGCGGCGAGTTCGTGAAGTCGACCCAGACCTTCACCGCTGCCCGGTGGCGGCGGCGGCGGCGGCCACGACCTCCCGCACCTGGTCGCTGCTCAGCACCGGGCTCATCGGCAGCGCGATGTTGGTCCGGGCGAGCTCATCGGTCGCGGGCAGCTCGGCCGCCCGCGCCGCAAACGAGGCCATCGCGGGCTGGCGGTGGACGGGTGTCCGGTAGTACCCCCGGGCCCGCACGCCCCGCTCCGCCAGGCCGGCCAGGACGGCGTCGGCTTCCGGGTGAGTGACCACGTACAGGTGCCACGCCGGTTCGGCATCGGCCGGAACCGCGGGCAATCCGCAATACGTGCCCAGGCCCTGCTCCGCATACCCGCAGGCGGCTGCCCGGCGTCCGGCCGCCCAGCCGTCGAGCTCGACCAGGAACAGGCGCAGGACCGCAGCCTGGATCTCGTCGAGGCGCGAGTTGTAGCCGATCTCCACGAACGTGGACTTATCCCGCGAGCCGTGAAAGCGCAGGGTCCGCGCGAGCTCGGCCACGTCGTCGTCGTCGGTCGCGATCGCCCCGCCATCGCCGAGCGCTCCCAGGTTCTTGGAGGGGTAGAACGAGAATGTGGCCGCGTCGCCCAGCGCGCCCGCCCGGCGGCCGCCGAGGCTTGCCCCCGCCGCCTGCGCCGCATCCTCGAGCACCGGTAGCCCGAGCTCGCGCAGCTCGGGCACCGGCGCCGGGCAGCCGAACAGATCGACCGCCACGATCGCCTTGGTGCGAGAGGTGAGCACCGCACGCACGGTGTCCGGGGTGATGTTGCGCGTGGCCGGATCGACGTCGCAGAACACGGGTGTCGCGCCTGCGGTGGCTGCCGCTTCGGCCGTCGCATAGAAGGTCAGCGACGGCACGACCACCTCGTCCCCGGGCCGGATCCCGAGCGCGCGCAGCGCGATCGTGATCGCATCGGTCCCGTTCCCGACGCCGACCACGTGACGGACGCCGAGATAGGCGGCGAACTCCTGCTCGAAGGCGGCAACTTCGGAGCCGAGAATGAAGACCCCGCGTGCCATCACCTCGGCGATGCGCGCCTCGATTGCGGCGCGGAGCGGGCGCAGCGGCGTCACGGTGTCGAACAGAGGTACGGCCATCGGTCCGCGAACCCTACTGGCGTGCCGCTACCCTTGACCGCCGTGTTGCTGCCCCTGGCCTCTGTCACCGACTCGCTGGTCACCCTGGCCACGCACATCATCCGAGATCTCGGGCTCGCCGGCGTGTTCCTGCTGACCCTGACTTCGGCGACGATCGGGCTGCCCGGATCCGAGCCGACGATGCTGTTCGCCGGGTTCAACGTCTACGACGGCCACCTCACGCTCATCGGGATCATCGTCGCCGGCGTGATCGGGGACGTCGGCGGCGCCTGCGTCGCCTACGCGATCGGCTACTTCGGGCGGATCGAGGTGCTCGAGCGCCAGGGCAGCAAGCTGCACATGAGCAAGCGACGCCTGGACCGGGCGCACAGCTGGTTTGAGCGCTACGGCGACCCGGTGATCTTCTTCTCCAGGCTGATCCCGGTCGTCCGAGCCGCATTCCCGTATGCCGCCGGAGTGGCCGAGATGCCATTCGCCCGCTTCTTCACCCTGTGCACCCTCGGCTCGATCGTGTGGATCACGGCCCTGGGCGTGCTGGGACGCGAGGTGGGCGGCAACTGGCAGACCTGGCGCCACCACCTGGAATACGTCGACTACCTCGGCGCTGCGATCCTGATCGGCCTGATCGTGTACCTGGTCGTCCGCCGCACGCGAGGTGGCGGTGGCGGGCCCGCCGCGGACGTACCGCCGGCGGATGTCGTCTCCGACTAGCCCGGCCGGCCCACAGCTGTCGCTCGGGCACGCGCTCGCGCTGGGCGCCCTCCATGGACCTGCGGAGCTGCTGCCGATCTCCTCGTCGGGCCACATCACGCTGATTCCCTGGCTGCTCGAGTGGCGCTACTCCGAGCTCGATTCCGAGCTGCGCAAGTCCTTCGAGGTGGCACTTCACGCGGGAACGGCGGCGGCGCTGCTGATCACCCTCCGCGACGAGGTGGCCGACACCCTGGTCGGGATGAGCCTGCACCGGCTGGCCTTCATCGCCCTCTCGTTTGCGCCTCCGGCCGCGGTCGGCTACACGCTCGAGCGCCCGATCGAGCGCCGGCTCGGAACGCCGCTGACGATTGCCGCCGGGCTGATGGCCGGCTCGGTGGTGATGGCCCTCAGCGACCGCAAGCCGCAGAGCCGAACGACAGAGGAGGCGACCCTGGCCGACGCGCTGTGGCTGGGGGCGGCGCAGGCCTGCGCGCTGATCCCCGGGGTGTCGCGCAACGGAGCGACGCTCGCTGCCGCCCGCCTGCGCCGCTTCACCCGCGCGGACGCCAACCGCCTCTCGCGCCACGTCGCGCTGCCGGTGATCGCGGGCGCGACGGTGCTCAAGACGGTGCGTCTGCGGCGCCGGGGCTTGCCACCGGGGGCAGCGCTGCCGTTCGCGGCCGGCGCGACCGCCTCGTTCGCGTCGACGCTCGGCTCGACGTGGCTGATCCGGCAGGTCGAGCGCGACCGTTCCCTGCTCCCCTATGCGCTCTACCGGGTGGCGCTCGCATCGCTGGTGCTAGCGCGGATGTCCCGATCCGGTGGTTAGGCGACAATGCGCCCGTGAGCGACGCGTACGCAGCCGCCGGCGTGGACATGGCCCAGGCCGACCGCGGGGTCAGCGCGCTGGTCGACGTGCTGCGGACGATCGATACCGGGCGCGCGCCGCTGTCGGTCCCGCTCCCGGGCCACTACGCCAGCGTGATGCGGATCGCACCGGGACTCGGGGTGGCGCTGGCCACCGACAGCGTCGGCTCCAAGGTGATCGTGGCCGAGCAGGCCGGCCGGTTCGACACGATCGGGATCGACTGCGTGGCCATGAACGTGAACGACCTGATCTGCGTCGGCGCCGAGCCGATCGCGGTGCTCGACTATCTCGCCGTCGAGCGGGCCGACCCCGACCTGCTGGTGGCCCTGGCCCAGGGTCTCAAGGCGGGAGCCGAGCAGGCGGGCGTGGAGATCCCCGGCGGAGAGGTGTGCCAGCTTCCCGAGGTGATCCGCGGGCATCCCTCCCCCTACGGCTTCGATCTCGTGGGCTCGGCCTTCGGAACCGTGGCGCTGGCCCGAATCGTCGACGGCCGCGCCTGCCGGCCGGGCGATGCCCTGATCGGGCTCCCGTCGTCCGGAGTGCACGCCAACGGCCTCACGCTCGCCCGGCGGGCGCTGCTCGAGGACGGCGCCCTGGGGCTGGACGCGCGCCCCGCGGAGCTCGGAGGAGCGGACGTCGCCGACGCGCTGCTTGAGCCGACAGTGATCTACGTACGGGCCATCCTGGAGCTCCTCGCCAGTGACATTCCGGTCCACGGCCTGGCGCACATCACCGGAGGCGGCATGCTCAACCTGCTGCGGATCGGGTCCGGCGTCGGGTACGAGATCGACTGCCCGCTGCCGGTGCCCTCGGTGTTCAAGCTGATCGCCGAGCTCGGTGTCGTCGTCGCCGCGGAGATGTGGGAGGTGTTCAATATGGGCTGCGGCTTCTGCGCCACCGTGCCCTCCGATCGCGCCGCCGACGCCGTGGCGCTGCTCGGCGCCCACCATCCCGGCACCGCCCAGATCGGGCGGCTCACCAATCGCGCCGGCACCGTGGCCATGCCCGGACTCGGGGTGGTCGGTGACTCGAGAGGGTTGCGGGCGGGGTAGGGCCGGCGGGCGGTCCCTTGTGACTACGCGTACGGCACGAACCCCGGCAGCTCGAAGATCACCCGGGCCCCGCCGGCCGGGGCCCGCTCGACGCGGATCGAGCCTCCGTGGGCCTCGACGATCGCCTTCGCGATGGCGAGCCCGAGGCCGGCTCCGCCTGCGGAGCGGGCGCGGGCGCGATCGGCGCGATGGAAGCGATCGAACACGAGCTCCCACTCGGCCTCGGGGATGCCGGGACCGTCGTCCTCGACGGAGATCTGGAGCCGGTCTCCGTGAGCCTTGGCGACGATCCGCACCAGGCCACCCGGGCGCGTGTGCGCGATGGCGTTCCGAGCCAGGTTGCGGATCACCTGCGCAGTGCGATCGGGATCCGCCAGGATCGTCCCGTGCGGGAGGGGCCCGAGCTCGAAGTGGCGGTCCGCGGTGGGAACGAGCGCGTGGAACAGCTCGAGCAGGAACGGCTCGACATCGATCTCCTCGGGCCGCACCAGGTGGCCCTCATCGGAGCGTGCGAGCAGCAGCAGGTCCTCGACCAGGCGCTCCATGCGCTCGGTCTCGGTTCGCACCAGGCGGCCGACTCGCTCGACGTCCTCGGCCGTCGGCTGATCCTGGCGGGCCATCACCTCGAGCTGCCCGCGGATCGCCGTCAGCGGCGTGCGCAGCTCGTGCGAGGCGTCGGCGATGAAGCCGCGCTGGCGCGCAAACGCATCCTCGAGCCGGTCGAGCATGTGGTCGAAGGAGTCGGCCAGCACTCTCACCTCCCGCGGGGAGCCGTTGATCGCCATCCGGTGTGACAGGTCGCCGGCGTCCACGTCGGCCGCTGTGCGCGCCATCCGGCGCAACGGGCGGGACACGCCACTGGCCAGCGCATAACCGGCCACCAGCGAAGCGAGCAGCGCGAGCAGACCGGCCAGCAGGAATGTGCGGCTGACGCCGTGCTGGGCCCGGCGGACGGCGTCGAGTGACTCCCCGACGCCGACGTCGGCCACCACCCGGCCGCCGCGAATGACCCGCTTCACGAGCAGGCGCACGTCGCCGGCGTCGACGAGATCGACGGTGTGGAAGCCGGGCGGCGCCGTGCGCACCCGGGCAGCGGCGGAGCGCTCGCGCTCCTGAGTCGCGCTCGTCTCGAGCTCGGTCAGCGGATCGTTGGAGATGCCCAGCAGCTCCGGTTCGTTGCTGATCGTCGCGCCGCCGACGACCCGGGCCAGGAACAGCCTGGCGGACGCGCCGAACGACGGCTGGCGAGCGAGATAGGCCCGCACTTCGGCCTCAACCTGCGCCGGCTTGGTGGCGCTCGCGGGGATGCCGTCGTGGATGAAGGCCGCTGTGTCCTGTCGCAGGTCCTGATCGATCTCGCCCCTGACCTCGGCGCCCGTCCCGCGGTAGGTGACCACGAACGTCGCCGCGAGCGCGACGGCGACGATGAGTCCCAGGGCGATCGTCAGCCGCGCTCGGAGCCCGAGGCGCTCACTCAGGGTTCGCAGCCGGGTCACGATCGCGGAGGCGATATCCGACCGATCGGACCGTCTCGATCGGCGCGGGCCGGTCCGCGCGGGCCAGCTTGCGGCGCAGGTACCCGACGTAGACCTCGACCACATTGGTCCCGGGATCGAAGTTGTAGCCCCACACCGCGCTGAGGATCCGCTCTCGGGTCAGCGCCTGGCCTGGGTGGCGCATGAAGTAGGCGAGAAGCTCGAACTCCCGCGAGGACAGCCGGACCTCCTCTCCGTCGCGCATCGCCAGCCTGCGGACGAGGTCAAGCTCGATCCCAGCCGCCTGCAGCTTGGTCGCGTCGTGCTGGCCGGGGGTGCGCAGATGCGCTCGCACCCGCGCTGCCAGCTCCTCGAATGAGAACGGCTTGACCAGGTAGTCGGTGGCTCCCGCGTCGAGACCGGCCACGCGGTCGTCGATCTCGGCCCGCGCGCTCAGCACGATCACCGGCAGGGTCGGCTTGCGGCCACGGACCGCGGCGAGGACCTCGAGGCCGTCGCGGCCGGGCAGCATCAGGTCGAGAATGACGAGATCGACGGGCTCCTGGAGCGCCCGGCGCTCGCCTTCGATCCCGTCGGGGGCGCACACGACCTCGAACCCCTCGGACTGCAGACCCCGCTGAACGAAGTCGGCGATCGCGGGCTCATCTTCGACGACCAGAACTCTCATGGGTCCGAGGCATCGTAGGGAGTGGCTCCGATGACAGGTCTCTGATGCCGTCCGGCGGAGCGCTCTCGCCTCCGCTCGGGCTTTCGCGCCCGAAGAAATCGGTGCATAGGGATGTGTACGACCTCCATGTGCCGCAAAATAGGCTGCACCACATGAGCACGCTCCTCGGCACGACGCTGAACGGCCGCTACCGGCTGGAGGCGCGGATCGGTTCCGGCGGGATGTCGACCGTCTACCGGGCGCTCGATGAGACGCTTCAGCGCCAGGTGGCGATCAAGCTGATGAACCGCGAGATCGCCAGCGATTCCGACCAGCTCGAGCGCTTTCGCCGGGAGGCTCGGGCGGTGGCCCAGCTGTCGCATCCGCACGTCGTGGGCGTGATCGACGCCGGCGAGGACGAGGGCCGGCCGTACATCGTGTTCGAATACGTCGAGGGAGAGACGCTCAAGGAGCGGATCCGCCGCCTCGGCCGGCTGCCGATCGCCGAGGCCGTCGCGTACACGATCGAGATCGCGCGCGCGCTGGGCGCCGCGCATGCTCGCCACATCGTGCACCGGGACGTCAAGCCACAGAACGTGCTGATCGACGAGGAGGGCTCCGCGAAGGTAACGGACTTCGGAATCGCCCGGACGCTCGACGAGGAGGGACTGACGGCGGACGGGCGAGTGCTCGGGACCACCGACTACGTCTCGCCCGAGCAGGCATTGGGCCAGTACGTCAATGGCCAGTCGGACCTCTACTCGCTCGGCGTGGTGCTGTACGAGATGCTGACCGGCGAGGTCCCGTTCAAGGGCGAGAACCAGGTCGCGGTGGCGATGAAGCACGTCCGCGAGGTGCTTCCCGATGTGCAGGCGAAGCGTCCCGAGCTCTCAGCCGCGCTGGCGGCCGTGGTTGACCGCGCCACCGCCAAGCGCCAGGAGGACCGCTACGCCGACGACGCCGAATTCATCGCTGACCTCGAGGACGTGCTGGCGATCGAGACCGCGCGCGCCGGAAGCGCGAGCGGTGAAGTCACGACTGTCCTGCGCACGCTGCCGTCCAGCACGCAGCGCCGGGTGCCGTTCCGGCTCAGGCATCGGGCGCTGACGGTGATCCTGCTCGTGGCGCTGGTGGCGGGATTAGCCGGCGGCGCCGTGTGGCTCGCGACGCGTACGCACCACGGCACCGGGCACCTGGCCGCGCCGGCGCCCGCCCGGACCGTGGCCGTGAGCCTGTGCCAGACCTGCGCGCACGACTACGACCCGCTGGGCGATCATGTCGAGAACCCCGGCGGTGTCAACAACGTCGTCGACCGCGACCTCAGCACGTACTGGCAGACCGAGACCTATTACAGCGGCAAGCTGGGCAACAAGCCGGGCGTCGGTGTCTACCTGGATGCCTCCCCGGGAACGAGGGCGACCAGGATCGAGATCGACACCCCGACTCCCGGCTGGAACGCCGAGATCTACGCCCGGAACACACCGCCCCCGCGCATCCTGCCCACCGGAGGCTGGCCCGACGGCTGGACCAAGGTCGGCGCTCGGAGCAACGTCGCCGGCAAGTCGGTGGTCGCGCTGAGCACCCGCACCAAGTACGACTACTACCTGGTCTGGGTCACCCAGCTTCCGCCGCAGGGCCAGTTCGTCAGGATCTCGGAGCTGACGCTCTACGCGTACTCGTAGAACCCGCGACCCGACGTACGCCCCAGCCGCCCGGAGGCGACCATGCGCTTGCGCAACGGGGGCGGCGCGTACTCGTCGCGCTTGAATTCCTCGTACAGCGAGTTGCAGACGTGAGCTTGATCCCCGAAGCAGCACCTATCCGAAGCTCGGCCTATCGGGCGCGTCAGTACGCGTGACGGTGATCTTCCTCGAAGCGCTCGAGAGCAAGGTGTACGAGCAGATCCAGGACCTCGGCGTACGGAAGCCCACTGGCCTCGAACAACTTGCCGAACACGCTCGTGCGGGTGAACCCGGGCATCGTGTTGAGCTCGTTGACCAGCACCTCATCGCCCTCGACGAAGAAGTCGACCCGTGCCAGCCCGGAGCATCCGGCCCGCTTGAACGTACTCACCGCCAGCGCCCGCACGCGCTCGCGAATCGGCTCGGGAATCCGTGCCGGGACCACCAGCTCCATGCCTCCGGCCGTGTACTTGGCCTCGTAGTCGTACCAGCCGCCGGCCGGGCCGGTCAGCACGATCTCCCCCGGCTGAGAGGCAACCGGGTCGTGGTTGCCGATCACCGAGCACTCGATCTCGAGCCCCGTGGCCCCCGCTTCGACGATCACCAGCGGGTCGTGCTCGAATGCGGTCGCGAGCGCCGGTCGCAGCTCTCCGGGCTCGAGGACGCGCACGATGCCCACCGAGGAGCCGAGACGGCAGGGCTTGACGAAGACCGGTCGCCCGAGCTCGGCCAGCCCGGCCAGGACGAAATCCGGATCGGCGCGCAGCTGCTCCTCGCGCACCGCTCGATAGCCGACCTGGGGGACGCCGGCCTGTCCCATCAGGTCCTTGAACAGCACCTTGTCCATGCACAGGGCCGAGGCCAGGACTCCAGCTCCCACGTAGGGGACCTCGAGACACTCCAGCAGGCCCTGGACCGTCCCGTCCTCTCCGAACGGACCGTGCAGGACCGGAAACACGACCTCGGCGCCGTCGAGGCCTCGCCCGGGCGTAACCGTGATCTCGGCTCCGTCCCGCCGCCAGACCCCGTCGCGGCCGATCTCGATCGCGAAGGGCCGGTGGCCCGCCGCGTCCAACCCG
>Ga0066790_10000211_pt1 | contig 20046 bp, 16 predicted proteins | sample OrgsoiDNA2013050_FD_70963 | JGI IMG/M metagenome (GOLD analysis project Ga0066790, IMG submission 70963) | Permafrost soil microbial communities from the Arctic, to analyse light accelerated degradation of dissolved organic matter (DOM) -... | ecosystem: Environmental > Terrestrial > Soil >...
CCCGTCAGATACTCATTCATGACCGCCCACCGTAGTAGGGGTTGGGGGGCCGTAGCGCAGGGTACGGCGAGCCGCTGCGCAGGTTACGGTGAGCCGCTCGTTACCGGCCCAGCGAGCCCGGGCCTTGTGCCCGGTGAGTGGCCGGTGCTGACGGCGACCACCACGCGCAGGTTACGGCGAGGCGCTCGTTACCGGCCCAGCGAACCGGGCCTTGTGCCCGGTGAGCGGCCGGTGTGTCGGCGAAGTACCGCAGCGGGGCGCGGAGCGCAGCGGGGGGTCCAGGGGGGTCGTCCCCCCGGACGGCGTCGCCCCCTATAGAACCGGTCTCGCGCCGATCAGGCTCATCGCGTGGGCGGCCAGGCGGCATCCGCTGGCCAGCGCCTCACCTGGTGGCTTCTTGTCCAGCCAGGGCCCGAGGAACCCGCCGCAGAATGCGTCACCCGCGCCCGTTCCGTCGACGATCCGGTCGACGGGCGGGGCGGGGACCCGCACCGGCGGCCGGCCGTTGGCGTAGAACAGCGCCCCGTCGGCGCCCATCTTCACTACCACCTGCGGGTACCAGGCGGTAAGGACCCGGGCCATCTGCTCGGCGTCTTCCCGGCCGGTCAGCACGTGTCCCTCCGCCTGGTTGACGAACAGCAGCGTGGCGCCGTTGGTCAGTTCGAGGAACGGCTCGGCGCCGATGCGCTCGAGCGGTGCGGCTGAGGCCGCGTCGACCGACACCGACATGCCGGCGTGCACGCTGTACTGGATGGCGGCCAGCGCGGCCGGCCGCGCACCCTCGCTGAGCAGCGTGTACCCGGAGACGTGCATGTGGTTCCCCTGCGCGAACAGGTCGCGCGGCAGGTCGTCGGGGGAGAGGGCGGCGTTGGCGCCCGGGTCCGACAGCATTGTGTGCTCACCCCTGTGTGTGATCATGACCACACACGTGCCGGTGGGCCGCTCGGGGTCCATGACCAGCCGGGCGTCGACGCCGTATCCCATCAGTTCCATGTCGCGGTTGCGGCCGGCGATGTCCGCACCGCGCCGCCCGACGAACGCGACATCGATACCATCCACGGCCAGCCACGCCGCGATATTGGCACCGGACCCGCCGCCGTGCATGGACACGGTCGCTGCTGTGTCGCTACCACGGGCTAGGGGGTAAAGCGCGTGGGCGACGGCGTCTGTCATAAGATCCCCGACGACAACGACGCGCGTCATGGCGTTCTCACCTCGTCCCGGAAGCACATGGCCCCTCTGCCTCCGATTCAGCTGTCCGTTGTGGGGCAGCGGGCAAGAACATAACGCATTTCAGCGGCCGCCTACCGGGCTTCTGCCCGTCACCCGGAGACCCGCAAACCCCATCTTTTCTTAAAAGGTAACTGTCGGGCCTCTAACGTGCCAGCCGAGGCTACGTTGGGACGCCTGTATCGTTATCGCAGCGTAAGGGGCGCCCTGGTCACCCGCGAGCGACTTCAGTCGCGGACGGTCATTGCGCGGCCGGCGACGACGAGTACCAACTCGTCGGATTCCGCGGCCAGCAACTGATTCAGCTGGCCCAGCTTGTCGCGGAACAGCCGGCCCGCTGACGTTTCCGGCACGATGCCGAGGCCTGTTTCGTCACTGACCGCGACCACGTAGGCGCTCGCCTGCCGCCACACCCCGGCGAGTTCGGAGATCCGCTGGTCGAGCCGGGAGTCCGCCCCAGCCGCGCCGTCCCAGGCGCCGCACTCATCCATCATGGCGGCCAGCCACGCGGTCATGCTGTCCACGAGGACGGCGCCGCTCGCCTGCCGGAGGGCACCCGGGAGGTCGGTTGTCTCGAGCGTCCGCCACCATGGCGCCCGCCTGGCCCGGTGCGCGGCGATCCTTGTGGCCCATTCCGGGTCGTCGCCCGCCAGAGCCGGGGGCGCGGTCGCGACGTATGTCACCGCGGGCTCGGCCGCGACGCGCATCTCCGCCTCCGCGGATTTCCCGGACCGCGCTCCGCCCAGCACGAGCACCCGGTACGGTCCGGGCCGGCCGCCGCCGGCCAGCCGTCGTCTGCCCAGCGCGCCCTCATGGTCCGGTGCCGCCTCATGGCCCCGCGCCGCAGCAGGCTCGGGCGCCGCCCCGGGCCCGGGAGCCGCACCGGGCGCCGCAGCGCGGAACGTGTCGCCGTCGCGGGGGACCGCCACCCGCCAGATGTGCCCTCGCCGCCGGAGTTCCCGCTCCGAGGCCACGCGATGGTCGGCGAACGCCACCGCCAGCACGGTTCCGGACGTCACGGCGCCCTGGCTGCGGAGCCGGCCGAGCTGCGCGGGGTCACCGAGCAGGTCCAGCAGGGCCACGTCGTAACGCGGGGTTCCCGGCGGCACGGCTGGGGCGGTGCCCTGCCCGTCGGCGCACAGCAGCCGCCGGCCGTCCGGCGCGGTCACGTCCCACGCTCCGGCAAGCCGCGCAACCTGGTACCCGCCGAGTTCGATCGCCGCCCCTGCCGTCTCCTCCGGGACCGGCCCCTCCCCGGTCAGCGAGTCCCCGGTCAGCGAGTCCCCGGTCAGCTCCCCAGTCAGCGAGTCCCCGGTCAGCGAGTCCCTAGTCAGCAAGTCTCCGGTCAATGTGGCCGCGTGCGGGCCTTCCAGCCGGAGCGCGCCGTCCACGACGACGCAAAACGGCCCGCGGCCGGGCCCGGCGGAGCGGGCCCGCTGGCATGAGGCGCACCGGCAGCCAGGTTCGGGCCAGCCGCGCGGGCCGCCGCTGCCGTGGACCTGGACGTACATCTGCCGTTCTCCCTCGCTGTTCTCCCTCACGGCGCGACATTTGCCGAGTGGCAAATGTCATCAGGTCATGTTTGAATGGAACCACGTCCCCCGGAACCCCGTTCGCCAGATCGCCTGTTCGCCAGATTGGTAGCGGCCACGTGCTTATCGAAGATCTCGCCCGGGACGCCGCCGACCTGCTGAGCGTCGGTAACTCCGGGCAGATGAGGTCGCTGAACAGGCTGGCCGAGCTGGCGGTACGTGAGGTCGCCGGATGCTGCGGGGCCACGGCCGTCCTCTGGCGGGACGGTGAGCTGGTCGGGCTGACGTCGACGCATCCGGACCTTGCCGAGCTGGCGGAGTTCCAGCTCACCACCGGAGACGGGCCGGCCATGCAGGCGATGCGCGACGGCCACCCGGTCACCATCCGGGACACGCTCCGGGATACCCGGTGGCCGGATTACATGGGTGAGGCGCTGTGCCGCGGGGTTCGTTCCATCGCGGTCCTGGTGCACGAATTCCCTCCGCTGACCGTCGTCCTCGTCGTGGTCAGCGTCCGTCCGGACGCGATCGACAGCGAGCAGGTACCGTTCGCCGGGACGCTGGCCGCGTTCGGCGGCGCCGTCCTGGCCAACGCGTCGGCCTACGGCGACGCTCAGCGGGAGGCCGTCCAACTGCGGAATGCGGTCGAGAGCCGGGCCGTGGTGGACCAGGCCAAGGGGATTCTCATGCACGCCATCGGCTGTTCCGCCGCCGACGCTCTCGAGCGCATGCGGCGCGTGTCGCAGACGCGGCACGTCAAGGTGACGGACGTGGCTAAGCAGGTCGTGGAGGGCCACGTGGTTGTCCCGGAGAGCTAGGGACGGTAGACGGGCCGATTTCGGGGCAGCTAGCTTCCTGTGCACATCACCATGCCACACAAAGCGGGAGGGTTGTCATGACGCGATCGGCGCCGGCGCCGCCTGACCTCGCCGCCAGGTTCGAGACCGAGGCCATCCCCTACCGGGACCAGTTGTACCCGGTGGCGGTCCGGATGACCCGGGGCCGTGAGGACGCCGAGGATCTGGTCCAGGAGACGATGGCCAAGGCGTGGGCCGCCTTCCGGGGCTTCGAGCCAGGCACGAACGTCAGGGCGTGGCTCTACCGCATCATGACCAACACCTTCATCAGCAGCTACCGGCGCCGTGAGCGCACTCCCGTGCTCATGCCGGACGACCTGGTGGACCGGTTGTCGCTGCGCGTCTGGCCGTCGGGGACCCGGGCGCGCTCGGCCGAGGCGGAGGCGCTGGACCGGATGCCCACCGAGCAGATCCGCCAGGCTCTGCGGGAACTGCCGGAGAACTTCCGCACCGTCGTGTACCTGGCCGACGTGGAGGGCTACACCTACCACGAGACCGCCGAGATGATGGGCACCCCGATCGGGACGGTGATGTCGCGGCTGCACCGAGCGCGCCGGACTCTCCGCGCCAAGCTGACCAGTGAGGCCGCCGCGGCGTGACGGCCCGCGGTGGGCCTGCGGTGGGCCCGTGATGGGCCCGCGTGATGGGTCGGCCCGCGCTCGGGCGCGGTGAGCGGTCAGCCTGGCGTCACGCCGCAGACTGGTCGACCTCCTCGATGCTCTCGACGACCGCGATGCTGACGGCCGGCCGCCGGGCACGCTCGTAGACCGCGACGGTCTCGCGGGCCACCCGGTCCAGGGAGTAGCGCGCCTGGGCGCGGTCGGCGGCGGCGATCCCGTAACCCTCCAGCAGCATCGGGCTGGCGAGCAGGCGCCGGATCCGGCGGGCGAGCGCGGCGGGCTGGCCGGGCGCCACGAGCACGCCGGTCGTTCCGTCGACCACGGTGTCGAGGTGGCCGCCGACCGCCGAGGCGATCACCGGTGTCCCGCAGGCCATCGCCTCGAGGCAGGCCATGCCGAACGGCTCGTACCAGGAGACATCGACCATCAGGTCGGCGGACCGCAGCAGCGCGGGCATGTCGTCCTGGCTGACCTGGCCGGCGAACTTGACCCGGTCCGAGACACCCAGGCTGCCGGCCAGCCGGGCCAGGTCGCAGCAGGTCTCGTCGCGGCGCAGCATCGGCCGCGCCGGTCCGCCGACGATGAGCAGTTCGGTGTCGGGGATCTCGGCCAGCGCGCGCACGGCCGTCTCCAGGCCGTCCCGCCGCAGGTGTGTCGCCACGGCGATCAGCCGGGGGCGTTCGCCGCGCGGCGCGACCGGGCCGTCGGCGCTGAACCGCTCCGGGTCCACGCCGAACGGCACCACCCTGACCGAGGTGCGCGGGACGCCCAGGCTGGTCAGGTCGTGCAGCTCGTCCGAGCTGGTCGCGATGACCGCGTCCGCGCTGCACGCGACGGCCCGCTCGAGCCTGTTCCGGGAACCGGTCTCGGCCTGCGGCGCGGCGCCGGCCGGCCAGGTGGCACCGTCGCGGCCGATGTGGTGACGGCGCTCAGCGGTGCGGAGCGAGTGGAACGTCTGCACCACCGGGAAACTCCGGTCGCGCGTCCCGGCCAGCGCGGCCAGGCCGCCGGTCCAGCCGATCGCGTGCACAACGTCGGGCTGGTCCCGATGCCAGGCGTCGGCCAGGCCGGCCGCGAACGCCTGTATGTGCGGGAGTTTTGCCTCGTCGGCCAGGGGCTCGGCCGGGCCGGCCGTCACGTACTCGACCCGCACCCCGCCCGGCAGCTTGTCCTCGTCGGGCAGGTCAGCCGCGTCCTTGCGCGCGTAGATGGTGACGTCGTGGTCCTGCCTGGCCAGTTCCTCGGCCAGGGCGGCGATGCGGGTTTCCTGGCTGGCCGGTTCGCTGCCCAGCGGGCGGGTCAGAGCGAAAGCTTCTTCGGCGACTAGGGCGATCTTCATGGGGGCGGGCTCCTCGCGGCAGATGTGACTCTGAGCTACGTACGCAGTCACAGCGACTCGCAGAGGGGAATAGCCACGAAGCACGGGGGAAGAGAGGAATCGGCGGTGCCGACGCCAGCCCCCTGCACGTCGCACACAGTGCGAGTGCGCCGGACGGCGCGTGCGTGCCTGCGTCGTAGGCACCGCTAGGTGTAAGCATATCCAATATTGTCGGGTGGCAAACATTCGACATGAGAAAAGCTCACTAGAGGCGAAGGTCCCGAAGTTACGGGACCAGTGGCCGGAACCGGAAACGGTGGGCAGGAACCCCGGTACGGGGTCCCAGCCACGGAGGGCTGGGACCCGCCGGGGGCCATACCCGGATACCGGTGCGGGCCAGCGCGGGGCTCAGTCCGGCTGGGCGCCTGGCCTGATTTGCCGGTACGCCATTAATGGCTCTGCGGCCGTTCACTCAATGGTTGCGCAGGGCCCCGGCGCACTGCTTCCCGGTCGTGTTCTTCGCCAGGGAAGGCCGGCCTTTGACGCCGATTTCCTGGCGGAGCAGTCTTTGTTTTATATTTGCGGTCCTCGGGCGACGGGCTTTTAACACCTTTAGCGCTCGCGGCGCAGCACGAGCCCTCTGACCCTCACAGCGGTACGCGGTCTCATCACCCGCAAACGGCGGGCCCCGCCGCTGTGGTAGGCGTTTGCGGGCGGCCGCAATACGGTAGACCAGCCGGCCGCGCCCCCGGCCCCGGCATGAGGCCAGCACAACGGGCCAGAGACGGGGGGCCCAGATGGCCAGCCCAGATAGCCGGCACCAGCACAGGGAGACAGCAATGGGCAAGGTACGCGATGTCATGACGGCGGAGCCGATCGTCCTGCAGCGGGATCAGTCCATCGCCGATGCGGCCCGGGCCATGCGGGACAACGCGATGGGCTCGATTCTCGTGGTGGACGGTGACAAGCTCTGCGGGCTCGTCACCGACCGCGACATCGTGGTCCGCGCGCTGGCGGAATCGGCCGCGCCCAGCTCACCGATCGGTGCGGTATGCACGCCGCATCTGGTCGCCGTCGAGGCCGACGACGACACGACGGAGGCCCTGCAGGTGATGCAGGACAACGCCGTACGGCGGCTGCCGGTCATGGACCACGGCCGTATTGTCGGTATCGTGTCGATCGGGGACCTGGCCGTTGAGCAGGACGAAGACTCCGCTCTGGCCGATATCAGCACTGCGCGCCCCAGCCAGTAGGCCACGCACGAACGAGGCTGGGGCCCCGTGGCGGGCGGGACGGCTGGCCCGGGCCGCCGGGACCGGTCACACTGGGAAGAGGAACAGCCGACGCGTCAGGAGGACACGGGATGACGGATGGCGCGGCGCGCACCCGGTCGTCCGCCCGCCGGAGCAGCGCTGGCACCGCGAACGGATCGGTCACGCCGCCGCCGGAAGGCCATGCGCCGGGGAAGAGCCCGGCGCCACCGGAAGGCGCGATGCCTACGGGAAACGCTGGGCCTCCGCGAAAGCCTGGGCCTGCGGGAAAGGCCGGGCCTGCGGGAAACGGTGCCTTCCCGGGAAACGCCGGGACGCCGGAAGGCGCTGTGTCCACGGAAATCACGGGGCCGCCCGAGGTTGCCCTCGCCGAGCTCATGGCGCGGCGGGACGGGCTGCAGCAGGCGGCCTGCCTGCCTGGTGCCCAGTTCCAGCCCCTCCTCGATGCGGCGTTCGCGGAACTCGACGGAGCCATTGACGCGCTCAACCAGCGGCAGGCCTACGCGGCCACCCGGCGCGCCGAGGCGCCCGCGGAGCCGGTACGGGCCGAACGGAGACTGCTGCGCGCCGTATTCCAGGAAGCGCCCGTGCCCCTGTTCCTGCTCGAACGCGACGGCACGGTGCGGCGGATCAACAATCGCGCCAGCGACATCATCGGATCACGTCCCGCGTACGCGGCGGGGAAGCCGTTCACGATCTTCGTGGACCTGCCCTCGCGCGCGGCGATCCAGACCTACCTGGCCGCCGCGGCGCGGACCGGCCAGGCCCGGCAGACCGAGTGCGCGCTGCTGGCCGAGGACGGCGTGGTCCATGTCCGTCTGACGGTCGAGCCGATCAGCCTCCCCGACGACACCGCCGTGCTGCTCGTCGCGGCCAGCGTTGACGAGGCGGCCGCCCCCCGGACGCCCAAGCCCGCGCCTCCCCGCGCGACGAGACCGGCCCCGCCCCGGACCGCGCGCGAGCCTGCCGCCGCCCGCGCCGTGCAGACCATGGCGCGGCGGATGGACCTGCTCACCGCGGTGACCCGGCTGCTCCTGGAGAACAGCACGTTCAGCGAAGCGCTGACCCTGCAGCGCTGCGCGCGCCTGCTGGCCAGTGAGTTCGCGTCCTGGGTCATCATTGATGTCGTGCGGGGCCGCCGGCTGCGCCGCCAGTTCGCGGTCGGGCCGCCCGGCGGCGAATCGGAGTCCATCGCGCGGGCCACCCGCGACGCCGACCCGGAACCAGGCTCCCTCCCCTGGCAGGTGCACCAATCACGTAAGTCACTGCTGCAGGCCCGTTCGGACGCCACCGAGGTGCTCGGCACCGCGCCGGACGGCGTGCCGCTGCTCATGAAGCTCGGCGTGACCTCCGTGCTGGGCGTGCCGATCGCGGACGCCGATCACGGGTACGGGGTCATCACGCTGTGCCGCCGGGCCACCGAGGGACCGTTCCAGATCGCCGACCTCGCCCTGGCCGAGGAACTGGGCACTCAGCTGGCCGTGGCCATCCGCGTCGACCGGCTGTTCCGGCGGCGTTCCGAGGTGGCCGAGGCGCTGCAGGCGAGCCTGCTGCCGCGGGTGCTGCCCGACGTTCCCGGGGTGGAACTGGCGGCCGCGTACATGGGCGCCACCGAGGGACTGGACGTCGGCGGTGATTTCTACGACGTCTACCCGATCCCGGGCGGCTGGGGCCTCGCGATCGGGGACGTGACCGGCAAGGGTCAGGAGGCCGCCCTCACTGCCGCCGCGCGGTACGCGATCCGGGTCATTGCGCACTGGGAAGCAGATCCGGTGAGCGTCCTGACCAAGGCCAATGACGTCCTGTTGTCGGAGCAGTCCGGCGGCCAGTTCGTCACTGCGAAGACCGCCCACATGGCCTGGCACGGCAGTTCGCTGCACGTTTCGCTGGGGACGGCCGGTCACCCTGGCCCGGCGGTCATCCGGTCCGACGGCCGGGTCGAGATGCTCGGCGGCGGGGGCCTGCCCCTCGGCCTGTTCCCGGTGGCGCAGCCCGGGCTCGAAGAGGTCGACCTGGCCCAGGGTGACCTGCTGTTCTTCTACACCGACGGGCTCACGGAGACGCGCAGCCCGGACATGCGGTACTACGAGGAGCGCCTGCCCGACGAGCTGGTCACGCTGGCGGGCCGGTCCGCCGCTGAGGTCGTCGCCGGGGTCCAGGCGCGGGCCGAGGCGTTCTCGGCGGGCGAGATGCGCGACGACCTCACCGTGCTGGCGCTGCGGGTGACCGACCCGCCGGGATAACTCGTCGCTGACCCGGCAGAGCCGAACGGGCGGCACCAGGAGTACTCCTGCTGCCGCCCGTTAAGATTATGTGCCTGTGTAACGCAGTCCTCCGCTGCGCGGCCGGATTGTGCGCGGCCAGCGACCGTGCGCGGCTACGCGGGCGGTTCCTCGTAGACGTCCTCGATGACCTCGGTGTCGCTGGGGACTCGCTCCCTCGGCTCCCTCGGCTCCGCCGGGGCCATGTCGTCGTAGCGGTCCGCGCCGTGGCTGGTCACCCGCTCGGTGGCCATCTCCTCGTCGGGTGTCTCGGCCGGACTCTGCCACCGCGCCACCTCCGGGTCCGGCTCCAGGCTCGGCCGGTCCGGCAGATCCGCCTGGGCGTTGCCCGTGCCCGGGTTGCGCAGCACGTACGGCGGATACGACTTCTCCTCGACCCGGGTGAGTCCCCCCTGCCGGGTCCGCCTCACGTACACGCGCCGCCTCAGCCGCTGAAGCCCGCTCTTGGGCGTGACCAGCCCGATGATGCCGATCACCATGATCACGAAGCCGGCCACATGCAGGTTGAAGACGGACGTATTTGCTGTTACGGCAAAGGTGAGAATGGCCCCGACGGCGATCCAGAACAGGCATATGCCGCTCTTCATGGGTTTCCCCTTCCTGGAGAATGCGCTGGCCGCACTTGCGCGCTCATGGTGGGCCGCCGTTAGGTGTACCCAAGATGCCCGAAGAGTACCGAAATACTGGTGCCGTTAACGGGAGCAACGTGATGCCGGGCAGGTATGTCGCCATTTTCGTGTCTCTGCACTTGCCCGGGTCCTGGCCGGCGTTCTCGCCCGGGTCCTGGCCCGTACTTGCCGTGCGCCGTCTCAGAGCATGGCCACAATGTCGCCATCTTCGGTCTCATTCCGGCCCAGCAGCCGGTCCCGTAGGTAACTGAGCGCCCGCGCCAGCAGCCGGGACACGTGCATCTGGGAGATGCCCAGCCGCTCGCCGATCTCGGCCTGGGTCAGGTTGCCGTAGAACCGCATGGTGAGAATGCGCTGCTCACGCAGGGGGAGTTCCTTCCAGTGCGCGCTGACGGCCTCCATGTCGAGCGTCTGCTCCACGCCCTGGTCGTCCTCGCCGAGCAGGTCCGCCAGCAGGACAGGGTCCTGCCGGTCGAAGACCGGCGCGTCGAGGGAGTAGGTGTGGAACACCATGTCCGCGCGGCGCGCTTCCTGCAGTTCGTCAGGCGTGACGCCGAGATGGGAAGCGAGTTCTGCCTCGTCGGGGGTCCGGCCGAGGGTGTGCGTGAGCTCCTCGGTGGCCTTCCGTACCTCTAGCAGGAGTTCCTGGGCCGACCGGCGCACGTGCACCTGCCAGCGCTTGTCGCGGAAGTGCCGCTTGATCTCGCCGCTCACGCACGGCTGCGCGTACGCGGACAGGCTGGTGCCGAAGTCCGGGTTGAAGTTGTTGATGGCTTTGAGCAGGCCGACGTACCCCACCTGCATGAGCTCTTCGCCCGATTCCGGGCTGCCCCGGTACTGGCGCACGCACGAGCGCACCAGCTTCTGGTACCGCTCGATCAGGGTCTCACAGGCTCTTGCGCGCAGATCGTCCGCACGCGGTAGCGTACGCACCATCAGCAGCAGGTCGCGGTCCTCGAGATTGCTGAGCTCCTCGCGCTGCTCAGTCGGCGTGTTCGCGGCAAGAGCCATCGCCATAAAGATCTCCACTAGCTTGAAACGTCCTTGACAGGGTCGTGGTGCCCTACACGCTGGCAATAAACATCCGCGGGCAGATATTGTCCGTCCAGCACTGCGACCTGGCTCACATCGTCCGGTGCGCCTGGTGAGCAACGCGGTACCCGGTAAACCGGACGGGGAAGTAGACACGCGGCCTTAGGGGTAGGACCGGGGAAGTAAGCACGCGTCCCTACGGGATGGCCAGAGAGGCAGGCCACAATGGCGAAGGCGGGGCGGGGGCAGCAGCCGGACTGGCTCGAGCCGGAGCTGGCCACCCTCACGAAGGACCGGTTCTCCGATCGGGGGTGGCTGTTCGAGCGCAAGCTGGACGGTGAGCGGTGCCTGTCGTTTCGCAGCGGCACGGGTGTGCGGCTGATGACGCGCAACCAGAAAGAGGTCGCGAACAACTACCCCGAGATCGCTGCGGCGCTGCGCGACCAGGGCGGGCGCGACCTGGGCCAGGGCGATCAGGGCCAGCAGGACTTCATCGTGGACGGCGAGATCGTGGCCTTCCAGGGCGCCCAGACCAGCTTCGAGCTGCTGCAGTCGCGCATCCACGTCACCCGCCCCGACGCCGCCCTGATCCGGCGCGTCCCGGTCTTCTACTACATCTTCGACGTGCTGTACGCCGGGGACCGCGACGTCCGGCCGCTCCCGCTGCGGGAGCGCAAGAGCATCCTGGCCGGACTGCTGTCGTTCAATGACCCGTTGCGGTTTACCGAGCACCGGGACACCGACGGCGAGGCCTACTACGCGGAGGCCTGCCGCCAGGGCTGGGAAGGGCTCATCGCCAAGCGCGCCGACGCCCCCTACCGCCCCGGCCGGAGCCGGGACTGGCTGAAGTTCAAGTGCGAGACCAACCAGGAGTTCGTCATCGGCGGCTTCTCCGACCCGCAGCGCTCACGTGTCGGGTTCGGCGCCCTGCTGCTCGGCTACTACGACTCGTCCGGCCGGCTCGTCTACGCCGGCAAGGTGGGGACCGGTTTCGACACCAGGACCCTGCGCAGCCTGCACGGCGAGATGTCGGACATCGAACGGGACAAGCCGCCGTTCGACCTGGGCGAGCTGCCCCGGTCCGCAGTGCACTGGGTCGAGCCCACCCTGGTGGCCCAGGTCGGGTTCTCGGAGTGGACCCGGGACGGGCAGCTTCGCCACCCCCGGTTCCAGGGCCTGCGGCGCGACAAGGCGGCCACCGAAGTCGTCCGGGAGGTACCGACATGACGAGCACCGATAACCGCGCCGGCCCGGTTCACCCTTCGCACGATCGGCGAGCGGCCGAGCGGGTGGCGGCTGGTAACAGCGATGCGGTTCCAGGCCACCTCCGTCACCAGGGCCGCCATCGCCGCATAGGCCGTGGGAACGTCCTGGGCGGCGTTAATCCGTGTCGAGTCGGTCACGGAGATAAGCCTACCTAGCCGGCCGCACACGCCAAGTCCGGCCAGCAGGCGTGCCCGGGGGCAAGCACCGGGGGCAAGCACCGGGGGCAAGTGCGGCGGCGCTCGGTCCCGGCCTGCGCCGCCCGTTCCGCCGGCACCCGGACGGGAACCCTCATTCGTTAACGGGAGAGAGTCCCGGCAGCGGACCGTCTGCGCGGGCCTGTTTAGGTTTATCCGCCTCCGCAGTCCCAATTGCCCCTACCGTGGTGTGCGGGGAGGGCCGGCCCGTGTCCGCCCAGCCGGAGACCGGCAAGACTGCGCGGCGGGTCCGGCCCGGACATGGCGGCCGGGGGAATGTCCGGGTCCGAATGGAGGCTGGCTGTGGCGCGCAAGCCCGATATCTGGGCGCGGCGTCGCAGGATCTTTATCCGGGCGCGGCGCCTGATCCGGGCCCAGCGACGTGGGCCGTTCGCCTGGCTGCGGCGGCGCGGCCCCTTGGTGCGGGCCCGGCGTCCCGGAACGCTGGCCTGGGGCCGGCGGGCTGTCCTGGCCGCGGCCCTGCTGGCCGTGGCGTTCGTTCCCTACCCGGTCATCGGCGCGGCGTCCGTGCCGCCGGCCGGCCCCTGCCACGGGCCGTGCCGCCACGCCGGTGCGGCGGGAAGGGTGCTCTGGGCACGTGCCCTGCCCGGACAGTGGGCCGCCAGCAGCGGGCTCGCGGGCACGGTCCCGGTCAGCGGGCAGGCCTACGCCGCGCTCGGCGACGGCGTAGCCGTGGTGGGTTTCGGGCAGCGGGTGCGGGCCTACGGCTCCCGCACCGGGAGAACGCTGTGGAACGCCGGCCTGCCGGGGTTCCCGGCGGACGCCTCGATCGTCTCGGTCCGGGTCTGGCCTGGTGTGGTCACGGTCGGGGTGGCCTACGGCCCGGATGCGGCCTCGCGCGCCGAGGTGGTGTTCGCCAGTTCCACCGGGCGTCAGATCCGCTGGTACAACGCGGCACCGTTCGGCGGGGCGGTCGCTGCTTCCCTGCAGGCCACGGTGATCGTCGGGACCTCCGCCGTCACCGCGTACAGCAACCGGACGGGTGCCGTGCGATGGAGCAGGCCGACGGGCCCGGCGGCCCAGACCTGGCACGTCGACGGGCCGGAACTGTACGTCACCGAGGCGGCTGGCGGCTACCTGGGGTCCGCGCCGGTGACCGCGCTGCGCCGGATCGACCTGAACAACGGGCTGGAGAGCACGGTCCGGCCGCCGGCACCCTCCTTCCCAGGTTCGTTCAGCGGCGTTGCCGATGACGTCATGCTGTTCTCGGCGGCCTCCGGCGTGACCGCCTACGACGGGCTGACCGGCCTGAAGCTGTGGTCGATCAAGGGCGCGGTCCCCGAGGAGACAGACCCCGCGCAGGATCGCTTCTATCTGACCGAGGACACCACCCTGGTCGGCGTGGACCCGCTGACCGGCCACGTCATCGCGCGCGCCTCCGGCTCGGCGGTGGCGGGCTCGGCGGGCATGTTCTCGGTCCGCGATGGCGTGGCGCTGGGGCTGGACCAGGGGCCGAACGGTGAGGCCTGGGGGTACGATGTCCGCCTGGAGCGGGTCACCTGGACGTCGCCCAGCCTGCCGTGGCCGCACTTTTTCGTGGACATCAGCGGCATCGGCGGCAGCGCGGATCCGGGCGGCGCCGCGGTCATCGTCGCGGACTGCGCGAAGCTGGCGCCGCGAACCCTGCCCAGCGCGCCAGGCCAGGGAGGCTCGCCGGGCCCGGGAGGGTCCGGCGCACCCAGCCCCACCGCGGGCGGGGCCAGCCCCTCAGCGCCGGCCGGGACCGGTTCGGCCGCACCCAGCGGGTCCGCCGGGGCAACGCCATCGGCCACCGCCACGATCACACCGGCGCCGTCCGGTCGGCTCTGCCAGGAGCCCGAGCTCATCGCCCTCTACCGCTGAGCGGCGCGCCCTGCGGCTGAGCGGCCACCTGCCGCTGAGCGGCGAAGTCGCGTCACCCGGGGGATGGATGCTCATGGCCTGGGTAGGCCCCTGATCACGATGAACCCAGCGGAAAAGGCCATCAAGCTCCTCGATCGGTTCCAGCAGCGTTTCCCGTGGCTGGCGTTCCCGGTGGCGGTCTGGAAGAAGTTCGGCGACGACCAGGCCGGGAACCTGGCCGCGCTGGTGGCCTACTACGCTTTCGCGTCGATCCTGCCGCTGCTGCTGGTCCTGGTCACGGTGATGGGCATCGTGCTGCGCGATCATTCCGCCCTGCAGACGAGGCTGGAAAAGGCGGCGGTGAAGAACTACGGGCAACTGGGCAGCCAGCTCACCAACATCGGCTCGTTTCACGAGACCGGCCCGGCGCTGGTCATCGGCATCCTCCTGACCTTCTACGGCGCCCGCGGTATCGCCAACGCCATGCAGAACGCGCTCAACTCCGTCTGGGAGGTACCGAAGGCGGACCGCCCCGGGTTCCCCTGGTCCTACCTGCGCAGCTTTGGCCTCATCCTGGTCGTCGGCCTGGGCGAGATCGGCACCTCGGTGCTGTCCAGCTTCATCAGCGGCGGTCATATCCTGCCCGGGTTCGCGGTCACGGTCCTGGCCACGATCGTTTCGCTGATCTTCAACATCGGCCTGTTCTGGCTCGCGTTCCGGCTGGGCACCGCGAAGGCCATCACCTGGCGCGAGCTGCGGCTGGGCGCGATCATGGGCGGCGTCGTCTGGCAGATCCTTCAGCTCATCGGCGGCTTCTACATCGGGCACGAGCTCGCGCACAGCAGGTCGCTGTACGGTGCGACGTTCGGCGTCGTGCTGGGCCTGCTGGCCTGGCTGTACCTGCAGGCCGAGGCCACGCTCTACGTCGCGGAAGCGAACGTCGTCTGGGTCCGCAAGCTGTGGCCGCGCAGCCTGGCGCCGCCACCGCACACCGAAGAAGATGTCCGCGCGTACGAGCTATACGCTGAGGCCGAGGCGCGCAATAAGGACGAAACCATCAGCGTGGCCGTTCCTGGCGCTCCCGACGATGAGAAGGCGCCGGCGAACTCACCCGCGGCCACGCCGGCCGAACCGGAGAAGTCCGCCGTTTCCGCGAAACCGGCGCGGGGAGAGGACCCTCATGACTCAGGCGACGACCGCTAACCGCCAGCCACCGGCCGCCCCCCACGTGATCGTCATCGGTGCCGGTTTCGCCGGCCTCAACGCCGTGAAGGGCCTGGGTAAGGGCCGATTTCGCGTCACACTGATCGACCGCAACCTCTACAGCACGTTCCAGCCACTGCTGTACCAGGTGGCGACCGGGGGCCTTAACCCCGGTGACGTCTCCTACGCGATCGGCGGTTACAGCCGCAAGCACGGCGCGCGGTACGGCCGCGGCATGCTCACCGGCATCGACCCCGCGGCCCGGCGCATCACGCTCCATGACGGCCGCGAGCTGAACTACGACTACCTGATTCTGGCCACCGGCGTGTCGGCGTCGCACTTCGGCATCAAGGGTGCCGAACAATTCACCTACGGCCTCTACACCCGGCGCGACGCGGTGACCCTGCGCGACCGCTTCCTGGCGGACGTGGAGAGGCTCAGCGAGGGACCTCGTGACGCCCAGCTCGCCATCACCATGGTCGGTGGCGGCGCGACCGGCGTCGAGCTGGCCGGGACGATCGCCGAACTGCGCGACACGTTGCTGCACGAGACCTTCCCCGACGTCGACTCGTCCCGCATCCACGTCCGTCTCGTTGAGATGCAGTCCGAGCTGCTGACCCCGTTCGACCAGAAACTGCGCGCCTATACCCGTCGCCAGCTCGTCAAGCGCGGGGTGGACGTGCAACTGGACACCGCGATCGCCGAGGTGACACCCGACCGCGTCATCCTCAAGGACGGGCGCGACCTGCACAGCGACATCACCGTGTGGACCGCCGGTGTGGCCGCTCCCCCCGAGGCTAAGCAGTGGGGGCTGCCGCAGGGGCACGCGGGCCGGATCGAGACGGGGCCCGACCTTCGCGTCACCGGCCAGGACCGGATCTTCGCCGTCGGCGACATCGGCCTCGTGACCGATCACCCGACGCCGCAGCTCTCGCAGCCCGCGATTCAGATGGGCCGGTTCGCGGCCGAGCAGATCAAGCGGATCGAAGCCGGGCAGCCCACGCAGACGTTCCACTATCACGACAAGGGCCAGGCGGCCACGATCGGCCGCCGGTCCGCGGTCATCGAACTGGCTCATGGCCCGGACTTCACCGGCACCCTGGCCTGGCTCGGCTGGCTGGCCCTGCACCTGGTCTACCTGCTCGGCGGGCGCAACCGGGTGTCCGCGATCATCAACCTCGCGTGGCGTTACCTGACGTGGGGGCACGGCGGGACGGTCATCGTCGGCGACGAGCCGACCGCGGACGCCCCGCCCGAGCCGGCCGCCTTCCGCCCGGGCGCGCAGCGCGGCAGCCCGTCCCAGTCCATCACCGGCCGGGACGGCCCGGCCGAACGTAGCAATCAGGCCGCCCGGGCCCAAGCCGGACCCTCTTCATAATTCTTAACGACACGACGTAGTAGCCTCATCCCATGGTCGCGACCGGTCCGTCCGCGAGAAGATCGCGGCCCCGCCTGCCCGCCCTCCCGGCCCGCGTACTTGCCCGCGTACTGGCCGGCGCGGTAATCGCCGGGGCGCTGGCCCTGGCCGGCTGCGCCAGCAGTCAGGGAAGCGCGGGCGGTCAGGGAAGCGCGGGCTCCGGCCCGGCTGCGTCAAACCAGTCCAGCGCGGCCGCCGCTAACCCGAACCTGGATCTCGGCACCCCGCTCGGCGGCAAGCCACTGCCGGATGTGCGGCTGGACAATCAGTTCGGCCAGCCCGTATCGCTGAGCCAGTTCCGCGGCAAGGTCCTGCTCATCGGGTTCGTCGATTCGGAATGCATGACCGTCTGCCCGCTCACCACGCTGGCCATGCTCGAGGCCAAGCAGATGCTCGGCGCGGCCGGCGATCACGTTCAGTTGCTCGGCATCGACGCCAACCCGGACGCGATCAAGCTGTCGGACGTGATGGGGTACTCGCGTGCCCACAACATGGTGAACCGCTGGGACTTCCTGACCGGGTCGCTGGCCCAGCTCAAGGCGAGCTGGAAGGCGTTCAACATCTACGCCAGGATCGATTCCGGCCAGGTCGACCACACCCCGGCCCTGTACGTGATCGATGCCCGGGGCCGGGAGCAGAAGGTCTACCTGACCACGATGGCCTACTCCAGCATCACCCAGTCCGCCCAGGTCGTCGCGCAGGAGATCGCCGGGCTGCTGCCGGGGCATCCGGTGCTGGCCCACAGCCAGTCGCTGGCCTACATCTCCGGCCAGACGCCCGCGCAGACGGTCCGGATGCCCGCCGCAGCGCCCGCGTCCTCGCCCGCGTCCTCGCCCGGGTCCTTGCCCGCGTCCTTGCCCGCGTCCTTGCCGGCCAGCGCCCAGGTGACCCTCGGCCCGGGGAAACCGCACCTGGTGGTGTTCTTCGCGACCTGGGTGTCGGAGACCTCCGATCTGCGCGACAAGCTGACCGGTCTCAACTCCTACGTCCATGCGGCCGGGAGCAAGCACCTTCCCGCGCTCACGGCCGTGGACGAGGCGGTCACCGAGCCCACCTCGAGCGCGGCGGGCACGTACATCCGCGCCCTGAAACAGCCACTCGCCTATCAGGTCGGCCTGGACACCACCGGCCGTGTCGCGGACGGATACGGTGTGCAGGACCAGCCGTGGTTCGTCCTGACCTCGTCCTCCGGCAAGATCGTCTGGTCCCACGACGGCTGGCTATCGCCTTCTGCCCTCGAAGCCGCCGTCGCCAAGCACTCCTGACCGCCGCTCGCCGGGCCGGAAACGGCTAAGCGTGGAGATTATGACATCAACGACGCTCGTTTCCATTCTGGTGGGCGTGGCCGTGCAGCGGCTCATCGTGCAGACCCGCGCTCAGCGCATTCCGGTCGGCGATCGCCAGGCCGAGTCGTTCACCGGTTCGGCATCGTGAACAGGCAGAATCATGATCATGAGCATGCGGAACGGGTACATGCCCGGGTAAGCCGCGGGGGTGCGTACCGTTCGCAGGAGGTCTGATGGCCCGCTCGATCTGGACCGGTGCACTGGCCTTTGGGCTGGTCAACATTCCGGTTGGCCTGTATGCGGCCACGGAGGATCGGACCGTGCACTTCAACCAGTTCCAGAAGGGCACGAGTGATCGCATCCGGTACAAGCGGGTCAACGAACGGACCGGGGAGGAGGTCACCTACCGGGACATCGTCAAGGGCCGCGAGGTTGATGACGACACCTATGTGCTGCTCACCGACGACGAGCTGGAGTCCGTCGAACCGGGCCGGACCCGGACCATCGACATCACCGACTTCGTCGATCTGGCCGAGGTGGATCCGGTTTATTTCCAGCGCACCTACTACCTGGCGCCACGGGGCGACGGCGCCGACCGTTCCTACGAACTGCTCCACCAGGCGATGGCCGACACCAACCGGGTCGGTATCGCCACGTTCGTGATGCGCAGCAAGGAGTACCTCGTCGCGGTCCGGCCGCAGCAGGAGGTTCTCGCCCTGGAGACCATGTACTTCGCGGACGAGATCCGCGACGCGATCGAGGCGACAGGCTATGAACCGTCCGGCCAGTCGGCCCGCCCCCGCGAGCTCACCATCGCGCGCCAGCTCATCGAGTCGATGACCACCGACTGGGAGCCGGCCCGCTACGTGGACACCTACCGCGAGCGCGTCGAGGAACTGATCGAGAGCAAACGGGCCGGTGAGACGATCGAGGCGGCGGCCCCTGCGCCGCAGCCGTCGAAGGTGGTCGACCTCACCGAGACGCTGCGCCGCAGCGTGGAGGAGGCGCGCGGGCGCGGCCGCGAGAGCGCCGGGCGCTCGCGCGGCCAAGCCGATGAGGCCCCTCAGGATGAGGACCTGTCCGCGATGACCAAGAGCCAGCTGGCCTCGCGGGCCGCGGAGCTGGGCATCCCCGGCCGGTCGAAGCTGACCCGCGACGAACTGGAAACGGCCGTCCGCCAGGCCCGTCATCCGCGCCCCAAAGCCGTCTCCTGAGGCCCAGAGTAAGCCGGATGAGCTGCGGTGAGACCGAAATGAGCCCGGGGACTGGCGGCCCGCGAGCGTCCAGGCGTAACCTCCCCGGCATGACCGTAAAACTCGTGGTCCTCTACACCCAGCCGGACGACCCGGATGTGTTCGAGCGCCATTACGCCGGAACGCACATGCCGATGGTCTGTCAGATCCCGGGGCTCCAGCGCACCGAGAGCGGCCGTTTCATCGCCGAAGCCGACGGCGGCGAGGCCACCTTCTACCGGACCGCCGCGCTGTACTTCGCGGACCGGACCGCCCTGGACCAGGCGCTCGCTACCCAGGAGGCGCAGGCCGTGGCCGCCGACTTCGGGAAGATCGCCCCGCCCGGCTCCCGCATGCTCGTCGAAAACGTCGACGCCTAACCCCTCCCCACCCCCACCCCCTCCCCCGTCCCGCCAGGTTCAGCCCGGCTAAGCTGCCCGCGCGCAAGCCCCTGCGCCGCGACGTCGAACGTGGGAGAAGTCAGTGCCTGAGCTTAACTTTGCCGACATGCCCCTGAGCCCGCTCATGCGGGCGCTGGGCCTGGTGATCGACGGCTATTCCGGCGAAGGGAACGGCGGCTGCACCCGCGTCCGCGGCCACATCGACGCTGGCCCGGAGCATCATCAGCCCATGGGCATTGTGCACGGCGCGCTCTACAGCGGCGCCATCGAGACGGCGGCCAGCGTCGGGGGCTTCCTCGCGGTGCAGGACAGCGGGCAGTTCGTCGTCGGCGTGGACAACCTCACCGATTTCGTCCGCCCGGTCAAAGAAGGGCGCCTCGAGGTCGACGCACGCGCGGTCAGCCAGGGGCGGACGCTCCAGCTGTGGGAGGTCG
>Ga0066790_10000213_pt1 | contig 19900 bp, 16 predicted proteins | sample OrgsoiDNA2013050_FD_70963 | JGI IMG/M metagenome (GOLD analysis project Ga0066790, IMG submission 70963) | Permafrost soil microbial communities from the Arctic, to analyse light accelerated degradation of dissolved organic matter (DOM) -... | ecosystem: Environmental > Terrestrial > Soil >...
ATACCCGCGTGATATCGGCCAATACGTCAAGAACGGCATCCGCGCTTTCCTGAGCAGCTACCGTCCCCCGACACCTGAGTGCCCCCACGGGCCAGGCAGCTCAGCCGCCCCAGCCCATGATCGCCGACCCAGCAGATCCGGCAGACAGCCGTGTGGGCAAAGAAGACCTGCGCCGTCGGCAAGTCCACCACGATGCGGGTGATCCTCGGCCTGGACGCGGCCGGCGCGGGCCGCGCGCTGATCGGCGGGCGGCCCTACCGGAGCCTGCGGCGCCCGCTGAGCCACGTCGGGTCGCTGCTGGACGCCGCCGCGCTGCAGCCCGGCCGCACCGCCCGCAACCACCTGCTGTGGCTGGCCCGCTCCCAGGGCCTGACCGCCCAGCGGGCTGACGAGGTGATCGGGCAGGCCGGCCTGCAGAAGGCGGCCCGGCGTAAGGCGGGCGGCTACTCCCTGGGCATGCGGCAGCGGCTGGGGATCGCGGCGGCGCTGCTCGGCGACCCGCCGCTGCCGCCACGGCCGCGCCCGAGGCCCAGGTACTGCGGGCATGCGACCCGGACACGTGCTTTGGAACCGGCCCGTGCCGGAACTTTCCGAACCGGCACGGGCCGGGGCTTACGGGACCGGTCGGGGCGCGGTCGGCCGTCCTGGCTTGCGGCCGATCCCCGCGTAGAGCAGCACGGGCCGGGAGGCGCCGCGGCGGGACCGCCACCGGGCGGCGTCCACGACGCCGGGCGGGATCAGGTCCAGGCCGTCGAACAATCCCTCGATGTCGTGCCGGGTCCGGGCCGCGCCCCGGACATAGGCGATGTCGTAGATGTCGCGGGCCTGCCGGATCGCCTCGGGCGGGGTCTGGTCGCCGGTGCCGTGGGAGATGACGAGGTAGCTGCCGGGGGCCAGGTGATCGGTGATGCACCGGACGATCGAGCGGGGGCCGTCGCTGTCGGCGACGAAATGCAGGACGGCGACCAGCAGCACCGCGACCGGCTGCTCAAAGTCGAGGTGCGCGCGGACGGCAGGCCTGGTCATCAGGTCGAGGGGGAACCGCACGTCCGCCTCGGCAATGATGACGGCGGGGGTGCCGGCGAGCACGGCGTTCGCGTGCGCGACGACGACGGGGTCGTTGTCGATATAGGCGACGCGGGCGGACGGGCTCGCGGTGCAGGCGATCTCGTGGACGTGGCCGCGGGTGGGCAGCCCGGTGCCGATGTCGAGGAACTGGGTGATGCCGGCCCGGCCTGCGAGGTAACGGACGGCGCGGGCCAGGAACGCCCGGTTGTCCCGCGCGGCCCGCGCCGCGCCGGGGATCGCGGCGGTCAGCGCGATAGCCGCTTCCCGGTCGACCGCGTAGTTGTCCTTGCCGCCGAGCAGCGCGTCGTAGATCCGGGCGATGTTCGGGACACCTGAGTCAAAGCTCTGCTGCTCGACCAGTGTCACGGGATGCGGGCTCTCATACACCGCTCATCACGTCCTGCGGGGTGTCGCCGTGCTTCCTTGCGGATGCCGGTAACCGCTCGTCTTGCTGGCAGATGCGTTCAGAAAGTTCGTCTGGGTTATCGGCATGGATGAATGGAGCGCACCCGGCGGCAAGTTCTCCGGCGGTGAGTACGTCGGTCCGGGTGGCCCACCACCAGCCGGTGTCGCTGCGCCAGATACCCCACCGGCCGTCAAAGGCGGCCTCAACGGCTGCCACGGTCGCGGCTAACCCGGCGTGCTGCTCGCTCATGTCTCGTCCAGTTGCGTGGTGTGGTTGCTTAGAGGCAGCATGAAAGGGACGAACCCCCGCGAAGTTTCAAATCGCTTGAAAGTCTCGGGTCAGGGCTACATGGCTGATCAGGATCGAGCGGGCCCGCGAATCGCGGTGATCCGCAAAACGCATGGCTGGACGGCTCAGGAACTGGCGCGCCGAGCCCATGTCTCCTACAGCCTGCTGGCCAAGGTCGAGTCCGGGGCCGCGCCGGCCAGCCCGGCGCTCATCGGCGCCGTGGCTCGCGCGCTGCGGGTGGACGTGCCGCGCATCACCGGGCAGCCGTATGCCGAGCCACGGGGCCAGGCGGCTCGGCTGCACGAGGCTATCGGGCCGATCCGGCGCAGCGTTGATACCTATGACCTGCCCGACGAGAACATTGTGCCGAGACCGGCGGCCGAGCTGTCCGCTGACGTCCGGCGTATTTCCGCTCTCGGGCAGGCGGCCAAGTACGCCCAGATCGGTGCCGAGCTTCCCGGGCTGCTCGATGAGCTGGGAACCGCTGTGCACACCGCCGCGGAGGCTGACCGGTCGCGCCTGTTCGGGCTACTAGCCGAGGCATATTCCGGGGCGTCGGCGATTTCGGGTCTGCTCGGTTACCTTGACCTGCGCGGGCAGGTAGTCGACCGGATCAGGTGGGCATCTGACCAGTCCGGAGACCCGTTGCGGATGCAGCGGGTTCGCTGGCAGCGCACCGCATCCCTGATGGCCGTGGGTGCCTACGGCCAGGCCCAGACGCTGATGGATCGGGTGCGGGACGACCTTGGCGACGACATCTCGGCCATGAACGGGCCGACATTGTCGGTGTACGGGTCAGCTCATCTGCGTTCAGCGATCCTGTCAGCGCGGGCGGCGAAGACGAGCGGGCCGGGCTCCGCGCAGCAGGCCTGGGCGCATGTTGACGCTGCCCGGCTGGTGGCTGCGCGCATGGGGACCGACCGGAATGACTACGGGCTGGCGTTCGGGCCGTCGAACGTCGCGCAGCATGAGGTCGCGGTGGCCGTGGAACTGGAAGACGGCGACGAGGCCGTTAAGCGTTCCCGCCGGGTACGCCTGGGCTCCTCGGTGCCGTCCGTGCGGCGGGGCCATCATTACATTGACCTGGCCCGTGGCTATGTGATGGCCGGGGATTATGCGGGCGGGCTGCGATGCCTCCAGGAAGCGCGCCGGATCGCGCCCCAGCAGACTCGGCATCACCCGATGGTCCGCGAGACGGTGCTGTCGATCGCGGCGGCGAGGAGAGCACGGGAGGATCTGGGCCTCTTCGCGTCCTGGCTTGGCCTGGGACGGTAACCGGGCGAGGCCAGCGCCCGTCGCTTACGGCGGGATATGTCCGCTGGGAGATCAGGGCCTTCGGCCGCCAGTCGGTCACCGAGCTGCTACGCCTCTTCTCCGGCTTCGCGGCCACGCACCTCAAGCCGGCCGAGTTTCGTGATCCTCACCGTTTTTTCGCGGCGGGTGGCGAAACGGTGGTGGTCACTGGCGGCCGGGTTCCGGCGCGGCCCGAAGCCATGCCCGGGGCGACCGTAAGTGCCGGGGCGGGCGGCAGGCCGTCCGTTGCGCAAGAGCCTCGCCGTCGCGGCGGTCCTCATGTGGAGCATCGTGCCTAGTCCGTCGTCGGCTCACGGGTACGTGAACTGGGTATGCATATCTGGTTGCCCGAATCAAGCGGCAGCGGCCTGTTAGGCCAATTTCTGAGCCCTCCGTTACTGATCATTTACGCCGGCAATGGGTTCCCAGCGATTCGTGTCGGGTACTCAGGTGACGCTGAGTAACTATGATGGCGCAGGCAGTTACGCATGGTGATCGCGCGGCTGGACGTGGCGCGGACGGGGGAACGGCGTGTTTAGTGTGCGGGGGCCCGGCAAGCAGGCGGCGGGTCAGGAGATAGACCGGCCTCAGGAGATAGACCGGCCTCAGGAGATAGACCGGCCAGCGACTGGGCTAGGCACGGGCGGGCACGGGGGAGCGGAAGACGGGGGAGCAGGACCGGCGCACGACGCGGCGCACCAGCGCAGGAGCCGGGTCATCCTGCTGGCCGCGGCGGCCGTCGCGGTCATCATCGCGGCCGCCGTTTACGCGCTGATCCACGCGGGCACCGGGCCGCGGGCCCACGGCGGCCATAAGGCGGCACCCGGCGGCAGCGGAACGGTGGCGGCGCTCAAGATCCTCTCGGTGACGCCGGGGGCGAACGCCCGGCAGGTCGACGGCAGCGCGCCCGTGATGGTGCAGTTCTCGGCTCCGCTAGCTGCGGGATCGCCCGACCCCGTCATCCGCCCGGCCGTGGCCGGCACCTGGAGCCAGGCCGGCGACGACGCGACGTTCACGCCCGCCAGGCCGCTCAAGCCCGCGAGCAGCTTCACCGTCGAGGTTCCCGCCGGAAAGGGCGGCGTCCGGACGGTGGCCGGCGGCGTCCTGGCCCGGCCGATGGTGGCGCACTTCACCACCCGCGGGTACTCGCCGATGCGGCTGGCGCAGCTACTCGGCCAGCTTGGCTACCTGCCGATGAGCTGGTCACCAGCGCAGGCCACCGCGACGCGCGCGGAGGAGATCGACGCGGGCAGCTCCCCGGTCAGCCAGGCGTCGCTGGCCTATGATCCGCCGGCCGGCAGCTTCACCGGGCAGCCCGGTTACCCGGCTATCCTCGCCGGCATGTGGCAGCCCAGCCACGCCAGCATCGTTCTCCAGGGCGCCGTCATGGCCTTCCAGTCCGAGCACGGGATGATCACCAACGGGACCGTCGACGCGAAGCTGTGGTCGGCGCTGTTCCGCGCCGTCAAGAAGAACGAGCGGAACGTCAACGGCTACACCTACGCCGTGGCGAGCAAGGCGCTGCCCGAGACGCTGACGATCTGGCACGACGGCCGGGTCGTGTTCCGCAGCCTGGCCAATACCGGAATCCCGGTCTCGCCGACCGTCGACGGGACATTTCCGGTGTACCAGCGGTTCCGGTTCCAGATCATGCGCGGCACGAACCCCGACGGCAGCAGTTACGCGGATCCGGTCTCGTTTGTCTCCTACTTCAATGGCGGCGACGCCGTGCACTACTTCCCGCGCGGTTCCTACGGCTCCCAGCAGAGCCTGGGCTGCGTGGAGCTGCCGTACGGGGCGGCCGAGCAGGCCTACCCGTACCTGACCTACGGCAGCCTGGTCACGGTGGCCGGCTAATACCCGGAGCCATAACGCGCCGCCGCGGGTCGCCGCTTGCGGCCGGCAAACCTATGTCCATTTCTTGACATGATCCGTAGCCAGCTCGGGCGAAGGCCGCATACCCTCCGGTGAGAGAATCTCCTGGTATACATCAGGGCATCTGAGGCATCGCCCGTCCTGAGGGGACCGGGCGCGTAGGCGAGGGAGCGCGCCGTTGTCTGGATTGGGTCAGTCCCGCGGGCGGATCGCGGCGCTGGGCGGCGTGATCGTCATCTTGCTCGCGGCCGGATCCTGGGTCGCGCTGACGCATGCGTCAGCGCAGTCGACATTGCGGGCGGGCGGCGGCCATGCGGCCGGGCCCGCCAAGGTCAGCAAGCCCAAGCCCAAGGTGCCCCTGAGCGTCGTGGCGGTGACGCCGGCGCCGCACGCCAAGTACGTCAACGGCGCGGCCGCGGTGAAGGTGCAGTTCTCCGCGCCGCTGGCCGCGGGCTCGCCGATGCCGACGATCAGGCCGGCCATCGCGGGAAACTGGAGCCCGGTCGGAACCGACGCGGTCGAGTTCGTCCCGGTCCGGGGGTTCAGCCAGTGGATGAATGTCGCAGTGCGGATCCCGGGCGGCGCGGCGGGAGTTCAGTCCGCCAGCGGGCAGCTGCTGGCTCACTCGGCCACACTGCATTTCCAGGTGGGCGGCTTCTCGCAGACTCGACTGACCGAGCTGCTCGCGCAGCTGGGCTACCTGCCGGTGAGCTGGACGCCGGACGCCGGGCAGGTCGCGCCGCCGCTGGGCAGCGCGACCGGCCAGCTCAGCGCGGCCTACGCACCGCCCGCTGGCACCTTCGCCTGGGACGCCGGCTATCCCGCCCAGCTCAGGAGCTTCTGGGACGCCGGCCGCCCCAGCGGCATGATCGTGCACGGTGCGGTGATGGCCTTCCAGTCCGATCACGGCCTGACCATGGACGGCGTCGCCGGCACCCAGGTCTGGCAGGCGCTGCTGAGCGCCGCCGCCAAGGACGAGGCCAACACCCGCGGCTACAGCTACGCCCTGGCCAGCCAGCACTACCCGGAGACGCTGACCGTCTGGCATGACGGGCACGTGATCTTGCACACCGCGGCCAACACGGGAATCCCGGTCGCGCCGACCACCGTCGGGACCGCCGCGGTCTACCTGAGGTACCAGACGCAGGTCATGAAAGGCACGAACCCGGATGGCAGCAAGTACGCCGACCCCGTCGCCTGGGTGGCCTACTTCCGGGCCGGCGAGGCGGTGCACTACTTCCCGCGCGGCTCCTACGGCTCCCAGCAGAGCCTCGGCTGCGTCGAGCTGCCGTGGACGCAGGCCAAGGACGTCTGGCCGTACCTGACCTACGGCACGCTGGTCACGGTCACCCCGGCCTGAGCCAGGACCGGAGCCCGCCGCCGGGCTTGGCCGCCCCGGCCGGCGGATATCCATACGCGCCGGCTCGACGGCCTCGGTAGCATCGGGACCGGGGAAGCCGCGGGCAGCAGTCCGCGGCACCGTCACACCTGAGGAGCCAGCTGTGCCTGCCGACAAGCTTCACATCACTCTCGCCGGACGCGAGCACGTGGTGGAAGCCGGGACGACGGCGGCTGGCGTCCTCGACGGGCAGCCGGCCATCGCGGCGCGAGTGAACGGCACCCTGCGTGACCTCGCGGCGCCGCTCACCGACGGCGATGCGCTTGAGCCGGTGGCCGCCGGCAGCCCGGATGGCCTGGCGATCGTGCGGCACTCCACTGCCCACGTCATGGCCCAGGCCGTGCAGGAGCTGTTCCCGGCCGCCAAGCTGGGCATCGGGCCGCCGGTCGAGAACGGCTTCTACTACGACTTCGACGTGCCCGAGGCCTTCGGCCCTGATGACCTCAAGGCGATCGAGCAGCGTATGCGGCAGATCGTCAAGCAGGGCCAGCGCTTCCAGCGCCGGGTGGTCAGCGACCAGGAGGCGCGGGCCGAGCTGGCCGATGAGCCGTACAAGCTGGAGCTGATCGGGCTCAAGGGCGGTGCGCCGCTCGCCGCCGCCGACGACGTGGCCGCCGCGGAGACTCCCAGCGGCGTGGCGGTCAGCGCCGAGGAGGCCGTCGAGGTGGGCGGCGGCGAGCTGACCATCTACGACAATGTCGACGGCAAGACCGGCGAGCTGTGCTGGAAGGACCTGTGCCGGGGCCCGCACCTGCCGACCACCCGGCAGATCCCGGCCTTCAAGCTGATGCGCAGCGGCGGCGCCTACTGGCGCGGCAGCGAGAAGAACCCGCAGCTGCAGCGGATCTACGGGACCGCGTGGGCGTCGCGGGAAGCCCAGGACGAGTACCTGACCCTGCTGGCGGAGGCCGAGAAGCGCGATCACCGCAAGCTGGGGACGGAGCTCGACCTGTTCTCGTTCCCGACCGAGATCGGCAGCGGGCTGGCCGTCTTCCACCCCAAGGGCGGGATGATCCGCAAGATCATGGAGGACTACTCGCGGCAGCGCCACGAGGAGGCCGGTTACGAGTTCGTCAACACCCCGCACATCACCAAGTCGGAGCTGTTCGAGATCTCCGGTCACCTGGACTGGTTCGGCGAGAACATCTATCCGCCCATGGAGCTGGAGGGGGCCAAGTACTACCTCAAGCCCATGAACTGCCCCATGCACATCCTGATCTACCGGTCCCGCGGCCGGTCCTACCGGGAGCTGCCGCTGCCGCTGTTCGAGTTCGGCACCGTGTACCGGTACGAGAAGTCCGGGGTGGTGCACGGCCTGACCAGGGTCCGCGGGCTGACCATGGACGACGCGCACATCTTCTGCACCCGCGAGCAGGCCGGCGAAGAGCTGCGGCGGCTGCTGACCTTCGTGCTGGACCTGCTGCGTGACTACGGCCTGAGTGACTTCTACCTGGAGCTGTCCACCCGCGACGACGTCAAGGACAAGTGGGTCGGCAGCCACGAGGACTGGGAGCACGCCACCGAGGAGCTGCGGCAGGCCGCGCTGGAGTCTGGCCTGGAGCTGGTCGCCGACCCCGGCGGTGCGGCGTTCTACGGCCCCAAGATCTCCGTGCAGGCCAAGGACGCGATCGGCCGCACCTGGCAGCTGTCCACTATCCAGGTCGACTACAACCTGCCGAAGCGATTCGGCCTGGAGTACCAGGCCGCGGACGGCACCCGGCAGCAGCCGATCATGATCCACCGGGCCCTGTTCGGGTCGATCGAGCGGTTTCTCGGAATCCTGGTCGAGCACTACGCGGGCGCGTTCCCGCCGTGGCTGGCGCCGGTCCAGGTGGTCGGCATCCCGATCGCCGACGCGCATGTGCCCTACCTGGAGGACGTGGCCGCCCAGCTGCGCGCCTGCGGCGTCCGGGTCGAGGTCGATGCCGGCGACGACCGGATGCAGAAGAAGATCCGGACGGCCCAGCGGCAGAAGGTCCCGTTCATGCTGCTGGCCGGGGATGACGACGTGGCGGCCGGGGCCGTCTCGTTCCGCTACCGCAGTGGCGAGCAGAAGAACGGCGTGCCGGTGGCGGAGGCCGTGGCCGAGATCGCTGACGCGATCGCCCAGCGGGTCCAGGTCTGAGGCCGGTGCCGGAGCGCGAGCCGGAGCCCCAGGACGGTGCGGGCGTCCCGGACGGGTTCCAGCGGCTCTGGATGCCGCACCGGCTGGCCTACATCAAGGGCGAGAGCAAGCCCGGCACGGCGCAGGAGTGCCCGTTCTGCCGGATCCCGCGGCTGCCGGACGCCGACGGGCTGATTGTCGCGCGCGGGCTGCTGGTGTACGCGGTCCTCAACCTCTACCCCTATAACAGCGGCCACCTGATGGCGGTCCCGTACCGGCACGTCGCCGACTACACCGAGCTGGACGACAAGGAAACCGCCGAGCTCGCTGACTTCACCAAGCGGGCGATGACCGCCCTGCGGACCGCGTCGGGCGCGCAGGGCTTCAACATCGGGATGAACATGGGCGGCGTGGCCGGCGCCGGCATCGCGGCGCACCTGCATCAGCACGTGGTGCCGCGCTGGGGCGGCGACGCCAACTTCATGCCGGTCATCGGCCGGACCAAGGTCCTGCCGCAACTGCTGGCCGATACCCGCGAGCTGCTGGCCTCGGCCTGGGTGGCGGCCCGCACCGGGGGGTAACCCCCGGACCCCCAGACCGGGAGGGCTCCCGCACCGGGGGGTAACCCCCGGACCCCCAGACCGGGAGGGCTCCCGCACCGGGGGGTAACCCCCGGACCCCCAGACCGGGAGGGCTCCGCCCCCCGGACCCCCCTGCCAGCCGCTCGGGCCGGCAAGCCGGCCGTCGCGGCTGGCATTTCCGGTGGCTGGGGTTTGGACTTCTGGTGGTAGCTGCTGGCTTATTTCCGCTGGCCGGCGGGTGTCGCCTGGGTTCGGCTGCCCGCTGCTACCTTCCGTCCGCCCCTTCCCGGCGGTCCCCGTGACCACAGCAGCAGCCGCCGCCGCTGACCCGCGACGACATGGTTGCCCCTCTGCTGCCGCTAGGACGACAGGAGGTGCCCAGCCATGACGCTGGCTCCGGTCCGGTCGGCGGCTGGGCAGTGACCCCGGTGGCCGCTGAGGCCTGGGTGACAGCCGGGGCTCGCCGGTGGGCGGCCCGAGCGTCATGAACCGGCGGCTGCTGCTGAATGCCCCAGATCACGACCCGCGGCCGAGGACGAGGAGAATCCGCGAAGCCCCGCGGCAGCCACGACACCCCGGTAGTAAACCCCAGCCACAAGGAATGCCAGCCGCGACGGCCGGCCCCGCCGGCCCGAGCGGCTGGCAAGGGGGTCCGGGGGGCGCAGCCCTCCCGGTCTGGGGGTCCGGGGGTTACCCCCCGGTGTTACCGAGACTCCTCCGCCACCTTCCCGGCCAGGTGCGACGGCAGCGGCTCGTGGCGCAGGTATGACCTGCTGAACGATCCCGTGCCGTGCGACATGGACCGCAGGTCGATCGCGTACCGGGTGATCTCGAGTTCGGGGATCTCCGCCTTCACCAGGGTCCGGCCGCCGGGCACCGGCTCGGTCCCGAGCACGCGACCGCGGCGCGAGGACAGATCTGACATAACGGCACCGACATAGTCGTCGGCCACCAGCACGGCGACGATGTCCACCGGCTCGAGCAGCAGCACCTGGGCCCGGTCGGCCGCATCGCGCAGGGCCGCGCGTCCGGCCTTCTGGAACGCCATGTCGGAGGAGTCCACGGAGTGCGCCTTGCCGTCGTACAGGGTCACCCGGATATCGACCATCGGGTAACCCGCCAGCACGCCCTGCTCCATCTGGGCGCGGACGCCCTTCTCGACCGACGGGATGAACTGCCGTGGCACCACGCCGCCGACGATCTTGTCGACGAACTCGAAGCCGGTGCCGGAGTCGAGCGGCTCGACCTCGACATGGCAGATGCCGAACTCACCGTGGCCGCCGGTCTGCTTGACGTTCCGGCCTAGCCCCTGGGCCTTGCCGCCCAGCGTCTCGCGCAGCGGCACCCGCAGCGGCGTCGTCTCCACGGCCACGCCGTAGCGGCTGCACAGCCGGTCCAGCAGCAGGTCCGCGTGCGCCTCGCCCATGCACCACAGCACCAGCTGGCGCGTCTCGGCGTTGTTCTCCAGGCGCAGCGTCGGGTCCTCGGCCACCAGCCGGGCGAGGGCCTGCGACATCTTGTCCTCGTCCGCCTTGGACTTGGCCACGATCGCGACGGGCAGCAGCGGCTCGGGCATGGCCCAGGGCTCCATCCGCAGCGGCCCCTCCTTGTCGGACAGGGTGTCCCCGGTCTCGGCGGTCATGAGCTTGGCCACGGCGCAGATGTCACCCGCGGCGCACTGGGTGACGGTGCGCTGCTGCTTGCCCAGCGGTGAGGTGATCGCGCCGATCCGCTCGTCGACGTCGTGATCGGCATGACCGTGCTCGGCCCGGCCGTGCCCGGAGACATGCACGACCGCATCCGGCCGCAGCGTGCCGGAGAACACCCGGACCAGGCTGATCCGGCCGACGTAGGGGTCGGAGGCGGTCTTCACGACCTCGGCGAGCAGCGGCCCGTCGGGCTCGCTGGCCAGGCCGCCGACGGCTTTGCCCGCCAGGGTGGTGACGGTCGGCAGCGGATGCTCGGCGGGGGCGGGGAACGCCTGAGTTATCACCTCGACCAATTCGGCCAGGCCGATGCCGCTCGGCGAGGCGACCGCGAGCACCGGGTAGAAGGTCCCGCGCGCGACCGCCGTTTCCAGGTCGTCGATCAGGACCTTGGGGTCGATCTCCTCGCCGGACAGGTACCTGTCCATGAGGGTCTCGTCCTCGCTTTCCTGGATGACCGTCTCGATGAGGGCGGAGCGGGCCTCCGCCACCCGGTCAGCGTCCGCAGACTCGACGTCGCGGTCCGTCCGGCCGCCGGCGCCGGAATAGTCATAAAACCGCTCGGATAGCAGGCCGATCAGGCCGCGTACGCCGCCCTGGTCGCCGGCGACGGGCAGGTACAGGGGTGCCACCGATTCGCCGAACGCCGACCGGCAGGCCGCCAGCGCCTCCTCGAAGTCCGCGCGCTGATGATCGATCTTGGTGATGACGACCGCGCGCGGCGTGCCCACCGCGGCGCATTCCTCCCACAGCATCTTGGTCAGGCCGTCGACTCCCTCGGCGGCCGAGACGGTGAACAGGGCGGCGTCGGCGGCCCGCAGCCCGGCGCGCAGGTCGCCGGTGAAGTCGGCGTATCCGGGCGCGTCCAGGAGGTTGACCTTGACGCCCGCATGCTCGAAGGGGACCAGCGTCAGGTTAACCGACCGCTGCTGCCGGACCTCGACCTCGTCGAAGTCGCTGGCGGTCGTCCCGTCCTCCACCCGCCCTGGCCGCTGGATTGTCCCGGTGGTCGCCAGCAGTGCCTCCGCCAGCGTCGTCTTTCCTGCTCCTGAGTGGCCGACCAGCACCACGTTCCGCACGCTATCGGGCTGGCCGGCCAATGGTGCCCGGCCGGCGGCTCCCGGTGCGTGAGTCCTGTCCGCCATCCGCGTCGCCTCCTCGCGTCGTTTGGCTCCTGCACGACCAGCCTTTACCTGCCGGCCACGCGATCACAAGGGGGCGAAGGTCAATCAGGGAAAGTGTGGCGATATGTCCCCGGCCGGGGCAGGCGAGATCCGGGAACATCGGGCGCCCGCGCCAGTAGGATCAAGCCGCCATGCTGAACAAGCTGCGACCAGCCCTCGCGCGCGTCCTCGAGCCGGCCGGGCGGGCGCTCGCGCGCACCCCGCTGACGCCGAACGAGATCACGGTCATCGGCACCGTCGGCGTATCGGCGGGGGCGCTGGCGCTGTTCCCCACCGGTCACCTGTTCATCGGCGCGGTGGTCTGCACGATCTTCGCGCTCGCCGACATGCTCGACGGCGCCCTCGCCCGGGTCAAGGGCGCCAGCGGCAAGTTCGGCGCGTTCCTGGACTCCACGCTCGACCGGGTCGCCGACGCGGCGATCTTCGGCGGCCTGGCCTGCTATCTGGCGCTCCACCCCAGTGGCCATAACCGCGGGCTGGCCGCGGTGGCGCTGTTCTGCCTCGTGGCTGGCGCGCTGATCTCCTACGCCAAGGCGCGGGCGCAGGGACTGGGGCTGCGCTGCGACGTCGGTATCGCAGAACGGCCCGAACGGATGGCAATCGGGCTTACCGCGGCGGGGCTGTCCGGGCTAGGCGTACCGTATGTCCTTCCCGTGGGACTCTGGCTGCTAGCGGTGGCGAGTGCCTTCACCTTCGGGCAGCGCGTGCTCGCCGTGCGACGGGCCGCCGCGACAGATGCCGCAGGAGGTGATCCCGATGACTGGAGTTAAGGACAGGCTGGCCAGCGTCGGCTATGGCCTGGGCTGGTCCGTGCTCTGCCGTCTGCCGGAGTCAGCGGGTCGCGCAGGTTTTCAGTTTTTCGCCGATATCGCCTGGCGCCGTCAGGGGCCGGGCGTTCAGGTACTGGAGGGCAACCTGCGGCGGGTTCTCGGCCCGGACGCCACCGGCGCGCAGGTGCGCGCGGTCTCCAGGGAATCAATGCGCTCCTATGCGCGCTATTGGCTGGAGATATTCCGGCTCCCTGTGATGCCGGTTGAACGGCTGTTTGAGGGAATGCACGACATCGGTCATATCGAGGACGCGTTTGAGTACTTGGCCGCCGGGCGCGGCGTGGTCTTCGCGCTGCCGCATATGGGCAACTGGGACCAGGCGGGAGCATGGATCATCGCCAAGGGGGCAGGCTCCTTTACGACGGTAGCGGAGCGGATTGAGCCCGAGTCGGTGTATGAGCGGTTCGTCGCGTTCCGCGAGGGACTGGGCATGGAGGTTCTTCCCGCTAGCGGCGGAGACCGGCCATTCGGGATACTGGCCCGGAGGCTGCGAGCGGGCAAGGTCGTCTGCCTGCCGTGTGACAGGGACGTCACCGGCCACGGCATCGAGGTGGAATTCTTCGGCGAGGGAGCCAGGATGACGCCCGGCCCGGCGGCGCTAGCCGTGCAGACCGGAGCGGCGCTGATGCCCGCGGTCTTGTGGTTCTCCGGCGACGGCTGGGGCGTACATATCGGCGCGGAGATCCCCGTGCCGCAGGCTGGCGACCGGAAGGAGCGCATCAAGGCCATGACGCAGCAGATCGCGCGCTTCTTCGAGGACGGGATCAGGGAGCACCCGCAGGACTGGCACATGCTGCAGCGTGTCTTTACCGCCGATCTCGATCCGGCCCGGCTGGCCGCGGCGCAGCGCGCGGCCGCTGCGGCACAGGTAGGTGGCTGATGAGAGTCGGCCTGGTCTGCCCGTATACCTGGGATGTCCCGGGCGGAGTACAGGAGCACGTCCGGGGACTGGCCGACGCCCTCATCGATCTCGGCCACTACGTGTCGGTCATCGCCCCGGCTAACGAGGACGAGCCGATGGAGCCCAGTTACGTCGTTCCGGCCGGGCGCGCCGTCGCCGTCCCCTACAACGGCTCGGTGGCCCGGCTGGCCTTCGGCTTCCTGTCGGCGAGCCGTGTGCGCCGCTGGCTGAAGGAGGGCGACTTCGACGTCGTGCACGTGCACGAGCCCGCGGCACCGAGCCTGTCGCTGCTGGCCTGCTGGGTCTTCGACGGCCCGCTCGTGGCCACGGTGCATACCGCGATGCCGCGCTCGCGGGTACTGCACGTCTCCGCGCCGATCCTGCAGTCGGCGCTGGAGAAGATCAGCGGCCGGATCGCCGTCTCCGAGGCGGCCAGGACCACGCTGGTCGAGCACCTCGGCGGCGATGCCGTGCTGATCCCGAACGGGGTGTCGGTCCGGCGCTTCGAGAAGGCGGACCCGCTGCCCGGCTGGCCGGCCGACGGCGGCACGCTCGGCTTCCTCGGCCGGATAGACGAGCCGCGCAAGGGCCTGTCCGTCCTGCTGGAGGCGTTCAAGCTGCTCGCGGTGGAGCGGCCCGGCCTGCGGCTGCTGGTGGCCGGGCCCGGTGACGCCGACGAGGCGCTGGAGCAGCTGCCGGCGGCGCTGCGCGGGCGGGTCGTCATGCTCGGCCAGGTCAGCGACGAGGACAAGGTGCGGGTCTACCACTCCGTCGACGTGTTCTGCGCGCCCAACACCGGCGGCGAGAGCTTCGGGATCGTGCTCGCCGAGGCGATGGCCGCCGGTGCCCCGATCGTGGCCAGCGACCTGGACGCCTTCCGGCGGGTGCTGCGGGGCGGCCGGGCCGGCGAGCTGTTCGAGAACGGCAACCCCGCCGACCTGGCGGCCGCCGCGGCCCGCATGCTCGACGACCCGGTCCGGCGGGCCACGCTCGCCGCGGCGGCCCTGGTCGCCGTGCGCGACTACGACTGGCAGGTCGTCGCCCGCGATGTGCTGCGGGTCTACCAGGCGGTGGCTCCGGCTGCCGGGCGCGTGGCCGCCGCAGCGCTGTGACCGCCATGACCAGCCTGATCGTCATCGTCGTCCTGGCGCTCATCGGCGTCTACGTCTCCTGGCGGGCCGGGCGCCTCGACCGGCTGCACGCCCGGCTGGAGGCGGCCCGCTTCGCGCTGGATGCCGCGCTGGTCCGGCGCAGCTCGGTGGCGCTCGAGCTCGCGTCCTCCGGGCTGCTGGACCCGGCGACCAGCGTGCTGCTGGCGGGCGCCGCCCACGACGCGCGGGCCGCCCAGACGGCGCGCGAGCTGCCCGAGAGCGACCTGACCAGGGCGCTGCGGGCGGTCTTCAGCCAGCCGGAGTTCCGGGCGTCGCTGTCCGGCGTGCAGGACGCCCAGGAGCTGCTGGCGGAGCTGGAGGGCGCTTCTCACCAGGTGTTCCTGGCCCGGAAGTTCTACAACGACGCGGTCGCCGCCACCCAGGCCGCGCGGCGCCGCTGGCTGGCCCGCGCCCTGCGGCTGGCCGGCAACGCGGCGATGCCGGAGTTCTTCGAGATCGACGACTCCCTGGTTCCGGCCGGCGAGGATGATCAGGAAGCGGACATGCCGCACCTGACCACCTGACCGGCCGGGGCCGCCGGGGCGGCCGCTGCAGCCCCTACCATGGGATTAGTCATGAGCAGCGATCAAGTGAGGTATTCCGTGTCTGTCCCGCATTCGACCGAGAACACCAGCGGCACCGCCAGCGCGGCAGCGCAGCGGGGGACCCAGCGAGTCAAGCGCGGCATGGCCGACATGCTCAAGGGCGGCGTGATCATGGACGTCGTGACGCCGGACCAGGCCAAGATCGCCGAGGACGCCGGCGCGGTCGCCGTCATGGCGCTGGAACGGGTCCCGGCCGATATCCGGGCGCAGGGCGGGGTCGCCCGGATGAGCGATCCGGACATGATCGACGGCATCATCGCGGCCGTCTCGATCCCGGTCATGGCCAAGTGCCGGATCGGTCATTTCGCCGAGGCTCAGGTGCTGCAGGCCATCGGCGTGGACTACGTCGACGAGTCCGAGGTGCTGACGCCGGCCGACGAGGCTCACCACGTCGACAAGTGGGAGTTCACGGTGCCCTTCGTCTGCGGCGCCACGAATCTCGGCGAGGCGCTGCGCCGGATCACCGAGGGCGCCGCGATGATCAGGTCCAAGGGCGAGGCGGGCACCGGCAACGTGGTCGAGGCGACCCGGCACATGCGCAGCATCCGGGCGGAGATCCGGCGGCTGGGCACGCTCACGCCGGAAGAGCTCTACACCGCCGCCAAGGACCTGCAGGCCCCCTACGACCTGGTCGCCGAGGTAGCGGCGGCGGGCAAGCTGCCGGTGGTCCTGTTCACGGCGGGCGGGATCGCCACCCCGGCCGACGCGGCAATGATGATGCAGCTCGGCGCGGAGGGGGTCTTCGTGGGCTCGGGCATCTTCAAGTCCGGTGACCCGGCAGCACGCGCCGCGGCCATCGTTAAGGCGACGACTTTCCACGATGATCCGGACGTCGTCGCCAAGGTCTCCCGCGGGCTGGGGGAGCCGATGGTCGGCATCAACCTGGACACGCTGGCGCCCGAGCAGCGCTACGCCGGCCGCGGCTGGTAAGGGCGGCTGGGTGGCCACGGGGACTCAGCCGGCGATCGGGGTACTCGCGCTCCAGGGCGATGTCGCCGAGCACCTGCGCGCGCTGCGCGAGGTCGGCGCCCGCGCCTGCCCGGTGCGCAGGCCCGCCGAGCTCGACGCCGTTGACGGCCTGGTCATTCCCGGCGGGGAGTCGACCACTATGTGGAAGCTCGCCGAGATCTTCGAGCTGGCCGAGCCGCTGCGCAAGAGGATCGGCGGCGGCATGCCGGCCTTCGGCTCGTGCGCGGGCATGATCCTGCTCGCGTCGCGGCTCGCCGACTCGGCCAGCGGCCAGGAGACGCTCGGCGCGATCGACATGACCGTCCGGCGCAACGCATTCGGCCGCCAGGTGGACTCGTTCGAAAGGGACCTGGAGATCAGCGGCATCGGCGAGCCGCCGCTGCGGGCGGTGTTCATCCGCGCGCCGTGGGTGGAGAAGACCGGCGCCGGGGTCGAGGTTCTCGCGACCGAGCCGGTCACGGGTAGGATCGTCGCCGTCCGCCAGGGTCCGGCGCTCGCGACGGCCTTTCATCCCGAACTCACCCCGGACCGGCGCATACACGAGCTTTTTGTCAACATGGTGAGGGAACAATCATGAGCGGCCATTCAAAGTGGGCAACCACCAAGCACAAGAAGGCCGTTATTGACGCCAGGCGGGGCAAGCTGTTCGCCAAGCTGGTCAAGAACGTCGAGGTCGCCGCGCGCAACGGGGGGCCCGACCTGGCGGGCAATCCGATGCTCTATGACGCCGTGCAGAAGGCCAAGCGCAGCTCGGTGCCGAACGACAACATCGACCGCGCCGTCCGCCGCGGGGGCGGTCTGGAGGCCGGGGGAGCCACCTACGAGGCGGTGACCTACGAGGGTTACGCTCCGGGCGGCGTGGCCGTCCTGGTGGAGTGCCTGACCGACAACAAGAACCGGGCGGCCGCCGAGGTGCGGACGGCGCTGAGCCGCAACGGCGGTTCCATGGCCGATCCCGGCTCGGTGTCCTACCTGTTCAGCCGCAAGGGCGTGGTGATCGTCCCCAAGGCGACGGGCGCGACCGAGGACGACGTGCTCACGGCCGTGCTGGACGCCGGCGCCGAGGAGGTCAATGACCTGGGCGAGTCCTTCGAGGTGGTCAGCGAGGCCACCGACCTGGTCGCCGTGCGCACCGCGCTGCAGGATGCCAAGATCGACTACGAGTCGGCCGAGGCCGCCTTTCTCCCCTCCGTCGAGGTGCCGCTGGACGAGGAGCACGCCAAGCGGGTCTTCCGGCTGATTGAGGCCATCGAGGACTCCGACGATGTGCAGGACGTGTACGCCAACTACTCCGTTACGGATGAGGTCCTAGAGCACCTGGAGCACGCGGGTTGAGGGCGGGGTGAGCGTCGATGTCCGCCTGCTGACGGCGGATGACGATCTTGAGCCCGAGCTGGATCTCGGGCACCGGGCCTTCGGCCCGTTCGGCGCCGAGGAACGGGCACGCCGGCTGGCGAGCGCACAGGCCTCGGTGGCGGCCGGGAGGCAGCTGGCCGCGTTCGACGGTTCCGCCATGGTGGCGTCGGCCAGGTACTTGGACATGCGGCAGTGGTGGCACGGCCGGTCGCTGCCGATGGCCGGGGTGGCCGGCGTCAAGGTCGCGCCCGAGGAGCGGGGCCGGGGCGTGGGCAGGGCCCTGATGACCGGCCTGCTGGAGCAGATCGCGGCCGATGGCTACGCGCTGTCAGTGCTCTACCCGTCCACCAGCGCGGTGTACCGGTCGGTGGGCTGGGAGATGGCCGGCGGCCAGTACGACGTCACGGTTCCGGCCAGGTCGCTGCGCTCGCTGCAGCCGCCCGACCCGCTGGCCCGGGCCGCCGAAGCGCCGGCCGGATCGGGCGCGGCGGGTGCCGGACCGGGCGGGGCGGGTGCGGCGGGCGGGGGCGCGGTGAACGGGGCGACGGCGGCCGTCCGGCGGGCCGGGCCCGCTGACGCGGCCGAGATAATCGCCCGCAGCAGCGAACTGCATGCGGCCGCTCGCGACTGCGGGCCGGTCACTTTCGACGCGGCGACCCTGGCCGGCCGGCTGGATGACCCGAACATGTACTGCTACCTGGCCCTGGATGGCTTCCTCGCCTACCGGTGGAACCGGACCAGCGACCAGATGCTGGCTTACTGCGTCCATGCCGGGTCCGCCGCGACGGCCCGCGCGCTGTGGTCGATCCTGGCCTCGCACGGAACGATGGTGACGGGTGTCCGCGCCTTCGTGAACCCCGTCGATTCGGTGAACTGGCTGGTCCGCGAGCCGGACGTGACCCTGAGCCGCCCCGAGATGTGGATGCTGCGGCTGGTGGACCCCCCCGCGGCGATCGCGGGCCGCGGCTTCCCCGAGGGCGTCGGCCTGGCCGTCGGGCTGAGTCTGCGCGATGCCCAGCTGTCCGGTAACTCCGGGCTGTGGATGCTGGAGATCAGCGGCGGGAAGGGCTCCCTTACCCGAGTCGAAACGATTCCAGGGTCGGCCAGGTCCGCCGGGCCGCTCCGCCTGGGGGCCAGGGGGCTGGCGGCGATGTACGCGGGGACGCCGCTCGCGTCGCTGCGGCAGGCTGGGCTGGCGGCCGGCGGCGAGCCCGGTGCCGACGCGGCGCTGAACGAGGCGTTTGCCGGCGCCCCGTACATGTTCGACTACTTCTAGCTCTCCCGGCAGCTCTCCCGGCAGCTTGTGCCCCTCGCTTCGCGGCTCGCGGCACGACGTGGTTGGGCACCTACTGCTGCTACAACGACAGCAGGGGCCCAACCATGTCGTCAGATCGGCTCCTGGGCCGGGGCTGCGGGCGGCTGCGGGCGGCTGCGGGCGCGACACGCCGGCCCGACACACCGCGCCGGGCGGCTGCGGGCGCGACACGCCGGCCCGACACACCGCGCCGGGCGGGGAGAGCCGGTAATGTCGCAGCCGAACACATGTTCGCAGCTACTGGATCTTCGCGGCTACGGGACGGCAGGCTACATGCGAGTGCTCGGCGTGGACCCTGGCCTGACCCGGTGCGGGCTCGGCGTCGTCGACGGCGCCCCCGGCCGCCAGCTGGCGATGGTCAGCACCGACGTTGTCCGCACGGCGCCGCACGACGATATCGGCCTCCGGCTGCTGGCCATCGAGCAGCGGATCGAGGAGTGGCTGACCACCTACCGGCCTGATGCGGTTGCGGTGGAGCGGGTGTTCAGCCAGCACAACGTGCGCACGGTCATGGGCACCGCGCAGGCCGGCGCGGTCGCCATCGTCTGCGCGGCTCGCCGCGGCATCCCGGTTGCGCTGCACACGCCTAGCGAGGTCAAGGCCGCGGTCAGCGGCAGCGGCCGGGCCGATAAGGCGCAGGTGACCGCGATGGTGGTCCGGCTGCTGCAACTGGCGGACCCGCCACGGCCGGCCGACGCGGCCGACGCGCTGGCCCTGGCCATCTGCCATATCTGGCGCGGCGGTGCTCAGGCCCGGCTCGCCGCCGCGGTGGCGGCCGGTGCTCAGGCCAGGCTGGCGGCCGCAGCGGCGGCGAGCTCGGCGACGCGACAGGCCGGATTGCGACAGGCCGGATTGCGACAGGCCGGAAT
>Ga0066790_10000214_pt1 | contig 19858 bp, 15 predicted proteins | sample OrgsoiDNA2013050_FD_70963 | JGI IMG/M metagenome (GOLD analysis project Ga0066790, IMG submission 70963) | Permafrost soil microbial communities from the Arctic, to analyse light accelerated degradation of dissolved organic matter (DOM) -... | ecosystem: Environmental > Terrestrial > Soil >...
GCAGGGCAATCGCATCTACATAAGCCCATGCACAGCAATACTAGGATGAAGAGGTGATAAAATAGGTCGAAAAAGCTGGAGAGAACGATATGGAAGAGAACGACCGACAAGATCTGGAAAGCCTTTTTGCCCAGGTGGAAGACCCTCGCATGGAGCGAACCAAGCTGCATCGCTGACGGGATATCCTCATTCTGGCGATCTGCGGAGTTCTGGGTGGAGCAGAAGGATGGGTGGAACTCGAAGAGTTCGGGAAAGCAAAAGAAGCCTTTTTTCATGCCAGGCGTCTCAAGTCTGGTTGGGACAATCGGTATCTTTTGCGCGTTCTGGATGGGGTTAATGAGATGCGATTGCCCTGTCCGATAGAGTCGTATTCTTGACGTAGCCAATACTGATCTGTTACACTTCACATTAATCTAATAAAAGAAAGCCCCCTGTTTAAAATATAAAAACAGCTTTATACCATTGAAATGCAGTCTGTCTCTCCGTTAGCTCCATCTTTTAGAAGAGGTTAAGACTATGCCGGGTGAAAGTTCTCTATACACCAGCAATCATGAGCATCGGCAACTACTCAAGGCGCTGCGCGAGAGCGAACTATTGCGTGAAATCTCAGAATTACTGGCCTCTTCGCTCGATCCCACCCATATTTTACAGGTGCTGGTGAGGCGTACCACCGAGGTCTGTGAGGTCGAGCGCTGCGCCGTCTGGTTGTTGGATAGCACGCGGGATATTTTTCTTCCCTCCGCCTACCATCTCTCCTCGCCCCATCTTAACCCGCAGGATGTGCAAAAAGCGGATAAAGTATGGTACACCAGCTCACTGCCCGTCGATGATCCTCTATTTGAGCGCCTGCTGGCACAAAACAGGATGCTGACCCTCTCAGACATGCATGAGGAGGAGAGCGCCACCATGCAAAAACTGGCGGAGAAGTTCCTGATCCGCTCGCTCCTGCTAGTCGCCCTGGTGCGCGAGGGCCGCCTCATGGGCATTATGTCGCTAGACAATCCTGGTCAGGTTGGAACGTTCTCGCAGGAGCAGCAGCAGCTCGCGCGCTCTATCGGTCAGCAAGCCGCCGTGGCAATCGATAACGCGCAGCTCTACCAGCAGGCACAGAAGGAGCGCAGTCGCGCGGAACGCTTAACCAGCCGAGCGCAATCTATTTATACCGTGGCTATGGCCGTCAATTCAGGCAAAGATCTCACCTTTGTACTGGAGACAGCGGTACAGCATCTCGTGCGCGGTGCAGAGGCTACCGGGGCTGCTGTGGCCTTGCTCGATGCCGATATCGTCACCTTCGCCAGTACGGTTGGCCTGCATCCTCCCCAGACGGAGGTCCCGCTGCACGATCTTCCCCGCTGCCGGACCGCTACAGAGAACGGCTCGATCGCCTTTATCAAAAGCGAGCAGCTTGTCGGCAACGAAAAAGTGTGGCTGTCGCAGATGGGGGTAGAGCATGCACTCGTCGTTCCCCTCATGATCGGCGTCCAGAGCCGCCGCAGACGACGCCCCACTGATGCTACCGATACGCAGCGTACCCATTGCGTTGGTCTACTGTTCGTCAATTACGCTTCTTCACAGCGCCAACCTTCGCAGGGCCAGTACGCGTTCGCGCAGGATATCGCGACCCAGTGCGCGCTGGCTATCGAGAAGAAACATATTCTAGACGAGGCCCACCGGGCAGCTGCCCTGGCGACTGAGCGCGCCAATACGCTCGACGCGGTCCTCAACGCGATGAACGAGGGTATCCTGGTCGTAGACATGGAGGGAAGGGTCATTGTCCATAACAGTACTGCCGCGCACTTTCTCGGTCTGGCCCCGCAGGGTACAGAACCGGTGCAGACCTTTTTGCAGCACCAGCCGACATTTACTCTGGACGGACGCCCGCTTCCTATCGAAGACTTTCCTATCATGCGCGCCCTGCGCGGCGCGGCGATTCGCGGCGAGCGCTTTATGACGCCGCGCGCCGATGGCTCGGAGCGCGCCGTTGAGGTCAACGTCGTGTCGCTCTTCGACGATGAGGCGCAAAAGATCGGCCTCGTCAGCGCGTTTCGCGATGTGACGGAACAGGTGCGCGTCGATCGGCGCATTCGCACGGTGCTGGACGCCCTCCTGCACGCCGCCGAGGTCGTCTCTGGCATTAGCGATATGGAAGAGATTCTCCATCGCGTCCTTGCTATGACCTTGAAGGCTTTGAACTGTGAGTGCGGCGTTGTGCACTGCTACGATCATGATTTGAAGGCTTTTACGCCGCTCTTGTCCATCGGATTTTCTCCAGATGCCGAGGTGCAATGGCAAAATGAGCAGAGGCGTTGGCTGATGCCTGCCGAGGACGATTACAGGGGCTTCCACGCGCAGCTACTGGCCGGTCACGCCATTCTGGTCAACGAGGAGCAGTGCCCCGAACATCCGAACGCGTTCCACAATACGATGATCCTCGCCGCACCCATCACCCATAACGACCACCTGCTCGGTGTGATGATGCTCGATCGCTCTCCACGCACCAGGTCCGAGAGCAAGCGCCAGGAGCCCAAACGCGGCTTCAACGTCTGGGACATTGCGGTGGTCGCGGGCATCGCCCAGTTCGCAGGCCTGGCGATAGAGCAGACACGCTGGCAGCAGGAGGCGAAGATTGCGCGCACAAACGAGGCGACGATGCGCGAGACAAACGCGCTGAAGGACGAGTTCCTGGCAATCACGGCCCACGAGTTTCGCACGCCCTTGACCATCATCCTGGCACACAGTCAGATGATGGCCCGCGTGCTGCGGCGGCTTCCCAACCAGGATGCCTTCAATAAACTCTACGATAGCATGAATAATATCGAGACGCAGGCGCACCAGTTGACCAATATCGTCGGCACCTTCCTGGAGGTTACGCAGCTCAATCGCGGCCAGGTGACGCTTAATCAGGAAGATTTTGACCTGGAAGATGTCGTCGAGGAATCAGTCAACGGCAATGCCGCGACATCGACACTACATGCAATTAGCTACGCGGTTGCGCCCGCCGCGCACCCCTATTTCGTGCATGGCGACAGGGCGCGCCTGCTGCAAATCTTTGCCAACCTGCTACAAAATGCGATAAAATATAGTCCGCCCGGTAGCCCTATCACGATCACGCTGTCACAGTGCTCCCAGACCGAGGGGAAGACAATGATCGAGGTATCCATTGCCGATCAGGGCATCGGCGTTCCCCCAGAAGCGCAGGAACATCTCTTCGAGCGCTTCTATCGCGCCCCCAATATCGCAGGTAGCCAGACGCGCGGTGTGGGATTGGGACTCTACGTCGTTGCGGAGTTTTTGCGCCTGCACGGCGGCGAGATTCACGTTGAGAGCAGCGGCATCATTGGCGAAGGGAGCCGCTTTATTTTTACGCTCCCATTATTGCTAGAAAGTACAACAAATGACTGAGCTGCGAGACTGGCTGCTTCAGCTGGCACGCGAGACGATGGAGCAGGAGGGGGTGGCTGACGCATCACACGACTACGACCATATTGGACGGGTGACTGCGCTGGCGGAGACGCTTCAGGCACGCGAGGGCGGCGATCTCCCGACAATCTGGGCGGCGGTGGCCTTTCACGATCTGGGCCAGGAGCGCGAGCGCCGCCATGGTGGCGACCACGCGTTGATTGGCGCTGCGATGGCTGCTGATCTTCTCAGCGCAACGCAGTTTCCTCAGCACAGCATAGCAGCGGTACAGCAGGCCATTCGCGAGCACCGCATGACGGGCAACCAGCTTCCACAAGCGCTGGAAGGCCGCATTCTGTACGATGCCGATAAGATCGATTGTCTCGGTGCAATCGGCATCGGACGCCTCTACTGCATCACGGGCCGCTACAACCAGAAGATCTATTCGCCTGTTCCCGAAGATGTGGTTGAGCCGGTCGATCCGCTCACCGTACGCCACCTGCGCCGACAACCGGACTACTCGCCCAGCATCGAGTTCCAACTGCTCTTCGGCGACCTGCCACGGCGCATGACAACGCCGACAGGACGCGAACTGGCCGCCGAGCGCTATACCTACATGCTGGGCTTCTTTACCCGCCTGCGCCAGGAGATCGAGGGCGAACTCTAGAATAGCTCGCCGAGCAGGATGATGTAGTTGAACGTCGTGCGCGTGGTTGCTGGTGCAGTGAGGTGCACAGTAAAGCCAACCCGCGGCTGCAAGGATATGTATTGTACCACAACGGGGCCGGGATTACTTGTCAGCGTCACCTGCACAACGCTAGCGGCGGTGATGCGTGTATTGGGCATGGTCGCGTCGCTCTGGCCACACTCGAAAGTGCCTGTGCCTGAGAGGGAGCCGCGTGCAGCCACGCTAGTCTGTCCCTCGAACATCTCCAGAATGGGCTGCGGCGAAACCGTGCGCGCCTCTTCACGACGCATAATGGCTGCCTGCTGCCTACCAAGCGCGTCCCTTATCTGCGCTGAGCGCAACTCCTCTCCAGTCTCCTGCTCCTCAAGTCGTGTTGCTGGCGTCTTTGGTATCGCGGGCAGAACCGTTGTCTCCAGGCGGACCTTTGCATTGCGCCTGAGCGAGCGACCCTGGCCGCGTGTAGAGGGCATTGCCGCCATCACCGCGCTGGTGGAGGACGGCGCGGTATCGATCACCCTTACCAGAGGCGCGGCGGGACGTTCCCTGGTAACAGCAGCCTCTCCACGATTGGTTGGTGACATCTGGCGCGCATCCTGGGGAAGCGGCGTTGCCTGTCGCGCGGCTTCCGGTGCCTGTTGATACGCCGGAGCAGCTTTCGTAGTGCCGCCGATCGCCGCAAAAGATGAGGTGAAGCGCTGGGCCAGGCGTGTCAGCATGCTGGTGCTCTGGGTACGTGTTTCGCCAGAGGGCCTTTGTTCCCCTTCCCCGGAGTCTCCTGGAAGAAGCGAGGAATGCTCGCTGGTCGTCGCATTCATCAGACCAGCAGGTTGTACCGTCGGCATTGCTCTGGATTGTAGGCTCAGACGCGGTGGAACAAGCGGCGTTCCGCTCGTGGTTGCTCCAGGAAAACTCTGCTCGTCATCCGACCATTGCTGTGCTTGCGCATCGGTATCCGCGAGTGCCTCTTCTACTGAGGCAGAAAGGTCCTGCCGCTCACGCGCTATGCGCGAGCCCCATGTTTGCTGATTCTGTTCGCTACGTTCTTCATGCAAAGCCATCGCTGCCCCCGTACACTTTTTTTTAGACAAACGATATATGTTGAAATGCACAGGCGCAGTATAACACAACCCAGAAAATTGCCAGCCACTATAGCACATTTGGTTATCTACAAAAGTACCTGTTCAAGTACTCCAAATTAGCCAGGATAGTATGCGCGAGAAAACTAGAGAACTGCACTCAACACATATCTTCAACATATAGCAAAGAACGGGCGTACTTGCTTGAAATCGCGCATAGAGGACAAATGGGAAGGGTTGCCAATAGGAGTTTCGGGGAGAAGCAACGAACATTCTTGAAAGTGTACGTGAAAACCGCTACAATACAGTCCTGAGTATTGGAGATTTACGCTCCATAGTCGCCAATTGGCTAGCTATTTTTACGTAAATGCAACTGAATCATGGTGTAGGACGATACACCAGTGTCATTCCAGAAGCCCCTGGCTCGGAGCCAGAGGAGTCGTCACTACGAGGAAGGATTTCCCCTACAATGAAGCTCAATGGTACACATAAGTTTAAAGCAACAAGCTCACAGGTATTCAATGCCATTCTCAATCCTGAAGTTTTGAAATCTTGTATTCCTGGCTGCCACTCAATCGAATATCTTGATAACAATCGTATACAGGCGAATATTAGCACGCCCCTACCTGGTCTCAAGGGACCTTATGGCGTCGTCATCAATATCGCCAATCAGCAGGCACCCCGCTACCTGGAACTCCAGGTACAACGCCAGGGTCGCGGCGGTTCCGTCAATGCTATCAGCCAGATCAATCTCAGTGACGAGAACGACGGCGCACTACTCTCTTACAATGCCAATGCCGAACTCGAAGGACCGATCGCCCTTGCCAACAATCTGATCGGCCAGGGTATGACGAAAAATACGCTCGGTACTTTCTTTAAAAATCTGGATAAAGCGATCGTCTAACACTCAGGTGAATTGGTGAAAGGGCGGTTTCCTGCCTTGCTTGAGCAGGCGCAACAACGGGTCAAACGCACGGCATCGGTTGACGAGTTGAAACAGCTCTTTGAACAACTCGCCAGCGCCTCTGATGAAGCCGCCGTCCGCTCGCTTCTTCTTTAAGTTTACGTTTTATCAAGTACGCGACTGATCAGTGGCAGACAATGTTTCGAAATCGGTGTTTAATCCTTCTCAAGTGGCTTGATACGCGGGATTGCAAAGGGTAACCGCGCTTTGCAATCCCGCTTTCGGGAGGGACGTTTTCTACGGATGCTACCCGCCCGCCGAAGCGGTCTCCTCTGAAGCGTGGAGCTTTGTCTCAAGGCAACGAAAGAACTGCCCGGTCAGCTTCTCGGCGGTACTGCTGAGCAGGCGCGCTCCCACACTGGCGATCGAGCCACTCACCAGAACGTGCGCGTTCCAGTCCATGCGTGTCTCATTGGCATCTATAGACACAAGGTCCATATGCCCCAGCAGCTCAACTCCGCTCCCCGGTGCCTTGCCACGTCCCTTCACCAGCATGTAGTCTTGAGGTCGCATCTCGCGTGTCACGTCCAGGGTGAACTTTGCCTTTACTGGCCCCACGCCTATAGCGATGACGGCTTTCCAATGCTCGTCTCCCAGTACCTCTAAGCTCTGAAAGCCTGGCGCGCACTCCGCTACCTTGTTTACATCGAGCAGGTAGGCCCATACATTCTCTTTAGAAGCTCTAAGCGTCTGACTGCCTGAAAATTCCATGACATTTCCTTTCTAGCTGCATGCAGATGACCGACGATGTCATTCAAGGACAAGGAAAGCCTTTCTCCTTAGCACAAATTCTCCCTGTAGATGGTGTTAGAATGCATAACGCGAACATGGCAACAAAAATAACTATGCTCGCTGATAGCGAATAGCAATTTTCTCTATCATATCACAAGTTGATACTAGTATCTTTCGATCATGGATTGCTACGTCCATGCTAAAAAATACTACGCGATACGTCGCAGCGGCCAGATCAGCACCTTCTGCAATTGCGAGTAGTGGAGGAGAGGCGCGCTCTCAGGCAATTCGATGCCGTGCGAGAGCGCCATGGTGTTGCGCGTTACTTCCAGTTCAGCGCGCTGCAAGGGCCAGCGCCCGTGGTGAATATCGCCGCGATAGACGGCATCGCGCCCGGCGACGGTGTAAAGATAATAGCGCTCGGTGAACCAATGCTCAAGCGAGCCAGGGGCGGCGTAGACGACAGGAGCGATCGGGCGATACTGCGCGCGGAACTCCGCGACGGGCGTGTTACGGTGGGTGCGCCTGCTGGCATAGCTGATCGTGTCAATGAGGCGCTGGCTGCGCATGCGCGCGTTGAAATAGGGCAGATGGAAGACCGAGCGAGCGATGGCAACGGCGACGGGATTGGCGGCATCAAGACTGAAGAAATAGACGCCGGGGATGCCGTTAACGCTGACGTATGTGCGCACATTCAGTTCGGGGAACTGCGATACCCAGGGCAACGAGGACAAACCGCGCGGATGCACATGGCTCATGTGAAATGGCACGACGCCCACCCATGCATCGCCTTCGAAGGTATCAAGCTGCAGGGCGGGCGGCAGCAGCAAGCGCAATGCGTCCGGTCGCAGCGGCCAGTGCGCAAAGAGCAGCTCGTGCCACGCCTGCATCATGACCCAGGGTCCCTTGCTCACGGGATAGAGTCTGTGCTCAACGTCCTGCAATATCTTCCGCGTATCTATCTTCTCAAGCATATCCATAAAACTGTCCTCCCCTGATCTGCCGCTGATCCTCGTTTATTTGCAGAGAGTATATCTCAAGGCCCCACGCTCAACAGAAATACTGTTGACATAGCGTGTCTGCGCTTTGATTGGCATGGACAGGCGCAGGCGAATGGACCCAGATATACTCCATTACCGCTCACCAGTGTACCACGTTCCCACCCGCTCACTTCACGCCAGAAGGAACCCGAGACGTGGGGCGGTTAATCAAGGCGATACCGGCGGCGACAGCGACCAGGCCTAGCACTTCGCGCAGCCCGAACGGTTCACCCAGCAAGAGGGCCGCCAGGGCAAGTCCGGCGATGGGGGTCAGGAAATAATAGGCGCTGACCGAACTGGCCTCACCGCGCTTCAGGAGCCAGAACCAGAGCAACGAGGCACCAATGCTTATGACCAGGACCAGATAGAGAAACGACCAGGCCAGTGGAGCATCGATGCGCACCTGCTCGGGATGTTCGGTCAGAAACGCGGGCACGAGCAGAGCGAGACCAGCCGCGCCCAACTGGACAGTATTCACGACAAACGCATGCTCACGGGGAGGAAAGCGCTTGTAGAATAGGGTGGCACCTACCAGGCAGACTACACCGAGGAACGACAGGAGCATGCCGCCAACCGTATCAAGCTGGCCAGGCCCGTTGAGTCGCGCAGCCATCACAAAAAGCACACCACCAAAACCGAGGACAAGGCCGAGCACGCGCCAGACGGTCAGCCGCTCACGCAGCACAAATGGCGCGATAAGCGTGAGTAACAGCGGGTTCGTTGCGGAAATAATCGAACCCATACCGGCGGAAAGGGAGCGCAGCGCTTCGTAGTTGAAGCCCAGGTACAGGGCGGAATTTAACAGTCCGAAAAGCGCCAGACGACCCCAGGACCTCCATCCACGAGGGAAGGGCAATTTCCATAGACGCGCAAGCACCCCCATGAGCAGGGCCGCTGTGAGAAAACGCGCTGAGAGTAGCGTCAATGGCGGACTGTGCGTGACGCCGATTTTTGTGGCAATAAAGGCCGAACTCCACAGCAGAATATAGAAGAGCGCGATAACCGTCACCAGCGGCGAACGCCTGTCTGGCAGCTTCATAACCTCTACCTGTTCAGGTCTTTGCTCGGTGGCCCGTGTCTGTTCGTCTGCCCTATCCATCGGTCGTATCTCCTGTAGGTTCTCAAAAGAGTAAAAAATCCTTGGATCAATGATAGCAGAGGAGAATGCACTTTCCTCCAACCAAATGCGCTTACTTTATTGTTAATTGGCTGTTGAACGACCCTATCTTCTGAGCATATTCGCCTTGACATAATTTTTACCATAGCGCAAGATAGATACGGTAGAGCAAAAAAGGAGTTACCTATCTTGGCAAATACAATCTATCTCGTGCGGCACGGCGAAAATCCCGCTAATCTCACCAATGAATTTTCTCACAAACTCGTCGATTATTCACTGACCGCTAAAGGTATCAAGCAGGCTCAATTGACTGCTGCATACTTCAAAGATAAACACATTCACGAGGTCTACGCCTCCCCACTCAAACGAGCAAAGGAGACGGCGGAGATTATCGCAAAGAAGTTCGGGCTGCCAGTCGGAGTGCAGGAGCAGTTTCGCGAGGTCAACGTTGGCGATTTGGAGCGCCTGCCGCCCAGCAAAGAGAATTGGGGGTGGCACGACCGCATCCTGCAAGCGTGGATCGCGGGCAAACACGAAACGCGCTTTCCCGGCGGCGAAGACTATACAGAGCTGCTGGCACGGATGCGTTCGGGCCTGCAGGAGATCACTCGCGACAAAACAGGTCGCAATATCGTGGTTGTGTGCCACACGGGCATCTTCACAAGCACGATTCGCGCTATCTGCCCTAAGATGGACCCGGAGCTAATCAAGCGTGTGAGGAACCGCAATTGTGCCGTCACGGAGATTGAACTTTCGACGGAGAATGATCGCGTGGTCGGGATACTCAAAAGCTGGGCATATGCCGCACACCTCGACGAGGCCGAGTTGGTCGCGGGTAGCCCTCAAGCCAGCGATGGTGAACACAAACGCTAACAGACGTGGAGAATGCCATCAATAGAAGCAAAAGAAGATCTTTGTACAAGGGCGAGCTCCGTGAAAATGTTGCTGTTGCCACTAGAACGCTCCACTGGGCTTGTGCATCCTGAATATGCGCTTCTGAACTGCTTCATGCTGAAGCGTCTGCCATAAAAGGGGCTTGTTGGAGATACCCTTTTCCGCTCCCAAAACGAAATAGCGTTTTATCGCAACCGCGCCAGTATGGCGCAGCCCAGTCTCACTTATGCAGTCTGCCACTTCCACCCCCCCACAAAGATCTACTTCTATAATGCCCCAGACCCATCACGGATCTATCACTCGCCGCTTGCCAGGCTCACGAGTTCATCACGGAGCAATTTTCTGCCGCGGGCGCGATCTCCAGCCACAATCTGGTATAGTAGTACCTGAAGAGTTACAGGCAAGTTTTGAAAGCGACAATGGAGGAACAACTATGCGCCAGGCACGCGCCGCAGCCTCAGCCATCATCGACGCGCCGCCAGATGAGGTCTATCTCATTCTGGCCGATTATCATAATGGACATCCACAGATCCTGCCTCGCAAATACTTCCGCGCCCTCAGCATCGAGGCCGGTGGACGCGGGACCGGGACGATTATCCGCGTCCGTGTCGGCATGGTCGAGCGTTCCTATCGCATGCTGGTCAGTGAGCCGGAGCCAGGTAGGGTGCTTGTAGAGGCGGATACCGAGTCGAACCTGACCACGACGTTCATCATCACGCCCGTCAACGAGGAGCGCCAGGCACGAGTGCAGATCGTGACCGCGTGGGAAACGACTCCCGGCCTGGGTGGCTTGCTGGAACAGGTATTGACCCCACCGATGCTCCGGCGCGTCTACACCAGGGAACTGCGCCAGCTCGCAGCCGTCGTGCATAGCAAAGGCAATTCTAGAGTCAAAAAACTTTAGAGCACGCGACAGAACACCGCCTTCAGATACGCCGTCTCAGGCATAGCCAGGTTGATAGGATGATCGACATCGTGCGTGTAGGTCTCTAACAATTGCACCGGGCGTCGCAGGCGCTGCGAACCCTGGGAGAGCGCGCCCAACAGATCATCCAGGACCACGACACCGGAACACGAGCAGGTGAGCAGGATACCGCCCGGTCGCAGTACCTGCATGCCGAGCATGTTCAGGCGGCGATAGGCATTGAGCGCATGTGAGCGCGCATCACGCGATTTCGCGAATGCTGGCGGGTCCAGCACTACAACATCGAATAGTTCTCCACCGGCGCGGGCCTTTTCCAGGTAGTCGAAGACATCCGCGACGAGAAATTCGTGCGGCTCAGGGTCGAGTCCATTGAGCACATAGTGCTGCCGAGCCGCTTCTATAGCGGGGGCCGAGACATCGACGCTGGTAACACGCGTTTCGGGGCTGGTCAGGGCAGCGTAGACGGAGAAGCCACCGCTATAGCTGAAGCAGTTGAGGACGCGTTTGCCAGACACGTACTTGCGCAGGGCCGCGCGCTTGGCGCGCTGGTCCAAGAAAAAGCCAGTCTTCTGCCCCTGCCACGGATCTACCCGAAACTGGAGGCCGTTCTCGCGGATCATTACCTGTTCGGGAACCTCGCCGTAGACAATAGATGGCGCTTCGAGCTCAAGTCCCTCGCGACGGCGGGACGTGCTATCGTTACGCAAGAGAATGCCACGCACACCCGTCTCCTGCGTCAGCACTTCAAGCAATTGTGGGCACAGGCGCTCCATACCAGCGGTGTGAAGCTGGACCACCAGGATATCGGCGTAACGATCCACCACCACACCGGGAAGTCCATCGCCCTCAGAATGAAGCAGGCGATAGGCATTGGTAACGGCGGGATCGAAAACCTGGCGCAAGGCAACGGCGGCGCGCACGCGGCGGCGCAGAAATTCAGCGTCTATCGCCTCTTCTGGATCACGCGTCAGAATGCGGATAGCAATATCGGTCTGTGGATTATAATAACCACGCGCCACAAACTCCCCGGTGGCCGACTTCACATCGACCAGGCCACCAGCTTCGATCCAGCGCGGAGGCTGCTGCAACGCGCCAGAAAAAATCCACAGGTGCCCGCCCGGTAAACTCTCCTCGCGATGCGGCTTCAGACTGGCTGTAGGGTAATGAATTGAAAATACCATGCCACGTTAAATTCCTTCCTCTGTCTTTCTCTTTTTGCTTGTTATAGCATAATGTACGGACATTATCGCACATCCAAAAAGAAACCGATTATCAGGAAAAGTGACTTGCGAGGAAAAGATCCATCGGCAGAGCAGCGGTCTGCCGATGGACATTATCTAGCGTGGCTGCAAACTGATAGCGGCAACCACCGGTTCGCTATGGTTTTCGGCCTGAAGCATCTCAGCTTTCTTGAGATTATTAGCGCTATTGATAAGGGCGATATGCGTAAATGCCTGTGGATAATTCCCCAGGGCGATATTATTGCGCGCATCGATCTCTTCAGAGAAAAGGCCAAGGCGACCGGCATAGGTCAGCAAACGCTCAAAGAGTGAGCGGGCCTCAGCAACACGTCCCTGCATCGCCAGATTATCGATGAGCCAGAAGGTGCACATGGCGAAGGTGCCTTCCGAGCCAGACAGTCCGTCGTCGGCGTGATAGCGGTACACAAAGCCGTGCTCGTCCGTCAGCTTCTCCATGATGCGATCAACCGTCGAGCGCATGCGAGGATCGTCCGGCGGGATAAAGCCGACCAGCGGCAATAACAGGTTGGAAGCATCCAGCGTATTATCGCCATAGGACTGGGTGAACGCACCGATCGCAGCGTTATAGCCGTGGGTCAGGATGTCGGCGCGGATCTGGTCGCGCACCATCTGCCAGCACGCGAGACGCTCGGACGCCAGGGAATATTGCTCAGCCGCCCTGATAGCGCGGTCGAGCGCGACCCAGCACATCACCTTCGAATAGACAAAGTGCCGCTCGCCGCCGCGCACCTCCCAGATGCCGCAATCGGTCTCGTGCCAGTGCTCGCACACATGCTCGACGATGGTACACAGCATCTCCCACAGCGGGCCTTCCAACTGCTCGCCGTAGCGCTCGAAGCAGCCCTGACGCCGGTAGAGGTGAATGCAATCCAGCAGTTCTCCAAACACGTCAAGTTGCTTCTGACCGGCAGCGCCATTGCCAATGCGAACCGGGCCGGAGTCGCAGTATCCCTTGAGATGGGGCAGTTCCTGCTCGGCCAGATCGCGCTCGCCGCGCACACCGTACATAATCTGCATATCCGCGCCATCGGCGATCGAGAGGCGACGCAGCCAGTGCGTGAACGCGCGCGCCTCGTCAGTAAAGCCTACCACGTTCAGCGCGTAGAGCGTAAAGGTCGCATCGCGCAGCCAGACGAAGCGGTAGTCCCAGTTGCGCACGCCGCCCAGCTCTTCGGGCAGAGACGCGGTAGGGGCGGCAACGATCGCTCCTGTAGGCGCGTACGTCATCATCTTGAGCGTAAGCGCGCTCCTCTGCACCCAATCTTCATATGGACCGTGATACGTCATGCCCGCCACCCATTTGCGCCAGCAGTGGAGGGTATTTGCCAGTTCGAAGTCGAAGTTGCGCTGATGCAGTTCCGTCTCAACCAAACGGCGCGCAGCCTGTACCGTTCGTCCTACACCCAGAGCGAACGTCAGGCACTCACCCTCGCGCAGGAGCGCCTGGGCCACAACCGTCTGGTACCAATCATCGCCATCCTGAACCACCTCTACAGAAAACGACGTTAAAAGATTACTTCCCACAATAGCCAGACCAACATGTTGCTGCGCACTGGTAATTAACGCGCCTTTATTTTCTGCTGCCAGCAGCACCTCGCATGGCGAGGCCGCGTAGTTCGGGCTAACTCGCAGCCTCATCGTTACCGCCATCTCACCGTGGGTACACTCTACAATACGTACCAGACTATGACAGGAACCATCCTCGCGCGCCCAGGTATTATTATTCATCGCCCTATAGGGCCAGGCGCTCAAGGTCTCCACCGGCATAAAATCAGTCAGTACAATCTCACCTGCCGTACTGGCAAAACGTGTCTGCAGCACATTGCTCCCGCGCAAGTAGCGCTGAGATCCTGGAATTGTTCCTTCGGCGGGCGCGATCTGAAAGTACCCCCCTTGCTCCGCATCGAGCAAGCGACAGAAGATGGCCGGGCTGTCAAAGTCCGGTAGACATCCCCAGTCTACCGACCCATCCGGTGATACCAATACCGCTGAGTGACAATCACCAATGACTCCGTACGAATTAATCGGCAAGTAGTTGCGATTGATTTCGTTCTTCCCAACCATTGACACTACACTTCCCTCGTGTTAGAAATTGTTTTTAACGACTTTTAGAAATCTTAGAAAAACCTTAGCTCCTCTTAAGAAATTCTTGAGAGGAGCTATTAAAGAAATGAACGCAAAGACCCTTTGAATAGTAACAGATTTCGCGACACATTCTTTTTTGTGATGTTTATGCTACTGGTGCCACGCTCCAGATGCCATAATCGCCGATGCATTGACCGGAGGCGTCCTGGTGACAGTAGTTTCCTACCAGGTTGCCATCCGCACGCTGAGAACCTTCGAAGAAGAGCGACGCCTGCCCCGCGTGTGCCGCTACGGTGAAGAGAATATGCTTTGAGATATCGAGGACGCCGGAAAACGCCCCGGTCCTTTGTAGTCCCGCAAAACTTCCGCTGATGACCGCGCCGTTTTGTTGTACCGAACTCAGCGTCATACTACCTTTCGTGGAGGTCAAGAGATCATTCACGGTACCGGCATAGCGGTGCGCCAGGATAGAGGTAACGAGCGACGGCGTTTTTGGAGCGCTGGTAGTCGTATGTGGTTGGGAGACAACCACCATACTTTTCGGCTCGTGCTGCCGCGCAACGAAAAAGCTTGCCGTCAATCCACCGGCGGCTAACATCAGCAAAACCAGGAGTTGGAGCGCGATCAGGCGAACGCCTGTTATACGGGGGACTCGCCTGGGAGGGAGCGTCTCGGTACTTTTCTCCTGTCGAACTCCTGGTCGCTGCCCGGCACGAAGCTGACCGGACGTATCCCGCGCACCCGGTTGCGCAGCGTTTACCAGTGCCAGCCAGAACTCTTCGACAGTCGCGAAGCGCTGTTCGTTGCCGATCGCCATTGCGCGCTGCAGCACATGGGCAACCGTTGCTGGAATGGCCTCTACCCGCTCGTTGGCAGGCACGAGCGGATCAACCCTCTTCGTCGCCAGAGAGGTCGCGCGTTGCAGCGCATCCACAGGAACCGCGCCGGTGAGCAGCACATAGCAGGTCGCGCCAAGACCGTAGATGTCGGTACGCTGGTCCGTTCCCACGCCGCTGTACTGCTCCGGCGCGCCATAGCCCGGCGAGCAGTGGCGCACGGCGGTCGTGGTGGCGTCGGGATAGTACTCCTTGGCGATGCCGAAATCGACCAGCACGGTCTTCCCACGGCCCTTCGCCACGATGATATTGGCGGGCTTGATATCGCGATGCAGGATCGGGGCCGCCTGACGATGCAGGTAGCCAACCGCGTCAACGACGGGTGCCAGCAGCGCGAGTACGGTAGAGAGCGCGAAACGCTGCTCCGGTTGCTGCCGTCGTAGCGTCTCTAGATTTTCGCCTTCGATATACTGCATGAGCATATAGGTGCGCTCGTTGTCATCAAAGATGGAATCGACGGTCGGCAGCGCTGGATGGTCGAGGCGACTGAGCACCTCGCATTCGAAAAGCAGGCGCGCCCGCTCATCTTTGCTCTGCGTCCTCAGCTCTTTGAGCGCGAAACGCTGCGCCCGCGTGTCCTGGCTCTTCACGACGTAGACCGCGCTGAAGCCTCCGCGCCCAAGCAGACCCTCTACGACGTATTGATCCTGTATCAGCGTTCCGGCGGGATACGCGGTCTCGATCTGTTCCATGCTCCACCTCACAAGTTAATAGATGACGATAGCTGTGTTCCAATTGGTATGCGTATAGACCCACCCGGCATCGCTCTCACTCAGATTGATGCAGCCGTGGCTCCCATCGAAATTGTAGGCCGATGTTCCAATCGGGTCCTGGTGCGGAAACTGCGTTCCCGGCCCGAACGCTTCTCGCCAGGGAGCATCGTGGACGAAGTAGCCGCCCAGGTGATAGAGCATGGCGTAGTGAATAGGCGTGTCGGGGAACCAGTAGGGCGAGTTTCTCGGCTCGCCGGATTGAAAGATGATCGGCGACTTGCGCTCCAATACCGACCATACGCCAGGAATCGATGGCAGTTCCTGCCGACCCGTTGTGACGGTAAAGGAGCGCACCAGCTTTCCATTCTGATAAACGCGCATCACCTGCTCGATCAGCGAGACCATCAGCACCTGGCGCTTCTGCAGTCCGTAGCGAGCGAGCAGCTGCTTATCGCTAGCATGCACCTGGTTGTATGGCGTCCGGTCATTGTAGTCCGTCTCGAACATATGCAGATTGAAGAGTACGTTGTTCGCCTCGGCGATCATGGTCTCGAAGTCAGCGTTCGTCTGCGCGCCTGCCATATCTTGATCCAGCAGATTGCCCAACCCTGCGCCCATATACCCGTTATCAAGCGCGTAGTCTTTGCCATCATAGCTATCGTGATAGACATGAGCCTTCGCCCAGGTATCTACCTCGTGATGAAACTGTTGCAGCAGGTAGCGCGCCTGCCCCTTTACCAACGGCCCGTGCAGAGCCGCGATATCGGCATCGACCGTGCTGAAGAACGCCAGATCGTCGCTAAGCGTGCGCGCGCGTCCCAGCGCTACCTGCGCCGCGTCGAGCAGCGCCTGGGGAGATTTCGTGTCCACGCCATACGTTTTGAGCTGACCCACCTGCGTCTGCAGTTCGTTCAATTTTGTGGCACCGATGTACTGAAACTGTTGCAGCGAGCTTGCTACCACCTGCTGATACTGCGCGTCGATCTGCGCGCCCAGGTTCTGGAAGTCGGACGCTTGCGCGGCTGAGTTGAACAGCTGCAGATCGTTCTGGTACATCGTTTGCAACAAGATTGTATCTTGATGCGCCTGCTTCAATTTATTAATAATAGCGGAAAAATCGTTCAGTTGTTGGTAGGTCGTTGTTAGCAGGTCTAACGTCTGAATGGAAGAACGCGCATCCTGGCTGAGCGCAAAATAGTCTCGTGGCAAGCGCGCCGCCGCGAACTGCAGCTGCTCCTGGCTCAAACTCTGGGCAAACATCTGCAGGTTGCCAATGCCCTGCGCGTTGACATTTATCAGCTCCGTCTGGAAGCTCTGCATATCGCGCTGCGCCTGCCCCTGGAGCTGCCCGGTGGCGTTGGTGATAACGGCGGGTACCTGTGTGAGCAGCGCGTGATATTGGGTCGCCTGCCGCTGATAGTAGCCCGCCACAAACTGATTATGTAACAACGCCAGCAGGCTGGTGCCACCGCTGACCTGTTCCTCTTGCGTGAAGAGTGGCTGCAAGTACGACGATGGCACGCCAATATCCAGCGCGTGCTGAAGCTGATTATCAAGCTGCGCTTTCGCCTGTGCAGCCTGCTGGCGCGCATTTGCCGTGCCATTGTAGCCAGCTATCTCTGAAATGACCAGGAGGGCAAGCAGGAGCAGGCCAACGACAGAGAAGATAAGCAGCTTTTTTGGTGTACGCTTCCCAGGTCTCTTCTCGATAAGAGCTTGCACTTGAGCAACTGCTTCATCCTGTCGCGGCGGTTCTTGAGATAAAGGCAACGCTTGTTCTACCGCCTTTAGATAAAGGCGCGAAGGTAGCCGCGTGCTCGCACGCACAGTCCTATCGTCATCCTGAAAGGGGTCCTCGCCTGCTCGGTAGGCAATCGTCTCCGTATTTGTGCTGCATACCGAGCAAAACTGCTGATCGGCCCCTATAGCCGTTTGACAACGCGGACAGCGCTGTGTCGATACCTGTTTCATAGACTAAAACCGTTTTCCTGCAATCTAACTATTCAGTAGGGATGGAGCTTGCCTCCATCTGTTCCCCCACCCTCCATCCAGTTCCTCATCCTCCATCCGCTTCCTCTCACACCTCATCGGGTTTCTCTCGCCGCCACATTTTTTGATCAATTCTGTGATCGGGGTAGGGACCAGCTTCCAGCGCGTCCGCGATTTATCGATTTCCTCCACGCCTCCAACAGATGCAACGTAGAGGGAAATGATAAATCACGGACGCGCTGGAAGCTGGTCCCTACCTCAGTTGTCTGGTTGGAAGAATGGGGTCACATGATGGTTGACAGTGTACTTACCTCAAAATTGCTTAGCCGTTGCCGACGACGGTGCCGCTACTCAGTGAGAAGGGCTTCGTCTGCTCAACGGCTACTCCATCGATGCTCACCTGCTTGTACATGTAGCTATTCCCGGTCGTTGGGCTGAGATAGCCAGCCTTCTGAACAAGCGCGGGCGCAGCGCCGACCGACGCGACGAGCACTGGCGTAAAGGCCCAGTTGTCGGCAGGAGAGAGTCCGCCGATCGCACGCCCCAACGCGCGATGCTCGGCCTCGATACAGGCGACCTGCCCGGCAATCTGCGCCAGGTCCGGTCGGCCCAACTGCGCAAACTCCATGATCGCGGCCAGGAACGCCGAGTCGAATACGCCTTCGAGCTGCTGCTGCGTGGCGATAAAGGTCTTCAGGTCGCCGAAGGTGTCGGGACCCTGCGGAAAGCTGAAGGTATCGGCGAGAGACTGCCCACCGTTGGCTGCGAAGAACTGCTGGTGAATCTGCTCCTCGACGAGCGCGGCCTTGAGGTACGTCAGGTTGTCGCCCGAGATACCCAGTTTATCGGCGTTGGCGATGCCGTTGCTATAGAAGGTAACGGCCAGTTGCTCAGCCGTGCGCGCCACAGTCAGGATCGAGACGATCGTATCCTGGGCGTTACCACTGGTCTTTAAGGTCTTCGCGGTCTGCGATTGTTTATCCTGCACATTGGCCTGCGTCTTCGCCATGGCGAATGTAGGTGCGTACAAGGCACCCGCTCCCACAACGGCGACGCCCGAAGCTGCCAGGACGCCCTTGAACAGGGTTCGGCGCGATTGCGGTCCCTTGAATGTCGCGAGCAATCTGGCGGTGGCATTTTGCGCTCTGGCGGTCTTTTCAATGGGCATCTTCTCTAACACAGGTGCAGCGGCACCAGGAAAGCGTTCTTCCAGCTCCGCGTTGCAGTAGGAGCAAACAGCCGTCTGTCCGTTCATCGGGGTACCACATTGTGAGCAAAAGCGCGGGTGTTCCAGGGTCATAGCCTTTCTCCTTCAATCGATGTAGCTGATAATTAAGTAAGGTAACTGCTCTTCTAAGAAGCCCTTGTAATAAGGACAGTCTGTTGTCATGTTACATTGACAGCGTATTGACCTATATTTGCGCCTCTCGCTCCGATGCTTATACAAAAGCAGGAGTGAGAGATGTGCGAAGGAACTATTTGCAGTCACTGGACATAACTACGCCTGCTTGGGAAAAGCGGATTACATCTTTTTCTGCCTTCTTTTCTTTATTTATGGACGCGCTTAGCAGGCGGGTAAAAATCCATAAGAAGAAAAGAGATCCAGTTATCACTCTATAGCGTATACACAGACAAGCTATTCAGAGTCATCTTTTCAGTAAGCATATGTGTAACCCATAGACATATGTATGATAAGGAGAAAATCGTAGATGCGCATTTCCGCAGCCTCATCTTCACTGCAGCGGCGTCTGCTGCTGCTCGTAGCTATACTTACGCTGCTCATATTTGCCGGCGGCTGGTTTTCGACGGCGCGCGCTGCGGAGACAAATCCCGCGTTCGTCCGTATCATTCATGCTTCGCCCGATATCGGTATCGTAGATGTCTTCGTAGATGGTACAAAAATACTCGACAATTTTCAGTTCGGCACGGTAACCGGCTATGTTCCACTGCCCCAGGGCTCGCACACGCTACGTATCGCGCTGCTGGGTACAGGCATCAACGCGGCGGTCGTTACACAGACGCTCACCGTCAGCGAAGGGGTGCCGTACACGATAGCGGCATTGGGCACAAAGGCGACG
>Ga0066790_10000215_pt1 | contig 19796 bp, 15 predicted proteins | sample OrgsoiDNA2013050_FD_70963 | JGI IMG/M metagenome (GOLD analysis project Ga0066790, IMG submission 70963) | Permafrost soil microbial communities from the Arctic, to analyse light accelerated degradation of dissolved organic matter (DOM) -... | ecosystem: Environmental > Terrestrial > Soil >...
TCCCTCGCCAACATGGATCGCTCCGTAAAACCCGGAGACGATTTTTACCGGTTCGCGAACGGCAACTGGATCAAGCACACGGAACTGCCCGGGGATCGCGCCGGCATCGATGTGTTTTCAAGATTGGCAGATCTGAGTGACAAGCGCGCGGCCGACTTGATTGCGGAGATTGCCAAATCCGATCCGCCGGCAAGTTCCGCCACGCGCAAGGTTGCCGACCTCTACAATTCTTACATGAACGAGGCCGCCATCGAAACGAAAGGCCTCTCGCCGCTTCGCCTGCATCTTGATGCAATCGCAACCATCCATGACAAACGCGAGTTGGCGCATGCACTAGGCGAAGGTTTGCGCGCCGACGTCGACGCGCTCAATAACGGCGTCTTTCACACGGCAAATCTTTTTGGACTGTGGGTCGCTCCCGGCTTCCACGATTCCGAGCACTATGTCGCCTATCTGATGCAGGGTGGCCTGCAGCTTCCGGATCGCGAATACTATCTTTCCGACCGCGAGTCGATGCACAAGATTCGCGCCCAGTACCAGCCGCACATTGCAGCCATGCTTGAACTCGCCGGATTCTCCGATGCGGAGGCCCGTGCGAGCCGCATTCTTGAACTCGAGCACGCCATTTCGCAAAGCCATAGCGGTCTAGCCGAAAGCGAGGACATTCACAAGGCCGACAACACCTGGAGTCAGGCGGACTTTGCTTCCAAAGCTCCGGGCCTGGACTGGACCGAATATTTTCGCGGCGCCGGTCTAAGCCAGCAAGGCAGTTTCATCGTGTGGCAGCCCGAAGCGTTCACCGGGGAGTCAGCATTGGTGGCGTCCACGTCTCTCGAAACCTGGAAGGACTGGCTCGCGTTCCACCTGATCGAAGCCTACGCGGGAATTCTGCCCAAGGCTTTGGCCGACGAGCGGTTCGAATTTTTCGGCAAGACGCTTTCGGGTGCACAGCAGCAGCGGCCGCGATGGCAGCGAGGCGTGTCCCTGGTAAACGACCAACTAGGCGACGTAGTGGGGCAGTCTTACGCGCAGCGTTATTTCTCGCCGGGGGCCAAGGCGCAGGCCGAAGCGATGGTCGGCAATCTGATTGCGGCGTTTCGCAAGCGCATCGAAGCGCTCACCTGGATGGACCCCAAGACGAAAGCTGAGGCCAAGGCTAAACTCTCGACCCTCTATGTTGGGATCGGCTATCCGGAAACGTGGCACGACTACTCCAGCTTTGAGGTGAAGGCGGATGACATTTTCGGCAACATCTGGCGGGGGCATTTGTCGGATTATCAGCGCGAGGTTGCGCGCCTGGGCAAGCCGGTGGATCGGAAGGAATGGTGCATGACGCCGCAAACGGTGAACGCGGTGAATCTGCCGCTGCAAAACGCGCTCAATTTTCCGGCGGCAATTTTGCAGCCGCCGTTTTATGATCCGCGCGCTCCGGCCGCAGCCAACTATGGCGCCATCGGCACCGTGATCGGACACGAAATCAGTCACACCTTTGACAGCGAAGGCGCTGCTTTCGATTCGCAGGGGCGCGTCCGCAACTGGTGGACGCCCTCCGATCTTCAACATTTTGAGGCTGCTACGGCACAGCTCGCTGCCCAGTATGACACCTACAAACCGTTCCCAGATCTCGCTCTCAACGGCAAGCAGACCTTAGGGGAAAATATCGCCGACGTGGCCGGAATCGCCGCTTCGTTCGACGGTTATCGGGCTTCCCTCTCGGGCAAGCCCGCGCCCATGCAAGGAGATTTGACGGGCGATCAGCAATTCTTCGTGGCGTTCGGCCAGAATTGGGGAGACAAAACACGCGAGGCCGCACTTCGTCAGCAAGTGATGACCGATCCGCATTCCCCCGGCGAGTATCGGGCCGCCACCGTGCGCAACATCGATGCCTGGTACGCCGCGTTCAATGTGCAGGCGGGCGAGAAGCTCTACCTGGCTCCGGCAGAGCGCGTGCGCATCTGGTAGGTAGCGGATGAACAAGCCTCGCTAACGGCAGGATTCTTTCGTAAGTGAGCGCGTTTCTGAAGCGGGACTCTCGAACCATGCAAATCGAAATCACCCCGGCAGATCGCGATCAAGAGCCCGTGCTGGCGAATCTGCTGCAACTGTATGCGCACGATTTCAGTGAGTTCCATAAGGTTGAGTTGGGTGCCGATGGCAGGTTCGCCTATCAACAACTTCCGCTTTACTGGAGTGACCCGGAGCGGCATCCATTTCTGATCTGGATCGATGGGAAACTGGCTGGATTTGTCTTAGTAAAGCGCGGCTCTGGAGTTTCTGACGACGCGACCGTCTGGGATATGGCGGAGTACTTTGTGCTTCGTGGATGGCGCAGGCACAGAGTTGGCACCCGCGTGGCACACGACGTGTGGCGGCGGTTTCCTGGACGGTGGCAGGTCCGCGTGATGGAGGCAAATGTCGCAGCACGGCAATTTTGGGATCGGGCCATCTCGAGTTTCTTGGGGCGGGCGAGCAGTACTGTGCGGCTCGACCATGATGGAGAACAGTGGCAGGTTTTTTCGTTTGAGTCCGAAGACCTTTCGTAGCGGACACGGGCGGCTCAAAGACCCGGCGGAAAACTGTGGCTCCCGGACTTTCTTCCCTGCGCATGAATTCCCTTAAATGCCAATTCCTACCATGTGATCCCGATCACACGCCGTTGTGCGACGGCAGATTGACTGCTTCCGCTGGCCAGACTATCCTTGATATTGAAATTGAAATTCATTTTCAAAATGGCGGGCGCTGCTTAGATGCTACAGGCTTTTATTATCACGTTGCGGGAAGGCGTTGAGGCCTCGCTGATTGTCGGCATCACGCTGGCTTACCTGACCAAGATCGGCCGGCCAGAGTTGCGCAAGACTGTGTTTGCGGCGCTGGCGGCGGCGTTTCTTGGCAGTATCGGCGTCGCGGTCGCGATGTCCCGCGCTCATCTGAATGAAGACGTCTTTGAAGGCTGGGTCATGCTGGGCGCTTCGTTTTTTGTCATCACCATGGTGATTTTCATGATGAAGACGGGGCGCAAGTTGAAAGGCGAAATCGAAGGAAAGGTCGGCCTGCTGGCGGGCAATGACGCGTGGGTTGGGCTGTTCGTCTTCATCTTTTTGATGGTGCTGCGCGAGGGCGCTGAGACCGTGTTGATGCTGGCCGGTGTGTCGCTGAATTCGACGGCGCTAATGAGCTTTCTGGGGACTCTCGGCGGAGTGCTGGCTGCGATTGCGTTTGGCGTGATGTTCGTCAAAGGCAGCGTGCGAATCAATCTGCAGAAATTCTTTAAGGTGACGACGGCGATTCTTTTTTTGGTGGCGGCACAGTTGCTAATCTCGGGACTGCACGAGCTTTCGGAAAGCGGCGTGCTTCCCTCTTCCAAGCGCGAGATGTCGATCATCGGGCCGATCGTGAGCAACGATTGGTTCTTTGTGGTGACGATATTTGCACTGGCCGCGCTGATGGTTCTTTTCGGCGCCAAGCGGCGCGAGGTAGTGCCGGAGTCAACTTCGCCGGCCGAGCGGCGCAAGGCCGCATGGACGGCGCGTCGTGAACGGCTATGGATGGGCTCGGTGTATACATTTTCGTTCCTCTTTATCGGGATGGTCACGGCGGAGTTTGTCTATGCCAAGAGCCAAAGCGCGCTCTCGCCGGCAACGGAAGTGCAGTTTGTGAATGGGCAGGTGAACATCCCGCTCGCGCAGGTGTATGACGGCGAGCTCCATCGCTATCAGGCGCACGAAAACGGCGCCACAATGCGCTTCTGGCTGTATCAGAAGCCGGACGGAAAGATTGCCACGGTGTTCGATGCGTGCGAGATCTGCGGTTCGGTGGGATTCTACAAATCGAGCAGCGGCGTGACCTGCAAGAACTGTGCCGCGCCAATCAATCCGCAGTCGGTGGGGACCTCCGGAGGATGTAACCCGGTGCCGCTGAAGGCCACGCAGACGGCGGACTCGATCGTGATTCAGGAGGCGGACATTGCCAGCGGCGGCCGAATGTTCGCGCAACCCTAAGCGATGTTTGTGCGGCTCGTTTACGAATCGTTCCGGCGGCAGAAACGGCGCAAGCTGCTGGCCGGCGCCGCCATTACTCTCGGCGTGACCGTGGCGACGGCGATGATCGCGGTCGCGACCGACATCGGCGACAAGATCAATCGCGAACTGCGCATGATCGGCGCCAACATCGTTGTCACTCCTCAAGAAGACTCTCTCGACGTGGAAATCGGCGGCGTGAATTTGAAGCCGCCGACCGACGGCGCTTACCTCAGCGAAGCCGACCTGCCGAAAATCAAAGAGACATTCTGGCAGAACAACATTACCGGCTTTGCACCCGTGCTGCCGGTAAATGTTGCCGTTGAGAAGAACGGCGCGAAACAGGAAGCAACGCTGCTGGGAACTTATTTCGCCAAAGAATTTTCCTATGGCAAGGAAACCTACGTCGCCGGCGTGCGTTCGACCTATCCGCTGTGGAAAGTTTCCGGCGCATGGCCCGGGGATGATTCGCGCGATGTATTGGTCGGAGAAAGGTTGGCTGCGCGTTTGGGAACAAGGCCCGGTGATCAGATCACCGCGGCGGGCCGGACGCTGCGTGTAAGTGGGATTCTCTCCACCGGCGGCGCTGAGGACGATCAGATCGTAGGGCCCATCGCTGTGGCACAGGAGATTCTCGGCAAGCCTGGAGCGGTGCGGCGAGTATATGTTAGCGCGCTGACCAAGCCGGAGGATGCACTGGCGCGGCGGGATCCGAAGAGTTTGTCGGGGCCGATTTATGACCGGTGGTATTGCTCCCCCTATCCGCAGTCGATCGCATTTCAGTTGGCCGAGGCGATTCCGCACTCGCATGCCGAGCAAATTCGCCAGGTCGCGCAGAATGAAGGCGCAGTGCTGACGCGGATCGAAGGACTGATTTTTCTGATTACGCTGGCGGCACTGTTCGCATCGGCGCTTGCGGTGTCGGCGGCCATGGCCACGGCTATATTTGAGAGACGCGCGGAAGTCGGACTGATGAAGGCATTGGGGGCGGGAAAGGCAGCAGTCGCTTCCGTTTTCTTTGCCGAGGCCACATTACTGGCGTTGATCGGCGGCCTTATCGGATTCGGGGCCGGAGCCTTACTGGCGCGGCAGATCGGGCATTCCATCTTCAATTCTCAGATTTCGATTCCGCCGGTCTTGTTGCCGGTGATCCTCGCTATAGCAGTGATCGTCACGTTTGCGGGCAGTGCGGCCGCCATTCGAAAGGCTGTGGGACTGGATCCAGTGTTTGCTCTGCGAGGCGAGTTATGAGCGCGCCAGGGCCAACCGCGAATGCAACGGCGCGCGATCTTGCAGCCCGCCGGGCACAGGGTCCGCACACTTCCATGTTTTTGCGCATGCTGATGCGAGCCGCGGTTCTGCGGCGCGGGCGGGCTGCGTCGGCTCTGTTCGCCATGGTGGTGGCTGCGGCCGTGGCCACGGCGATGCTCAATCTTTACGTCGACGTGCAGGCGAAGCTGCAGCGTGAGTTCCGCAACTACGGTGCGAATATTATTTTGGTCGGAAGGGACGGCGCTTCCCTGCCTGCGGATGCACTCTCGCGCGTTGATGCGGCCCTCGCTGGGCGAGGCATCGCGGCGCCGTTTGGAATGATCGTCGCGCGCACCCGCGATGGTCAGCCGATTGTCGTTGCCGGCACAGACTTTGAGCGGGTGCGGCAGTTGGATCGGTGGTGGTCGGTGAGTAACTGGCCAATCCCCACTTCTCGCGCGACGGACAAGAGTGTCCGTCCCACAGAAATGGGGCACCCGGCTCTGATTGGCGTGCGCGCTATGCCAACAGTTTCTCCGGAGAATCAGGAATTCGATCTCACCTTTCAGGGGCGCACTCTGCATGTGACGCCTGCCGGCACAGTGCAGACCGGCGCGGCGGAGGACAGCCGGATTTATATTTCACTCGCGGATTTTGTGGATTGGACGGGCATTCAGCCGTCGATCGTGGAAGTGGCGGCCAGCGGCTCGCCGGATGAAATTGCAACGATCATGAATCAGCTCACGACCATGATGCCATCCGCTGAAGTCCGGCCAGTTCGACAGATTATGGAGGGCGAAGCTCGAGTGTTGGGCAAAACGCGCGCAACTGTGCTGGCTGCGGCAGGACTGATCATTCTCACGGCGTCGTTGTGCGTGCTTTCCACTCTGATGGGATGGGTGTTTGACCGGCGCCGCGACTTTGCCATCATGAAGGCGCTGGGTGCGTCAGGAAGATTGCTCAATGGATTTTTTGCCGCTGAGGCCGCAGTGCTGGGCGCGACCGGGGCGCTGATCGGATTTCTGGTCGGAATCGGTATTGCCGCCTGGATCGGGCGGGTTAACTTTCACGCTCCCGTGGTGCCGCGTTTCAGCGTGCTGCCGGTGGTTTTGGCTGGTAGCATGGCGGTGACGTTGTTGGCCGCGATCCTGCCGATTTCGCTGCTGCGGCGCGTGCAGCCCGCCGTGATACTAAGGGGAGAGTAAAATGATTCAGATCAAGGACGTCACTAAACTCTACCCCGCCAAAGAATCGGGCGGCCGCGAGAACAGCTCGATCCACGCGCTCGACCACATTTCTCTGTATGTAACCGCGGGGGAATGGCTGTCGATCATGGGGCCGTCGGGATCGGGGAAATCGACGCTCGTGAATCTGATCGGCTGCCTTGACCAGCCGTCATCAGGAGAGATATGGCTCGATGGTCAGAACGTAGCAGGCATTTCCGCGACGGAACTAAACCGCGTGCGCGCCGAGAAGATCGGCTTCATCTTTCAGCAATTCCATCTGATTCCTTTTCTCACCGCGGTGGAGAACGTCATGCTGGCGCAGTATTTTCATAGCATGACCGACGAGAAGGAAGCGGTCGAGGCGCTCAGGCGCGTAGGGCTGGGTGATCGCGCACATCACCTGCCATCGCAACTTTCCGGCGGCGAGCAGCAGCGCGTGTGCATTGCGCGCGCACTCATCAACGATCCGCGAATCATTCTGGCCGACGAGCCCACCGGCAATCTCGACGCGCAAAACGAAGAAATCGTGCTGCGTCTATTGCGCGAATTTCACCAGCAGGGACGGACCATCGTGATGGTCACTCACGACCCCGTCGTGGCGCGCCTGGCCGACCGCCGCATTGAACTTCATCACGGCAAGATCGCGTCACAGGAAATTTTCTCCCTGGCCGACGAAGAGCAACTCGACGAGGTTCTGGAAGAACTCTGGGTGCTGGCCGAGCACGGAGAAATTGCCGAAGTCGAGCGCATGGAAGTTCACGGCGCGCTCCCGGTGAGCCTGGCGATCGAGCGGATGATTGAGATGGGGATGGTCGTCTCGATGCCGCATCCGCCGGAGCCGCATGATCACAAGCCGTTCGTGAATCCCTGCCACGATGCTTTGAAGCCGGTCGCCGCGTCCATGGGCGACGGCACGCGAATCGTCGAACTGACCCCGCACGGGCATGAGCGCGCGGGCAGCATTATCCGAAGGCATCGGTTGGCGGAGCGGCTGTTTACCGACAGCCTTGCCATGGATAGCGAATCGGAGATCGAACAGCAGGCCTGCAAGTTCGAGCACATTCTCTCGCCCGAAGCGACCGACAAGATCTGCACGTTCCTCGGCCACCCACGGACGTGCCCGCATGGGGCGCCGATTCCGCCGGGGCCGTGCTGCGCGGCTAGGCCCGTGCAGAATTTTGCGTTAGACTCCTCTTCAGCGCCCATCCGTTAGATGTATGGCAGAAACGCGACTTGAATTCCAGCAACTCGCCAGAATGCGACTGAGAGACGCTAGAGTGCTATTGGCCAACGGCAACTTGGAGGGCGCGTACTACCTGACCGGACTCGCGGTAGAGTGTGCGATAAAAGCCTGCATTGCGAAGAACACCAGACGCTATGATTTCCCGCCAAACCAAAACGCCGTCAAGGATGTCTATACGCACAACCTAACTACGCTCATCAAAGCGGCGAAATTGCAAGTCGAGTTGGAGGCAGCCAAGCAGAGTAGTATTCTGTTCAAGAACAGATGGGATGTGGTAAAGGACTGGGATGTAATCAGCCGTTATGCAACCCGAGGGTTGAATGCTAGAGATTTGTACCAGGCAGTAACAGGAAGAAACGGAGTAATGCAATGGTTACGGCAGCGTTGGTAAGGCACGATATCGACGTCGGCAGGCGAATTGTCGCCGCGCTCACGCGCGCCAATATACCAGTAACCGTTTACCTCTGGGCATTTGTCCCGGAACGCGAAGAATGGCAGTTTATCGTGGCAACCCCGCTGGTAGACTCGAAAGGACCTCTGGACGCCTACAACGAAGTAAACCGAGCACTACAGGGAGGAGGACTGGTTGACGGTCTCGCTCTTGCGACGGTTTTCCTCAGAAGTCCCAATGACCGTGTGCTGAAGTCGCTGGAAAAAGAGAGCAAGAGTGTGCCAAATGAGACCTTTCGCGTCGTAAATGCGCCGATCGCCGGGAACTTCGTGGAGGATGCGTATCTTTATCACGGATCCATCGACATCATGGCGCTCGCGAATGCAAGAGGTGTCGCCTCGAAAAAATACTCTGTCGTTTATCTGCCGCACTCAGGGGGTGGTACGGCACCATCAAGGCAGGTCGAGGGTAACGAAGCGATGAAAGATTTCTTGGCCAGCAAGCTTCGACTGCGACGGGAACTCGTGGAATCAACCCTCAAGGAATTGACTGAGGTTGGAAGTGTCTCTGTTCCTAACCTTCATCTGAGAACTCATGATTTAAAGCGCGTCGGGATGCTCTAGATTGGTCCCCCGCCGTCCCACCATCGGCGTATTTGACTCCGGCGTTGGCGGCCTGACCGTTCTTAAAGCTTTACTTGAGCTCATTCCTGACGCCGATTACATCTACTTCGGCGATACCGCGCGGCTTCCTTACGGCTCGAAGTCAGTCGAGACAGTGGCGCGCTATGCGGTCGAAGCGGCGCATTTCCTCGAATCGCACGGGGCGCAGATGCTGGTTATCGCCTGCAATACGGCGACGGCGCTGGCGTTGGATCGGATCATGGCGACCACACATGTGCCCGTCGTCGGAGTGGTCGAGCCTGGGGCAGAGGCAGCAGCCGCCGCTTCAAGAAACAAGAAAGTCGTTGTGGTCGGCACTGAGGCCACCGTGAGCAGCCACGCCTACCTCAAGGCTTTGGAAGCGCGTGGACTGCGAGCGCGCGAGAAGGCCTGCCCGCTGCTGGTGCCGCTAGTAGAAGAGGGATGGGTGCAGCACGCTGTGACTGAGCAGGTCGCGGGTATTTATCTGCGTGAGGCGTTCGGCGATGGATTCCACGACGCCGACGTGCTCGTGCTGGGATGCACGCACTATCCCCTGTTGAAATCCCTGTTGCGGCGCGTGGCGCCCGAACATGTAAGCATTGTGGATTCGGCGGAATCGACAGCACGGGAAGTGGCTGCACAGGTGAAGCGGCTGGCGCTATCGACCCAGGATGCCGCGGAGCGCAGGCGGTTGCCGCGGCTTAAGTTCTTCGCGACCGATTCCGTGGAGAAATTTCGACGCCTGGGTCAGAGATTTCTGGGGCGACCGATTGAAGACGTGCAGCATGTGGACTTGAAGGAATGAGCGGTCGCCATCTGATGTTTCTTGCAACTGTCTCCGCATGAGCTGTTCTTCCCCGAAATTCTCGCGCAAGAATCGGATAGCGATTCCCTCTCACTAGATTTAGTGTTTCTTGCGAACGTTTCTTCCATCCAATCACAAAGCGAAAAACATGCATCCTCTCGACAACGTTATCTGGCAGGCACTGACGACGCGGCACGCGCAATTTGCGGAGAGCCACGACGACGCACGGCGGTTTGTGCGCGAGGTCGGGCCGCTGGGCGCATTCCGCGAGCACGGCCCGCAGGGCTATGAGTCGCTGGCTGGACTGGTTGGCGAGGGCGGCACAGTCGGCCTATTCCTGGATGAACCCTACGCAGACCGGCCGGGATGGGAATTCGTTGTGGGTGCGCCGTTGTTGCAGATGATCGCCGACAATGGCGTTGGAGCGGAACCTCAGCATGAACCGAAGCTCAAACTCATCACGCTCGGCGCTAAGGATTCACCAGAGATGATCGAACTCACTTCCCTGACCAAGCCCGGGCCGTTCGGAACGCGAACTCACGAACTGGGGACTTACGTCGGCATCCGAAAAGATTGCAAGCTGGTCGCGATGGCCGGTGAGCGTCTCAAAGTGCCGGGGCACACCGAGGTCAGCGCCGTGTGCACACATCCGGAACACACGGGCAAGAGTTATGCGCGGGTGCTAATGACAGAGATCATGCGCGGAATTCGGAATCGCGGCGAGCTACCGTTCCTGCATGTGCGCGGCGACAATACCCGCGCGATCGAAATCTACAAGCTGCTCGGATTTCGGGAGAGAAAATCAGGCCACTTCGCAGTGCTGCGGAAGGTGTAGCGCTAGGTGGAGCTGCGGACACCTTCGTCCGCCCCCCGAACGAGGCGTCCGGGGCTCACAAAAATATCTCAGTACAAGTGGAAGTCGACTTCGACTGCAATCTCAACCCGCACCGGATGCCCGTCTTTCATGGCCGGTTCGAACTTCCAGTTCTTGACGGCTTCGATCGCTTTTTCATCCAGGCCCATGCCCAGGCTGCTGAGCACACGGATGTTGCTGGGGCGACCGTCGGCGCCGACGATCAGACCGAGGGTGCATACGCCCTGATACTTCGCCTTGCGGGCTTCTTCTGAGAATTCGGGTTCCGGCGCATAAATCTGCCGTGGCGGAGAAACGCCGCCGCCCACGTGGAAGAGACCGCCGCCGGTGCCGCCGCCTTCGCCCGGGCCAAACCCAGGGCCATGGCCTGATCCCACGCCGCCGCCACCGCCAGAACCAATTCCACCGCCAGAGCCCGTGCCATTCGACGGCAACATTGCGCCGGCCATCGGATCACCCAGGTTCGGCATGTTGTTCGATGCCAGTTGCACTTGCGGAGGCACAACGATGGTGGGATCAACCGCGAGCTTCGGAGCCTCATTCCGCACCACCACGACGGGAGGCGTAATCTGCTGCATGGACAGCTTGGGCAGTTTGCCCTTGCTGGCCTGCAACACATCGCGATCACCACCGCCGCCACCACCACCAACTTGCGTCTTCGAGGGCTTCAGGGCGGGAAGGTCGCCGGGATCCACCAGAGTGACTGTCGGCTTGGCTTCCACAATCGCAACAACGCGGCGTCCAACAATATAGGTGGCCGCGATCGCGGCGAATATCAAAACGTACGTCCCGGTCGCGCCCAGCGCGCTGATTTTCCAATTCCCGTAAAAACCCCAAATCTCTTTGACCGGCTCCGGCTTCGATTCCAGCTTGAGTGGGGGCAATTTCTTGGGAAAGAAAAACTCGTCCAACTCGCGCGGCAGGGACTTCCAAAGCGGTTCCTGGAAACTATTTCGATCCAGAAGAATGTGCAGCTCCGGCTCTTTGCCGGCGGCGTTCGGATTGATTGGTCCTGATCCCATATTCCCGGTCTGGCAGGGTCGGTGCTGTTTTTGCCGCTAAGACTGACTTACGCCCGATCCCCTTCTTACACAGATGAGCGGCATCCGCTCAAAGTTGCTTCAGCCTTGTCGCGAATTTGTAACTTCGGGTTCGCCTCGGATCCACCACCTGCAACCGCGGGGCCCCTCTTCTATCCACCGTAAAATTGTACCTCTGTTCGAGCGATTCTGACAGTGGATTCCGTAGGCCCACAAACGCCCCAACAGCCTTGTACTTTCTCTCGACTTGAGAGATGAACTGCATCAATCAGCGGGGGACAAGCACTTTCCCGAGGGATCTAGTTTTGCATACCCTTCGGGTTACCTGGTGACCTTTGTGGTTACCCACTCTTCGCTTTGTGGTGACAGGCTGTCGGGTTGGTTCGATCCTTTATAATGAGAAGATTCAATCATTTGGAGACATTGCTGAGTGCCGCTTGAGCTGAAAGACACCCTGAATCTGCCCAAAACCGCCTTCCCCATGAAGGCCAACCTGCCGCAGAATGAGCCGAAAATGCTCGAACGCTGGGAGCAGATGGGCATCTACGAGCGCATCCGGCAGGCGCGAAAGGGCGCGCCGCGGTACATCCTGCACGATGGCCCTCCGTACACCAGCGGGCCGATCCACATGGGCACGGCGATGAATAAGTGCCTGAAGGACTTCATCGCAAAATCGAAGACCATGGCCGGGTTTGACGCCCCTTACGTGCCCGGATGGGATTGCCACGGCCTGCCCATTGAGATCAAAGTCGATAAGGAACTGGGCGGCAAGAAACTGCAAATGAAGGCCAGCGATGTGCGCGCGGAGTGCCGCAAGTACGCGCAGAAATTCCTCGATTTGCAGCGGACGCAGTTCCAGCGCATCGGCGTATTCGGGCGCTTCGACCGGCCTTATGCCACGATGAATCCGCAGTACGAGTCAGTCGTGCTGTCGACGTTTTTTTCCTTCTACGAGAATGGATTCGTCTACAAAGGACTGCGCGCCGTGTACTGGTGCATGCATGACGAGACGGCGCTGGCCGAGGCTGAAGTTGAATATGAAAATCACATCAGCCCGACCGTGTTCGTGAAGTACGCGCTGCTGGACGATCCAGCCTCGATTGACGCTGCGCTGGCCGGGAAGAGAGTTTCCACTATTATCTGGACCACGACACCGTGGACGCTGCCGGCCTCGATGGCAGTCGCGTTTCATCCCGATGAAGAGTACGTTGCGTTGGAGTCGGGCGGCGAAGTTTACATCGTCGCATTGAAGCTGGCGGCGGATGTGGCTGTCAAGTGCAATCTTGCCGATCCGCAGGCTCTTGCACATTTTCCCGGACGCAAAATGGAGCGTCTGAACTTTCAACATCCGTTTCTTGAGCGCAAGATTCTGGGCGTCCTGGCCGACTACGTCACCATGGATACCGGGACGGGCGTGGTTCACACCGCGCCGTCGCATGGCGCGGAGGACTTCATCACCGGCGTTAAGTATGGGCTGGATGCTACCAGCAACGTCGATGAAAAAGGTATTCTGCGCAACGGGCTGCCGGAATACACCGGGCAGTACGTTTTCAAGGCGAATCCGATCATCGTCGAACTGCTGCGCAGCCGCGGCGCGTTGCTGCACTCGGACAAACTGGAGCATTCGTACCCACACTGCTGGCGCTGCCACAACCCGGTGATTTTCCGCGCGACCGAGCAGTGGTTCATTTCGATGGAAACGCCCATGCCCGGCGGTGCGGGCAAGAGCGACACGCTGCGCACACGCACGCTCGAAGAAATCAAGAAAGTGAAGTGGGACCCGGCGTGGGGCGAAGAACGGCTGTCGAACATGATCCAGACGCGGCCAGACTGGTGCATCTCGCGGCAGCGAGTGTGGGGTGTACCGATCGCGGTTTTTCTGTGCGAGGCTTGCGGCAAGCCGCTCCAGGATTCCACCGTCAACAAAAAAGTCGTGGAGCTGTTTGCCAAGTCCGGGGCCGATGCGTGGTTCACGCCGGAGTCGGACACGATTCTTCCCGCCGGCACGAAATGCCCGCACTGCGGCGGCGCGAAATTCGAGAAGGAAACGGACATCTTCGACGTCTGGCTGGAGTCGGGCGCGAGTTATCTCGCACTCGTCGACGATGAACCCGCCTATCCCTGGCCCTCGGATTTGTATCTCGAAGGCGGCGACCAGTACCGCGGATGGTTCCAGTCTTCCCTGCTCTGCGCCATGGGCACGCACGCTTCGCCGCCCTACAAAGGCGTGGTCACTCCGGGATGGACGCTCGACGAAAAGGGCCAGGCCATGTCGAAGTCGCGCGGCAACGACGTGGACCCAGTGGACATTTCCAGCCGACTGGGCGGAGAAATCGTCCGCCTGTGGGTTGCGTCAGTCGATTTCCGCGAAGACGTAGTCGGCTCGGAAAAGCTGATGCTGCGCGTCGCCGAGACTTATCGCGAAATCCGCAACAAGCTGTTCAAGAATGCGCTGGGAAATCTGTACGATTTCGATCCCGCGGCTAACGCGCTACCGTTCGAAGAACTGAATCCGCTCGACCAGTACATGTTGCGGGTGACGTGGGCCGCGGTCCGCGATGTGCGCAAGTGGTATGACGAGTTTGCCTTTCACAAGATTTACCACCGCATCAATCATTTCTGCGTGGTCGATCTGAGCGCGTTTTATTTCGACGTCATTAAGGACCGGCTCTACACATTCGTCCCGGATTCGGCGGGGCGGCGTTCGGCCCAGACTGCGATCTGGCGCATCAGCGAAGCCATGACGCGCCTGCTGGCGCCGGTTCTGAGCTTTACCTGCGAAGAAGTCTGGCAGCATTTGCCGAAGCTGGCGGATCGTCTCGACAGCGTGCACCTTGCGAAATTCCCCGATGCTGTAGATGTTCTCGGCAGCGCTTCCGCCTCAGAGGACGACCCGAACGCACAAGACTGGACCACGCTGCTAGCGGTCCGCGAGCAAGCGCTGAAGCCCCTCGAAGAAGCGCGCAACAACAAAGTGATCGGCAAGAGCGTTGAAGCACAGCTCGTGATCACGGCTGCCGATCCGGCATATTCCGTGTTGCAGCGTCACGCGGATCAGCTACGGTATTTGTTCATCGTGTCGGCGGTCGACGTGACGCAGGGCTCGGGCAACGGCAGCGGCGGCGTGCATATCGAAGTCAAGAGGGCGGACGGCGACAAGTGCGACCGCTGCTGGAATTTCTCGACCCATGTCGGCGAGGATGCAACCTATCCAACCGTTTGCGAGCGCTGCAGCGCGGTACTGAAGGAATTGGAAGGACGCGGAAAGGCCTGACCGGATGACCATTCATCGCGCACGCGGCGTTCATATCTTTCTCGCTCTGCTCGTCATCCTGGTGGACCGCTGGACCAAGCGACTGGTAGCGGCCCGCATTGGGCTTTATTCGCACATCCAGGTTATTCCGCGGTTCTTACAAATTACTCACACGGAGAATACGGGGGCTGCGTTCAGCCTGTTCGCGGATTCTCCGGCTCATTGGAAGACGTCGCTGCTAGTCGGATTTTCGGCGATCGCAATTGTGATTGTCGCGGTGCTGCTGTGGAAACAGGCGCGTCCAATGGGCATTACCGGTGTCGCTTTGTCGCTGATTTTGGGCGGAGCTGCGGGAAATCTGTGGGATCGCGTGATGAGCGGGCGCGTAGTGGATTTCCTGCTGGTCTACCACAAGAGCTATCAGTGGCCCGTTTTTAATCTGGCGGACAGTTCCATTGTGATTGGGGCTGCCCTGCTGGTGATTGACATCCTCTTCGCCAAGTCGCCTGCCGAAGGTCAGAAAGCGTAGCGAAACCCGTCACCACAGGGAACACAGAGGAACCACAGGGAAATCCCTAGAGTTTCCCTGTGTTCCCTGTGATTATCTTTATTTAATCCGCCGAGCATCCCCAAAGTCATCCTGTCAGCCCTAAAGTAAATTGGCCGTTCGCCGATTGAGAAATCAGGAGATTTTCAATATGGTCAGCGCAATCAGCAATACACTTCCGTCCGCGCACGCTGCTCAACCGGCGAATCAATCGGTTGCCAAACCTGCGGCTCAAAAAGCAACGTCACAGGCGGCCCTGCCGACACCCGCGCCTGCGCCAACCAGCGCCAAGGACACCGTTCAGGTCAGCAGCGCGGCCAAGGCCCTGCTTCAGGAAAGTCAGGAAACGTCCGCGCAAACCGCCAGAGAAGCGAATTCGGGCGACCAGCAGGCGATCCGCTTGCAGGCGAAGCGGGCCGCATCCAAGGCAAAGTTCTAAGTGAGGCCCTAAAAGGATCAAGGACGGGATCACGCGCTACGGCGTGCCGTAGAGCTGTTTGTAGACGCTGGCGTTGCGCACGATAGCCTGAACATACTCGCGCGTTTCGGTAAACGGGATGGACTCGACGAACTCCGGTTCGTCGCGATACTTGCCTTGCCCCAGCCATTCTTCTACCCGGTCGGAGCCCGCGTTGTAGGCGGCGAGAGCATAGTCCACCGACCCGCCGAATTTGTCGACCATGCCGCGGAAGTAGCGCGTGCCCAATTGCAGATTGACTGGAGCCGTGTACAGTTCGCTGGCGTTGTAGCGCTTCAGCTTCACCTGGTTGGCAACGGCCTTGCCGGTCTTCGGCAACAGTTGCATCAGACCCACCGCATTCGCTCGCGACACGGCCACCGGATTGAACTCCGACTCCTGGCGGATCAGCGACGCCACCAGATAGGGATCGAGGCCGTTCTCCACAGAGAATCGCTTTAAGTCTGTCCAGTAAGGACGCGGAAAGAGCGCCTCCCAGTATTCGCGCGGCAGCGTGGGAATGTCGACCGCGAAATAACTGGGAACCGAGCGCTTCATCACTTCAATGGCGCGGTCGTAATATCCGGTGTCGGCGTAGAGTTGCGCGGTCTGCGCCGTGGGCCAGTTGCCGGCATTGGCCGTAGCCGCTGCTTGCAGTTCGCGTACGGCAAAGTCGATGAGGCCGCCATTGCCGAGCAGTTGCGCCTTCTGCAGATGAAGATCATCGGCCGGAGGCTCGGACAGCGTTACTTTCTCAGTATGGTCGAGCGGAGTAACGTGATCGAGCAATGTGTACTGGCCGGGCGGGTCGGTGCCCTCAGGCAATTTCTTCAGGCGCTCGCGGCCCAGTTCCGCGTAGTAATAGTTGCGGTAGCGATCCGACAGTTTCTGGTAGTACGCTCGGGCCATGGCGAGCTGATTGTCTTCCTCAGCGAGGCGGGCTCTCCAGTACAGCGCCGCCGACGTCTCATTGCTCGCGGGATAAAGTGCGATCTGCTCGTCGAATTCTTTCTTCGCTTCCTCGTTGCGGCCTTGGCGCAGCGTCAGCCATGCGGCCTTCCAGTGCGCGTACGAAGCACGGCTCCCCTGCGGAAATCGTTGTTGCAGTTCTCGAAAGGCGTCGAGCGCCTGATCGTATTCGTGATGCACCAGGTGCAGGTTCGCGACCGAGAGCAACGCCGCCTCCAGCCACGGACTGGTCGGGGCCAGAGTTCGAAGGTCGTTCACGGTGCTATAGAACGTGGGATTGTCGTTGGATGCCCATGCGATCTCACCGAGGAGATACAGACGCTGCGCGTTCTGATCCGTTGTGGCGCCGGGGAGAGTCGTGAGTTCGGCTTTCGCCTCACGGTTGCGGCCGCTGCGGTGCATGGCGTCGGCGAGGGCAAGTTCTGCTGCGGCGCGTGTTTCCACACCGACGTGGGTCAATAGATCGCGATAGGAGTCGGCGGCATCGTTGTAGCGGCGCGCTTTCAGGAGCAAGTCGGCGCGCATCCGGCGCTGCGCCGGAGTAATTGCCGGAGCTACGGGAAGTTTCCTGAGTTCGGCGTAGGCGCTGTCCGATTCAGCAGAGGTCGGCATCGTGTAGTAAATGTTGGCCAGGATTTCTCCGGCCTTGGCATTCTGGCCGACAGCGGCGTAGGCCTTGCCCAGCGTGAATTCTATGTCGGAGCGGGCGGGCAGACGATCCTTCTCCAGCAAGTCCACGGCTTCGGCGGCGCGGCCTTCCGTCAGCAGCGCACCTGCGTAACTCAGGTGGGCATCGCGGACCAACAATGAATCGGGATAGGTCTCGTCGAAGTCGGCAAGAGCCGCGAGGGCTTCGCCTTGGCGCGCCGTCTGCAGGTAGCTAGTGCCCAGATAGTAGGCAACGTAGTCGCCGAGGTCGCCGGCGCGGGGCTTGGCGCGGTTCAGCGGATCAATCGCCTTGGCATAGTCATGATCGAGCACATGCGCGTAGCCGACCACCAGCCAGGCAAGGGCTCCGGGGTCTTCTTTAGCGCGGGCCCGGGCGTAGGATTCGACTCCGGCGTAGGCGGCGGGCGTGCGATCCAGAATCAGTTGCTGCGCCATGGGGCGAAGACTGGCCGAGGCGACGAAAGCTTCGCGCATGCGGCGCACACGGGGAGAGAGTGGACGCTTGCGCTTCTTGGCGGCTGCGCTCGTAGGGGCGGGAGTCTTCTTGGTGGCTGCTTTTGCAGGGGATTTCGAAGGCGCGGATTTTGGTAGCGATTTTTCCGGAGCCGCCTGATCGGAGGATGATTTGTCGGGCGCGGGCGCGGGAGTTTGGGCGGGCGTTGAGGGAGATGGAGTTTCAGATTGTCGTGCGAAAGCTGCGGACAAACCTGCGCCGATCGAGAGCACGAACACCACTCCCAGGACGAGCAACCACCACTGCTTGAGACCCAATCGACCCACCTTCTATTTTCGCGCGGAGACGCGAATGCCAGAACCCTGTGCCACTGAGGCTAACGCCCTGATCTAGTTTTGACGCCTATCGCGGCGCTGAAAGCGCCGCTCTTCCACGCTTGCGCACGCCTGTATCTGCTCTTCTCTACTTCTTGAAATTTGCGCCCAGAACCGAGATGTCTTCTTCCGCCAGGTTACGCACAACTTCCTTCTGAAAATAATCGCCGCTCGCCGCCGCGGTCGTGCCGTAGCGTTTCGTATAGGTCGAGCGGCTCTTGTCGATATCTTCCTTCAGGCGGTCGTAGAGATCTTTGTGGCGGCGCCCTTCCGCAACTTTCGCCTGGTTGTAGAGCTTAATCTCGTCGACCAGCAGGCGGGCGAAGCGTTGCGCCTTCCGGTGCGTCTCCGCGTCTTCGGGAGATATTCCGGCGAACGGATCGGCCGCAGCGGCGGGCGCGGATGCGGCGCTCGCGGACGCGGCATGCGCGGCAACTTCGACGACTTCCGCTGGCTCGGGTTCAGGCGCAGCTTTCGGCGCGATATGCTTTGGCGTGTGCCCCGCAAAAGGATCGGAGAACGAACTCGCAGCCTGTGCCGGCGGAGCACTCGGGGCAGCCATCGGCGGCGGCATATTCAGCGCGGGCAAGCCGCCGGTGCCTTCGTTCGGGTCTCGTAGCGCCTGCTTGCGCAGCGAAGTGACTTCCAGCCACGTGCTGGTGGTCATCACCAATACTTCGAGGGAAGCCGCGTCCAGTGCGCCTCCGGCGCCGCCGTCAGCGTAGAGCAGCGCCGCAACTTTATCTTTCAGGACCAGCGGCAGCACCAGGATCTGCTCATTCTCCGGGCCGCCAAACTGCTTCACGAATCGGCGATCCATCTCTGCAATGTTGGCCGGGGTGACGGTGCGGTTCTGGTATGCGTGGGAGGCGGGGCCACCGCTCATATCCAGAGGAAAATCTTTGATGGAATCGTCGTCGCCGAAGCCGCGGCCTTGCCATCCCGTCGCCGCTCCAGCTTTCACAACGAACAGCGCAACGCGGGCGCCATAGGCGCTTCCGGCATCAAGCAAGACGCGCAGAATTTCTTTTTGCGTGGAGCCGGCGTGAACGGCGGCGACGGCCTGAACCAGGCTTCCAGCGCCGCTTTCGCGACTGGCGGCCACGGTCGCATCGGACGCGGGCAATTCGGCTAACACGCTTTGCACCAGCTCCGATTGCAGCTTCGGAAGCTGGCGATCAAGTACCTGCGCCACCGCGCGCTCGACGATTTGCTGGAGTTCCTTGCTGTCCGCCATGCTCAGAGAACCGTTCCTAACATGCACTTTGACTGCCGCGCCGTACTAAAAAGGCATCGCCCTAACTGCTGATTATACGGCACTTGTGAGGACGCATTAGAGTACTTCGGTACCTGTTCGTCCGGGGTCCAAAGTGATCTCAGGAGAACTTCTTCCCGTCTTTCTGAACTCTATCGCAAACTTTTCCTTGCGCCAACGGCAAAGCAGTTGGGCAAAGTCGTGGGTTACCAAGTAGAATAACAGTTTCGGTTTTCTCGACCGTTACGTTCGTGCGTTACCATTTTGCGACGGGGCTTTTGGACCGCAAAATACTGCATCGATTGGACAATGGGAGCCATCCAAAACA
>Ga0066790_10000216_pt1 | contig 19738 bp, 21 predicted proteins | sample OrgsoiDNA2013050_FD_70963 | JGI IMG/M metagenome (GOLD analysis project Ga0066790, IMG submission 70963) | Permafrost soil microbial communities from the Arctic, to analyse light accelerated degradation of dissolved organic matter (DOM) -... | ecosystem: Environmental > Terrestrial > Soil >...
GCGCGTCGGCCACCGCCCGGTAGCCGGTGCAGCGGCAGAGGTTCCCCTTCAGCGCGCGGCCCAGGTCGGCCTGCTGCTCGTCGTCCAGCGCCGCCGCAGTCATGATCATTCCGGGGGTGCAGAACCCGCACTGGAACCCCTGCGCGGCCAGGAACGCCCGCTGCGCCGGGTGCAGCTCGCCCTCGGGCGCGAGCCCCTCGATGGTGGTCACCGCCTGCCCGGCCGCCCGGACCGCCGGATAGATGCAGCTGTGCACCGCCATCCCGTCGACATGAACCGTGCAGGCGCCGCAGTCGCCCGCGTCGCAGCCCTTCTTCACCCCGAACCAGCCCTGCTCGCGCAGGTAGGTCCGCAGGCACTGGCCGGGCCGGGGGGCCGCGCCGGACGGCGTGCCGTTGATGATCATGACGCCGCCATTTCGGCCCGGACCTCCACGGCGAGCCGCCGCGCCATCGCCTCCCGCCAGGCCGGGGACCCGTGCACATCGTCGTGATAACGGGGCTCCGCGGCGGCGAGGGCCGTCAGCACGTCATCCGCCGAGGGCAGGCCGGCGAAGCGGAGCTGGACCGGCACGACGGTGGCCGCCGTCAGCGTGATCACCACCGAGCCGTCGGCCGGCGAGCGGCGGCCGATCACCAGGGCCGCCGACCGCCCGAACGGCGACAGCGATATCTGCCGGTACGCGGTCTGGCACCCCAGCGCCCCCGCCGGCAGCTGGATCGAGCGCAGCAACTCGCCGGGAGCCAGGACGTTGCGGCCGGCGCCCGTGACGAAATCCGCGACCGGGACCCGGCGCGGCGCGGCGGCGGTGTTCCAGATGGTGCAGACCCCGTCCAGCGCCGCGGTGAGCGAGATCATCGGCCCGGCCGGCAGCGCCAGGCAGAGGTTGCCGCCGACGGTGGCCGCGTTCCAGACCTTGAAGGAGCCGAGCAGCGCATGGCAGCACTGGCCGATCAGCGGGGTCGCCCGCCACTGCGGCGCGCGCAGCCGGGACAGCTCCGCCAGCGTGCAGGTGGCGGCGATCTCCAGCCCGTCCGGCCCGGCTTGCAGCGCGGGCCAGCCGAACGCGCGGAGGTCGAGCAGCCGCGACAGCCCCGGCTGCGGCTCGGAGAACAGCCAGGTGCCGCCCGCCAGCCAGGCGTCGCCCGCGCGCCAGGCGTCGCCGGCCCGCCACACCACTGGCCGGGCGTCGGCCACCTCGGTGATCCCGGGCAGGTCCACCGGTCACGTCCTGTCCGCCGCGCGCCCCGCGATGAGCGCGCTCGCGCGGCCGGCGGCGGACGCCAGTTCGCCGGCGTCCGCGGTGACCAGCTGGCCGCCGCTGACCACCGGCCGGCCGCCGACGAAGAGCCGGTCGAGCGCCGGAGCGCCGAAGACGAGCGTGCTCAGCGGGTCGGCGATGCCCGCGCCGGGCAGGCCGCCCACATCCCACAGCGCCACGTCGGCGAGTTTCCCGGCTTCGAGCGAGCCAATCTCGTCCGCGCGGCCCAGGCAGGCGGCCCCGCCCATCGTCGCCAGGTGCAGCGCCTGCCGGGCGCTGAGCGCCAGCGGGCCGTCCCGGTACCGCGCCGCCAGCAGGGACTGATGCAGCTCGCCGAGCATCGCGCCGGACTCGTTGGAGGCCGCCCCGTCGACGCCGAGGCCGACCGGCGCCCCGGCCCGCAGCAGCGCCGCGACCGGCGCGATGCCGGATCCGAGGCGGCCGTTGGAGGTCGGGCAGTGCGCCACCCCGGTCCCGGTGGCCGCGAGCCGGTCGACGGCCGCACCGGACAGGTGGACGCAGTGCGCCAGCCACACGTCGGGTCCGAGCCAGCCCAGGTCCTCCGCGTACTGGGCCGGCGTCCGCCCGTAGGTGGCCACGCAGAACTCCTCCTCGTCCGCGGTCTCCGCGAGGTGGGTGTGCATCCGCACCCCCGCGCGCCGGGCCAGCGCGGCGCTGTCGCGCATCAGCTCCGCCGTTACGGAGAAGGGCGAGCAGGGCGCGACCGCGATCCGGAGCATCGACCCGAAGGACGGATCGTGCCACCGGGCGATCGCCGCCTCCGTAGCGGCCAGGATCTCGTCGTGCTCCTCGACTACGGTGTCCGGCGGCAGGCCGCCCGCCGACTGCCCGAGGTTCATCGAGCCCCGGCACGGGTGGAAGCGCAAGCCGATCTCGCGGGCCGCGAGGATCTCGGCCGCCAGCAGGTCACCGCCGCCCGCCGGAAACACGTAGTGGTGATCGGTGCTCGTGCTGCAGCCGGTCAGCGCCAGCCAGCCCAGGTTGGCCGCCGCGGCGGCGTGCACCAGGTCGGCGTCGAGACCGGCCCAGACCGGGTAGAGCGCGGCGAGCCAGCCGAAGAGCGTGTCGTCCGTAGCGTAGCCGCGGGTAATCCACTGGTACAGATGGTGGTGGGTGTTGACCAGGCCGGGCGTGGCCAGCAGTCCGCGGCCGTCGATCCGCTCGGCGCCGACGTACCGCGGCGGGACCGGGCCCGCCCCGGCCGCCGCGATCCGGTCGCCGTCCAGCACCAGGTAACCCGCGTCGTACTCGGTCCCCGCCGCGTCCGCCGTGGCGATGTGGCCGCCCTCGATGACTAGCACCTGCACCAGCACCCCTCCGGGTCTCGAAGTCCCATTTTCCACGCCGGATGTTGCGCAAGGATTTCGCCTGGTCACCGGCGGTTAGCTACCCCGGTAGGTCGAGTACGAAAATGGGCTCAGCAGCACGGGCACGTGGTAGTGGCCGGCCGGGTCCCGGATCCGGAAGACGACGACAACCTGCGGGTAGAACGTCTCGCCCGCGACGTGGCCCTCGATCTCGAAGGTCAGCCGGTACACGCCCGGCGTGAGGTCGCCTGCCGTGAAGCTCGCGGCCGTGAAGCTGGCGATCCGGCCGTCAGCGTCGGTCGTCGCGCTCGCCAGCGTGACCCACCCGGCGTCCTCCCGGCGGGCGAGCTCGACCGGCACGCCGGCGGCCGGGCGGCCGGCCACCGCGTCGAGCACGTGCGTGGAGACGCTCACCGGAAGGCCTTCGCGAGCCGCAGGGCGACGATCTCGCGCAGCTCAGCCCGGATCACCTCGCGCTCGGTGCCGGCGTCGTGGCCGAGCCGCTCACGCAGCGCGGCCAGCAGCTGCCCGGCGGACTTACCGGTCGCGCAGATCAGGAAGACGTAACCGAACAGCTGCTCGTACGCCGCGTTGGCGGCCCGCAACTCGTCCCGCTCGGCGGTGCCCAGGGTCGCGGTCCCCCGCTGCTCCTGCGCCGACCACGACGCCTCGCGGTCGGCCGGACCGGCCTGCGCCGCCGGACCGGCCTGCGCCGCCGGACCGGCCTGCGGTGCCGGACCGGCCTGCGGTGCCGGGCGCCCGCGGTCGCCGATGCGGGGGTGCGCGGCCAGCGCCTGCTCGATGTCGGTCCACTCCAGGCCGGCGAGCGCGGCGTGCGAGCCGTCGACCAGCCGGGGCAGCGAGCCGTACGGCCGGCCACCCGCGACCTGGGTCACCCAGCGACGGCTCGCGCAGCACGGCAGCAACGCCTCGGCCGCGTCGGACGGGCCGAGCTCGTCGAGGCGGGCCACCTCCATGACCTCTGGAAACGCGGGCACACCGCCACCCTAACGGAGATCGAGTCACCGGCCTTCGGCTTGCCCGGCCCGCAGTAGCCTGTCGTGACGGCCGGGACTATCCACACGTTCGCTACCCGCGGCGAGGTGGTCAGCCGGATCATTGCCGTGATGACTCCCGAGATCGATGAGCTCATCACCGCGCTGCATGACGCGGGCCCCGGTGCCTCGGACGAGATCTGGGCCCGTTACCACGCCTCGATCGCCGCCCCTTCCTGATCCTGCCGGCCTATTTCCGCCGCCCGGCGCGGTGCCGCCGCCGGGTCCCCTGCCCCGGCTGCCGCCCCTCCCGCCCATCCCTGCCCGCCAGCCCCCATGACCACGCCAGCAACCACCCCCGCCCCCGCCCCCACCAGCCGGCCTGTGAAAATTCGTCAGTGGTTCGCATCGCACTGGCGATGACCACCAACATCCGAACCACTCACGAAATCGGCTGCGACCCCGCTGGCCCCGCCGCCTCATGCCCCGGATAAGCCAGCAGGGTCCTTTCTAGCGGGCGAGCCGCTTGTCGGCCGTCTGGCCGGGAATATCACCGTCGTCGGGGTGCACGCCGGATCGTTCTGAACGCGAGCCCAGTGCGGCAGCCGAGCGGGGGTGCACGGATGCGGCCAGAGCTGACCGGGTCTGACCGCACGCTGCGGGCCCGCCGCATAGTCACGCCGGACGGGGAGAGGTCCGGGGTCATCGTGGTGCGCGACGGCCGCATCGCCGAGGTCACGACCGGTGCCCCCGGCCGGGGCGCGGCCCGCCCCGCGGCCGACGTCGAGATACCCGACTCCTGCGTGCTGATGCCAGGGCTCGTGGATAGTCACGTGCACGTCAACGAGCCCGGCCGGACACAGTGGGAGGGGTTCGCGACCGCGACCGCCGCGGCCGCGGCGGGCGGCGTCACGACGCTGGCGGACATGCCGCTGAACAGCATCCCGGCCACGACCAGCGTCGCGGCACTCCGGGCTAAGCAGGCGGCGGCCCGCGGCCAGCTGGCGGTCGACGTGGCGTTCTGGGGCGGCGCGGTGCCCGGCAACTCCAGCGACCTGCGGCCGCTGCACGAGGCCGGCGTGGTCGGCTTCAAGTGCTTCCTGCTGCCGTCGGGGGTACCGGAGTTCGGGCCGCTGGACCCGGCGCAGCTGCGGGCCGCCATGACGGAGATCGCCTCGTTCGGCGGCCTGCTCGTCGCGCACGCCGAGGACCCCGGCATCATCGACGCGGCGCCGGCGCCGCACGGCCGGGGCTACCGGGGCTTCCTCGCCTCCCGGCCGCCCGCCGCGGAGACGGTCGCAGTGCGGGAACTGCTCGCGGCCACCCGGCTGACCGGCTGCCGGACGCACATCGTCCACCTGTCCGCGGCGGCGGCGCTGCCCGAGATCGCCCGCGCGCGGCAGGACGGGCTGCCGGTCACCGTCGAGACCTGCCCGCACTACCTGACCCTGGCGGCCGGCCAGGTTCCCGACGGGGCGACCCAGTTCAAGTGCTGCCCGCCGATCCGCGACCAGGCGAACCAGGACCAGCTCTGGCAGGCGCTGTCCGACGGGGTGATCGACTGCGTGGTCTCGGACCACTCGCCGTGCCCCGCCGAGGCTAAGCACCTGGACACCGGCGACTTCGGCGACGCCTGGGGCGGCATCGCGTCGCTTCAGGTCGGGCTCCCTGCGACCTGGACCGCCGCGGCCGCCCGCGGCATGTCCCTGACCGACGTCGCGCGCTGGATGGCCCGCGCGCCGGCCGCCCTGATCGGCCTGCCCGACCGCGGCGAGATCCGGCCGGGCCGGCAGGCGGACTTCTGCGTGTTCGCGCCCGAAGCCGAGTTCACCGTCGATCCCGCCCGGCTCCGGCACCGTCATAAGGTCAGCCCGTACGCGGGCATGACCCTGCGCGGCGTCGTCCGCCAGACTTGGCTGCGCGGCCAGCTCGTCGAGCCGGACTCGGCTACGGGACGGCTGGTGCGGCGGCCGGATCAGGAGGGTCAGCATGGCTGAGGACTTCAGGGCCCTGCCCGATCTTGCCAGCCGGGCCCTGGGCGGCTCCGTCAGGTACGCGAGCGACGAGTTCTTCGGCGACGCGCATACCCTCATCGCGCCCTACCCGGTGACCCACGACCCCGCCGCCTTCGGGCCGCGCGGCAAGGTCTACGACGGCTGGGAGACGCGCCGCCGCCGCGATCGCGGCACGGACTTCGTGATCGTCGCGCTGGCCGCGCCCGCGATCGTGGCCGCCGTGGTCATCGACACCTCGCATTTCCGCGGCAACTTCCCGCCGTTCGCGTCGGTGGCGGCCGCGACGCTGCTCGGCTACCCGACCGCCGGTGAGCTGCTGGACGCGCGGTGGGAGACCCTGATCTACCGGGCCAGGCTGGACGGCGACACCGCCAAGGTGCTGCCCGCGCTCGCGCCGCCCGGTACCGGGCGCGCCCGGCTGGCGACACACGTGCGGCTGACGATCGACCCCGACGGCGGCGTGGCCCGCCTCCGCGTGCACGGCGAGGTCGTCCCCGATCCGCGGCTCCTCGGCGGCCGCGTGGACCTGGGCGCGGCCACTTCCGGCGGGCGGGTGGTGAGCTGCAGCAACATGTTCTACGGCGCACCCGGCAACGTGCTGGCGCCGGGCCGGGCCGTGGTCATGTCGGATGGCTGGGAGACCGCACGGCGCCGTGACGACGGCAACGACTGGCTGGTGGTCGCCCTGGCCGCGCCCGGCGTGCTGCACGACGTGGTCATCGATACCTCGCGGTTCGTCGGGAACGCCCCCGGCTGGGCGACGCTGACCGACGACCGGACCGGCGCGGTGCTGCTGCCCCGGATCCCGCTGCTGCCCGACACCGAGCAGCGGTTCCGCATCCGGTGCGCCGACGAGGTGAGCCGGGTCCGGCTCGACATCTACCCGGACGGGGGCATCTCCCGGCTGCGGCTCAACGGCGAGGTCGCCCCCGGCGCGCGCGCCGGCGCGATCGAGCGCTGGCGCAGCCTGCTGCCCCCCGACCAGGCGGCCCGGACCGACCCGGACGAGTTCTTCGACTGATGCCCGTACAGTGCGCTCCTTTTTCGCGTCTCCGCCCGGGCCGGCGTCGGGTGCGGGCCCTTAGCCCGCGTCCCCGACACCAGCCCTGAACAGCTACGGCACCTGCACCTGCTCCGCGTCGGAGACCTCGGCCTCGGCGTCGGTCCGCGGCTCGGCGGCTGGGACCGACTCCGCAGACGGCCACCGCTTGAGCTCGACCTGCGGGATCAGCCAGGTAGCGAGGAACGCCAGCGCGGCGATCGGGACGGCGACGATGAATACCGTCTGGATCGACTCGGCGTAGCCGGCGACGAAGGCGTGATGGATCGCGGCGGGCAGGTGCGACAGCAGCGCCGGCGTGGCGTCAGCACTGGAGAAGCCCGCCGGGAGCTTGGCGCCGCCTAGGTGCTTCGTCAGGTTGCCGACCAGCACGTTGGAGAAGATCGCGCCGAAGATCGCCGTCCCGAAGGAACCGCCGATAGAGCGGAAGAACGTCGCGCCCGAGGTCGCCACGCCCAGCTCGCTGTGCGGCACCGCGTTCTGCACGATGATGACGAGCACCTGCATCACGCCGCCGATGCCCGCGCCCAGCACGAACATGTAGAGCGAGTCCAGGACGATCGGCGTGCCCACTCCCATGAGCGAGAGCAGGAACAGCCCGACCGTCATCATCCCGGCCCCCGCGATCGGGAAGAAGCGGTACTTACCGGTCTTGGAGATGAGCTGCCCGGAGCCGATCGAGACGACCAGCAGCCCGGCCATCAGCGGGAGTATCTGAACGCCCGACAGCGTCGGCGAGACGCCCTTGACGACCTGGAAGAAGGCGGGCAGGTAGGTGATGGCGCCGAACATCGCGAACCCGACGATGAAGCCGACGATGCTGGTCACCGAGAACGCGCGCTGCCCGAACAGGTGCAGCGGCAGCACCGGCTCCTTGGCGCGGCGCTCGATGAGCACGAAGATGCCGACCAGGACCACGCCGCAGCTGCCCAGGAGGTAGATCGGCGCCGAGCTCCAGGCGTAGGTGGTGCCGCCGAGGCTCGTGAGCAGGATGAACGAGGTCGCGGCGAGCGCGAGCGCCGCCGTGCCGAGATAGTCGATGATGTGGTGCACGCGGCCGAGATGGCCCGGCACCTGGCTGGCGACGACGATCAGCGCGATGACGCCGATCGGCACGTTGATGTAGAAGATCCAGCGCCAGGTCAGGTCGTCGACGAACACCCCGCCGAGCAGCGGGCCGACGACGCTGGCCAGTCCGAAGACCGCACCGAACAGGCCCACGTACTTGCCGCGCTCGCGGGGCGAGACGATGTCGCCGACGATCGCCTGGGCGCCGACCATCAGGCCGCCTGCGCCCAGGCCCTGGATCGCGCGGAACGCGATCAGCTCGAACATCGAGTGGCTGAGCCCGGCCAGCACGGAGCCGACCAGGAAGATCACGATCGCGGCCTGGAAGAAGACCTTCCGGCCGTACTGGTCGCCGAGCTTGCCCCACAGCGGCGTCGACACGGTGGTGGCCAGCAGGTAGGCGGTGATGACCCAGGCGATGTGCGAGCCGCCCTTGAGGTCGCCGACGATCGTCGGCAGCGCGGTGGAGACGATGGTCTGGTCGAGCGCCGCGAGCAGCATCCCGAGCATCAGCGCGCCGATGATCACGAGGATCGCGCGATGACTCAGGTTAGGCAGCGCGCCGTTGCCCGCGCCGCTGGCGCCGTTGGCACCGCCGCTCGCGGCGGGTGCGGCGCCATCGGCGCCGGCACGCTGCGGCGAGGTCCCCCCGGCGGAAGGGCTTGGCGAGGTCATGAGTGGTGATCCTTTCGGTGGTCCTGGGCGCGGGCACCCGCCGAGCTGGTGGACGGGCCCGCGCCCGCGCTGGTTTCGACGATGGCGCGCAGTTCACAGTTCTCCGGGAGACCCTGCGCGAGGGCCCGGCAGGCGCCGTCGATGAGCTGCTCCAGCGGCACCGCGCCGCCGGAACTACCCCAGAACGAGAAGGCCGCCCGCATCACGCCCATCCCGGCGCTGGCCAGCAGCAGGGGGTAGGGGTCGCGCTCGGGATCGGTCCCGAGCCGCTCGGCGAGCGCCTCGGCCACGACGCACTCGAACGTCGCCATGTGCGCGGCGCGAGCCGCGCGCAGGTGGGGGTCGACGTGCGAGGCCTTCATCCGGCGGAGCCACTCGACCGGATCGCCGCCGAGCTCGTTGAGCTCGTCGATCAGGGCGCGCGCCTCGCCGATCAGGACGACGCGCAGCGCCTCCAGGGCGCTCTCGCCTGGCAGCTCCTGGACCAGGCGCAGGCGAATCGCCTGCGTGCGGTCGGGATCGATGCCGAACAGCGCCGCTTCCTTGGAGGGGAAGTAGTTGAAGAAGGTTCGCGGCGAGACGTCCGCGGCCTCGGCGATGTCCTCGACGGTGACGAGGGCGAAGCCCCGCTCGGCGACGAGGTCGAGAGCGACCCGGCGCAGGGCGCGGCGGGTCGCGAGCTTCTTGCGCTCGCGGAGCGAGGGACGCGGCTCGGCGAGAGCGGTGGTTCCGGGCGTGACTGTCATGGTGAAGTAAGCGTAACCCTAATAATGCAGCTGATGCAACATTGCAGGAGCGCAACCTTGCGCTCACATCATCCTTGCAACAGCTGCAACCCTCAGCTTCTTCCCACGTTCGGGCCCCGGGTGGCACGCTGTGGCGCGTGCAGAAAATACTGAATGACCCGCAAGCCTTCGTGGACGAGATGATCGAGGGCATCCTCGCCGCCCATCCGCAGGAGCTGCGCCGGGTCGGGGCTGGCCGCTGCCTGGTCCGAGCCGGCGCGCCGGTCAGCGGGAAGGTCGCGATCGTGACCGGCGGCGGATCCGGGCACCTGCCGCTGTTCCTCGGCTACGTCGGGGACGGGCTGTGCGACGGGGTGGCGGTCGGCAACGTGTTCGCCTCGCCCAGCGCCGAGGAGATCCGCACCGTGACCCGCGCGGTCGACGCCGGCCGGGGCGTGCTGTACCTCTACGGCAACTACGGCGGCGACGTGCTGAACTTCGACCTGGCGGGCGAACTGGCCGGGGACGAGGGCATCGCGACGGCGACGGTACTCGGGGCCGACGACGTGGCATCGGCCCCGGCCGGCAGCGAAGCACGGCGACGCGGCATCGCGGGGCTGGCCCTGCTCTACAAGGTGGCCGGCGCCAAGGCCGCCGAGGGGGCCAGCCTTGCGGAGGTGGTGGCCGTGACGGAGCGGGCCGGCGAACGGCTGCGGACGATGGGCGTGGCCCTCTCGCCGTGCATCCTGCCGGCGGTCGGCACGGCCACCTTCACGGTGCAGCCGGGCGAGATGGAGATCGGGATGGGGATCCACGGCGAGCCGGGGGTCCGCCGCGGGAAGCTGGAGACCGCCGACGAGATCGTCGACGGCCTGCTCGGCGCCATCCTGGCCGAACTGCCGGTGGGCGGCGGTGACCAGGTGGCCATCCTGGTCAACGGCCTGGGCGCGACGCCTAAAGAGGAGCTGTACATCATGTACCGGCGGATCGCGCAGATCATGGCCGAGCGCGGCGTCAGCGTCCGGCGGGTCTGGATCGGCGAGTACGCGACCTCGCTGGAGATGGCGGGCGCCTCGGTCTCGGTGCTGGCGCTGGACGACGAGCTGGGCGCGCTGGTCGAGGCTCCGGTCGCGACGCCGTTCGTGGTACAGCGGTGACGACCTGGGCCCAGGTCACCGACAGCGTGCGGCAGGCGGTCGAGGAGGCCCGCGACGAGCTGAACCGCCTCGACGCGGCGGCCGGCGACGGCGACCTCGGCGTGACGATGACGGCGGCCGCGCAGGGCGCGGCGGCGCTGGCCCAGCGCGGAGAACTTGACGGCAAGCCGGTCGCCGAGGCACTCCGGGCGCTCGGCAGGGAACTGGCCCGGTGCGCCCCCTCGACCAGCGGCACCCTGTTCGCGCGCGGGCTACTGCAGGCCGGCCGGGAGGCTGCGTCCCGGCCGGATGAGCCGCCGGCCGCCCTGGCCGCGGCGCTGGTAACGGCGGCCATCGAGGGCATCCAGCGAGCGGGGAAGGCGCAGCCCGGCGACCGGACCATGCTCGACGCGCTGGTCCCGGCCGCCGCGGCGCTGCAGGACGCCGCCGCGCGGGCCGAGCCGGCGGCGACGGCGGTCGCGGCGGCCGCGCAGGCCGCGCAGGCGGGCGCGGCGGCGACGAAGGACCTGGAGCCGAAGGTGGGCCGGGCCAGCTGGATCGCCGACCGGGCCAGGGGAAACGTGGACGGCGGCGCCCGTGCCGTCGCCATCATCGCGGCCGCCGTGGCCAGCGCCCTGGAGTAGCCGAGCCGCTCGGCCGTTATGTTCTACGCCACAGCACTGGCAGCGGTCGGTCAAGCCGTGGTGGAATCCGCCAGTGACCACGATGACAGGCGATCAGCTACCGGGCCGCGTGCGCGCCCTGGGTCTCAGCGACCTACCGGCGTGCCAGGCGGTCGCGCTCACCAGGGACTGGACTGACTCAGAACCCAAGTGGCGGCTGCTGCTCACCGCGGGCGACGGCTTCGGAATCGACGATCCGGACGGCGGGCTGGCCGGCGTGGTCGTCCTGACCCGCTACCCGCCCGACGTGGCCGTGGTCGGCATGCTCATCGTCGCCGCGCGCCACGCCCGGCGCGGCCTGGGGCGCGCGCTCATGCAGCACTGCGTGACCCACGCGGCGGACGACGTGGTGTATCTCTACGCCACGAAGGACGGCAGGCCGCTCTACGAGAAGCTGGATTTCCATATCGCCGACGCCGTCATCAAGCACGCCGGGCAGTTCCAGCCGGGCATGCTGCCGCCCGGGACTGTGGTGCGGCCCCCCCGCCCGGCCGACCGGCATGAGGTGCTCCGCCTGGATCGGGCCGCTTTCGGGGCGGACCGCGCCGCGCTGCTGGCTGCGCTCGGCACCGTCGCTGACCAGGTCGTCGTCGCGCAGGACCAGCGGGGTATCGTCGGGCACGCCGCCGCCTGGCGCACCGACGGGGCGCTCACCATCGGCCCCGTCGTCGGCCGGGATGACGCCGTCGCCCAGGCGTTGATCCAGGCGGCTGCCTCCGGCGAGCCAGGAACGGTGCGCGTCGACATCCACGAGCGCTGCGCCGCCCTGTCGCGGTGGGCCGTGGAACGGGGCCTGCTCGGCGGGAGCCAGGTTCCGCTCATGGTGCACCGGGGCCGGCCGCTCCCCGGAGACCGGGGCCAGCTCTACGCACCCGTGATGCTGGGCCTGGGCTAGCCGGGACCCACCGGGCTGACCCCGGCCACGCAGCTCAGGAGGCCGGCGGAACCTTCTCCCGCACGGGCAGGTGGCGCCGGAGGAATTCCTCGGCGCGCTGCCAGGCCCGCGCGGCCGGTTCCGGGGTGTAGAACATCGGGGCCTTCCGGTTATGGAAGGCGTGCCCCGCGTCCTCCTCGACATGAATCTCGACGTTGGGCCGGCCCGCCGCCGCCCGTTCCACCGCGGCGACCTGATCACGGGGGATGTACGGGTCGTTACCGCCGAAGTGGAACTGCAGCGGGCTGGCGATCCGCTCCAGCGCATCCAGGTGGCCGGGGACCTCCGAGCCATAAAACGACAGGACGGCGTCCAGCTCGCTCTGCCCGGCCAGGAAGTAGGCGATCGACCCGCCGAAGCAGAACCCGATCAGGCCGACGCCGCCGTCTACCTCGGGCAGCACGCGCAGGTGCTCGAGCGCGGCCGCCGCGTCGGCAAGGCCCAGCTCGGCGTCGAACCGGGAGGCCAGCGCCAGCGACTCGGCCAGGCCTTCGTCGGTGTGCTCGGCCTGGTAGTTGCGCTGTAGCCGCCAGAACAGGTCCGGTGCGGCGACCACGTAGCCGAGGGCGGCCAGGTCCTGCGCCACGGCCCGGATGTACGCACTGACGCCGTAGATCTCCTGGATCAGGAGCAGCCCGGGGCCGGTTCCGCCCGCGGGCAGCCAGACGCTCAGGTCGAACGGCCCGTCGGGCGTCCGGACCGGCTCAACGCGGGACAACGGCATGACGGCCTCCCCTGGATTGTGCGGCGTCCCGCATCCTAACCCGCCTCCGGCGGGGAATATCGGCTGGTCGCCCGGGGTTGCGCGGGCTGCCGGGATGGGCGGCCGGGGCTAGGAGGTGACGCGTGGCGGCGCGACCGAGGGCTTCGCGGGCCGCCAGCGCCGCGGCCGCCGGACCGCGGAGCCGGGTCCGGGACGTGCTGCTGCTCGGCGCGCTGAGCTCGTTCGCGCCCCTGTCCATCGACATGTACCTGCCCGCGCTGCCGATCATGGCCCGTGACCTGCATACCTCCGCGGCGGCCGCGCAGCTGAGCCTGACCGCCTGCCTGATCGGGCTGGCGGCGGGCCAGTTGCTGGCCGGGCCGCTCAGCGATGCCCGCGGCCGGCGGCGGCCGCTGCTGGTCGGCGTGGCCGTCTACGCGGCCGCGTCGGCGCTGTGCATCGCCGCGCCGAATATCTGGGTCCTGCTCGCGCTCCGGCTGGCTCAGGGCCTCGCCGGCGCGGCGGGCATCGTCATCGCCCGCGCGGTCGTCCGCGACCGGTACGACGGCAATGACCTGGCCCGTTTCTATGCGCTCCTGCTCATCGTCAGCGGCGCCGCCCCGATCCTCGCCCCGATCCTCGGCGCTCAGCTGCTGCACGTCACGACGTGGCGCGGGGTGTTCGCGGTCCTCGCGCTCATCGGCGTCGTCCTGCTGGCGGCCTCGGCGGCCGGGCTGCCGGAGTCCCTGCCGCCGCAGCGCCGGCAGACTGGCGGCGCGAGGGCGACGCTCCGCGACGGGCGCCTGCTGCTCGCCGACCGGTCCTTCAGGGGATACGCGCTGTCGAGCGGGCTCGCGTTCGGAGCGATGTTTGCCTATATCTCCGGATCGCCATTCGTCCTGCAGGCCAAGTTCGGCATCTCGCCGCAGCTGTTCAGCCTGATCTTCGCGATCAACGGCCTGGGCATCATCGCCGCCGGCCAGGTGTCGCGCGGGCTCATCGGCCGGGTGCCGCCGCGCGCGCTGCTGACCATCGGGCTGACCGGGTCCGCCGCCGGCGGCGTCGCGCTGCTGGTCGCGGCCGTGGCCGGCCTCGGCCTGCCGCTGATCCTGCCAGCGCTGTTCGTGGTCGTCGCGAGCATCGGGATCGTGCTGCCGAATGCCACCGCGCTGGCCCTGGACCGGCATGCCCATGACGCCGGCAGCGCGTCCGGTATCCTCGGCCTCGCGCAATTCGCGGTCGGTGCCGCCGCCGCGCCCCTGGTCGGCGTCGCGGGCCCGCGCACCGACCTCCCTATGGCCATCGTTATCTGCGCTCTGGGTCTGGGTGCCCGGCTGCTGGCCCCGCGGCGCCGCGGGGATCCGGGCGCTAGCGGGGGACCGCGGGAGCGGCAGGCGCGGGCCTGACGTCCTGGAGCCGGTCGACGCGGGCCAGGTCCGGGAAGATGCGGCTCCAGCTGACGGCGATCACGACGGTGATGACCCCGCCGCCCACGACGGCCGGCACGGCGCCCACGAGGAAGGCCGCCAGCCCCGACTCGAACGCGCCGAGCTGGTTGGAGGCGCTGATGAACACCATCTCGACCGCCGCTACCCGGCCGCGCAGCCGGTCCGGCGTGGCCAGCGCCACGGTGGTGGTCCGGATGCTCACGCTGAACAGGTCGACGAAGCCGCTCACGCCGAGGGCGAGCAGGGACAGTAGGTAGAAGCGGGAGAGCCCGAAGACGACCATGCTCGCGCCGTAGAGGCAGACGACAATGAGCAGGGTGCGGCCCGCCCGGCGAGCCAGCGGACGGCGGGTGATGAGCGCGGCGGCGAGCAGGGCGCCCACGGCCGGGGCGGCACGCAGGATGCCCAGGCCGGCCGGGCCGGCGTGCAGGATCGAGCGGGCGAACACGGGCAGCAGCGCGACCGCCCCGCCGAACAGGACGGCGAGCAGGTCCAGCAGGATCGCGCCGAGCAGGATCTGGGTGCGGCCGACGAAGCGCAGCCCCGCCAGCACGCTTTCCAGGCCCGGTGCCGTCGTCCTGCCCGGCGGCGCCGCGCCGGGCGCCGCGGCCGGGCCCGCGCCTGAGGCGGCCGCGGCGGCGGCGTCCGCGGCCGGCTGGGCGCGCATGGCCAGGACGGCCAGCGAGGCGAGCAGGCACATGCCGCCGGCCAGCAGGTAAACCAGGACCGGCGAGCTGCCGTAGAGCAGGCCGCCGATCGCCGGGCCGAGCACCTGGGCGGACTGCGACGCGATGGACCGCAGCGTCATGGCGCTGGGCAGCACGCTGGCGGGAACGAGCGTCGGGGCCATTGACCGGGCCGCCGGATTGCCCAGCGCCGTCGTCGCTCCCGACCCGGCCGCCAGGGCCAGGTACGGGACGACGGAGGTGTCCCCCGAGCTGCTCAGGATCGCCAGGCCCGCCCCGACCGCCGCGCCGACTCCGAGCGCGGCGCCGAACACCAGCCGCCGGGGCAGCCGGTCGGCCAGGTGCCCGGCCGGCAGGGCCAGGACGAACATCGGGATGAACTCGGCCAGCCCGATCCAGCCGAGATCCAGGGCGCTGCGATGCTGGGCGTAGACCTCCCAGCCGATGGCCACCTCGAGCATCTGCAGGCCGATGCCCATCCCGAGCAGCGCCAGCCACCACAGCCGGAAATCGCGCACGCGGAGCGCCGGGCCAAGGTGCTTCACGCGGGCGAGCGGGGGGAAATCATAGGCAATGAACCGCCTGGGGCCTGTGCTGCGTAATGTGCGGGATTGGGAGAACTGGCAGCTTATCGCCACGACTTTGGGGAGGCGCAGGTGAGCGGGCCCGACGACGACGCCAAAGACGACGACGCCAGATCAGATAACGCGGGCAAGCTCTCGCGCGCGCCCGAGGCCGCAGGCTGGGCACCGGAGGCCGAGGAGATCCGGCGGCGTCCACGAGGTACCGCTTCTAGCCTACGGTGCATTACAGCTCATGATAATCTACTCTTATAGTTAGCTGTAGCTCACCATACGAGCTATTCGATGTGAGCCTCGGCTCACAAGAGCAGGTGATCTCGTGCCGAGAGTCTCTAACGACGTAGCAGTCCGCAGCCGCGCGCTGCTTGATGAGCATTTCGAGGAATGGCAGCCATTGCGGGCACTAGCGCGTCCGCCGCGTGGCTGGGTTCGTGCGGTTCGTGAGGCGCTGGGAATGAGCGCGGCAACGCTGGCCGACCGCCTGGGCGTTACGGCCGGAGCAGTGATCAGGCTGGAGCAGTCGGAAGCGGCCGACCGGGCACGCCTAGAGACGCTGCGCCGGGCGGCCGACGCGCTCGGCTGCGACCTCGTTTACCTGCTTGTGCCACGCCGACCGCTGACCACGGTCGTACGTGACCGAGCGCGGGAACTTGCCCACTGGCAGGTGGCCGCAGTCGAACAGACCATGCAACTAGAGGACCAGGCCACCGGACGAACAGCGGAACTGGAGGATCAGCTCACCGAACGGCTACTTGAGCGCGGCGGGCTGTGGACCGGCGGCGACAGATGACTGACCTGGTCGCTGAGCCCGCCGACGCTACCCCGTTCACCGAGGCCGAGCGCCAGGGCCTGCTCATTCCCGTGCTGACCCGGGCTGAGCTGAATCGCGCAGAGGCTGAGAACATCGTCGGTGCCATGTCGTGGCTGTTCCTGTCGAATCGTCGGCTCCGTCCAGAGTCAGTGACGAACGAGGAATGGCTCAAGCGCCTGCATCGGAGAATGTACGGGCAGGTATGGGCCTGGGCAGGCCAGTACAGGACCGCCGACCGGAATCTTGGCGTGCCCTACTGGCACATCCGCATGGACATGCGCAACCTCCTCGAGGATGTGCACGCCTGGCTCACAGATGACAGCGCGGCGCGCTATGACCTTGACGAGTGCGCGATCCGGTTCGGGTACCGACTGGTGGTCATCCACCCATTTCCCAACGGCAACGGCCGCTGGTCGCGGCTCGTCTCCGATGCACTCATCGTGGCGCTTGGCGGTACCCGGTTCACCTGGGGCGGCCGGTCGCTGGCCGAGCCGGGCACCCTGCGGCGCGCCTACATTAAGGCTCTTCGCGCAGCGGGCAACGACGCGGACTTAGGGCCACTGCTCGCTTTCGCCCGCGCCTAGAGCCTCAGCCATGCCCGGGTGCGACCGCAAGTCCCGGGCGGCGCCTGAGCGTGGGGCGGCGCTACCGGACTGCGCATGATCGCGGGGAGTTTTCAGTCGGCAGAGCTGAAAACTCCCCGCGATCACGGGTGGGCCCCGGACGAGATACCTCTGCTGCGGGCCACGGTGCGGGCGAGGATGCCGAGGGTGGCACGCAGGGCCCCTTCCGGGATGACCGGGAAGATGCCGGCCTTCTTCCAGGTCGGGTCGATGGATGACCAGTCGTAATACGAGGTGACGAGCGTGCCGTCCGCGACCGGCTCAAGCACGTAGCCGTAGACGCGGCCGATCTGGGGCCGTCGTTGAGGGCCTCGCGATCCATGTGCACGACGAAGCTGTCGCCGACGGCGGTCAGGGCTCGCCCGAGGCGTCCATCAGCATCCCGGAGCTGTCGATCGCCACGTGGCCCTGCGGGTCGCACAGCAGCCGGAAGACCGTCGCGGGGTCCGCCGGGATAGTCCGCTGGACCTCCAGCCGCTCGCTCGCCATGTCCTCTATGCTGCACCTCGCCGCACCCCAGCCGCATTCCGCTGCACCTGGGCTGGGCACGCCAGTTCTTCTAGACGATCGTGTAGCCGCCGTCGATGACCAGGATCGAGCCCGTCATGAACGAGGACGCATCGCTGGCGAGGTAGACCACGCTCGGGCCTAGCTCCTGCGGCGTGGCGTAGCGCTGCATCGGAACGTCGTCGATCCAGCGCTGACGGAACTGGGGCTCGTCCACGGGGGCCATTTCCGTCTTGACGTAGCCGGGGGCCAGCGCGTTCACCCGGATTCCCAGCGGCGCCCATTCCGCGGCCAGCGACTTAGTCAGCTGATGAACGGCGGCCTTCGAGGCGTTGTAGGCGGGCTGCCACTGGGGCCGGTTGACGATGATCGACGAGATCGAGCCAATGTTGACGATCGACCCGGCCCCGGCCGCGGCCATCTGGGCGCCGAATGCCTGGCAGCAGTTCCAGACGCCGGTGACATTGACGTCGAGGACCTGCTGCCATTCCTCCGGGGTGACCTCCAGCGCCGGGCGGTGAATGCAGGTGCCGGCGTTGTTGACCAGGATGGCGGGCGTCCCGAGGGCGTGCCGCACCTGATCGGCCGCGCGGGCCACGGCCTGCCTGCTGACGACGTCCGCCGCGAATGCCTCCGCGCGGACCCCGAGGGCCCGCACCTGCTCGATCAGTCCCTGCGACTCCTCCGGCCGCCGCACCAGGAGAGCCAGGTCAGCGCCCGCCTCGGCGAGAGCTAGGGCGAGAGCGCGGCCGATTCCCCGGTTCGCTCCGGTCACGACGGCGACTCGGCCGGTCAGCGTGAAGGCATCCAGTACGGCCATGGCAGCACTCCTCGTAGTCTCGGCCGCCCCGTCCCGGGGCGGCATCGCGCGGCACACCCGCCCGCCGCGCCCCGCCCCTCGGTTCATGAGGTGCTCATGAATTCCCTGCGGCCGTGAGCCAGCGGATGACAGAACCGTAACCATTCGGGTTATGACATTCCGATTGACCACCCTGCGAAACGGGCATAATCTCGCACTACTAATAGGAAAGTTTCCTATTAATAGGACTCCTACCCCCTCAGGAGGATCCGTGCCCCCATCCCCGCTTCAACGGCCGCGCCGCGTGGCGTGGCCGGGCTTGCGTAGCAGGACGGCGACCGCTGCCACGGCCGCCGTCGCGACCGTGCTGCTGGCCGGCAGCGTGACGGCAGCCATGCTGGCCTCCGCCGCCTCGGCCCAGGCCACGTCCGCCGCCCAGACCGCGGCCAGCGCGTCCGCGCTCTCGGCCAACTGGTACGAGTCGGCGCCGTACTACAGCACCCTGGACTCCGGCGCCCCGGACGTCGGCCAGGTCATGTCCGCGACCGGGCAGAAGGCATTCGACATGGCCTTCATCCTGGCGGACGGCGGCTCGTGTGACCCGTCCTGGGATGGCACGGACCCGGTGTCGTCGGACACCCAGGTCGGGAGCGTCATCAACGAGGTCCGCGCGGATGGCGGCGATGTCATCGTCTCGATTGGCGGCTACAACGGCACGAAGCTCGGCCAGGTCTGCAGCTCCGCCTCGACCACGGCAGCCGCCTACCAGCAGGTGATCACCAAGTACGGCCTGCACGCGTTCGACTTCGACCTGGAGGAGCCGGAGATCGAGAACTCGACGGCCATCGCCAACGAACTCGGCGCCGCGCAGATTCTCCAGCGGGAGGACCCGGGTCTGTTCGTCTCGATCACGATGCCGTCGACGACGACCGGGGCGAACTACTTCGGCGGCCTGCTGCTCGACGAGGCCAAGAGCCTGGGCTTCACCCCGAACGACTACACCATCATGCCGTTCGACGGCGGCTTCAACGGAGGGTCCTCGCAGGTCACCGCGCTGCAGGGCTTCAACTCCCAGCTGATGAGCACGTTCGGCTGGTCTAGCTCGCAGGCCTATGCGCACGAAGGCTTCTCCGGGATGAACGGCCGGACGGACTCGGCCGAGTACTTCTACCAGAGCGACTTCCAGACGGTGCTGAACTTCGCCGAGAGCAACGGCATGAGCCGGTTCACGTTCTGGTCGCTCAACCGGGACCGCCAATGCAATCCCCCCAGCAACAACGGCTCGCTCTCCAGCGAGTGCAGCAGCGTCAGCCAGAACCCCTACGACTTCACCTCTTACACGGTGGCGTTCGCGAAGAACACGCCGACCACGACCTCGCCGACCCCCACGCCCACCCCGACCCCGACCTCCCCCACGCCGACGCCCAGCCCGTCTCCCACGGGCGGCGGAGGCTGCGCCGCGGCCTGGGTGTCGAACAACGCCTACGTCTCGGGCAATGTCGCATCCCACAACGGCGACAACTGGACCGCCAACCAGTGGAACTACGACGAGGTCCCCGGCGGTGCCTCGGGTGCCTGGAACAACGACGGGCCCTGCTAGCAAGGCCCCGCTAGCCAGGCCCCGTTAAGTCGTGCACCGGGCGGCCGCCCGCCAGGCCGCCCGGTGCACCCCAAGGCGTTCTCCCGCCGGCCTCCGGCGA